>Ga0182024_10006064_pt1 | contig 26707 bp, 18 predicted proteins | sample P32metaG_FD_120480 | JGI IMG/M metagenome (GOLD analysis project Ga0182024, IMG submission 120480) | Permafrost microbial communities from Stordalen Mire, Sweden - P3-2 metaG (Illumina Assembly) | ecosystem: Environmental > Terrestrial > Soil > Wetlands > Permafrost | place: Sweden: Stordalen... | reverse complement strand
TGTACTACCGGATGGCGGGCATCAACGCGTTCGTCTCGATCGCGCTCAACCTGACGATCCTGCTCGGGTGCATGGCCTATGTCGGCGCGGTCATGACGCTGCCGGGCATCGCCGGGTTCATCCTGACGATCGGCATGGGCGTCGACTCGAACGTGCTCATTTTCGAGCGCATCCGGGAGGAACTGGCGACGGCCAAGGGCATCCGGCAGGCGGTCGCGGCGGGGTTCGATCGCGTATTCATCACGATCGTCGACACGCATGTGTCGTCGCTCATCGCGGCGGCGTTCTTGTTCCAGTTCGGCACGGGACCGATCCAGGGGTTCGCGACGACGCTGTTTTTCGGCCTGATTGCCAACGTCTTCACCGCCGTCTTCGTGTCCCGCACGCTCTTCGAGTTCATTTTGTCGCGCAAGCCCGCCGGCGCGGCCACGCTCAGCATCTGACGACGCCGGAGTCCTGACGCATCATGCGCATTTTCCACAACACGAACTACAACTTCATCCGGTGGCGATGGCACGCCCTCATCGCGTCGGTGGTGATCATCTGGGCCGGCGTCGGCACGATCTTTCTGCGCGGCGGCATTCCGATGGGCATCGAGTTCCGCGGCGGCGCGGCGGTCGTCGTGCAGTTCGACCAGCCGGTGGGGGACGATGCCGTGCGACGGGCCATCGATCCGGTGTCCCACGACGCGCAGGTGCAGGTCTACAAGGGCACCGGCGCCAACCAGATCATGGTGCGCATCCCGATGGCCGAGGGCGAGGCCGAGACCACGATGCTCAACACCGGCGCGCGCGAGATCGAAGACGCCCTGCAGAAAGGCAACCTCGGCCACTTCACCGTGATCAGCCGGGACGTCATCGGTCCGTCCGTTGGCAGCGACCTTCGCACCAAAGGCATCTGGGCGACCGTGGCGGCTCTCGGCGGCATTTTGGTGTACGTGGCATTCCGGTTCCGTCCGGCCTTTGCGGTTGGCGCGGTCGTCGCCGCCTTCCACGACATCCTGATTACCCTCGTCTTCCTGACGTGGTTCCATTACGACCTGACGCTCAACATCATCGCGGCGATCCTGACGATCACGGGCTACTCCGTGAACGACACGATCGTCGTCTTCGACCGCGTGCGCGAGAACCAGAAGGCGATGCGGCGCGTCCCGCTCGATCAGATCGTCAACACCAGCGTGAACCAGACGCTTGGCCGAACGGTGATCACGTCGAGTGCGACGCTGCTGGCCGTGCTGGCGCTGTACGTCCTCGGCGGGGAAGTGCTGCGCGGCTTTGCGTTCACGATGATCATCGGTGTCATCACCGGCACGTACTCAACGGTGTTCATCGCCGCGGCAATTGCCATCATCCTGACTCGACGGTCGAGCGGTCCGACCCAGGCGCCAGCGGTGCAGCCCAAGACGCCGGTGGGGCCGGCCAAGGCGCCCGTGCCGGCCAAGACACGGCGCGTGTCGGCCTAGGTCCTCGCGGCCGTTGTTTCCGTGACCTGGTCCGCTGCCGCGCTGCTCGGGATCGTTCAGGGCTTGACCGAGTTCCTGCCGGTCTCCAGCTCCGCGCACCTGATTCTCTTCCGCGCCCTCTTCGGCTGGACGGGGAACGCCGACGTGCTGGAGCTGTTCGACGTCGCCGTGCACGTCGGGACGCTCCTGGCCGTCGTCGCGTTCTTCTGGCGGGACCTCATCGGCCTGATCGCGGCGGTGCCGCGTGCCCTGAAGCCCCTCACGGCCAGTACCGATGCGGACGGGCGTCGGCTGCAGCTGATTGCCGTGGGCACCGTGCCGATCGTCATTGCCGGCCTCCTGCACGCGACGGACCTTGAAGACACCCTGCGCACGCCCGTCATCGCGGCGTCGATGCTCGCGCTCGGCGCGCTCGTGCTCTTCGCCGGCGAACACCTGGGCGAGCGGACGAAACGCGAATCCGACCTCGGCGTCGCGAGCGCGTTCGTCGTCGGCGTGGCCCAGGTGGCGGCGCTCGTGCCGGGCGTCTCGCGATCGGGCAGCACGATCGGCGTGGGCATGATGCTCGGCTTCGAGCGGGCCACGATCACGCGATTCTCGTTCCTCTTGAGCGTGCCGGCGATTCTGGCCGCCGCGGTGCACGAAGGCTGGAAGATGCGTCACTTCCCCCTCACCGGCGCCGACCTTCAGATGCTGGCGATCGGCATCGTGACCTCGGCGGTCGTGGGCTACCTGGCCGTCGCCTACTTCATTCGGTTCGTGTCCACCCGAAGGCTCGACGTGTTCGCGTGGTATCGTCTGGCGCTCGCGGCGGTCCTCCTGGCGTGGCTGCGCTAGGGCTCGAGCATGTGGCAGTGGCTGCGTCGAACGTTCGTCACGGGGTTCTTCGTCACCGTGCCCCTGGTCGTGAGCGTGGTGGCGTTCGTGTGGGTGTTCCAGCTCTCCGATCGATTGATGGGAGGGCTGACCGAGCGCGTCCTGGGCCGACCGGCGCCGGAAGTCTCGCTGGCGGTGACGCTTGCGATCGTGCTGGCTGTCGGGGTCGTGGCGCGGAACGTGCTCGGTCGTCGGATCCTGGAGCGCGGTGAAGGGCTCCTCATGCACATTCCGGTGTTCCGGACCGTGTATGGGCCGGTCAAGCAGCTCGTGGTGGCCTTTTCCCCCGACAACGAGGGTGGCTTCAAGCGCGCGGTACTCGTTGAGGACGGGCCAAAAGGGTTCGTGTTGGGGTTTGTGACGAAGGAGTTCACGGTCGACCGCGGCCGGGGGCCCGAGACGCTCCTGGCGGTCTACGTGCCGACGAACCAGTTGTATCTGGGTCATGTCATGATCTGCGCTCCAGATCGGGTGTCGTACCCCGACCTGACGGTCGAGCAGGCCATGCGGGCGTTCTTAACGGGTGGCATGGGCCTCCCGGGGATCGTCCACTCGCCGCCGGTTCTTCCCGGACGGGGTGCAGGGGACCCGCCCCCTAAGTAGCAGGCGGCCGGAGTGAAGCGCTTGGCGGGGTGCAGGGGCCCCCGCCATCCAATGATGGAGGACGTCAGACGATGAAGGCGACTGTGATGCGACGTGTGTGGATGGCGTGCCTCCTGGCCGCCGTGGTGTGGGGCGCGTCAGGCGCCCTCGTGACGGCCAGGGCCGCGCAGGGCGCGCCCGTTCAGTCGGCCGCCGCGTCGCCCGGGGGCGGCGAGGCCAACCTGATCCTGCCGGACCTCAGCCAGGTCACGTTTCTCAACGGGATCGACGGTCACACGCTGCTGCTCGGCGGGATCGTGATCTGTTTGTTGGGCTTCGTGTTCGGGCTGGTCATCATGACCCAGCTCAAGAACTTGCCCGTGCATCCGTCGATGCTTGAAATCTCCGAGCTGATTTACGAGACGTGCAAGACGTACCTCATCCAGCAGGGTAAGTTCCTGCTGATTCTCGAGATCTTCATCGGGGTCATCATCGCGTTCTACTTCGGCATGCTCCAGCATTTCTCGGCGGTCAAGGTCGCCGTCATCCTGCTCTTTAGCGTCGTCGGCATTGGGGGCAGCTACGGCGTGGCGTGGTTCGGCATCCGAGTGAACACGTATGCCAACTCGCGCACGGCGTTCGCCGCGCTCGCCGGCAAGCCGTATCCCTGCTATCAGATTCCCCTGAAAGCCGGCATGAGCATCGGCATGCTCCTCATCAGCGTCGAGCTGATCATGATGCTCATCATCCTGCTCTTCGTGCCCGGCAGCTACGCGGGGCCGTGCTTCATCGGCTTCGCGATCGGCGAGTCACTCGGTGCGTCGGCGCTGCGGATCGCGGGCGGCATCTTCACGAAGATTGCGGACATCGGCGCCGATCTCATGAAGATCGTCTTCAAGATCAAGGAAGACGACGCGCGCAATCCGGGCGTCATCGCGGACTGCACCGGGGATAACGCGGGCGACTCGGTCGGGCCGTCGGCCGACGGCTTCGAGACCTACGGCGTCACGGGCGTCGCCCTCATCTCGTTCATCCTGCTCGCCGTGAACAACCCGACGACGCAGATTCAGTTGCTCGTCTGGCTCTTCGCCATGCGCATTGTGATGGTGATCACCGCGGGCGGGTCGTACCTGCTGAACGCGGTGCTCGCCAAGGCGCAGTACCAGCACCTAGACAAGATGAACTACGAGCACCCGCTGACGCGCCTCGTCTGGCTCACGTCGATCGTGTCGGTGGCGCTGACCTACGTCGCCTCCTACCTGCTGGTGCATGACATGGGCGACGGCACGCTCTGGTGGAAGCTCTCAACGATCGTCACGTGCGGCACCCTGGCCGGCGCGATCATCCCCGAGCTGGTCAAGGTCTTCACGTCGACCGGGTCGAGGCATGTGCGCGAGATCGTCAGCTCCAGCAAGGAGGGCGGCGCGTCGCTCACCATCCTGTCAGGCTTCGTCGCGGGCAACTTCAGCGCCTACTGGCTCGGCATGACCATCATGGTGCTCATGAGCCTCGGCTACCTCGTCAGCCGCACGTTCGGTGACATCGGCATGCTCGCGCCGTCCGTGTTCGCGTTCGGCCTCGTCGCGTTCGGATTCCTCGGCATGGGGCCGGTGACGATCGCCGTCGATTCCTACGGCCCGGTCACCGACAACGCGCAGTCGGTCTACGAGCTCTCGACCATCGAACAGATTCCCGGCATCAAGGCCGAGCTCAAGAAGACGTACGGCTTCGACGTGGATTTCGCGAAAGCCAAGCACAACCTCGAGGAAAACGACGGCGCTGGCAACACCTTCAAAGCGACCGCCAAACCCGTGCTCATCGGCACGGCCGTCGTCGGCGCGACGACGATGATTTTCTCGATCATCGTCGCGTTGACGCAGGGCCTGACGGTCGGCAAAGAGAACCTCTCGATCCTGCATCCGCCGTTCCTGCTCGGCCTCATCACGGGCGGCGCGGTGATCTACTGGTTCACGGGCGCGTCGACGCAGGCCGTGACGACCGGCGCGTACCGAGCCGTCGAGTTCATCAAGGCGAACATCAGGCTAGATAGCGCGGCGAAGGCTTCGGTGGCCGACTCGAAGAAGGTCGTCGCGATCTGCACGCAGTACGCGCAGGCCGGGATGTTCAACATCTTCCTCAGCGTCTTCTTCGGCACCCTCGCGTTCGCGTTCCTCGAGCCGTTCTTCTTCATCGGGTACCTGATTTCGATCGCGATCTTCGGCCTCTATCAGGCGATCTTCATGGCCAACGCCGGCGGCGCGTGGGACAACGCCAAGAAGATCGTCGAGGTCGAGCTGAACCAGAAGGGCACGCCGCTCCATGACGCGACCGTCGTGGGTGACACCGTGGGCGATCCCTTCAAGGACACGTCCTCCGTCGCGATGAACCCGATCATCAAGTTCACGACGCTTTTCGGCCTGCTGGCCGTGGAACTGGCCGTGAGCCTGGCGGCCGACCAGGGCGAGACGATGACGCGACTCCTGGCCGCCCTGTTTTTCGCCGTGTCGGTGTTCTTCGTCTGGCGGTCGTTCTACGGCATGCGGATTGGCGGCGCGGGCAACAAATAGGGGCATGGCCGCCGTGGTTTGCGCCTCGACGATGGACCGGCGGGGCTATTTTGGTAAAGGCGGTGTCTAAGCTGTGAAGAGCCGCCTCGTTGACACGGTTTTTTGGCTCTGGCTATAATCGCCCCCTTCGTTGGTCGGCCAACGTCGCGGTGAGCCGCACAGGGGCCCAGGGCGGGGCGAAGAAGCCGGGAAGCCAAGAAAGCCGGGAAGACGGGACCGCCGGGCGAGCCCGGAGGCCTGGAGAGCCCGGAGCGTGACGACCGGGGGACCCGAGGTGTGATGCCTCGAGCGAGCCCTTGGAAGTTGCCAGACGCACGGTCTCGGCGTAGAGGGAGGGTCAATCGTGCCCCGTGACATGTTTCGCGACGTGGTTAATCCGTCGATCAAGGTCGGGACGAGGAAGTGGTACACCATTCCACTTTCGGTCCTGACGCACTCGATCGTGCTGATCGCGTTGGTTGTCATTCCCCTTCTGGCCTACACCGGCCTTCCGACGCCGCAGTCGGTCATGGCGTTCGTGGCGACGCCGCCGCCACCACCCCCGCCACCACCGCCTCCGCCACCGCCGCCGCAGCCGGTCAACCAGCCGCCGCCGCCGCCCAACCCGAACGTCGCCCCGGTCGAGGCGCCGCCGGCGATCATCAAGGAGGCGCCGCCGCAGCCCAACTACTCGGGCTTCCAAGGCGTCGTGGGTGGCATCGGCACCGGCGCAGCCGGGGTCGTGGGCGGCCTGGGTGTGGCGCCGCCGCCGCCCCCGCCTGCCGCGCCGCAGCGCGTCGGCGGTGACATCAAGGAACCCAAGAGACTCGTGTATGTCCAGCCGGAATATCCGGCCATCGCACGGGCCGCGAAGGTCCAGGGACTGGTGATCATCGAGGCCACCATCGCCAAGGACGGCACCGTCATAAATGAGAAAATCCTGCGTAGCGGCCCGCTCGCCGCGCTCGATCAAGCCGCGCTCGACGCGGTCAAACAGTGGAAATACTCGCCGACGCTGCTCGGCGGCGTGCCGGTGGAAATCTTGATGAGTGTAACGGTGAACTTCACTTTGAAGTAGATAGAACGGCGGGACGTACTGCGGGCGAGGGCGGTCGGCAGAGACCCCGGGCTCTTGCGCCGGGCGGCGCACCGGGGTCCTTTCGTGTAACGGGTTTGGAGCGTTCACTCGGAGGCTGGAGGACGGAATGAATCTGATCGAGTTAGTTCAGACGATGACCCCGGTGGCGATGGCCGTCGCCTTTGTGCTCGTGATTATGTCGATGTGGTCGTTCGGCGTGGCAATTGAGCGGTACTACACGTTCCACCAGGCGCGGAAGCAGTCGAAGCTCTACGCGCCACAGGTGGCCAAGCACCTCAAGGACGGCCGTCTGAAGGACGCCCTGGCGGTGTCGCAGGCGAAGACGTATCAGTACAGCCACCTCGCCAAGGTCGTCCTGGCCGGCTTGCAGGAGTATCAGTTCCAGCAGGACACCGGCGGAACCTTGAATCGTGACGACGTCGTCGACACGGTACGCCGCGCGATTCAGCGTGCCACGGCGCTCACCTCGAGCGACCTCAAGAAGGGCATCGCCGCGCTCGCGACCATCGGCTCGACAGCGCCGTTCGTCGGACTGCTCGGCACCGTCGTCGGCGTTATTTCCGCGTTTCAGGGCATCGGCACAACCGGGTCGGCTGGTCTCGGCGCTGTGTCGGCCGGTATCGCAGAAGCGCTGATCGAGACCGCGCTCGGCCTCGTCGTCGCCATCCCAGCTGTGTGGATGTACAACTACTTCACGAACCGGCTCGAGTCGTTCAGCATCGAGATGGACAATTCATCCTCGGAACTCGTGGACTACTTCATCAAGAAAACGTCGTAACGGATTCGGATCTTGGCCTGGTAGGAGTGTTTTATGTCAATGGACGTTGGCAGCTCGAAGGACGGCATCAAGTCGGACATCAACGTCACGCCGCTCGTCGACGTCATGCTGGTGCTGTTGATCATCATCATGATCATCGCACCGATGCTGCAGAAGGGCGTGGAATTGAATCTGCCCAACGCCGTGAACACACAGGACAAGCCCGACACGGCCGACCAGACCGTCGTGGCCGTCGATGCGAACGGGAAGCTCTATGTGAACTCGAAGCAGTACCCCGAGGATCAGGTCGTCGCTCGATTGAAAGCCGTTCTGGAGCAAAAGACCGAGAAGACCGTCTATCTCAAGGGTGACAAGGACGCGAAGTACGGCGCCATCATGCAGATGATGGATGAGCTCCGACATGCCCAGATCGACACCGTCGGACTCATTACCGAGCGGCCGGGCGGCAACGCGGGCGGCGGCGGAGGAGGCCACTAATGCGGCACCCACACCAACATCACGGGGCTGAGAAAGTCGTCGTCGGGGCGAAGCCGACGGCGAAAGCCGACATGAACGTCACGCCGTTCATCGACGTGCTGCTCGTGTTGCTCGTCATCTTCATGGCGGCCCTGCCGCTCACGCAGAAGGGGATCGACGTCAACCTGCCGCTCGAAGTCTCGAAGGTCCAGCAAAAGGTCGACCCGAACCAGGTGGTCGCCGAGTACAAGGCCGACCACACCCTGACGATCAACAAGCAGGTCATCGCCATGAACGACCTGGAGAACTTCCTGCGCACCACGTTCGAGACGCGCCGGGACAAGACGCTGTTCATCATCGGCGACCCGTCCGTCGCCTACGGCGAGATCATGCGGATCATCGACGCGGCGAGCGGGGCCGGCGTGACCAAAGTGGGCATCGTGACCGAGGGCATGCGGAACGAGGCGGCTGGTAGCTAGAGACGCAAGGCCCTGAAGGCCTGAAGGCGGGAAGGCTTGGAGGCACGCCCTCCACGCCAACCCTCCGGGCCTCCTGGCCGCCCTCAGGATTCCAGCAGTAGGGCGAACCTTCCTTGAAGTAACTCCGGTCCTCCAAGCGCCCCGTGGCCGCTTAGGAGGCTCCCCTGGCGGCGAGGTCCGAGGGCGCAGCAGGCGGCGGGGAGGTCGGAGGTTGCCCCTCCAAGCCTCCAAGCCTCGCCCTGCGATGATCCGAAGGGATGAACGGCGCGCGGACGGAAGCGCGATTTCCCGGGCCGGCTCCCTGAGCCCGTCGCCGCGCGGCACCGAACTGAAAACCGCTCTAGTTTCCGCCCTTTTTGCCAGGCGTCGAGCCCGCGGCGTTCTGCTTCCGCTGGATTTCGCTGGCCTTGTCCTTCAGCTTGTCGGCCTGGTCGAGAAGAGCCTTCTGCTGAGCGGGGTCCTTGACCGTCAGGGCCTTCGCGCGGAGCAGGATGCCCTTGTAGACCATGGCCTCGGCGTAATCCGGGTTGATGGCCAACGCCTTGTCGTCGGCCTCGATGCCCTTGTCGATGTAGTCCTTCCGGGCCTGCGGCGTCAGCTTGGGGTCGCGGTACGTCTCGTCCCAGTAGTAGGCCGCCATCGTGTGCCAGGCCTCAGGGTTGTTCGGCTCGGCCTTGGCACGACCCTCGAGCGCATCAATCGTCTTTGGGAAGTTCCCCTGTCGGTTGTAGAACCCGGCCAGGGTGACGTAGGTGGCGCCGTCGTTCGGTTTCACTTCCACGGCCTTCTTGAAGTTCCGCTCGGCGTCGTCCATGCGCTTGGCCTGCTCGTAGAGGTTCCCGAGGGCCTCGTAATTGGTCGGCTCGTTGGGCTCCATCGAGATGAGCTGCTCGGCCACCGGCTCGGCCTGCGCCAGATCATTCAACTTGTCCGTGCCGTAGGCGGCGATCAGATATTCGAACGCCAGCTTCCGCATTTCGGGTTCGCGGGGCTCGTTGCCCGTCAGATTCTGAATCGCCAGCTTGTAGTTCTCGACCGCCTTCGGCAGGTTCCCGTCGTTGGTGGGGTCGCCCTTCCTCGAGGGCTTGTACATGTTGTCGTACGAGTTGCCCAGGAAGAAGTACGCAAAGCCCTTGATCGGGGGCTGGGGGTCGAGCCCGATCACGTCCTGGTAACGGGCGACCGCGGCAGGGTAATCGGTCCTCTGGTAGAGCTTGTTGGCGTCGCCGAACGCCTTGAGCGCGCGGATGTTGCTGATGGAGTACCGGCCGCAGCCAGCCAGGGTGAATCCCAGCGCGGCGACGAGCGCGCCCATGCGAATCAGTCGATACGACATTTCCAAGCCCCTTTTCCTACGCCAAGGCACGCTCTGGCGGTCAGCGAGGTCGTCGAAGTCCGGCCAGTATAGTGAACCGCAAAAAAAGCCGTCAAGGTATCCTTTTGGTTTAGACACCGTCCCCCATGATCCGGTTCGAGGACCTCGTCGAGAAGGTGCGAGCGGCCAATCCCGAGGCCGATACGGAGCTGCTCCGTCGGGCCTACGTGTTTTCGGCGTACGAGCATCGGGGACAAACGCGCCGGTCCGGCGAGCCCTATCTCGTCCATCCGCTGGAGGTTGCCGACATTCTGGCCGATCTGCGGCTCGATGCCGTGACCGTGGCGGCCGGGCTGCTCCACGACATCGTCGAGGACACCCCCAACTCCATCGACAAGGTCCGGGAGCTCTTCGGGGAGCAGGTGGCACACGTGGTGGAGGGCGTCACGAAGCTGAGCGCCCTCCAGTTCCCGTCGAGCGAGGAGCGGCAAGCGGAGAGCTTCCGGAAGATGCTCCTCGCGATGGTGGACGACATCCGCGTGATCATGGTCAAGCTCGCCGACCGGCTGCACAACATGCGGACCCTCCACTTTCTGGCGGAGGACCGGCGCGCGCGGATTGCCGAGGAGACGCGGAACATCTACGCGCCGATCGCGCACCGGCTGGGCATGAGCAAGATCAAGAACGAACTCGAGGAACTGGCGTTCCGGCACCTCGAGGCGCCGGCCTACCAGGCGCTCCGCGCCGCGGTCGACGCCAAACGGAAGGCGAGCGAGGGCCTCATCGAAGAGCTGCGGGGCCGGCTGCAGGCCCGGCTCGACGAGGCGCAAATCCCGGTGGTGACGATCGAGGGGCGGATCAAACGCCTCTGGTCGATCCACCAGAAGCTCGAACGCCAGCAGGTGAGCCTCGACCAGGTCTACGACTTCATCGCACTGCGCGTCGTCACGCCGACGGTCCAGGATTGCTACGCCGTGCTCGGCATCATTCATCAGATGTGGTCGCCGGTGCCGGGGCGGTTCAAGGATTTCATCGCGATGTCCCGACCGAACGGCTATCAGTCGCTGCACACGTCGGTCGTCGGGGAGCGCGGCCTGCCGTTCGAGGTCCAAATCCGAACCGCCGACATGCACCGGGTGGCCGAAGAAGGCATCGCGGCGCACTGGAAGTACAAGGAGGGCCGTGTCGCGTCCGAGCGCCCCGAGCGCGAGGACCAGTACTTTCACTGGCTCCGCCAGCTCCTGGAGTGGCAGCAGGATGTCCGCGACCCGAAGGAGTTCATGCAGAACCTCCGCATCGAGCTTTATCCGGAGGAGGTCTACATCTTCACGCCGAAGGGCGAGGTCAAGTCCCTGCCACGCGGGGCGACCCCCGTCGACTTCGCCTACTTCGTCCACACGGACGTCGGCAACCAGTGCGTGGGCGCGCGGGTGAACGGGCGCATCGTGCCGCTTCGGACGAGGCTCGAGAACGGCGACATCGTGGAGATTCTCACGCAGCCCAACCACAAGCCCAGTCGCGACTGGTTGAGCTTCGTGACGACGTCCCGCGCGCGCAACAAGGTGCGCCATGCGATCCACGCGGAGGACAAGGCGCGCAGTCTCGAGATCGGCCGGCGGCTCGTCGAGACGGAGGCGCGCCGGTTCGGCGTCGATCGCGGCCGGTACGCCGACGAGGCCCTGAACGCCCTCGCGTCCGAATACGGGGCGGCGAAGGCCGAGGACCTCTTCGTGATGATCGGCTACGGCAAGCTGACCGCGCGCGCGGTCCTCACCCGCCTGGTGGGCCAGGACGCCCTGCGCGAGCGCGCCCCGGACGGGGCCTTCACGACGGTCGTCAAACGCGTCCTCGGCGGCGGTAATCAGAAGATCAAGGTGCGCGGCGTCGACGACGTCATGGTCTTTCGAGCGCGGTGCTGCAATCCGATTCGCGGCGAGAAGATCGTGGGCTACATCACGCGGGGGAAGGGCGTGTCGGTGCACTCGGTGACGTGCCCGAACGTCGTGAACCTGCTCTACGCCCCCGAGCGGCGCATCGACGTCGAGTGGGACCGCTCGTCCGATCCGTCGCCCGACACCGTACGGCTCAAGATTGCCGTCGCCGACCGTCGGGGGATTCTCGCCGACGTCAGCTCACGCATTGCCGGTATCAACACCAACATCCGCGATTTCGAAGCCACGGTCGACGGCGACCATCAGGGATCGATTCGGATGACGGTCGAAATCACCGACGTGAAGCACCTCGATCGCGTGATCAAGGCCATCAAAGGGGTCGACGGTGTGCTCGCGGTGGAGAGGGCGAGTCGGTGAATTTCAACGCTCTCCCAGATACGCAATCACATCAATCTCCACCCTGACGTCCCGCGGCAGGCGGGCGACTTGGACGGTCGCGCGCGCGGGCGGGGGCACGGCGACATACCCCGCGTACACCGTATTCATCGCGACGAACTCGGCCATGTCCGCCAGATACACCGTTGTCTTGACAACCGAGTTAAATGAAGTGCCGGCCGCGCGCAGGATGGCGTCGAGATTCTTCAGGACGCGATGCGTTTGTTCGGTGATCCCGCCGTCGACCAGGGCGCCGGTCGCCGGGTCGAGCGGGATCTGACCCGAGATGAACACGAAGTCGCCTGCGCGGATCGCTTGGCTATACGGTCCGATGGCGCCGGGAGCCTCGGGCGTGGAAATGGCGTCAGGCACGGGCCGGATCCGCTAGGCCGCTTTGACGACGCGGTTGGACTTGATGCAGCGCGTGCAGACGCGAATCCGCCGAACGCCGCCGTGCACGACGGCCCGGACGCGCTGCAGATTCGCTTCGAATCGGCGTGCCGTGACGTTGTTGGCATGGCTCAGGCTGCGGCCGACCGCCCCGGTCTTGCCGCAAATCTCACACAGCTTGGGCATACGTAGCCTCGAGATACAGGAGCCCCAGGAGCCAAAGGCACGGCCACATGAGGTCCCCGCAAACTCCCAAGTATAGAACGTCTCCAGAACACGGGGCACCGTGAGTCGTCTAAAGGAGTGGGAGACCCCCTGCGAGACCCTTTGGAAGGAGGACCTCGATTTGGTTATCAGACCCATGTATCGTTCAGAGTCCATCGGTCGTCCAAGTAAAGTCAATCGACGACCAATCGTATGGAAAAAACGACACGTGGTAAGCCGGAAGGGGACGATCGGGCCGATTGACGTGGTATTTCGATTGTGTCAGGATTGGCATTTTTATTGCTTAGCCGGATAGCCATCATGGCAACGAGGACCGGTGGATCGAGAGCGGGATTGGAGGGCGTCATGAAGGCACGCACGAACCTCAACGGGCAGGCGGAGCGGGCGCAGGAGCGCTACGCCGAGCTGAAGCGCATCCTAGAGGATCGGCGTCGCGAGATCCTGGCCGAAGTCCAGGAAAAGATGCGGGACGTTCGCGCCGAAGGGGCCTCGGGTGAGGGCGCTGGCGTCCTCGACGCGGCCGAGACCTCGGAAGCGGACATCCAGGACGACATCGAGCTGGCGTTGATCCAGATGAAATCGGAGACGCGGCACAAGATCGAGGAAGCGCTGATGCGTCTCGACGAGGGGACGTACGGCAACTGCTTCGAGTGCGGCGACGAGATCTCCGAGCGCCGTCTGCGGGCGCTGCCCTTCGCGGTGCGGTGCAAGGACTGCGAAGAGGCGCGCGAGCTGGCCGAGCGCCGGCAGCGGCAACTGTCGCAGCGCCGATCAGCCGGCTTCCTGCTGGACTTGAACTAAGAGCGGCAGGGCTTCGCGGACGCATCGAGGACTTTCCCACCGCGCAGGTCCCGCCGATCGCGGGGCTTGCGCGGTGTTGTTTTTTCGGAGGGATCGGGGGGTCGTCATGAGCGAGGTCCAAGCAACGTCATCGAGCGGGGAACGCACATATACCGTGCCGCCCGAGGTCCCGCTCCTTCCGTTGCGGGAGACGGTCCTCTTCCCGCACTCTTTCATGCCGCTGGCCGTCGCCCGCGAGAGCTCGATCAAGCTCATCGACGAGGCCATTGCGGGCGACAAGCTCATCGGGGTCGTCACCCAGCGCGACCCCACCGTCGAGGAACCGGGGCAAGCCGACCTGCACGACGTCGGCACGCTCACGCACATCCACAAGATGTTCAAGCTGCCCGACGGCAGCCTGCGCCTGATCGTCCAGGGCCTCCTCCGCCTGCGGATCGCGCGCATCACCACGGAGAAGCCGTATCTGCGCGCGGAGGTCAGTGAAGACGTCGAGGTCTCGACCGAGGCCGACGCCGTCGAAATCGACGCGCTCCAGCGCAATATCCGCACGACGTTCCAGCAGATCGTCCAGCTCTCGCCCGTCCTCTCCGAGGATTTGGTGGCGCTCGCCGCCAATATCTCGGACCCGGCGCGCGTGACGGATTTCATCGCGTCGAGCCTCGGGACCCTGTCCTCCGCCGCCAGGCAGCAACTGCTCGAGACGACGGAGGTTCGCGCCCGGATGGCCGAGCTCCACCGGCTGCTCACCAAGGAACTCGAGGTCCTCGAGCTCGGCTCGAAGATCCAGGCCGACGTCCAGTCCGAGGTCGGCAAGGGTCAACGGGAGTTCCTGCTGCGCGAGCAGATGAAGGCGATCCAGAAGGAACTCGGCGAGGGCGACGACCAGGCGAAGGAGATCGAAGAGCTCCGCGAGAAGATCGAGGCCGCCGGCATGCCGGCCGAGGTCAAGAAGGAAGCCGTGCGGGAGCTGGATCGACTGTCGAAAATGCCGGCCGCCGCCGCCGAGTACACGGTCGCGCGGACCTACATCGACTGGCTCATCATCCTGCCCTGGGCGAAGCGCACCGACGAGGTGATCGACCTCGTGCGCACCATGGAGATCCTCAATCGCGATCACTCGGGACTCGACCGCATCAAGGACCGCATCGTGGAGTACCTCGCGGTCCGGAAGCTGAAGCCCGACGTGAAGGGGCCCATCTTGTGCTTCGTCGGGCCGCCCGGCGTCGGCAAGACGTCGCTCGCCAAGTCGATCGCGGCGTCCATGGGTCGAAACTGCGTGCGCGTGTCGCTCGGCGGCATGCGTGATGAGGCCGAGATCCGAGGGCACCGCCGCACCTACATCGGGGCCCTGCCTGGACAGATCATCCAGGGGCTGCGCCGCGCCGGGTCGCGCAATCCCGTGTTCATCCTCGACGAGATCGACAAGCTCGGCGCCGACTTCCGCGGCGATCCGGCCTCCGCGCTCCTCGAGGTCCTCGACCCCGAGCAGAACAACACGTTCCGCGATCACTACCTGGATGTGCCGTTCGATTTGTCCGAGGTCTTGTTCATCACGACCGCGAACATCCTCGACACCATTCCCGGGCCCCTCCGGGACCGCATGGAGATCATCGAGCTGGCCGGGTACACCGAGGAGGAGAAACTCCAGATCGCCCGCGACCACATCGTCGGCCGGCAGCTCGCGAACCATGGGCTGTCGTCCGATCGGGTCACGTTCACCGAGCCGGCGCTCGCCTTCATTGTCCGAGGCTATACGCGCGAAGCCGGCGTGCGGAACCTCGAGCGGGAGATCGGCGCCATCTGCCGGAAGATCGCCCGGCGGTCCGCCGAGGGCACGGCGCCGCCCTCGCTCGACGTCACCCCGGAAGTCGTCGAAGCGATGCTCGGCGCGCCCGTCCACCTCGACGAGCAGATGAAGGATCGGACGAAAGACCCGGGCGTCGCGATCGGCCTGGCCTGGACCCCCGTCGGCGGCGACGTGCTCTTCATCGAAGCGTCACGCATGGCGGGCAGCGGGCAACTGACCCTCACCGGGCATCTCGGCGATGTGATGAAGGAATCCGCGCGCATCGCGCTGTCGTGGGTGCGGGCCAACGGCGCGCGCTACGGCATCGATCCGCAGTTCTACAAGGACGCCGAGATGCACCTGCACGTGCCGTCGGGCGCGATTCCCAAGGACGGACCGTCGGCAGGCGTCACGATGGTCACCGCGCTCGTGTCGGCGCTCTCCGGTCGACCGGTGCGAGGCGACCTGGCCATGACGGGCGAAATCACCCTCTCAGGCCGCGTGTTGCCGATCGGTGGCGTCAAGGAGAAGGTGCTGGCGGCCCGACGGCTCGGAATCCGGGAAGTCATCCTGCCCCGGCAGAATCAGAAGAACGTCAACGAAGACCTGACTCCCGATTTGCGTCGCGGCCTGACGGTCCGCTACGTCGACGACGCAGATGAGGTCTTGGCCATTGCCCTCACACCGGCCGCGCAGGTCCCGCACGCGCTCGACGACGAGCGGCGCCAGCGCCTCAGCCTGGCGTGATTGAAATCACGCCACATTGGCTGCCGGCCGCGGCACGGGCACCGGGCGGCGGCGCCGCGAGACCCGGTTGCTGATCCACTCCATGTAGAGATAGAAAACCGGCGTGATATACAGCGTCAGCGTCTGAGACACCAGCAGGCCGCCCACGACCGCGAGACCGAGCGGTCGGCGAGACTCGGCGCCGGCGCCCAAACCGAGCGCGATCGGCAGCGTGCCCACCAGGGCGGCCATCGTCGTCATCATGATCGGCCGGAAGCGCACCATGCACGCCTCGTAAATCGCATCGTGCGCCGACATGCCGCCGGTGCGCCGCGCCTCGATGGCGAAGTCGACCATCATGATGCCGTTCTTCTTCACGAGGCCCACGAGCATGATCACGCCGACGAAGGCGTACAGATTCAGGTCCACGTGGAAGATCAGCAGCGTGACGAGCGCGCCGAGGCCCGCCGACGGGAGCCCGGAGAGGATCGTCAGCGGGTGGATAAAGCTTTCGTAGAGGATGCCGAGCACGACGTAGATGACGAAGATCGCCATCACGAGGATGACCCCGAGGCCTGTCAGCGAGTCCTGAAACGCCTGCGCGGCCCCCTGGAACGATCCCGCGATGCTCGGCGGCAGGATCTGCCGCGCCACGTCCGACACCTGCGTCGTCGCGACGCCGAGCGCCGCATTGGGCGCCAGGTTGAACGAGATCGTGACCGAGGGCAGTTGGCCCGTGTGATTGACGCTTTGCGGGCCGACGCCTGGCGAGATCGACGCGACGTTCGACAGCGGCACCAGGCTGCCCGACGACGACCGCACGTACAGGGCGGCCAGCGAGTCGGGCCGGTTCTGGAATTCCGGCGCGACCTGCATGATCACCATGTATTCGTTGTCCGGCGCGTAGAGCGTCGAGATCTGCTCCGTGCTGTAGGCATTGACCATCGCGGACTGGACCTGGCCGGCTGTTAGCCCGAGCGCCGCGACGCGGTCCCGATCGATGGACACGTTGACCTGCGGGTAGGCCAGCTGCAGATCGCTCGACACGTCGACGATCGAGGGAATGTCGTGCATCGCCCGCTCGAGCTTGGTCGCCGCGTCGTAGAGCGGTCCGGTGTCGCCGGTCCCGGTCAGGGTGTACTGATACTGCGCCCGCGTGTTCTGCCCGCCGATCCGGATCGCCGGAGGATTCACGAGATACGTTCGGACCCCGGGAATGCCAACCAGCTTCTTCCGGAGTTCGTTGATGACGTCGTCGGCGCTGAGCGTTCTGGACCCCTCCGGGGCCAGCGGCTTGAGGTCGATGCTGAGCCGTCCCTGGTTGCCGCCGACGTTTGACGTGAAGGTCAGGACATTCGGGTCCTGCCGGATGATGTCCGCGACCTGCGTTTGATGGAGCACGCTCGAGTCGTACCCGACGCCCTGCACGAACTCCGTCGTCGCCTGAATCGAGCCCGTGTCAACCGTCGGGATGAAGCCCTTCGGGATCAGCCCGAAGAGATATCCCGTGGCGACGACGAGGGCCACCGAGAGAAGCATCGTGATGACGTGGTGTTTGAGGGTCGACTGGAGCGTCCAGCCATAGGCCTTCCGGCTGTTCTCGAACACGCCCTCGATGAACATGTACATGCGCCCGTGCTTGAGATGCGTGCCGGGCCGCAGCCAGCGGGCGCTCAGCATGGGCGTCAGGCTGATCGACACGAACCCCGACACCAGGATCGCGACGCCGATCGTGACGGCGAACTCGTGCAGCAGGCGGCCGACGATCCCGCCCATGAAGAGGACGGGGATGAAGACCGCGACGAGTGACAGCGTCATCGAGACGATCGTGAACGCGATTTCCGTGGCGCCGTCGAGCGCGGCCTCCATCGCGTTCTTGCCCATCTCCATGTGGCGCACGATGTTCTCGAGCATGACGATCGCGTCGTCGACGACGAACCCGACCGACAGCGTGAGCGCCATCAGCGACATGTTGTCGAGGCTGTACCCCAACAGGTACATCGCGCCGAACGTGCCGACGATCGAGGCCGGCAGCGCCAGGCTCGGGATGAGCGTCGCCGACACGTTCCTGAGGAACAGGAAGATCACCATGATCACGAGCGCCACCGTGAGGAGCAGGGTGAACTTCACGTCCCGCACGGAATCGCGGATCGACACCGATCGGTCGCTGCGGATCTGGAGCCCCATCGCCGCCGGAATCTGGCTCTGGAGCGTCGGCAGCAGCGCGCGAATCGCATCGACGATCGCGACCGTGTTCGTGCCGGGCTGCCGCTGGATCGCGAGATAGATGGCGCGGGTGCCGTTCACCCAGCTCGCCGTCTTGTCGTTCTCGACGCCGTCATAGACGTGGGCGACCTCGTCGAGCCGCACCGGTCGACCGTTGCGGAAGGCCACGGCCAGCGGCGCAAACGCCGCGGCGTTGAAGAGCTGGCCGTTCTGGGCGAAGACCGTGTAGGTCTTGTCCTGGCCGTACAGCGTGCCCGTCGGCTGGCTCGAGCTGCCGTTCTGAATGGCCGTCGCCAGCTCGTCGATGCCGATGCCGCGCGCCGTGAGTTCAACCGGGTTGACGTCGATGCGAACCGCGAATTTCTGCGCGCCGAAGACCGACACCAGCGCCACGCCGTCGACCATCGAGATGCGCTGGGCGAGCAGGGTCTCCGCCGTCTCGTCCACCATCGAGAGCGGCAACGTCGCCGACGTGAGGGCGAGGTAGAAGATGGGCGAGTCGGCCGGATTGACCTTGCTGTACGACGGCGGCGCGGGCATGCCCGGTGGCAACTGCTTGGTCGACCGCGAGATCGCCGTCTGGACGTCCTGCGCGGCCGCGTCGATGTTGCGATCGAGCACGAACTGCAGCACGATCGTCGTGCTCCCGAGGCTGCTCGTCGAGGTGATCTGGGAAATGCCCGGAATCGTCGTGAACTGCTTCTCGAGCGGCGTCGCCACCGCCGCCGCCATCGTGTCGGGGTTGGCGCCGGGCAGATTGGCCGAGACCTGAATCGTCGGGTAATCGATCGTCGGCAGATCGCTGACCGGGAGCGTCCGGTAGCCCATGATGCCGAAGATGACGATCGCGACCTGAATGAGCGTCGTCGTGACCGGCCGGCGAACGAAGAGCGTCGCGAAGTTCATGGGTGCGCCCCGCGCGCCCCGGCGGCGGCGCCGCCCGCGTTCTTGATCTGGATCCGTGCGCCCGGAATGAGCCCGAGCACCCCGTCCGTCACGACCTCCTCGCCGACCTTCAGCCCGCTCGTGACGACCACGTCGTCGCCGTTGCGCAGCGAGACCTGCACCGCACGGAAGGCGACCGTGCGATCCGCATTCACGACGTAGACGTACTGACCCTGCTGGCCGTTCTGCACGGCCTCGGCGGGCACGACCGTCGCCTGCCGCGCGACCACCAACCGCAGGGACACCTCCACCAGCTCACCGGGCCACAGCTTCTGATCGGTGTTCGCAAACGTGCCCTTGACCTTGAGCGTGCCCGTCGACGGATCGACGGCATTGTCGAGAAATGACACGGTGCCGCGCGACGCGGCGTCGGTCGACCCGGCGGCGCGTGCGGTCACCTCGAGCGCCGAGGCCGCGTGGCTCGTGCGCACCTCCGACAGGTACTGGGCCGGGAGGCCGAATGCCACGCGAATCGGGCTGATCTGATTGATGACGACCATCGGCGTCGGGGTGGCCGTCCAGACCAGGTTGCCTTCGTGGATCAGAAGGGTGCCCGTTTGGCCCGAGAGCGGCGCCAGGATCGTCGTGTACCGCAATTGCAGCGCCGCCGAGTCGACTTGCGCCTGATCCGCGCTGACTGCGGCCTTGAGCGACACCGCCTGCGTGGCTGACGTCTCGTAGTCCTGTTGGTCCAGAATGCCGCGCTTCAGCAGGTCCGCATTCCGCGCGCGCATCGCTTCGGCGTTGTTCGCCGTTGCGGTATCCTTCGCGAGCGTGGCCTTCGCCTGATCGAGCGCCACCTGATACGGCTGCGGGTCGATCTTGAAGAGCAGGTCGCCCTTCGTCACGTCCTGGCCCTCGGCAAATGCGACCGTCGTGACGGTACCGGAGACCAGCGGCTCGATGGACACCGTCGAGTAGGCCTCGACCGTGCCGACCGTCTGCACGAGTTGTGGCACGTCCTTCAGAACGGCCGCCGCCGTGAGCACCGGGACGCCGCTGCCGCTCCCGCCGCCCTGCGCCCCTTTGGCCGCACCCGGGTCCGAGGCCGCTCCGGTCCGCCCGCACCCATCCGCGGCCAGGAGCAGGGCCGCGATCGGCAGGACCGCCAAAACCACCCGACCGACACGGAGACACACAGATACCCCAGCCACAGTGGGGGAAGTCGACGCCGACATGTTCTTCGATTATCCGTCGGTCCGGGCCCCGTTGGCTACCGACTCGCCGGCGAATGGTCGCTAACAGCTAGCGCACCTGCGGCAAGTCGCGGGTGCTCCATCCACCGCCGAGCGCCTTGATGAGGAGCACGCTCGCTGTGAGGCGCCGCGTGAGCAGATCCGCGGACGTACGCTCGTTGGTGAGCGCCACGTTCTGCGCGGTGATCACCGCGAGGTAGTCGGTGATCCCGCCGAGATACTGGTTGTTGGCGATGGCCAGCGACTCCTCGGCTGCCGTGAGCGCGGCGGCCTGTTGGTCGGTTTCGTCAGCCAGAATCTTGAGCGTGACGAGGTTGTCCTCGACGTCCTGCATCGCCGACAGCACCGTCTGCCGATACGTGGCGACCGTCCCGTCGTAGGTGGCGACGGCCTCCTCGGTCTGCGCTTTTCGCTTGCCGGCATCAAAGACCGTCTCGGCCAGCGCCGCCCCCAGCGTCCAGACGCGGCTCGGCCAGTCGAGCAGGGTCGCCAAGCTCTCACTCTCGAAGCCCCCCGTGGCCGTGAGCGTCAGCGTCGGAAAGAAGGCGGCGTGGGCGATGCCGATCTGGGCGTTGGCCGAGGCGACGCGCCGCTCGGCGCCCGAGATGTCAGGCCGCCGCTCGAGCAGCACGCTCGGCACCGCGAGCGGGATGACCGGCGGGCTGAGTGTGAGCGCCGAGACGTCGAGCGATAGGCTGGCCGGGGGTTGGCCGGTCAGGACGGCGATGGCGTGCTCGAGTTGGGCCCGAGAGATGCCGAGGTCCGTGGCCTCGACCCGCGTGCTCTCGAGCTGCGTTCTGGCCGTGGCGACATCGGCGCCCGAGACGACGCCCTGGTCGTGCTTGTTGATCGTTAACTGGAGGAACCGGGCGTACGAGGCGATGGCGACGCGCAGCAGCCGGATTTGCTCGTCGGTACCGCGCAATTGGACATAGTCCTCCGCCAGCTCGGCCTGCAGGCTGAGCCGCGTGTTCTGCAGGTCGGCCGCCGAGGCCTGCGCCGTGGCCGCTCCCGAGACGACCGCGCCGTGCACGCGGCCCCAGAAGTCCGGCTCGTAGGACACGTCCGACTCTGCCAGGTAGTCGGCGACCGTGCCGAGCGAACCACCGCCGAGCCCGGCCCGGTTCACGGACTCGCGAGAGACGCTGGGGGTCCCGGAGACCGTGACCGTCGGGTAGAGGTCCGCACCCGCCGCCCGCAGCGCGGCGCGCGCGGCGCGGAAGGTCGCGTCGGCCTGCGCCACCGTCTGATTGGCGGTGGCCACCTTCTCCTCGAGGGCGTTCAACGTCGGATCGCTGAACATCTCCCACCAGTTGGGCCGCAGGCGATTATCCTGCGGCTCCGCGGTCTTCCACTCCGACGCGAGTCGGCTGTCGGGACTCGGCGTTTCCTTGAAGGCCGGGAGCGGGGTGGTGGTCGGCGTCTGGTAGGGCGGCGCCGTCGCGCAGGCCACGCCCGCGGCGGCGATGACGCCGACGGCGATTCGTCCGATCGCAGCGCGCAGTCGAGGCGTGCTCATGGCCGGCTCACCCCGCCTTTGGTGGCGCGCGCGGGCCGCCCGCGCAGTCGAGTCTGTAGCCGATCGAGATACAGGTACACGACGGGGGTGGTATAGAGCGTGAGCATCTGGCTGAACAACAGGCCGCCGACCACGGCGATGCCGAGCGGCTGCCTCAGCTCCGATCCGGTGCCCAGGCCGATCGCGAGCGGCAGCCCGCCGAAGAGCGCCGCCATCGTCGTCATCGTGATCGGACGGAAGCGCAGGAGGCACGCCCGGAAGATCGCCGCCTCCGGCGTCAGCCCTTCGTGGCGCTCGGCCTCGAGCGCGAAGTCGATCATCATGATCGCGTTCTTCTTGACGATGCCGATGAGGAGGAAGATGCCGATGAGCGCGATCACCGTCAGATCGGTGCGCGAGATGAGCAGCGCGAGCAGCGCGCCCACGCCGGCCGAGGGCAGCGTCGAGAGGATCGTGACCGGGTGCACGAGGCTCTCGTAGAGCACGCCCAGCACGATGTAGACCGTCAGGATCGTGGCCAGGATCAACAGCGGTTCGCCCTGGAGCGACGACAAGTACGCCTCGGCCGTGCCCTGGAAGCTGCCGCTGAGCGTCTGCGGCAGGCCCATCTCCCGCTCCGCCGCGTTGATGGCGTCCACCGCCATGCTCAGCGCGACGCCGTTCGGCAGGTTGAAGGAGATCGTGACGGCCGGGAACTGGCCCTGGTGGTTGACGGCGAGCGGCGCCATGCCGGGCGCGTAGTGCGTGACCGCGCTGAGCGGCACCTGGCCGCCCTGCGCGGCCTTCACGTAGATGTTCCGCAGGCCGTCCGGGTTCTGCCAGAACGGCGTGTCCGCCTCCATGATGACGTAGTACTGGTTCAGCGGCGTGTACATCGTCGAGACGGGCCGCTGGCCGAAGGCGTCGTAGAGGGTGTTGTCGATCGCCGCGGAGGTGATGCCGAGGCGGGACGCCGTGTCGCGGTCGATCACCAGCGACGCTTCGAGGCCTTTGGTTTGCTGGTCGGTGTTCACGTCGGCCAGCTGGGGCAGCGTGCGCAGCCGATCGTACACGCGCGGTGCCCACTCGTTCAGATCATCGATGTTGTCGCCCTCGAGGGTGTACTGGTACTGCGCCGCGCTTGATCGCCCGCCGACGCGGACGTCCTGCACGGCCTGGAGCACGAGCGTGCCGCCCGGGATGCTGGCCGTCTTCTTGCGAATGCGCGCGATGACCTGGTCGATCGTGTCCTTGCGCGGGCCGATGTCCTTCAGCGCCCCGAACATCCGCGCCGTGTTATTCGGCCCGTTGCCGCCGACGTACGTCATGACCGTGTCCACATCCGGGTCGTGCATGACCACATCGGAGAACTGGGCCATGCGACGCTGCATCGCCTGAAAGGACGTGTCCTGGTCGGCTTGGATGGTCCCGTTCAGCCGGCCCGTGTCCTGCTGCGGAAAGAAGCCCTTCGGCACCTTCGCGTAGAGATAGACCGTGGCCGCCATCGTCGCCAGCGTGACCGTCAAGGTCAGCGGCTGGTGCCGCAGGACCCAGGCGAGCGACCGCTCGTACTTGTCGTGGATCCAGTCGAACCCACGCTCGCTCCCGCGGTACAAACGTCCGTGGCGCTGCTGATCCTCGCTGAGCAAGAGGCGCGCGCACATCATCGGCGTGGCCGTGAGCGAGACGATCATCGACAGGAAGATCGCCACCGCCAGGACGACCGCAAACTCGCGGAACAGCCGGCCCACGATGCCGCCCATAAAGAGGATCGGGATGAACACCGCGACCAGCGAGACGCTGATCGAGAAGACCGTGAAGGCGATTTCCTTCGCGCCGCGAAGCGCGGCCTCGAACGGCGGCAGGCCGTTTTCGAGGTGGCGGGTGATGTTCTCGATCACGACGATCGCGTCGTCGACGACGAAGCCAGTGGCGATCGTGAGCGCCATGAGCGACAGGTTGTCGAGCGTGTAGTTGAGCAGGTACATCGCGCCAAACGTGCCGATGAGCGAGATCGGCACCGCGACACTCGGAATGAGCGTCGATCGTGGGCTGCGCAGGAACACGAAGACGACCAGGATGACGAGCGAGATCGAGATGCCCATCGTGATCTCGACGTCGCGCACCGACGCGCGGATCGTCGTCGTGCGGTCCTGCATGACTTCTAGGTCGATGGTCGGCGGGATCGACGCCTGGAGTTGGGGCAGCAGTGCCTTGATGTTGTCGACCGTCTGGATGATGTTGGCGCCAGGCTGCCGGAAGATGAGCATCAGGATCGCGGGCTTGCCGTTGGCGATGCCGCCCGTTCGCACGTCCGCGACCGAGTCGATGACCCGGGCCACGTCCGACAGGTGCAGTCCGGTGCCCAGCGTCGGGTTCCAGCGGATGACGAGCGGTTCGTAGTCGGCGGCGCGCAGGAGTTGATCCGTCGCGTCGATCGACGTGGTTCGCTGACCGGTCCTGAGCGAGCCCTTGGGCTCGTTGACGTTGGCGACGCCGAGGAACGCGCGCAAGTCCTCAAAGCCGAGCCCATTGATGTTGAGTGCCTGCGGGTTGACTTCCACCCTCACCGCCGGGAGGGCGCCGCCGCCGACGGTCACCTGGCCGACGCCCGACACCTGCGAGATCTTCTGCTGCAGGATCGACGAGGCCGCGTCGTACATGGCAGCCTTGCTGGTGAGCACGGACGTGAGCGACAGCATCAGAATCGGCGCGTCGGCCGGGTTGACCTTCCGGTAGTTCGGGTTCGTGGGCAACCCGGCCGGCAACTGCCCGGCCGCGGCGTTGATCGCCGCCTGCACGTCGCGGGCCGCCGCGTCGATGTTGCGGCTGAGATCGAATTGAATCGTGACCTGCGTGCTCCCGAGATAGCTCGTCGACGTCATCTCGGTGATGCCCGCAATCCGTCCGAACATCCGCTCGAGCGGCGTCGCCACGGCTGAGGCCATCGTCTCCGGACTGGCGCCGGGCAGGGACGCGGAGACCGAGATCGTCGGGAACTCGACTTCGGGCAAAGGCGCGACGGGGAGCAACAGATAGCCGACGCTGCCCGCCAGCGCGATGGCCACCATGAGGAGCGTCGTGCCGGCTGGCCGCCGGATGAACACCGCGGAGACGCTCACCGATCCTCCGCTGGCCGCCCGGCGGCTGACGCCGGCCGCTTTGGCGCCCTCGCGACCCTCCGCGCGAGCCGATCGAAGGCCAGGTAAATCACCGGCGTCGTGTACAGCGTCAGCAGTTGGCTGAAGATCAAGCCGCCCACGATCGCGATGCCCAGCGGCCGCCTGAGTTCGGATCCGGTCCCCGTGCCGAGGGCGAGAGGCACGCCGCCGAGGAGCGCCGCCATCGTCGTCATGATGATCGGCCGGAACCGCAGGAGCGCCGCCTGGAAGATCGCCTCGCGAGCCGGCCGGCCCTCGCTCCGCTCGGCGTCGAGCGCGAAGTCGATCATCATGATCGCGTTCTTCTCGACGATGCCGATGAGCAGAATGATGCCGATGAGCGCGATGACGCTGAACTCCGTGCGGCAGATCATCAGCGCCAGGAGCGCGCCGACGCCTGCCGAGGGGAGCGTCGAGAGGATCGTGATGGGGTGGATGTAGCTCTCGTACAGCACGCCGAGCACGATGTAGACCGTGATGACGGCCGCCAGAATCAGCAGCGGCTCGTTGGCGAGCGAGGCCTGGAACGCGTGGGCGGTGCCCTGGTAGTCCGCTTGAATGCTCGCGGGCATGTGCAGGTCGCTCTTGATGGCGTCAATCGCCACGACCGCGTCGCCGAGAGACGCATTCGGCGCGAGGTTGAAGGACAGCGTGACCACGGGGAACTGTCCCTGATGGTTGATGGCGAGCGGCGCCTGCTGGTTCTCGACATGGCTGATGTCGCGGAGCGGCACCGTGCCGCCGCTGGCCGTGCGGATGTAGTAGAAGTCCCCGAGCTGTTCCGGATTCTGGCCGAGAGCGGGCGCCGTCTCGAGCACGACGTGGTACTGGTTGAGCTGCGTGAAGATCGTCGAGACCTGACGCTGGCCGAACGCGTCGTAGAGCGTGTCGTCGATCATCTGCGGCGTGATCCCCAGACGCGATGCGGTGCCGCGGTCGATCACCAGGCGCGTCTGCAGGCCGAGATTCTGCTGGTCGCTGGCCAGATCCCGCAGGATGGGCACGCGCTCGAGCCGGCCCATGAACGTGTTCACCCAGGTGGACAGCTCCGTGGCGTCGGCGTCCTCGAGGCTGTACTGGAACTCCGTCCGGCTCACGCGATCCTCGACCGTGATGTCCTGCACCGGCTGCATGAAGAGCGTGATGCCCTCGACCGCGGCGAGGGCGGGCTGGAGCCGTCGGATGACCGCGCTCGCGTCCAGGCCGCGCTGCTCGATGGGCTTCAGGTTGATCTGGATCCGCCCGCTGTTGACCGTGGCGTTCGTCCCGTCCACGCCGATGAACGACGACAGGCTGTCGACCGCCGGATCCTTCAGAATGACCTTGGCGAGCGCGATCTGGCGGGTGGCCATCGACCCGAATGACACTGACTGCGGGGCCTCGGAGATGCCGATGATCACCCCGGTGTCCTGCACCGGGAAGAAGCCTTTGGGGATGATGACATAGAGCCACACGGTCATCGCCAGCGTCCCGACCGCGACCACGAGCGTCGCCGTCTGGTGGCCGAGCACCCACTCGAGGGTCCGCCCGTAGGCCGCGATGACCCGCTCGAAGGCCCGCTCGGAGGCGTGATACAGCCGGCTCTGCTCCTCGGGCCGGCGGTGGCGTAAGAGCTTCGCGCACATCATCGGCGTCAGCGTGAGCGAGACGGCCGCCGAGACGAGAATCGTGACGCTGAGCGTGACCGCGAACTCCCGGAACAGCCGCCCCACGATGTCGCCCATGAAGAGCAGGGGAATGAGCACGGCGATGAGCGACACCGTCAGCGAGAGAATCGTGAAGCCGATCTGGCTCGCCCCGGTCAGCGCGGCCTCGAGCGGGGTCTGGCCCGCC
>Ga0182024_10006062_pt1 | contig 26716 bp, 28 predicted proteins | sample P32metaG_FD_120480 | JGI IMG/M metagenome (GOLD analysis project Ga0182024, IMG submission 120480) | Permafrost microbial communities from Stordalen Mire, Sweden - P3-2 metaG (Illumina Assembly) | ecosystem: Environmental > Terrestrial > Soil > Wetlands > Permafrost | place: Sweden: Stordalen... | reverse complement strand
GCGACGTTGCAGGCGCTCGATATCTTTGCGGGGGCCACGCGTACCGCCCTGGAGCGGCTCGCGCGGGGGGCGGTGGAGGAGACGGTCGACGCGGGAACGGTCCTGATCCGGGAAGGCGACCCAGCCGACGACTTCTTCGTGCTGACCGATGGCACGGTGGACGTTTCGGCGGTTGGAGAAGGCGGAGTCGAGCACGCTGTGGGCAAGCTCGTCCCGCCCGACTACTTCGGCGAGATCGGCCTGCTGGAACGGCGGCCGCGCACGGCGACTGTCATCACCGCGTCGGAGTGCACGATCCTGCGCATCAACGGAGACGACTTCGTCGACTCACTCACCGTGGCGAATCTCTCACCCACCGCACTCGGCGGTGTGCAGATACGGCTGGCACGCACACACCCGACTGCGACCTTGACCTTCGGTCAGTCCACCCCGGAAGCGCCAGACTGACGCGCCCACTGCGCTAGACGGGTGGCCGCCTCTCAGCTTCCCGAAGCAATGTGGACAACTTGATGAGCAACTTGTAGGCGATCTGCGGGTGCTCAAGCAGCAGGGCCTTGAACTCCCACGGTGGCAGCGACAAGACCCGGAGCCGCGTCTCGGCCTTCACCGATGCGCTCCGCGGCCCCCCGTCAATGACGGCGATGTCACCGAATGACTCTCCGGGCCCGAGCGCGCGCAGCCTGCGGCCGTTCCTGGTGACGAGTGCGGTGCCTTCGAGGATCAGATGGAAACCCACTCCCGGACTGCCTTCGACGACGATCAGTCGACCTGTCCCATGCTCCACCTCTTTCGACGAGTTGATGACCGCGACCAGGTCCTTCTTGCTGAGCCCGTCGAAGAGTCGGTTGCGACTCAGCATGTCTACCAGCGTTTTCTTGTCAGTCATCACCTACCTGTTGCCTCCTTCATCCCGTGGTCCGATAACGTTGTATGCCTGCACGGGCTCGTGGAACCCCTTGAGCTCCTGCGGGCCGATGGGTTCGGTCACCACGAGATCGGTGACGCTCGCGTAGGCTCGCGGTGCCAGCAAGATCTGACCACCGAGCGCATGGGCGCACAAGCGCGCAGCGAGGTTGACCACCGTCCCGGTGGCGCGATAGTCGAATCGTCCTTCGAAACCGACGCGGCCGAGGGTTGCGTACCCCTGCGCAATGCCGACTCCAGCGTCGAGATCGAAGCCACTGAGATGCCACGCTTTGGTGAGCACGTTCATCCGCTCGCGGACCTCGATCGCCATGCGCACGGCAGCGGCAGTGTGGTCGGCGCAGAGGATCGGGTCGTTGAAGATGGCCATGATCGAGTCGCCGGCAAACTGCTCGAGCGTCGCCTCATAACGGAGGATCAGCGGGCCGACCGCTTCGTAGAACTGGCGCAACGCTCCCATCACCTCTTCGGGTTCGGCGGCGGCTGAGAACGCCGTGAACCCTCTGAGGTCGCAGAAGAAGATGGTGACCTCACGCCGGTGCGGCTCGAGCACGTCGTCGCCGCCGGACATGATCAACTCCGCCACCGGGGCGGAGAAGTAGCGGCGAAGGCGACCGAGCCCTTCGAGCTGAGTCAATTGACTCGCGACACGTTCCTCGAGCGTCCTGTTCCACTCCGCAAGCTCGGCACGCTGTGCCTCGATGGTGTCGTGATACTCCTTGATCCGCAGGAGCGACCGCACCCGGCTGAGGAGCTCTTGCGGATTGAACGGCCGGGCGATGAAGTCGTCGGCGCCCGCTTCGATTGCGTCGACCTTGTCCTGGTCGCCGCTCGAGGTCATCATCACCACCGGCAGGAGCCGTGTCGCGGGGTCCGCGCGAATCTGGCGGCAGACCTCGTACCCGGTCATGTCCGGCATCACGATGTCGAGGAGCACGAGATCGGGAGGTTCTTGGCGCAGTTGCGCCAGGCCATCGGTACCCGAGGATGCGGTCACCACCGAATATCCCCGCGGCCCGAGCATTGCCTCGAGCAAGCGCGCATTTGTCGGTGTGTCGTCGATGACCAGGAGACGCGCCGTTCGGTCCATCAGCCGCTGACCTCCACATCGCGGCAGTAGGCGAGGACCTGGCCGGGAAAAGCCCTGACATCGATCGGCTTCACGATGATGCCGTCGAAGCCAGCTCGAGAGAAGCGGTCGCGGTCCACGGGCATCACCGATGCGGTGAACGCGACGACCGCGATGCCGGCGATTTCCGGATCCGCGCGCAGGCGCTCCAGTGCGGTGACGCCGTCCATGCCAGGCAGCTCGATGTCCATGAGGATGACACCAGGCCCGGACGAAGAGGCCAGCTGCAGCCCTGTCTCAGCGTCGACGGCCTCGATTGTGCGAAAGCCGTGGTACTGCAGGAGGTCGCGTGCCAACTTCAGATTCTTCTCGTTGTCCTCGATGATCAGGACCAGCTGGCCGTCGGCGAGCGTGCTCATGCGAGTGGTACTGGTGTCGCCGCGACTACGTCAGGATGCGAGCCCGCGTTGGCGCCATCGAGCGCAGCGGGATGCTGATCTCGCGGCAAGGTGAATGAGAAGATGCTGCCGTGTCCGACTTCGCTCTCGACGCGAAGGCTGCCACCATGAAGCTCGACGAAGCGTCGTGAGATGGCGAGCCCCAGGCCTGTGCCCTCCTGGAGATGGGAGGTGCCTACCTGTTGGAACTCCTCAAAGATGCGCGTCTGGTCCGACTCCGCGATGCCCGCACCGTCGTCGCGCACGCCGACCAGCACGGTGTCACCGTCGAGGCGCGCGCTGACCTCAACGTGTCCGTCGCGAGGCGTGAACTTCAACGCGTTGGTAAGCAGGTTGAAGAGCACCTGCTTGACCATCCGCTCGTCCGCTTCGATGATCCCGATCTCCGGGTCGACGGCGACGCTCATGGCGATGCCCTGCCGGGTGGCGCGCTCGCGAAGGAGCGACACCGAGTTCTGCACGACATCGGCGAGCGCGAACGGCGTTGGCTGCAAATCCATGCGCCCCGCTTCGATCTTGGACAGGTCGAGGATGTCGTTGATCAGCGTGAGGAGATGGCGCCCGGAGGTGTGAATATCGGCGACATACTCGGCCTGCTTCTCGTTGAGCCCACCGAAGAGCTGGTCCTGCAAGACCTCGGAGAAACCGATCACGGCGTTGAGCGGCGTACGCAGCTCATGCGACATGTTGGCAAGGAACTCCGACTTGTGTCGGCTGGCGTCGTCGAGCTCTCGATAGAGCCGCCCCAGCTCATCGTTCATGCGGTTCAGGTTTGTGGCCAGCGCGCCGAGCTCATCTCGGTTGGTCACATCGACATGCCCAGTGAAGTCGCCGACCGCGATCGCGGCGAGCTGGGCGTCCATCTTGCCGATGGGCCCCGTGATAGACCAGGCGAGTGCGAGGCCGATGAGGAGCGCCAGGAGCAGGCTGCCCACGGCCACTCCGATGAAGAGATGTTGCGAGTCTAGATAAGACTCCTGGTTGTCCTGGATAAGACTCGCGGCGTCGCTCTTCGCATACTGGACGAGCTTGTCTGTGTTGTCCTTGAGCGAGAGGGCTTTATCTTGCGTATCGGTCAAGTCCGTAAACGTTCCTACGTTGTCGTTGATTACGACGTTGTCCTTAGCGTAGACACTCGGCATGACTTTGGAGATGTCACGATATTCGGAGCGGATCTTGCTCAGGATTGTTCGGTCGAGTGCGGGCACTGAGGCAAGTTGCCCGAGGGTATTCGAGATCTTGTCGAGGGCGACCGCGATCTCAGCGTCGTAACTGCTGAGAAGATCGGCGTCGTTCGAGCCGCAGGTGACGCCCAGGGCGCCGCACCCCGTGAGTACCGCCCTGTTCGTGAGTTGGTCGTAGAGGCTCTCGCTGCCGGACTGGAGTTCGTCGTACAAATAGACGCGCTGCGGGAGTAGCCCGAGGGTCTCCACCCGGCCATTCGAGGCGCTCAGGGCTCCGAGTCCGAGCAGGCCAACCACGACTAGGAGGGCCGCGACGATGGCAAGGACCACGAGAAGCTTGCGTTGTACCGTGGCGGGCACCCGCCCAATGGCACGAACCAACGGGTTATTGGCACTGTTCAAAGAACGGTGGCGACTCGTGGACATGGGTGCAGCTACGGCGTGGTGGGCAGCCAGACCTGGGTGATGTCGTAGCTCAAACTGAAGGGGGAGAAGATGGCGTTGTGCACCCGCTTCGAGTGGAACAGGGGATGGAGCTCTACCTCGACCGGGATGAACGCGGCATCTTTCATAACCTGGGCGTCGGCATCGTGCCAGAGCGTCGTGGCCTTCTGGAGGGTGGGCGCGGATTCGGCTTCTTCGATTAGGACATCTACACGATGATCGTCGTAGCCCCCAATTGCCGGCGGAGCGAAGAGCTCGGGGAGGATCGCGCGTCCGTTGTTGGGCCCGTCCCAATCGGGACCCCAGCCGGTCGTGCTGGTGATGTCCCATGTCGTGGGCTTCTCCAGTACGTTATCGCCAGCGAGAATTGCGTTCATGTAATAGGCTGGGCCGTCGTTTGCGTCGATTGCCTCTCCATCGACTGTGACGCCGCATTTCTGGAGGTCGGACACAACCTCTTGGTGGGCCAACGGGGCGGTTTTCACATAAGCGATGTAGATGTCCTTGAGCTTGAGACCGTTCGGATAGCCTGCGGCTGCCAGCAGGCTCTTGCACTTGCCGGGGTCACCTTCGTTGCCGGGGGTCGGGTAATCGTCGATCGGAACGTAACCCTCGGCGCCTGGCGGGATCACCTGGTTGAGCGGCTGCGTGAGCGACGGACCCCCCAGGATCTGGCCGATCGCGACCTTGTTGATTGCGTACTCGAGAGCCTGCCGAACCTGGAGCTTACCGAGCGCTCCGTTGTTGTTCGGGCTCTTGACGTTGAAACGTATGATCGGACGCATATCCGCCCCGGGGAAGACGCCGTACTGTCGATTCCAAGTCGGCGACGTCAACAGGTCGACGTCGCCGGCCGGGACCTCCGTGTCCCACTCAAGGTCTGCGACGCCGGTTTCGAGGTCATCCTGCACCTTGTCAATCGCCACCGCCCCGGGTACGTTGAGCTTGATGTCGATATCGTTTACGTACTGGTGCCGGATGGGGTCGCTGCTCTGGCTCCACGAGGGATTGTGATCGAGGTCGAGCTCTTGCCCGATCCACTCGTTCGTAGTCGGTTCGTACGAGATCTGGTAATTCGAGATCTCGTACGGCCCGTCCGAGTAGATGTAGATGTGGTTGTGCGGCGTGACGGGCAAGTATCGGAGGTCCTCAACCGGCGCTGCTGATGCGAACGGCAAGGCGAGGATGTTGAGGAAGTCGGTCGCTGGCTGGATAAGCGTGAACACGATCGTCGACGTGTCGGGCGTTTGAATGCCGGGCACATCGTCGCCGTGTTTATTGATGTACGCCGTCCGGGCCGCAACGCCGCTTGCCGTGCCGAGCGACTCGAATCCCTGGCAAAAGGCCTGAAGGCCCAGGATCGTCGCCGTGTAATAGCCGGGGTTGCCGTACTGCCACAGCGTGGGATCGCAGGTGCGCTCGATCCCTCGCTCGAAGTCCTCAGAGGTTACCTGCCGCGCGGGCGACGTGTTCCACATGACCCCTGTCCGAATCTGGAAGGTGTAGACGCGCCCGCCGGCCGTCTCAGTCGGCATCGCCGTCGCCGCGTCCGGGACGATCGACTCGGCCTTCAGGAGGTTCGGCGATGCCGGGTATGAGACCAGCTGGCGCGTAAAAGCGCGCTCCACGATGTCGCCGACGGCACCGTACTCACCCTGTGGATCGAGGAACGCGCTGAGGTCTTCATCCCCCTCGATCTTCAGGGTGCCACCGTAGACGGGTGCGCCAACGGCGTTGACATTGGCCGCGAGCCAGCACGGCTTACCAAAAGTGTCGGGGTTGAAGGCCGGTGCCGGGTCACAGGTGGCAGGGGTGTTGGTCGGCGGGGGTCCGGAGGGAGTGCAGGCGGCGAGCCCCATCGCGCTCGCCGCGATGAGGGCAAGGCGCTTCGTCAGTCCGCGTCGAGGGCGTGCTCCAGCTGGAGCGACCAGCCACCGTCGGAACGGCGTTCTCATCTCCACCTTCCCATGAGGAGCATCCTCAACGACACCGGCGCCATTGTCTGTCGGGTGGCTGACAATGGCAAGTGGACATTGCGAGCGCGACTGACGCGAACAATGCGTTGTCGTCTCGGGCCAGCTCGACTAGTAGGCCGGGACCAGCCGAATGAGGCGGTCATGAGCATGGGCTGCGGGTCGGTGCGGTTCTTCCGCTGCACCTGCGTGTTGTGCTGACACTGGCGCACAGCCAACGTTAGCGGGGCGCCTACTGCGCGTTATCCTCCAGGGCCATCAGCACGGTCTTCATCTGAAACGGCGTCAGTCCGGGATGCTTGCCGAGGATGCGCGCGATGAGCACGGCGATGCATCCGGAATCGATATTGACCTTCGGTCACTTGGACACGGAGGCACCTGGAAGCTGAGGAGAACGCGGCACTAGACGGGCGGTCGCTTCTCTGCTTCACGAAGCAGCGCGCACAGCTTGACGAGCAGCTTGCAGGCGATCTGCGGATGCTTGAGCAGAAGGGCCCTAAACTGCCACGGCGGCATCCAGAGGACCCGGAGCTGCGTCTCAGTCTTCACCGATGCGCTTCGCGGCCCACCGTCGATGACCGCGATGTCGCCGAACGACTCCCCAGGCCCGAGTGAGCGCAGCCTGCGGCCGTTCCTGGTAACGATGGCCGTGCCGTCGAGGACGAGCTGAAAACCCACTCCCGGACTGCCCTCGACCACGATGAATCGACCCGGCGGGTGCTCAACCTCTTTCGCGGAGTTGATGAGCGCGACCAGGTCCCTCTTGCTGAGCTCGTCGAAGAGTCGGTTGCGACTCAGCATGTCAACCAGGGTCTTTTTGTCTGTCATTTCCTTCTCCTATCGTTTCATCGAGGCGACCCTCATAAGGATCATCCTCCACGAAAGCGAGCGCCGTGGTCTGTCGGATTTCGGACAGGGGAGTTCCGCGACCCGATAGCGTCGCTGTCAAGTGAGCGACGGGCAAGCGCCCTACTGCGCGTTATCCGACAGGGCCATCAGCACCGTCTTCATCTGAAACGGCGTCAGCCCGGGATGTTTGCCGAGGATGCGCGCGATGAGCCCGGCGATGTGCGGCGCCGCGAAGCTGTTGCCGGTGGCCCGGATGCTCCGTCCTCCAAGCCATCCGACCTCCAGGTCGATGCCGGGCGCTCCGAACTCCACGGGCGGGGACGTGTTGTACTCGAGACGGAACGGGTCGCGTCCCTCGTGGGCGGCGACGGAGAACACCGAAGCGTACTGCGACGGGTAGCTCGGCGCGCGAACGTTGTTGACAGCGCACACGACCATGGCGCGTTTGAAGTACGCCTCGTCGACGATCTCGTGGAACAAGCCGAAATAATCGATGCGCGACGTGCTGAGGCTCATGTTGAGCACCTGCATCCCCTGCGCGAGCGCCCAGCGCATGCCCTCGGCAAAGACGATGCCTCGTCCGGTGAGGCGCTCGCCCAGCACCCGGACGCTGTACAGCTCGGCATCAGGCGCGGCCTGACGGATGATGGCGGCGCACGCGGTGCCATGCCCGAACAGGTCCTCGTGTGGTCCCTCGATCACCCGAGCGCCACGCGGTGCATCGTCGTCCGCGACGACAACTGCGCCACCGGCGAGCGGCCCGACCCCCGGGTAGGCGGCGTCGATGCCGCTGTCGATGACGGCGACCTTCACGCCCGCGCCGGTGCCGCCGTTCAGCGCCCACTCACGCGTGATCGCCGCCGGCAGGGAGGCCGAGACGCGCTGCAGCGTCGCAGGATCGAACTGCCACGACCAGGCCGGTTTCAACGGCGCTGCTTGCGTGCGTACACGAGAAAGTCTTCGGCGATGCGAGCGGCGGCACGGCGCTCGTCGGGTCCGAGCTGGCCGAGATCGTGAAAGAGCAGCGCGAGCTCCGCAAGCTCAACCTGTGCGCGCGGCGCCTGGACCGCCCGCTCCTCCAGAGCTGCGCGCAGGTCTTCGCGCTGCGTCGCGAGCGCGGCCGATTCCAGGAGCCCTTGGCCGAGGTTCGAGAAGATGCGCGAAGTCTCGACCGCGAGGGTCGCCTGGCGCGCGAAGAGCGCGAGCAGCTCCATGTCATCCACGCCGTCGCCGCCGCCGCGTCTGCGGTCGAGCACCTCGATCACGCCGAAGGTCTGGCGCTCACTCTCGAGCGGCATGGCCATGATCGCGTTGGGAACATAGCCCGTGGCTTCGGCAACGTCTGCTGCGAAGCGGGGGTCCTGGCGAACGTCGTCGACGGCGATCGACTGTCCCGACATCAGTGCCCAACCCGCAATCCCCCGATCGCCCGGGATGCGCAGGCCGATCGTTGCCTCGGCCCCGCTGCCGGCGGCAACACGAAACTCGAGCTCTTCCTCACGCTCATCGAACAACGCGATGGAACAGGCCGCCGCGTCGAACGCCAGGCGGGCGGTTTCGACGAGCGCCTGCAGAAACTCCTCGTTGCCGCGTGGGCGCAGCACCGGGCCGAGATCCGACGCGAGCTGCATCACCTCTGCCAGCAGGTCATGTGTCGATCCACGATCGTCCATGGTGTTCTGGCACTCTACATATGACGGTGCCGCGCCAGCGTGAGCTGGACACCGAAGCACCGGAGGGAGATCACGTGAATCGGGACGACGCTGCACTCCTGCAGGACACCTCGCTGTTCGGTGCACTCCCTGCCGACGCCGTGGAGCGGCTCGCCGAGAAGGCCGTCCGGCGATCGTACGGCCGTGGCCAGATCATCTTTCACGAGGACGACTCGGGGGATTCACTCTGCGTCGTGGTGTCGGGTCTCGTGAAGGTGTACCGGACATCACCTGACGGCGATGAGATGTTGCTGGTGACACTCGGGCCGTCGACGGTCTTTGGGGAGCTCCCGATGGTGGACGGGGGGTTGCGATCGGCGTCCGCCGCCGCGGTGGAGCCGACCACTGTGTTGACGCTCGGGCGAGGCTCGTTGCTGGAAGCGCTGCATGGTTCGCCTGAGCTGGTTGACCGCCTCCTCCGCTCACTCGGCACGATGGTTCGGCGCCTCACCGACCAGGCGGCGGACCTCGTGTTCCTGGATCTGCATGGTCGGGTCGCCAAGCTGCTGCTCCGCCTTGCTGACGAGCGAGGCACCCCGGATCAGGATGGTTTAGCTCTCGACCTGCACCTCACACAATCAGACCTTGCCAACATGGTTGGTGGCTCCCGGCAGAGCGTCAACCAGGTCCTCAATTCCTTTGAACGGCTTGGCTATGTCGAGCTCGACGGCCGCAAGATCGTGATACGGAAGCCGGATCTCCTCAAGAAACGCGCCGGCGAGTACGACTGACACCGAGTTCAGCGTCCGATCTGGCATCGGACGTTCACGCGTGATGTCGCGTCGCCGACAGCCGTGGTGTCAGATGGCTGACGGACTCGCCCGTACAGAAGTCGCAGAATCCGGTCAACACAACAGCAGCGGCCAAGCCGCCCACAGGAGATAGGCAATGAGCACGGAGCAGGGAAACGAGCAGGAAGCCCCAGGCGTTCGCACCGCGGCGACCGACGACGACACCGAGGGACACGTCAGGACCGCGATGAGCGGCGATCCCGAGACCGGCGGCCAGCAGCCGTCCGTTCGGACTGCGGCGGCGTCCGACGAAGATGACACCGAGGGACACGTGAGGACTGCCATGAGCGGCGATCGCGAGATCGGTGGCGAGAAGGCGTCCGTTCGGACTGCGGCGGCGTCCGACGAGGAGGACACCGAGGGACACGTCAGAACTTTCTGAGCCCCGATCGCGAGATCGGCAGCCGCTGATCTCGTCGCCACGGGAGGGAGGCCCTTCCGGACTGCGCCAGCGTGGTGCGCTCCGGCGGGGCCCTTCGACCGCTTGAGCGACTGAGGCATGTCGCAGCCCGACGGCCGCAGGTCGTGATCCGGAAGCCTGAGCTCCTCAAGCGTCGCGCCGACCAATACGACTGAAGCAACGACGACCCCGCTGAGCCACGACGCGTCCAACGGAGTGGAGATCATCCGGGCCGCAGCGCATTTGGAAGCGACCGAGAGAGCGCGACAATCTGCTTGCGCGAACGAGGGAGCGGACAAGCTAAGCAGCGGCCCGGATGATCTCCGCTCCGTTGGAACTGACTCGAGCCGAAAGGAGGAGCAGGCCGTCGAGCTCGACATGTCAGGCGGCCGACACGGAAGCTGTCAGGTGGCCGACTGACTCGGCACCTTTGAAGGCGCACGATCTGGTCATCACAGCAGCAGCGGCCCAGGCCGCTCAAGGGAGAACAGGCAATGAGCACGGACAAGACAAACGAGCAGGAAGCCCCAGGCGTTCGGACAGCGGCGACAGACGACACCGAGGGACATAAGTTGATGTCCAACACCGAGGATTCCGAGCCGGGTACGCAGGCTCCAAATAGCAGGTTCCTCGCCAAAGACGAGGAAGACGACACCGAGGGCCATGTCCGCACGGCCATGAGCAGCGACCCGGACTTCGGTGCGCGGCCACCGTCCAAGACGGCTTCGGCGTCGGGCGACGAGGACACCACCGAGGGGCACATCTAGGCCGGCGGTCACCGATCTCGGCTTCAGAGAGGGAGACGCCTTTCCGGATCGCACCACGGGTGGTGCGGTCCGGGGGGCTTTTTTGGTACCAGCATCGGCGGCTGACAGTTCCCGGCCTCGGAACGTACCCTTTGCGGGGTGATCTGCCCTGCGTGCGGCGTGGAGAACCGGCCGGGAAGGCGATTCTGCGGAAAGTGCGGGAGTGCGCTCGCAATCGCATGCCGGGCATGCGGGGCGACCAATGATGCCGACGAATCGTTCTGCGGTGCGTGCGGGGCCAAGCTCGTCCTGGGGCCCGCGGACTCCGTGACTCATCAGCCTGTCGAGCCGGCGGGACCATCCGCAGAGCGACGCCATGTGAGCGTGCTCTTCGCCGACCTGGTGGGCTTCACATCGCTGTCGGAGCAGCGTGATGCCGAGGACGTTCGCGAGCTGCTGAGCCGGTATTTCGATACGGCGCGAACCGTGATCGGCCGCTACGGCGGCACCGTCGAGAAGTTCATCGGCGACGCGGTGATGGCCGTGTGGGGCGTCCCCGTTGCGCAGGAGGACGACGCCGAGCGAGCGGTTCGTGCGGCGCTCGAGCTCGTGGACGCAGTGAGTGCCTTCGGCGAGTCCGTGGGAGCACCGGGGCTTCGCGCCCGAGCGGGTGTGCTCACCGGTGAGGCGGCGGTCAACATCGGCGCCAGCGGCGAGGGGATGGTGGCGGGCGACATGGTCAACACCGCGTCGCGAGTGCAGACGGCGGCTGCGACAGGGACGGTCCTCGTCGGGGAATCGACACGCCGGGCGACCGAGGCCACGATTCGCTACGAGGACGCGGGCTTGCACACGCTCAAGGGCAAGCCGGAGCCCGTCAGGCTGTGGCAGGTAGCCGGGGTTATCGCGGCCCGAGGCGGAGCGCTCCGTGCCACCGGGCTCGAGCCGCCGTTTGTCGGCCGCGAACGCGAGTTGCGCGTGCTCAAGGAATTGCTCCACGCGACGTCCGAGGAGGGCAAGACGCGACTGCTGTCGATTGTCGGAGTCGCCGGTGTGGGCAAGTCACGGCTCGCGTGGGAATTCGAGAAATACGTGGACGGGCTGAGTGAGGGCATCTGGTGGCACCGCGGGCGCTGCCTCAGCTACGGCGAGGGCGTCGCGTATTCCGCGCTCGCCGAGATGGTCCGGATGCGAGCGGGGATCGCGGAGAACGAGACACTCGACAGCGCACGCGAGAAGCTGAGGATTTGCGTCGAGAGTTTCCTTTCCGACCCCGACGAACGCCGGTGGGTCGCGCCGCGCCTCGCGCAACTTGTCGGCCTGGAGGAGCTCGCCCCGAGCGATCCTCGCGACCTGTATTCGGCGTGGCGCGTCTTCTTCGAGCGTCTGGCCAGCGAGGGGCTGACGGTCCTGCTCTTCGGCGACCTCCAGTGGGCGGATCCGGGGCTGCTCGATTTCATCGACTACCTGCTCGACTGGTCGCGAACCTCACCGATCCTCGTGCTCACCCTGTCGCGTCCGGAGCTGGCGGAGCGCCGCCCGGGCTGGGGCGGCGGCAAGCGCGCATTCACGTCGCTCCACCTCGAACCGCTGTCGGCCGAGGCGATGGCGAAGCTGCTCGAAGGACTCGTCCCGGGACTGCCGCCCGAGCTGTCGACCCGCATTCGCGAGCAGGCTGCAGGGATCCCGTTGTACGCGGTCGAGACGGTGCGGATGCTGCTCGACCGGGGCCTTGTGGTGGAGCACGACGGCTTCTATCGAGCCGAGGGTTTGCTTGACGAGCTGGAGGTGCCCGAAACCCTGCACGCGCTCATCGCCGCGAGGCTCGACAGCCTGAGCACGGAGGAACGGCGACTCGTTCAGGACGGAGCCGTGCTCGGCAAGTCGTTCACGCCGGCCGCCCTCGCTGCGATTTCAGGGCTCGACCCGGAAGTGGTTGAACCGCGCCTGCGTGCGCTCGTCCACAAGGATCTGCTGGCGGTGCAGTCCGACCCGCGCTCCCCGGAGCGAGGGCAGTATGTCTTCGTACAGGACCTCGTGCGCGCGGTGGCGTACGGCACGCTGGCGCGGCGCGAGCGCAAGCACCGCCACCTGGCCGTGGCGGATTACCTGAGCACCTCATGGAGCGACGAGGATGACATCGCCGAGGTGATCGCCTCGCATCTTGTTGAGGCGTACGAGGCTGACCCGAGCGCACCGGATGCAGCGGCATCGGAGAAAGGGCGCGTCTCGCGCTTGTTCGCGCGGCGGAACATGCCAGTGCGCTTGGTGGCCCGGAGTCTGCATGCCGGTACTACGAGCGTGCCCTCGAACTCACGGGTGACGAGGGTCGGGCTGAACTGCACCACAGCGCCGGCCGCGCCGCGACGCTGACGGCCGACTCCGGGCGTGCTCAAGCGCACTTCGATGCCGCGATCGATTTGTACGCCCGAGCGGGACAGACGGTGTTGCAGGCCGACGCGCTTCATGACCTTTCAGTTTTGGTCGCGATCGAGGGAAACCGTGACGCCGCGCGTCAGCAATGTGAGCGGGCGCTGGCACTGCTGGACGCGCTTCCGGCCGACGAATCCACCATCACCACAAAGGCGATGCTCGAGGCGCGGCTCGGCCGAAATCTCTTCTTCCTGCAGCGGACCGACGAGGCATTCGAGTACTCCGATCGCGCGGTTCGGGCTTCTGACGCCCGCGGCATATGGCCAGTGCTTGCGCTCGGTCTCGATACCAAGGGGATGATCCTGACCCGCCGTGGACAGCGATTCGAGGCGGAGGTCCTGCTTCGTGCCGCGCTGCGGGTTGCGCTCGATCAGCGACTGCCTGCGGCGTCGAGCATCGCCACCACGCTGGGGACGCTGCTCGAAGAGAGCGACGAGGCGCAGGCGTCGATCGAAGCGTACGAGCAGTCTGAGGACATCTTCCGGCGCAACGGCAACCGGCGCCAGATGATCGGAGCGCGCCTGAATCGCATTGCCATGTTGCTGGAGCTTGGGCGCTGGGACGAGGTCGCGTCGATCACCACCGAGTTCCTGGATGTGGATGCGCCGGAGGTGGGTGTGGGCTGGGAGCTCGGCTTCCTGGTTGCGAACGCCATCTGGCTGTATGTGCGTCGTGGTGACCTCGCGACTGCCCACCGGATCGTCGATGACTGCCTGGTGATCCCCGAGGGAGTGCGCGATGACCTGCAGGTGATGGTCACCAACGCGCGCGCTGCGATCATGAATGTCGAAGGTGACCACGTCGAAGCGTTGCGTGTCGCGGAAGACGCGGTGCGCATGAGCTTTGGCGACTTGCTCGCCGATCTGCGGGCCGCGATGATCAACGCTGTGGACGCCGCATTTGCGTTGGGCATGGACGACAAGGTGTTGGAGTTGATCGCCCTCGTTCGCGAGCGCATCTATGTACCGCGCAACCCTTCGCTGGAGGCGCACATCCTTCGATGGGAGGCACGGCTTGCGGCCGCTCGTGGCGACGACATTGCTGCTGAGACAAACTTCGGCGCGGCGATCGATCGTTTCGTTGCACTGAACCGTCCGTTCTGGGTGGCCGTCACCCGGCTCGAGTTTGCGAGCGCGATCGCAGGTCAGGATCGCGATGCTGAGGCTGCCGTCTTGCTTGGCGAGGCACGCGCGAGCTTCGCCGAGCTGCGCGCGCAGCCGTGGCTCGAACGCACGGAGGCGCTGGTCCGCGACATGGATTCGAGCCGCACGACCACGATCTCCGCCTGACGTCGCACCCAGGTGACGTCCAATACCCATCAGTTCGTGGCGATATGCAGGAGCTCGTTGCCGAGGCTGGCAACGAGCCAGAGCCCCGAGTCACCGGGGACGAGGAGATTCGGATCTCCGCTGCTGGGCGGAGGAGGGAGCACCGAGCGAGCCGCCGCAGCAAGCCCGGTGACGGGATCGAGCGATGTCAGGAATGACTGATTCAACGAATCATCCGAATAGGCGATCCAGATCCGTCCGGTCATGGATGCCACTGCGACGGGATACGGTCCTTCCCAGAGATTGGTGACGGTGCCCTTGGCGATGCTGACACGCGCCACCGAGACGTCGCCGTTTCCTGCCGCGCCGATGACGAACAGCGAATCGATGTCACACGCCATCGATGCTTCGTAGTCGTTGGCAATCGTTGCAACCTTGCGGACGGGACCACCGCCCGACGGCAGCGAATAGATCGCGACGTTCGAGCTCGATGTCAGAACGCTGGTCAGCGCCACAAACGCCTGATCGGTGCAAACGGCGACTGCAACCTCGGGAGATAACGACGAGAGTGGCACGTTCAGTGTTCCTGGCAGCGTGGTCAGGAGCTGCGCATGGCCGCCCGCGAGCAGGCTGATTGCCGTGCGCTGTCCAGGCTCGCCAGAGATGACCAGTGCGGATGCGGGATTGGCGACCAGACCGCGCGGGTCTTGTAGCCGATACGAGTTCACGAGCGCACCGGTGGCTTGTTCGAATTGCTCGACCGTGCTCTGCATGGCCTGGGTGACGGAGCCATCGCCCATACCATTGGCGACCCACACGTAGTCTCCGCCGGCTGCAACGGCCACCGGGTCTCCGCCGACAGGCCAGCTTGCGGTCTTGTGGGCGTTCGTGGCATCGACACGGATGAGCGTCCCCGTTGCGCCGGCTGTCGCCCCTTGGGTCGCAAGCCACACCACACCAGGGCTCACCGTCATCGCGGTTGCCTCGTTGGCGCCCAGGCTGAGCTGCGCTGTGACGTCGAGCGGCACCGTGTTCTGCAGCTGCCTCGGTGGCGATGTCGGATGTTCGTTGGCGGTCGGCCTCGGCGAGGTGGACCGAGCGGCCGGCCGAACCACGGCCAGGATCAGGCCAATCGCGACCAGGGCTGATGCACCCGTGGCGAGCAGCACGACGGCCCGAGACCTCGAGTTCGATCCTGACCAGAATCCCACGGCCTGATGCTAGGCCGCATCGTCAGCGCGTCGTTCCCGGTTAGACGCCGTAGGTCTTGCCGTTGCTCTTCTGGGTAGCCACCAGCAACCGCCATTGCGGTGGCGTGTTGTCGCCGGGACCGCGTGTGACGACCAGCGTTCCGCGGTCGACGGCGAAGAACCCATCCGGCGTGACCTCGATGTTGACCCAGTCCATCGGCCGCGGCGCCGGGCCATAGAAGTTCGTCGAATCGATGAAGTAGCGGCTGCCATGGCAGGGGCATGCCCAGCCGTTGGGTGTCTGCTGGCTCTTCGTCCGCACCCCTCGGGCGTCGGCGACTGCCGGCGAAACGCCCGATCCGGTGACGACGTCTGAGACGAAGTTGGGGGTGCATCCGAGGTGCGTGCAGATCAGCAACACCGCGTAAATGCCCGCGTCATCGATGATGACGCTGACGCGGTTGGCGGTGTCTGTGATGACGTTGACCGGAACCTGGGCCTTGCCGCCGACCACGCCGCCCGTGAGTTGAGCGAAGCTGAACGAGGTCTTGAAAAGCGCTGGCGCGTTCCCGGATGCCACCGGGAACATGAACCGGAGCACTTCAATGCCGCCGAACAGGGACGCGCCCGCTGCGGCGAGACCTCCCATGATCAGGAGGAACTGTCGCCGCGTCGTTTCGGCGCGAGAACGGAGCCTCCCTCGCGGCGAGTCATAGGGATTCAACGCCACGATGTCTCTAGAGATACTCCGAGAGCCTTTCCATCTCGTTACACCCGGGTGCGACCGTGAGCGGGCGACGAGCAGCAGGCCGCTGCCGGGCATCGATCCTGCAGACTCCTGAGTCGTGCAGGTCGGCGTCGTGTATCCGCAGATCGAGCTTCGAGGAGATCCGGCTGCGGTTGGACGGATCGGGAAAGCGATCGAGGCGATGGGGTTTGACCACCTGCTCACGTACGACCACGTCCTCGGTGCCGTTCATGCGGGTCGAACGCCGCCGCTGACCGGCCCATACACGGAGCGCGATCCATTCCACGATCCCTTCGTGATGTTTGCCTATCTTGCGGGCATCACCGAGCGGATCGGGTTCATCACAGGGATCCTCATCCTTCCACAGCGTCAGACAGCGCTGGTGGCACGGCAAGCGGCCGATGTGGACCTCCTGTCCGGCGGCCGGCTGCGCCTCGGTGTGGGGATTGGATGGAGCCCCGTCGAGTACGAGGCTCTTGGCCAGGACTTTCGCACCCGGGGCGCCCGGCAGGAGGAGCAGATCGGCCTCCTCCGTCAGTTGTTCACGGAGCCGGTCGTCGACTTCTCCGGCCGTTTCGACCGGATTGATCGAGCGGCGCTCGTGCCCAGGCCGGCGCGATCCATCCCGATCTGGCTCGGTGGATCAAGCGAAGCGGCGTTCGATCGCGCGGCCCGTCTCGCGGACGGCTTCATCTTCCATGGTGGGGACATCGCGCGCAGCGTCGAGCGATGGAAGCGTGTGCGCGATCAGGTAGCCGCTCTGGGCAGGTCGGTCGAGGACTTCGGCGCAGAGTACGTGGCTCATCCCAGCAGCATCGACCACCTCAAGACCGAGTTGGACGTGTGGCGCGAGGCAGGTGGTTCCCATCTTTCGGTGGTCACCATGGGCCTCGGCTTGGACTCCGTCGACGGCCATCTCACGTACCTCGCATCGATTGCAGACGGCCTGGGCTTGTCTTAACGCCGCGCACTCACGCGGCACCCACGATCGTGATGATTCGTCGGATAGTCGCGTCACGAATTCCTTTCGTTTATCGCCACTCCCGTGATCGAATTCGCAGGCGTGTGACGTGTGGGATCATCCTCTCAACGCAGTGATAGCTTCGACTCAAATGTCGAAGCCAATCGAGTGCCAGAACGGCCACCACTTCGAGGTGGGGAAGCAGGCAGCGCTGCCATATCGTTGTCCGCAGTGCGATGCGCCCGCACGGCCGGTTCGCGAGTATGCAAAGCCGCCGCGGCCGGGGCTGTATGGCGAGCGCCAATGGCCGGCGAGGGTGATCTAAAGCAGACCCGACGCTTCCGTGCCGGAGGTGGAGCTTGCCTACAATCTGCAGGTGGATCCGCAACTCGCGCCTCACGAGGCCAAGGACATCGTCCGTCGCGGCTACGACCGCATCTCCACCGCGTATCGTGACGATGTTGGAGACCGAAACGCTGACTATCCGCTGTGGCTTGAAACGAGTCTCTTTCCCCGGCTCCAATCGCCGGCGCGGGTGCTGGATATCGGCTGTGGCAATGGCGTGCCCGCAACACGCTTGCTGGCAGAGCGCTTCGATGTCATCGGAGTCGATATCTCGGAGGTCCAAATCGCACGAGCTCGGCAATTGGTTCCGACGGCCATGTTGATCCACGCCGACATTGCATCCGTCGAGTTTCCGCAAGGCTCCTTCGACGCGGTGGTTTCATTCTTTGCGCTGATTCATCTGCCTCTCGAGGAACAGCAGGGGCTGCTCGAGCGGATCAGCACATGGTTGGTCCCTGATGGCTTTTTTCTCGCGACAGTTGGGCACGCATCAGACACGCGCGTTGGTGATTTCTACGGCGCTCCGATGTACTGGAGCCACGCGGACGCCACCACATACTGCGACTGGCTTCGCGATGCTGGCATTGACGTCGTCGGCCGACAGTTCATCCCCGAGGGTCCCCACGGAGGCCACGAACTTCTCCTTGGGGTGCGGCGCCAGACCAGCACTTCGCAGAGCGCGAATCGCTGAGCCGCCAGGTCACCTTCGCGAGCGCCGAGAACGTGTGCTGAGATGCCCGAATCTCCACCGCCACCGGGACCAGCTGCAGCGCCGCGCCAGCGCGGCGTCTATGTGGTGCTTCTGCGCACGCCCAACGTCGGCGGCCAGGCGCTTCTCGGTTTGCTTGCGCAGATCACGCAGGGCGCCGCACCGCTCGGCCTTGTCCTGGTGGTGCGTGGCGCCACCGGGTCGCTGATTGCGGCCGGCGCCGTCAGTGCGGCCCTTTGGGTGGGAGCCGCCGTGGCGCGGCCGATTCAAGGACGGCTCATCGATCGGCATGGGACGCAGCTGGTCATGCTCGTCTGCGGGCCCGTCCACGCCGCCGCGCTCGTCGCTGTTGTCGTCGTCGCATGGGCTGGCGGAGGTGTCTGGGTGATGGTCATGTTCAGCGCGCTGGCCGGCTTGATGCTGCCCCCCGTGTCCGTGGTGATGCGAGTGGAGTGGGGTCGGCATGTGCCTGCGCATGAGCGCACTGCGGCCTTCAGCCTGGTGTTTCTCACCCAGGAGATCGCCCTTGTCACCGGGCCCTTGCTGATTGCGAGCCTGGTCGGATTCAGCGCGGGAATTGCGCTGATCACGGCCGCAACGGTCAGTGGCGTCGCGACCATCGGATTCGCGGCGCTCGGCACCACCGAGGGCTCAGACCACGAAGTGCCCGTGCGAGCTGATGGCAAGCGAGCGACCGCCGCCCGGTCTGTGCTCGCGGTTGCATTTCTGCTCGGAGGCACCCTCGGCATCTTTCAAGTCGCTGCACCGTCACTGGCGCTCGCCCGAGGCGTGCCTGCAGTGGGAGGCGTGCTCATCGCCGCTGTCTCGGTCGGCGGCATCAGCGGCGCGCTCGTCTACGGAGGCATTCGCTGGCGAGCAGATCCTGCCACGCGCCTGATCCTTTTGCTGATTGTTCTGGCCGTGGCGACGACGCCACTTGTCGCCGCGTTGCCACTTGCAGCCGTCGGAGTGCTCCTGGCGCTTGGAGGCATGGCCCTGAACCCCGCGTTCGCGACCACGTCGCTGCTGATTGATCGACACGGCGGATCCCGCGGCGCGGAGGCGTTCGGATGGATGTCGACCGCGGTCGGTGGAGGCACCGCCGCAGGCAACGCGATCGCCGGCGCGCTCGCGCAGCGCAACGGGTTCCCGCCTGCCTTTTTTGCAGCCGCCGTGGCAGCCTACGCGGCGGTGGTGATCAGCGGTTCAGGACTGTGGCTTGCTCGGTCGCGAATCTCTCGTCGGTGACGACCGCAGGCGCAGACTGGCACCACTCCTCCCTCCTCAATATAGTACGCGACGGGGCACTTGCGGCAAGCCCCGGGTCATGGTGCAGAGTTTCCAGACGAAGCTCGAGCGCAAAGAAAGGGAGTGGTTGTGTATGCCCGAACATGATGTGGTGATTGCCGGAGGCGGGCCGACGGGGATGATGCTGACGGCGGAACTGGCGTTGGCGAATGTCGACGTCGCGGTCGTGGAGCGTCGTCCCGATAGCGTGCTCGTTGGCTCGCGTGCGCGCGGCTTTCACTCGCGCACGATCGAGGTGTTCGATCAGCGCGGGATCGCTGATCGGTTTCTTGCCGAGGGTACGGTCGCGCAGACGGCGATGATCGGAACGACCCGCTTGGATATCAGCGATTTCCCAACGCGTCATCCGTATGGGCTCGGAATCTCGCAGGCCCTGATCGAGCAGATCCTCGCCGGCTGGGTGACCGAGTTGTCGGTGCGGACGAATTACCGATCCGACGTGACGGGATTCGCGCAGGACGATACCGGCGTGGACGTCCGGCTGCTCGACGGCACGACGATGCGAGCGAAGTATCTCGTGGGGTGCGATGGAGGCCGGAGCGTTATCCGGAAGGGTGCCGGCATCGACTTCCCCGGCTGGGACGCGACCAGAAGCAACCTGATCGCCGAGGTCGAGGTGTCCGAGGAACCGCCACGTGGCATTCGCAGCGACGCTACCGGCGTGCATGCGTTCAGCATGTCGGAGGATGGGCGGACGGTAGGCGTCGTCACGACCGAGCAGCAACTCGAGACCAGCAGCGAAGCTACTTTGGGCGATCTGAGCGCGGCGCTGATCGCTGTGTACGGCACCGACTTCGGGATCCACAGCCCGGTCTGGATCTCGAGGTTCACCGATATGACGCGTCAGGCGGCGAACTACCGCGCGGGGCGTGTGCTCCTTGCCGGCGACTCGGCGCACGTCCACTATCCAGCGGGCGGACAGGGCCTTGGCCTCGGTGTGCAGGATGCGGTGAATCTGGGATGGAAGCTGGCTCAGGTGCTCAACGGAACCTCTCCGCCGAGCCTGCTGGATACGTATCAGAACGAGCGTCACCCGGTCGCTGCCCGCCTGCTTCGTCACACGATGGCCCAGACCGCGCTCCAGCGCCAGGACGAGCGCGTTAAGGCTGTGGTCGAACTTGTTTCGGAGCTGGCGAAGATGGACGAGCCTCGGAAATATCTTGGCGGCATGATCCACGGGCTGGACATTCACTACGACCTCGGGGAAGGACATCCGCTGCTCGGACGGCGTATGCCGGATCTGGACCTCGTGACCGCTGACGGCTCGATGCGGGTCTACGCGTTGCTGCATCGTGCGACGCCCGTGCTGCTGAATCTCGCTAACCCCCTGGTTTTTGACGTCGCTGCTTGGGCCGATCGCGTGCAGTTGATCGATGCTGAATATATTGGCCCGTGGGAGCTTCCCGTCCTTGGCGTGGTCCCCGCTCCGAGTGCTGTGTTGATCCGGCCCGACGGATATGTTGCCTGGGTGGGGGAGGGCACAGACACGGGATTGCGTGACGCGCTGACTGTGTGGTTCGGGACGCCATGACGAGCCGTCTATGCGGAAACGCGAGTCACGATCGTGTCGACGATTGCCGATACGGGCAAGGAGCCGTCAATAACGTCATATGCAAAGCGGAGATAGACCGGATCGCGAGAAGCCATCATCGCCTCAATGATGGGACGGACGTCATGTGTTAGCCACGGTCGGGGACCATCAGCTTGCACGCGCGCTGCCAGCGTGTCGACATCGCACCGCAGATAGATGATCGCCCCGGATTTATGGAGAAGCTGCAGGTCGGCGTAGCGATCAGCAGCGCTCGCGGGTATCCCCGCAACGATGTGCCGCCGCTCAGCGACAAGCTCGTGAATGTACCCTGACTCCCAATCGTGGAGCAACGTTCCGCCCGAGGCAGCGAGTTCAACCGTGCTCTGCCCAGCCTTGACAGCGATCGTTGTGTCGTTGTCCACGTAGTCATAGCCGAGGACTGAAGCAAGAGCTCGGCCAACAGTCGATTTGCCGCTTCCCATCAGCCCGGCCAGCCAAATCCTCACGGCGCGCCTGAAACGCCCAAACAATCGCCCAGCCGCTCGAGCCTGGCGAACAGAAGCCACCTCCCGGTTAGGCTCACGATCACGGCAAGCACGAAGACGGTGGCCTCTGGCATCTCCACGCCAGGGATTGTGAGATGACAGGACGCGATAAGGCCGGGCATTGCAAGCCCACCGACCCAAGGGCAAGCTGCTGTCGCATGACCCGGGACGTGAAGGCAGAGACCAGCGGCTCGGGGTCGACCGATTCTGGAGTACGTCTCGCGGAGTTGATGGCGGCGCTCCCGGCAACCGGCAGGCCGATTCAGCTGGAAGGCATCAACATCTTCAGGGTGGAGAACGGTTGTGTCGTGGAGCAGCGCGCCGAGCTGGATTTCTTCGGGCTGCTCCAGCAGATCGGGGCAATCCCACAGGCGTAGCATCCGTCCGGGTTCGACAATGACCGGAGGCACCGTGGGCAGTTGAGCGATGGCTGTCCGCGGTGCCTCATCCCCAACGCTACCCAGCGTCGGCGACGACCACTGCCTCGCATACGTAAGGCGCTGTCAGCCTGAAGAGTCGCGCCTGTGACCTGCCTCAAGAGCGCTTGACGCGCAGGGGTCCATCGGCTGGGCGAGTCGCGCCCTCGACTCCGGAGCCGGGAATCGGCCGGCGAACTACTGCGTCTCGCGCGAGCTTGCGCGGCGGTCGCTAGTCAGTGCTACTATGTACCAGTAGTCAGTAGCGCTGAGTAGTTCGAGGAGGTGTTGTCGTTCCGTGGGCAAGCAGATGACGGAGATGCTCAAGGGGACGCTGGAGGGCATCGTCCTCGCCCTCCTGTCGGTGCGGTCCGCGTACGGCTACGAGATCACGGCGCGGTTGCGGGAGCAGGGCTTCTCCGATATCGCCGAAGGCACCGTCTACGCCCTGCTCGTCAGGTTCGAGCAAAAGCGATTCGTCGATGTGGAGAAGATCCCGTCCGAAAAGGGGCCGCCGCGCAAGGTGTATTCGCTCAACGCACAAGGACAGGAGTACCTCGACGAGTTCTGGAGGACCTGGGGCTTCCTCGCGGAACAACTCGCACAGCTCCATGGAGGAGGCAGATGAAAGATTTCATCGCAAACGTGATTGGTGGAAAGCGGCAATGGCGGCAGCACAAGGCCCGCACGCGACAGCTTCCCGAGAGCTATCGCATAGCGGTCGAAGCGCTGGAGCGGTACATGATGTACTGCGGGCCAGGAGGCGACGGCGCCGAAGCGGCCTCGATGTTCGACGATCTCATCGACCTGTTCGAGCAGAGCGCGGCGAACCGAACCCCGATCCGCGAGATTGTCGGAGAGGATCCCGTGGAGTTTCTCGAGGCGTTCGTTCGAAACTATCCGGACGGGCAGTGGAGGGTGCGGGAGCGGCAGCGGCTGATCAGCGCCATCCAGCGCGCCGAGGGCGAAAGCCCTGGAAACGAAGGGATATCTCGATGACAACGCAGCCCGCTGAGGCGATCCACGTGCAAGGGCTGGAGAAGTCGTACCACAAGGTGCTGGCGTTGCGCGGCGTGGATTTCGACGTGGCGCGAGGCAGCATTTTCGCGCTGCTCGGTTCGAACGGGGCAGGCAAAACAACGGTCGTGAAAATTCTGTCCACGTTGCTCAAGGCGGACGCGGGGACTGTCAACGTCAACGGCTTCGACGCCGCCACGCAGGCGGCGGACGTGCGCGAGTCCATCAGCCTTACCGGACAGTTCGCGGCCGTGGACGAAATCCTCAGCGGGCGGGAGAACCTGGTGCTGGTGGCCCATTTACGGCATCTCTCGGACCCGGGCAAGGTTGCGGATGACCTGCTCGATCGTTTCTCGTTGACCGACGCGGCCGCGCGGAGGGTGGCGACATACTCGGGTGGCATGCGCCGCCGCCTCGACATCGCGATGAGCCTCGTCGGGAATCCGCAGATCATCTTCCTCGACGAGCCGACTACGGGACTCGACCCCGAGGCGCGGATCGAGGTGTGGGAGGCCGTCAAGGAACTCGCCGAGCGGGGCACGACGGTGCTGCTTACGACGCACTATCTGGAGGAGGCCGAACAGCTCGCCGACCGGATCGCGATCCTCCGCGACGGCAGGATCGTCGTGAACGGCACCCTGCTCGAGCTCAAGCAGTTGCTCCCGCCCGCCAAGGTGGAATACGTCGAGAAGCAGCCGACGCTCGAGGACGTCTTCCTAGCCATCGTCGGTCACGGCCACGGCGACGCCGGCAGTGATCGCAACGTCGGCACCGACGACTAGGGAGCAGCGATGAACAAGCATTTCTTCGTCGACACCGCCTACCTGCTGGGACGATCGCTGCGCCACATCACGCGCAGCGTGGACACCATCATCACGACCACGATCATGCCGATCGCATTCATGCTGCTATTCGTCTACGTGTTCGGCGGCGCGATCAAATCGGGGTCGGGTTCGTATGTGAACTACCTGCTGCCCGGCATCCTGCTCATCACGATCGCTTCGGGGATTTCATACACCGCGTTCCGGCTCTTCCTGGATCTCCAGAGCGGCATCTTTGAGCGATTCCAGTCCATGCCGATCGCGCGATCGTCCGTGCTGTGGGCGCACGTGCTGACGTCACTCGTCGCCAACCTGATCTCGCTCGTGGTCGTTGTGCTCGTCGCCCTCCTCATCGGCTTTCGCTCAGGAGCGGGAGTGCTGGCGTGGCTGGCGGTCGCCGGCATCCTGATCGTGTTTACCCTGGCGTTGACATGGATCGCGGTCATCCCGGGCCTCTCCGCGAAGTCCGTGGACGGCGCTAGCGCATTCTCCTACCCGCTCATCTTTCTACCGCTCATCAGTTCCGCGTTCGTGCCCACTGCCACCATGCCCGGCCCGGTGCGTGCCTTTGCCGAGTATCAGCCGGTGACATCCATCGTCAACACGATCCGCGACCTGTACACACAACAGCCGGTCGGTACTGACATCTGGATAGCCCTTGCCTGGTGTGTTGGCATCCTCATCGCCGCGTACAGCTTCGCCATGGTCATCTACCGCCGCAAGATCTCCTAGCGAAAGTCTCCTTACTCGGGGTCGACGTCTCCGCGGAGCGGCTTTGCACCACCATCTTCGTGGTCTTGGCTTCCGGATCCGACCTCGCCGTATGGACGTCGTCCCCGAACGGGAGTCCGGTCGAAAAGGCTGAAACGGTCGTTACCGAGCGCCCAGGGCCAACGATCGTCCCCGTCGGCAGGAGGCGGATCCGTTCCCCGATGTCCCGGATTGCGGCAAGAAGGTGAGCCTCGAAGCCCTCAATGACGGACCAGCCAGCCAGATGCTTCCCGCGTGAGACCTCAGCGGCGATTGCTTTGGTGGAGCGCACCTCAACGACGCCCCACGTGGTCGCCCTCGCGCTCGTTATCCCGGCAAAGGACCAGCCGCAGCCGCACACATCAGCATCTGCGCAGGGGAATCTGGAAGGGTCAGGAACTCCCCGTCGATCGTCCAACAGAAGTCGCGACGGCGAAGCTCCGCTGATAGTCTCGCGGGGACCAAACCAGGTCGACTGACGAAAACCTTCTGACCGGGAATTAGGCCGTCACGTACGACTGACCCGTCCGGTCGGCGGCGGGACATCAGATCTCCCTTTCTTCATGCTCGAGCGCAACCCGCTGTCCTGATGCGGACTTCACCAGCAGTTGTCGCCACTCCTTACGCCGGACGATATCCCCGATATTGGTGTGGCTCACTCCGAACATCGCTCCCAAGGCTCTGTGAGTCATGCCATTGGCGGCCAGGTTGCGGATCGCGATTACTTCAGGGACGGTCAACTTCGCACTCCCGTGGAGCTCGCCGCCATTCGGCCGCCGGTTACGCGTCTGTTGCTCCAAGGTCGCCCAGCGGCAGTTACCCGGTTCGTAGTTGCCGTCGTTGTCGATGCGGTCCAAGGAGAGACCAGGGGAACATGTGCCCATGTCCGCGAGGAAGTTCTCGAAACGGCGCCAGCGCTCGCAGACGGTGATACCCCGACCGCCGTAGCGTGGCCAGTCCCTGCGCGTCGGTTTGCTGCACCGCTGCAACATGCTGCTCCACGCGTGGTACGTTGCGGTGCCACCGCCCGCGGCATGTCCATGACGCCTTAACACCCACACATCAAAGTGCTTGGTGACGGTCAAAAATCCCGGACGACGCTGGGCAGCTAGGGCCGTCAGTCCCGGACGAGATGTCCTTCGCTCTCCGTTTCGACGTCATGTCGATTGGGTGAGTGGGGAGCGAGCTGGTTCTGTTGGGTACCGGAGTGTGACCTCGCTTACTTGTCGACGGCGAGCACGCGCATCACGGCCTCAAAGCCATCAGTGGCGTTGAGGTGCGCGTATACCTGCTCGATCATGCGCAGGCCGCTGTGCCCGAGAAGCTGGGCCAACTGTGCGGGGTTCATACCGCGGCGCATCGCCTCGGCGGCGAAAGAATGCCGGAGGAGGTGCGGATGGGCGCGTCGACTGATCCCGGCGCGGTCGGGCGCGCCATGGAGCAGTTGAACCACACCGCTGGTTGTCAGCGCCGCGTACTCGCCAAAGGCATCACGCCTGGCGGCGAGGAAGATCCTGTCGCCCCGCGCTTTCGTCGGGCGGACCCGCTGATAGCGCTCGAGGCGTTGAGCCAGCTGCGGGGCCATCGGCACGAGGCGCTCCTTCGCGCCCTGGCCGAAAATCTTGAGCAACGCTCGCTGGTCGGAGCCGCTGATGATGCTGGCCGGCTCCAGGCTGCACAGCTCGCCGACGCGGATGCCGGTGTCGGCAAGGAGCCGGATGATCAGCTTGGAAACTGGGGACGTGGAGCGGGAGACGAGATTCGAACTCGCGACATCCAGCTTGGAAGGCTAGCGCTCTGGCCAGCTGAGCTACTCCCGCTTGAGGCCCATAGTACCTGCCATTCGCCTAGGGGACGTGCGCGGGGTAGGCTGCGGCCGTCCGCGCATCCGAGGAGGCATGTGAGTCAAGAGCCGCCGTCCACGTCGCTCGGCACCCAACTCGGGCGCGGAATCCTGGCGGAGCGCGGCTGGGGCATCGTCGTGAGCCTGCTGCTCATCCCGGCGATCCTTGGCACCAACCTCATCTATGACTCGCTCAACCATGGCCCCAACCGGATCTTTCTCGAGACGCCGCTCGATCGAGCGTTACCGGTTGTACCGATCTTCGCGCTTCCGTACGTGTC
>Ga0182024_10006061_pt1 | contig 26724 bp, 20 predicted proteins | sample P32metaG_FD_120480 | JGI IMG/M metagenome (GOLD analysis project Ga0182024, IMG submission 120480) | Permafrost microbial communities from Stordalen Mire, Sweden - P3-2 metaG (Illumina Assembly) | ecosystem: Environmental > Terrestrial > Soil > Wetlands > Permafrost | place: Sweden: Stordalen... | reverse complement strand
GATCGCAACGACCGTCGCCTGTCGGACAGGCTGGCGTTCTCCTTCGACGACCTGCTGGGCGCCGAAACGGCGCGCGAGGACGACGCCGTAGAGCGTCCCGATCGCTGCGATAACGCCAAAGATCACCGCGTCTTCCGCCGAAGACAGCGCGGTGGCAAACGTGGCGGAGAGAGGCAGCATCAACAGCGGCGGCAACCACCCAAACCCGATCCCGCCGCCAGTAACAACGGCCAGGACGGCGAGCAACGCCACCCACCACCAGCCATAGGCGGTGCCCGCTCCGAGTCCTGCCGCTACTCCCAGCGCTGGGCTGAGATAGAGCATCCGGCGAGTGCCACCGAGCTTCGATCCAAGAGCGCCGAGCAGAAGCCCGAGGAACATCGCCGAGGCGCCGAAGTGCCCGACGAGCGCGCCGACCACTATCACCGGCAGCACGACGCCCACCAGGACTGCAACGAGAATGTTGATCATCCGCCGTGCGCCTGACGGCTTGGCCTCGACTCCTCCTGCGTCCGCCTTAGCGGTCGTCGGGTTGTTCGGCGGGTCGGGGGTCGTGGACTCCGCAGGCATCAGCTGGCAGTATCTCGCAGCCGCGGTGGGACGGCTGGTTGTTGGAGGCCGCGGGTACGGACCGCTGCTTACGCAGCCATCCGAGCGTGCCGGCAACCTGATACGAGGCTATTGCTCCGGACGGAGGGTGTCCGCAAAGCCCTCTCCGAAAAGCTGGGCGGCGTCCGCTGTGAGCGCCGTAGAAGGCGCCCAGAGCGTCGAGGGAGGACTCGGCCTGGCGCGGCTGAGCGATGATGACCTTCGGGATTTCACCCCACCCGTAGAACGGACCCAGTGAGGCCTGTTTGGGCTTATCCGACAGCCTCGACGAGTACGAGGCGTCGTGTTCGCCCAACACGGCGCCACCGCTTTGCGTGTGGCTGTCGGAACCTCATCCCGACAGCCACCGTGAAAGCGAGCGTGAGCTTGTTTGAGTCCGAGCTGGTACGAGTCGACTCGGACGCTTGGCTCGAAAGCAGAAGCCAGCCGAGGGCCCGGCCTGACGAGTGCTTTTCGACGAGCTGGGGCACTGGCCCAAGTCGACGCCGAGACTGTCGCATTGCGCCGAGTAAGCGTCTGGCCGTCCTCTGAGCCATCCCGGGTTTGACGGAGTCCGCGGAATCCAGGACGGCTCAGTGAACCTCCTGGGTCGGGATTGGATGTGGCTCAACCGACCCCGCATCACGCTGAGTCCGCACGGCCCGCGGCGAGCATCACCCGCATGATGCGGATCGCGTGATCGATCTGCGGCTTGTCGCCGATCGAAAGGGTCGCCCACTCGAGCGCTACGCTCACCGCCACGAGAACGTCGAGGTCGTCATCGAGTGCCCTAGCCTCCGCCCCAGAGCGGGTTTCCGCGATCACCTCAGCGAGCGCCTTCCTCAGGGTGCGTCGGACAACACCCGCTTCTCCGAGCAACACCCGCAGGGCGAGCTGTGGCTCGCGCTCAACGAACGCGCGAACGGGCTCTAGGGTTACCGTGACCTCCATGAATCGACGGACGAAGTCGAGGACGTACGCGTCGCCCTCTCCTTGGGCTTCGGCCTTCGTGGCTTCGAGGAACTCCCGGGCGATGCGGTCGATCACCTGCTCGATCAGCCGCTCGCGCGAGCCGAACCAGCGGTAGATCGTCGCCTGCGAGATGTCGAGTTGCGCGGCGATGGTCCCCATCTCCAAGCGCTCTCCGGCGAGGAACGTCGTCTGAGCGAGGTCCAACGCATCAAGAGGCTTGGGCCTGCGGATGATCGGCGCCGGCTTGGCCGCGCCGATCAGCGTACCGACTGCGGGCGCCTCCGCTGCTTGAGTCTTCGCCATCCGATACCTCCGCCTTCGTGGCCAAGTTCTGTAAGCCGGATTGCCGCAGTGTAGCTGGCCGATCAGTCGTTTGGCTTATATGGACTATATCTCGGAGACGCGAGATTAGCGAGGAGCCTTGCTGACGGTAGATATTTGACAAATCTCGCAGAACCTGGTTGGGTTCTACGGGCCGCCGGTCACGCGCGGTCACCGAAACCGGATTTCGAATGGGAAGAGGAGTAGAAGATGCGAGCAGACAAGAGGCGTCGGGACGGTCGGTCCTGGCAGACACTGCGGCGCGGGATGATCGGTTCCGCGCTCGCCCTTGCAGCGTTGCCGATCGCGTCGGCAGCCGCGAGCGAAGGCATTTCATTGACCCCGCTGGTTGCGCCGTTCGCATCACAGGGCCAAGGGCCGATCAACAAGTGCTTCTGGGGCAAGCCCGAGGCGAACGTCGGGCCGATCACCGAACTTGGCGAGACCGTCGGACCCGGCGGCCAACTCGGCGCCGACACCAACGTCGTCTACTACTACACGCGCTTTCAGCTCCCCGCGGGGGCCACGGTGACGCTTCACGGGCAGTTCCCGCACTCGCGGTTCATGTCCTTCACGTCGTATAAGACCGTGAACGAAGAACCGGGCATCGCCGCTACCGCGCTGGAGGATGAACAGATCAATCCCGACGCCGGCTCGGTCAATCCGTATCGCGCCGGGGAAGCGCGCTTTGACCCGCGCCGTTCGTTCACAGTCACGATCAGCGGTCAGACGCCACCGGCCGATCCGGCGCCGAACACGCTCTACGTCGGGCAGGAAGGCAAGACGGGCGAAACGCAGCAGGTCGAACTGATTGAGCGGATCTACCGCGCGGACCTTGGCCTCGAAGCCAATGGCGGCGTGCCGCTGCCCTCGCCGACCTACAACCCGGCTGTCGGCACCCCGGTGAGCGAAGAAGCGGGCGTCTGCAGCGGGCTCTCAGACGTGAGCGGTCTCGAAAACGTCGTCACGACACACATCGGCGTGCCCGCCGCGACGTACAAGAAACTGCGCTCGGAACTTCCGGGCACGGTCGCCCCGGCCACGCACCCAGCCGTCAACCCGATCCGCTGGGAACGGTTCTTCAACAGTGGCTATCTCGTTGCGCCGTTCTACCGCGGCACGGCGCTTGAACCGCTAATCAAAACGTTGAATGCAGAACTCAAACCTGGGTTGTATCCGACGCCGGCGAACGCCTACATGTCAGGGTACGCAAGCCGCCTGTTCGGCCCCAACGCCGAAGGGCACAACATCCTGGTGCTGCATGCCAAGATGCCGACGCACCCCAACACGTTCCTGCTCAACCCGGTGAACAACTCTGCCGGCAAGCAGCTGCGCTACTGGTCGCTGTGCAACTACGCCTCCATCTCCAAATCGACGCTGCTCGAAGCGGGATCGGCGTGTCTGTTCGACGAGGAGGTGCCGACGAACGCCGAAGGCAACTACACGATCGTCGTCAGCCTGCCCGAAGACCGCCCCAAGAACGCCAACCCGCTGTGCGGCGTGGCGTGGATGAACTGGGGCACCGTGGGCGACAGGGAAGGGCGGCCCGATCTGGATCTGCTGACGATCCGCAACCAGCTGTCCAATCCGTCCTTCGCGCAGAGCATCGAAAAGGTAACGGTGCCGGGAACAGAGGAAGAAGTCATGGGCGCCTACTACCCACATGGCAGCTACATGACCAAGCAGGAATTCGAAGCACGCAAGTGCGGGAGCGCCAACTCGTAGGCGCTCTGGCTGACCACGAGCGCGGACGCGGGCCGGGGGATCCGGCCCGCGTCCGCACGTGGGGCACACCAGCGAGTACTCAGGGCACACACAGCAACAGAGGAGAGGCGCGATGGCAACGACCGGGCAGGACATCAAGGACGTGGAGCTAGCACAGCGTGAGCTCTGGCGGGACGGCCCGCCGTATGACGTGTTCAAGGAGATGCGCGGTCAGTGCCCGATCCACCGAACGGAGCGCATCGAGCAGTTCCCGGAGGAGGCTGGCTTCTGGTCGGTGACAACGGCCGAGGATGTTCACAGCGTCAGCCGCGACTGGCAGACCTACTCTTCAGAACTCGGAGGCGTCACCGTGTTCGCCGAGATCTTTCCGCTCGAGCTTGCGCGGGGCATGTTCATCGGCATGGACCCGCCCAAGCACGACCGCATCAAGGCGCTCTTTCAGCGGGGTTTCACGCCCAAGCGCATCGCCGATCACGAGGACCGGATCCGAGCGATCGTCAACACCGTGCTCGACCGGCTCGATGGCCGGGACACCTGCGACCTGGTCGTGGACGTGGCCCAGCCCGCGGTCTCGCGGGTGATCGGCAGCTTCATGGGCCTGTCGGAGGAGGAAGACGCGGTTTGGGCGCGCATCGTCAACTCGACGCTCGCGCCCGACGACGTGGACCTCAGCCCGGAAGGCATCGAGGGTGTCCTCGAGAAAGAGATCCCCGAGATGTTCGAGCGCTGCCGCAAGATGATCGAGGATCGCCAAGCCAACCCGACAGACGACCTCACGAGTGTGCTCGTGCACGCGGAGCTCGACGGAGAGAAGCTCGAGGAACACGAGATCGTGATGGGCTTCTTCCTGCTGATGGCGGCCGGCAACGACAGCACCAAGGCAACCTACTGCAGCGGCATGCGCGCGCTGCTTGAAAATCCCGAGCAGAAGCAGAAGCTGCTTGACGACCCCTCACTGATCCCGAGCGCGGTCGAGGAGGCGCTGCGCATGTTTCCGGCCTTCGCCCATTTCCGGCGCACCGCGACCTGCGACACCGAGCTGCACGGGCAGAAGATCCGCAAGGGCGAGAAGGTGGTCATGTGGTACGTCTCCTCCAACCGCGACGAGACGCGCTACGAGGACCCCGACCATTTTGATGTGACCCGCAACCCCGAACACCAGGCCTTCGGCGCAGGCGGCCGGCACTTCTGCCTGGGAACGGCACTCGCTCGCCTCGAGCTGAAGATCATGATCGAGGAGACGCTGAAGCGCTACCCGGCAATCTCACTCGACGGCACGCCCGTCGCAGCCGAGGCGCTCTTCCTCAACCAGCTGAAGACACTGCCCGTCCGGCTTGAGGCCTAGCAACCCACGACCGTGGGCTCCAGGTTGGGACACGAGGCGTCCCATGCAGAGTTGCGCGATACGCTTTCCCAGGATTGCGGGCGCGTCGAAGGCCAGCGGCCGACGCTCGCCTTGGACAAGAAGGAGGCGTCGTGCTCGACCGACACCGCGTTCCCCTTTTGCGTGAAAGCGAGCGTCAGCTTGCTGAGCCCAAAGGTGTTCGAGTCGACCCCAGGACCCCTTCCGCTTCGTAATGGAGTCGTCGCCCGCGAAAAGAGCCCATTTGCAGGCCAGTTCGACGTCCTTGGTGGATTTAGGCGGAGCGCCTCTGCCCATTCAAGATAACGCCGCAGTGCGCCCAAAGTCGCTGCTTTGCAGGGACTTTAAGCCCAGCGCCGGACTCGAACCGGCGGCCTCTTCCTTACCATCTGGTTCCAGCGTCGCCCAGAAATCGCTCAATAGAGCGGTTTTGCACGTAATTCGCACCTTCGACGGCCTTGGGCAGTGGCCCCCGAATCGCACGATTTTGCCGCGTTTGGGCAGCAGAATCGGACCGCTGCCCAAACGAAAATGGCGCAAAATTCGGGTCGACCGTTTTGGCCGGTCGACCCATTTTGGCAATGGCAAGGGGCCATGAAAATCGCAAAGGGTCGGCCGGTTTTGGGCAGTAGGAACCGGGCTACTGCCCAAACGATGGCGACTGTCGCCTAGAGCCACGAGTTCAACCCGATCACCCGGACGTCGCTGGCCCCCGCAGCTTCAAGCGCGCTGGACTCAACTCTCCCAGTGCATCTTGATGTAGTCGTGGCTCGCCTGCAGGTCCAGCGGTCGAGTCGTATTGCCTACACGGACGAAGAACTCGGTTCCGCCGGATCCGTCGAGATAAACGGGCTTCGGACTCGGATCGACCTTGACGACCGCTACCGTGGACCCATTCACTGACTCGTAGTCGCTTCTAACGAGATGGCTAAACTCAGCACCGCAATTGTCAGCCAGGACTTGGCGGAAGGCCTGCTCGAATCCGTCGAGGTCGCCCTTTGAAAGAGACTTGAGGTCGTTCTCGATACCGACGATCGCGCCATTGTCCGCAACCCCGATGAGTAGCGTGCCACCCTCCGAGTTCATGAGTCCCGCCACAGTCTTGGCGACCACCTTTTGAAGCCCCTTGTTAGTCTCCTCTTTGCGGAAGTCCCAGCGGAGGCTCGACTTGAACTCGAGCGTCGGGCTCTCCCCCATCACGACGAGCTCGCTGACTGGCTTGCCTGGGTCGGGCTCAAAATCTGTCATCAACGTCTCGAGATGTGTGTTGATCGCGTCCGCAATCAGCTTGCGACGCTCAGCTAGGAACTCCTCGTAGCGACTGAGCCGCCACAGCTCGGGATTGGTGGGCACAAACTGCTTAGTCAGCGCGCCTGGGTACTTGGCTTCGATCTCCGGTAGGTAGGCCTCCGGCAGAGTGTTGCTCAGCGACATGTTTGATGAACCGGTGAGAAACGCGCGATTGGCGATCTCGTTGACGATCTTCTTATGAAGGTGATTCTCGGGGTTGTAGCCGCCGTCGCCATAGAGGACTGACACAGGGAAGATGTGGTGACTATGGATCGCATAGCTTGGGCCGTGTGTGTCGTAGAGCGGGCTACCGTTGAACCAGTCGACGGCTCCTGCGGCCTTGGCCACGATGTAGGTCATTCGATAAAGGGGATGCTGGATAATGCGCCCATCTAGGTCGCTAGGCTTGACCTCGATTCGCCCACGCTGCTCGATGATGGCATCGACCAACTCGCCCCATGGGCTCCGGAACTGGCCGATCAGGGAGATGTCGTGGTCAAGTCGCTGATCGGTCTGGCTGCTGTAGCGTGCCCAAATGCTTGCGGCGTACAACCAGTGGATAAAGCGGCGCATCTCCTTGTCATCCCCAAACTTGCCGTCGCGCGCCGCGAGATAGGCGATCCCAGGGACCAAGACGTTGTTCGTGTTCAAGTCCTCCGTGGAATGGACGTTGGCGTACCCCGGCAGCACGGTAACGAGATAGTCGAGGATCTGGGTGAGACGGTCCCAGCCAGTCTTGAGTTCATCCGTCGGCGTGCTGTGGATGGTCTCAAACAGCGCTCTACCGTGGACGACCGCTGTGAGAGCTCGTGTCATGAATGTCAGATCGAGGAAGAAGCGCTTCGGTGCCAACTCGTCGATCTTGGCCTTCATGACCTGCCGCGCCTGCGGCCAGCGACCGGTGATATGGGCGAGCGCGAGATCTGCGGCGCCGAGCTTGGTCCCGAGGCTGTTAACGCGATCAAAAACGTCGATGGCGTCGTCGATGTCCGCTGAGGGTGGCACGGTCTGGACCGGGTAGTCGGCTTCGCGGACGTTCCGTAGGCGGGTGAGGTTCTTGTATAGCACTTCGGCTAGCTGCCCTGGATCACCGTCACTACCAGCCTTTGCCTTGGCGATCTCGAAAGGGTTGACCTTGTCCTCGGAGAAGCAGTCCACAACAGTTACCCATGAGGGGTTTTTTGACATTAGGATGTGCTGGAAGTACTGAAAGTCTCCTGTTTCAACGTCGAAGTAGAGGTCGCGGGGGTCGTTTTCGATGTCGTCGTTGCGGTAGTAGGGAGGGATCTCCCCACGCGTGAGGAGAAAGAGCGTTGTCAAGCGCTGCTGGCCATCAAGGATCACCGAGGTTGTGCCAATCTTGTCAGCACTCACTGCTGCGTTCTTGATCTCCGGCGGCGTGTCGGTCTTCCAAAACAGGAGACTGCCTGTCGGATAGCCGCGATACAGTGAGACCACTAGCTGCTTAGCCTGCTCCCGCTCCCATACGTACTCGCGTTGGAACTCCGGCATAACAAGATCGAACTTCTCGATGCTGTCGATGAGTTCACGGATCTTCATCGCCGCGTCTCCCCCAGGGTGGATGATGTCGCCACGACTTTATCGCGATCAAAGGGCGAGGTCCTGGACTAACGAAGCGCGAGGGCGCGGGACGGCCCGTTCGGACATGGCGTGATTAGGCGTTCGCCGTTTTCGGGCATGGACGTGGCCGTTGCCAGGTTCACCTGGTGGAGAGGCGGGTTAGTAGCCCGCGCGACGTATCGAGTCGGCGCGCTCTAAGCGCACCGGACAATCAAATCGCCTCGATAGAACATTTGATACGAGGGAGCCCACATCCCGGAGCCCGCCGATCGAATCACGAATGCACGATCCCTGCCGAGCTTACGCTTCGCCACCGGTTGGTCGGGCACGCGCCCGCCGTCGACAATAAGGCCCTGGGTCTCGTGCCTGGCCAGTTCAATCAAGCCCGGGGAAAGCAGCCCGCAGTATTCGGTTGAGCTCGCGAGCGCCGTCCGCGTCGATCTCGATCGACTGGCTGACCTTGCCCGGAATGTCTCGCGACGAGGAGCCGTATGTCTCAAGATGCAGGATTTGGTGTCCGTCCACCTCGCCAACTGTCCATCCGCAGTCGACCTGGGTCCGAAACGCCACCTGCACTCCCGGACGGCTTTCAAATCTCCGAATGAACGCCATGCTGTTGAAGCCTATCGGTGCTGGGAGAGCCGAGTCAAGGCAGCACTGTACAGACCGACAAATCGAGATTGGCCCCCGGGACAGCACAAACTTCCCCGAGGCCGTCACACGAAAAGATGGTCCTTCAATGCAGCACGCGGCGGTCGTCGAAGGAGGACATCGTCCGCGAGCTCGACGTTGATCCGAGCCACGGCGCCGCGTTGATCCACTGCCTGGAGGGCTTCGTGTCTAGGTGCGGGCGGCCATCAAAGCATGTGGATACGCGCTCTCGGGAGAAACGTCCGAGGCATCCGTCAAAATGACCAACTTCGACATTCAGCGCTCGCGTGCGCGGGCCGACGCCAAGTCTTCGGTGCCATCAGCCCTCGCAACTGCCGCTTCAGCACCCGCCCAGCGGAAGGGTGCGCAGCACAGCGTCATCGAGCTTTTCGCCGGCTCCGGCGGGCTGGCCCTCGGTCTGAGACGCGCGGGCTTCGACGCGTGGGACCGGATCGAGCTGAACGAGGCCTGCTGCGAGACCCTTCGCGCAAACCGGAGGCTTCTCGGTTCGGGAGCAGCGTCGGTCGAGGCCCGCGACGTTAACGACGTGGATTTTCGCAAATACCAAGATGTCGATCTGGTAGCGGCTGGGGCTCCGTGCCAGCCGTTCAGTCAAGGTGGCGGTCTGCGCGGTCAATACGACGAGCGAAACATGTTCCCCGAGGTTGTGCGTGCGATCGGCGAGGCGCGACCGCGGGCTTTCCTAGTCGAGAACGTGCGTGGACTGCTGTTTGCGAGGGCCGAGGGCTACTTTCGTTCCGTGCTGGCTCGACTTCGGAATCCTTCGGTCGGGACCGAGCACCGGATCAGCGATCTCTACCACCTGTCCGCACCGCCAGCTGGTGAGGACGACGAATATCTCGTCCACCACGCGCTCCTCAATGCGGCCGACTTTGGCCTCGCTCAGAATCGACCGAGGCTCTTTATCGTGGGGCTCCGACAAGGCGAGGCGTCGTGGTCCTGGCCCGTGGGCCGCTTCAGCCGGAGCGCGCTCGTCAGTGCGATTCGATCAGGCTCGTATTGGACGGAACATCCGGCTCCGGACAGTATCCGGAGAGCCGCTCGCGATGCGATACGTCTTCGCGACCTACCCGCAGGGGGAAAGCGCTGGCGCACGCTCAGGGACTTGACGTCGACTTTGCCTGAGCCGGCCAAGTCGCCTGATATGGCCCCCGATTCCGCCCACGTGATCGTTCCTGGTGCCAGGCTTTATCCGAAGCACACGGGTAGTCGTCTCGATTGGGTCGCCAAGACGGTAAAGGCTGGCGTTCATGGTACGCCAGGCGGCGAGCACATTCTGCACCTGGACGACGGCTCCTATCGCTATCTAACCGTGCGCGAGTGCGCTGCGCTCCAAGGGTTTCCGGCCCGCTACTCGCTTCCCGAGAAGCGCACGCCTGCGATGCGACAGCTGGGTAATGCCGTGCCCGTCGCCGTCGCCGCAGCCCTCGGGAGGCGACTTGACGCAACGCTGCGTCGCAGCGCGTAGCCGCCGTCTCGCGCGATTAGTTCGCTATTTGCGGACTTTGAGGCTAACTTGCCTTTTATATCTACTATAGGAGGCTAATATATGGTATAAAACACCGCATGAGCGTCAACATCAATAGCAATACCCAGCAAACACCTGATATAAAGACCGAGGAGCAACGCCGTATTGTGCGCATCCCGATGTCGCTGGGTCTGATAGGGCAAATGGACGCAGCGCTGGTCGCGGGCGCCGGGGGATACACCACGCGCGAGGAGTTCATAGGCGATGCGGTACGTGACCGACTTTTGGAGCTTGAGTTCGAGCCGGCACCGCCCGGACCCGGCGAGACTGCCTCGCCGCCGTCAAGCCACGACGGACATCGCCCGTCGCTCAACGTGGTGGGGCCGGGAGCGGAAGAGCCGACTGCGACCCGCTTTGATCTGGAGGAAACGGTCCTACGTGCCCCAGAGGCCGGTTTCGCGCTTGGGGGTGAGGCCGTAGTTCACGACGCGGCGCTCCTCGGATTGCACAACCGCGACTACACCTCCCTCTGGGCGTTGCGGCGCCTTGCCGACGTCCTGGCGAGTTCGCCGCTCCCGATCACACCGACGCTCAGCCAAGTCACCGAGCGCGCCTGGGAGTTTTCCGGCCGCGTCAGGCCGCTTGACGCCGGCGCCGAACTCAAGCTGACGTCGCTGTTTCCGACGAACCGATCGAAGGTGCAAGCCGCATCGGGACAGTTTCGAGCCTTCGCGATCGGCACTGTTCGCGACACTAACGGACAACTTCACGGCGACGGGCCTCTGTTCGCGTGGCGAGCGGTTCAAGCACGTCGTGGCGACGACGGCATCGAGATTGGGCTGACAGGTCCAGGCTGGGATCTTCTTTCGGCTGTGGACGGCATATCCCTGCGCCTGCCGCATTCGCCTCACCTGACTACGCAATTCTTCCGCCACCTGCGACGGCACGCCCCGGCAGATCTAGCGGGCATTGCGCTGTCGATTCGCGGCGCGGGGGAGCGGATGACGCGCGCAGAGCTTATTGCCGCGTATCAGGGCGAGTATCCGGCTTGGACAGAGGTGCAATCGTCGACTAACGCCGCGGGGTATGTCGCTCGCGGGCGCGAGTGGGGTCTGATCGAGCCGAAGTTGATCGAACGGCGCTATCGACTTACGCCTGAGGGCGAGAAGCGGGTCGATGAGCTCGCGAAAAGGGTGAGCTAATGGTCCCCACCGACATCGTTCGAGCAGCGCTTGACGCGCATACGGTTGCTGAGGCACAAGAGGTGCAAGCTGCAATCGAAGCCGACGTTGGCGCTCGTTTCCAGCGGCCGCTCGGCAATGTTTGGATGAACTTTGGGCTAATGAGCCATGGTGGCGACTTCGACCACAAGACGATCGAGAACGTGACGAACGCACAAGACGCGATTCTCGAGCGAGAGGCTCGAGTGCGCTTCGACTCGCTCGACGATGTTCCGTACACATCCCCGCATGAAGCAGCAGCCGCTCTCCTGTCGGGTCAAACGGAGCTCGAGCGTCGCATCCAGGTCGATTTCTACGAACCTGGCCCGGAAGACTTGGAAGACAAGCGGGTCACGATGTCAGTGCGGGACGACGGCTGCGGGATCACTCCGGGTGATGTCGCCTCGACAATTTTCCAGCTCGGTTCGAGTCACAAGAGCGAAAGTCTTTGGCAACAAGGCGCATTTGGACTCGGGGCTAAGAGTACGTTCCGGAACGCGCACGCAATCATCGTCGTCAGCCGTCGGGCGCCGGAGATGGAGCCTGGCGAAGACCGGATCACGGTTGCGGTTGTCCAATGGGAACCTCGCGGCAAGGGAACGACGGCCTACTACCTAACAACGACAGACTGGGCTGACAACGAAAATCCGGCGGCTGAGCCGTGGTCGGTCCCTGCGAGCGTCTGTCCGGACTTCGGGCCGGGCACGATGGTGACCCTAGTCTCCTATGGGGTCCGAGGTCTGCACCGACGCTACAGCGGTGACGAGCGGGCGTTTCACGCGATCGCGCAAACCAGGCTGTTCCGACCGGTGACGCCGTTTCGGCACACCAGCTATCTCGTCAAGAAGCCGGAGCCGCGGACAGTGCGCGGCCTCGAGCTGGCCCTAGAACTCGAGGCTGAGGGTCGCCTGCACGGCTCAGAGCCATTGCCGTTCCATTTCGGTGGCGTGACCTACCAGCTACCCGTTAACTGGTGGGTGTTCCCAGCGCCCGCGAACGAGCCTGGCGGGCGGAACAGTCTGGTCGCGGCCCAGCACGTCGTCGTGTTTACGTCGGGGGGGCAAGTCCACAAGCATTGGGACGCGAGTGAGTTCCGTGAGCGTACGCGGCTAAACAAGCTTGACACACGGATTTTCGCGGCCGTTGACACAGACGAGCTCCCGATCAACGTGCGCACGAGTCCGTTCACGCCGGATCGGTCCGACCTGATTCCGACGGATGATGCGATCCGGCTGGAAGGCGCCGTCGCGGCGCACCTCCAAGACTCGCATGAGCTAGCTGAGATCAACGCAAAACTACTGCGCGAGGACATAGAACGAGCGCTTGGAAATCGCAACACACGCGCGGTTGCGCAGCGCATTAGCCGTGCAGTGCGGCTCCGCGGCGGGTTTAGCCTCGGCAGCTCCAATGGTTCCGGCCGAGGCAAAAAACAAAAAACACGGAAACAGATTGAGCTGTACACGGAGCCGACCTACATCGAAGGCCCCGAGAGCACGACCGTACGCCCCGGCGATACGCGGTCGCTGACGTTCTACATCAACGCCCACGACGAGTTCCTTGATTCGGGACGGGGGCTGCTCGAGATCGAATCGGACCATCCTGGCCTTCAGCTCGGTAAGGAGATCGCGATCGGGAACCTACGCCACGGACGTCTAAGGGTGACGTTGGCGATACCGGACACAGCCGCGTTCGGAGATTTCGCGATCGCTGCGCGGCTGCCTGAATGGAGCCGACTGAGTGGCGGCCTGGGTGGTCCGCTTAGGTGGGATACAAAGCTGACGGTTACGGACGATCAGCCCACGCCTCGCCCGCCGGCCAACCGTGGCGCGAGTGGCGAGGGCGAAGAGATCGCCTTGCTGTGGATTCGCGGCGAGAGTTGGGACTTGGCTCCCAACATCCCAGGCACGCTCGAGGACGTCCCTGCGGCGATACTTGCTGCTGACGACGACTACCAGGATCTCGCGGAACTGGGGGACACCCAGATCAAAACGATCGTCCTCAACGAAGACTTCGCCGACTACAAGAAGTACGTGAGTCGCCTCGTCTCGGGGCGGAAGCAGACCGCCGTGGATCGGACCAAGGATCGGTATGCGCAAGGTGTAGGTGTTGGCCTCCTCGTGCTCGACGAGCAGGCGAAGAAAAGCCCTCTCACATCCGAGCAGCGTCACATTGCCGCAAATGCGATCGCTAGGGCTACTCTCAGCCTGCTCCCAGCCTTCGATGAGATCATGAGCCGGATCGACACGGACGAAGAGTAGGGGTCCGCAGCATGTCGGATTCGGTCTCTCCGGCGGTACGCAGCCAGATCATGAGCCACGTGCGCTCCAAGAATACGAAGCCCGAGTTGACTTTTCGGCGCGCACTTTGGGCGGCGGGTGTGCGTGGCTGGCGTTGTCACGTAAAAGCCATTACCGGAACGCCAGACTTGGTTTGGTCTGGCCGACGAGTAGCGGTATTCGTCGATTCGGCTTGGTGGCATGGCCACCCGTCGCGTTGGATACCGGGAAGGCTGCCGCCCCGTTGGGACCACAAGATCGCGGCGAATAAGAAGCGTGATCGAGAAGTTAATCGTCGCCTAGCCGCAGAAGGGTGGACCGTCGTCAGAGTCTGGGACTTCGAGATCGCATCTGATTTGGAGATGTCCGTTCAGCGCGTCAGGAGTTCTTTACTCGACGCGTCCGATTCAAGCAAAGCGCCACAGCGGAGAACGCGCCACCGCTGACCAATCACCTAGCTGTTTTAGGAACTAGGGTAGTTGCCCTTGAGCACGCTGAGTAGGTTGCGCAGGTACACCTCCGGGCCGAGTTGCTCGATGCTGTTCACGTTGGCCCGTATCCAGGTCTCCTCGTCTGTAAGGGGTTCGTGCGCCTCGGCGAGAGCAGGGTCGATCTGGATAGCGTAGAAGGGATTGCTGAGCATCGCACTGACGTCGCCCGGTTCCATATTTTTGTCCTCCGTAGAGATTGGCCCAACAGCATACGTGCCGCCAGCTGGCTCCAATGCCCAGCCCGGTAATCGCGCCAATCTCGTGTTGCCCACGGACTCAGCGAACGCGACCGATTGGTGGCCGATCGCCGAGCGGAGCGGAGCCCGATCAGTCCTGGCGCTCTACGGCTCCAGGGGCGTGATCCCCAGGCGCCCGTCCGAGCGTGCGCTGAGTTCGCTCGCCGCACGATGCAGCCGCCGCGCTCGTGCGGGTCGCGCGCAAACCAGGTGCGCGACCCATGAGCTCCACACCGCGAAGGCGGCGTGCTCCGGAAAGCGCTCGCGCACGGCCTGCAGTTGCGCGTTGACGTAGGCGGCGCGCTGCACTCGCGGGAAGTGCTGGTAGACGCACACTGAGCGGCGCTCCCCGAGTGCCTGCTCCAGCTCCTCCCAGAAGAGGTACTTGCACGAGTTGCGCCGACCGAGGGTCACGCTCGCGACCTGCAGGCCATTGTCGGGGTCAAAGAACACCAGATCGTCGACTCCCAGCGCAGGCCACAGCTGCGCAAAGTAACTCTCGCGCGCCACGGCCCCATCGTCCAGGACGGTCGCGTGGAAGCTCGCCCGGCCAAGCACGCCCGAGTCCTGCACCGCCGCGACGCTTCGCTGTCCGCCGCGCACCATCGCGCCGAGCGCCTGGAACACCCCGGGGTCCAGATCGCCAAAGCCCTCCTGGTCATCCAGGTAGGCGAGTCGCCCGCCGTCGGCGCGCCCGTCTGAAGCCGTCAGCATCCAGCAGACCTGCAGCGTGCCCCGGTGTACGCCGGCCAGCGCACGCAGCAGGGCGTACTTCAGGTAGTCGTTGACATCAGCGGCGTACTGATCCTTCACGCCGGCCGGAGGATGACTGACGCCACGGTCATACGCCCGGACGCGCTCTGCGGCGCCGCACTACGAAACGCCGTCCGCCCGTCGCCCGGAACGCCGTCCGCCGCCGACGCGACTAGCATCGCGGCATGGCCTTCGCGGACGCCTCACGGGGGAGACGATGCGCATGGGCGTGAGCATCATCGTCGGCGGACAGTACGGCTCAGAGGGCAAGGGCAAGGTCGCCCAGCACTTCGCCCGCAGCCGCGGCGCCCGCGCCGTCGTGCGCGTCGGCGGCACGAACTCCGGGCACACCACCCTCGGCGGCCAGGGGGAACGCGAGGTGCTGCGCCAGCTGCCGACATCGGCGCTTGACCCCGATGTCCTTTGCGTGCTGGCCGCCGGGTCCTACATCGACCTGGAGATCCTCACAGCGGAGATCGAGCGTCTGGCGTTGCCCGCCAAGCGACTGGTCATCGACCCCGGCGCGATGATCATCACGCCCGGCGACCGCGAAGCCGAGCAGACCTCAGACCTGAAGCGACGGATCGGCTCGACCGCCAGCGGCACCGGCGAGGCGGTCGCCCGGCGCACCCGCCGCGTCTCGGCCGCAGACCTCGCGGGCGCCCAGCCCGAGCTCGCGCCATACCTCGCGCCGGTGCGCCCGCTGCTGCGCGAAATGCTCGATGACGGCGAGCACATAGTGATCGAGGGCACGCAGGGATTCGGGCTCTCGCTGCTCCACTCCCCGCACTTCCCGAAGGCGACCAGCCGGGACACGACCGCCGCCGCCGCGCTCGCAGAGACCGGTCTCAGCCCGCTCGACGTCCAGGACGTAGTGCTCGTGCTGCGCAGCTTCCCGATCCGCGTCGCCGGAGACTCCGGGCCCTTCGACGCCCCCGAGATCACCTGGGAGCAGATCGCTCTTGAGGGCGGCAACCACCGTGATCTGGCCGAGGTCACCTCCGTGACCAGGAAGCTCCGCCGCGTTGCGCGCTTTGACCCGACGATCGTCCGCGAAGCGATCGCAGCGAACAACCCCAGCGTGATCGTCCTGAACCACATCGACCACGTCGACGCCGCCGCCACCAACCGACTGACCTCGCGCGCGAGCGCGTTCATCACCGACGTCGAGGCGCGCATCGGCCGCCGCGTCGACTTGCTCGGCCTCGGCCCGGACACCGTCATCGCAGCGTACGACCGGCGCGCACTGCTCGCCTGAGCCACCGTTTGCGATGGCCGGCGAGAGTCCACCCGAACCGCCCGTCATCCTGCTCCCCCCGTTCGCTGTGGACGACGAAGAGGCCGCTCAGCGCTTCGAGGAAACCCGAAGCGCCGACCCGTTCCCCGACATCGTCGCCGCCCTGCTAAACACCGCGGACCTGCTCGAGTACATCGCCGCGACAGGGATGATGCATCCCTTCGACGTGCATCCTGGCAACGCCAACGAGATGCTAAAGCCTGCCTCGTGCGGTATGCGGCTCGCCGGCCCGGTCGTCTACTGGGAGGACGCCGAGTCCGAGAACCCCGTCAAGATCACCCGGGACCTGCAGCGCGACGAGGAGCTCAAGCTCGCGCGCAACTCGATCGTCTACGTCACCCTCGAGCCCGTACTGCGGATGCCCGACTACATTGCGGCGCGCTTCAACCTGACGATTCGCGACATCTACCGCGGGCTGCTCGTCGGAACTGGACCACTCGTTGACCCTGGCTTCACCGGGCGGATCTCGGTTCCGCTGCACAACATCACGTGCAACACCTACACGCTGCGGGGCGGCGAGCCGATCGCATGGATGGAGTTCACGAAGATCACCCCAAACGAGCGCTGGACCCAGCACGACAGCCACGGCCGGCGAAGCCCATACGTCCCGTTCCCGCAGCGCAAGCTCAGCCGCCGCACCGTCGAGGACTACCTGGCGCGCGCGGCCGACGGCCCGATCACCAGCTCGATCCCGCCGCTGGTTGGCAGCGCCGAGCGGGCGGCCGTCGCCACCAAGGACGCCGCCGAGGGGCAGCTGGCGAGCATCCGGCGCTACTCGCTCCTCGCGCTGCTCGCTGTTGTCCTGACGCTTGCGGGCATCCTGATCACGACCTACATGCTCGTCGAAGACTCCAACTCCAGCCGCACCGCGCTGACCCACCAGGTCGACGCTCTCGAACACGAAGTCGCAGCGCTGCGCGCGTCAGCGGCCGCAAAATAGGCCCCGCTGGGCGCCCGGCCCCGGGGGTTCGATCCGTCCGAACGGCCCGTGATTATGGGCTGGTGCACCTGAGGCTTCACCCGTGCACCGCGGCGCTGGACCCGTTGGCTGGTCGCGCCCGAATTCCCCTATTTGCCGGCAGCGGAGGCCCTGTCGCGGTGATCGAGAACTGACCCGATGAGCACCAGCACAACACACGCCGCCGAGGGCATCCTGCCCGAGACGTTCGTGCACATCGAGGGGATCGGCGCGAAGACCGAGCGACGGCTGTGGCAGGCCGGCATCCTGGACTGGCAAGCCCTCGCCCGCACACCGCTGGCGCGGCGAGCAAACATCATGGGCGCCCTGGAGCGCTCCCAGCGGGCGCTCGAACGCGGCGACCTGGACTACTTCTTCATGGAGCTGCCCGCGAGCGAGCGCTGGCGGGCCTTCGCGGACTTCGGGCCACAGTTCGTGGCCGTCGACATAGAGACGACCGGCCTGTCGAGCTACGACGAGCTGACGATGATCGGTATCGAGAGCGCCGGCGAGTACCGCACGTTCGTGCGCGGCGCAAACCTCGCCGACGCTGTCGATGCGCTTCGCGAGGCCAAGGGCCTGATCACCTTCAACGGCGCGCTCTTCGACCTGCCGTTCATCGCCCGCACGTTCCCCGAGCTGGATCTACCCCGCGTCCACGTTGACCTGCGGTTCCTCGCGCGCCGCGTCGGCTTCCCCGGCTCACTGAAGACTGTCGAGCACGATGCCAAGCTCGACCGACGCTCCGAGCTGAGCGACATCTCGGGGCATGAGGCGACGGTGCTGTGGAGCGAATACGAATACGAGGGACGACGGCGCTCGCTGCGTGACCTCGTGCGCTACAACGCCGCCGACACCTGCGTGCTGCGCCCACTGGCAGAGCTCGTCGTCGACCGTCTCTATCAGGCCCTTCAGGTCGATCGGGAGCGCCCCGAAGGCGAGCAGCGCCTGTTCGACCCCGACCTGCCCGCGGGGCTCCCGCGCACACGCCGGACACCCACCCCCACCGTGAAGCCGCCGCGCGTTAGCGCCGGTACGAGCACCCTGAAGGTGGGCCGCCAGACACTGGCGCTGCCAGAGCGACGCAGCACTCAGCCACGGATCGGGATTACAGACCTGACCGCCCGGATGCGCGACCCGAACGCGCGGATCGTCGGGATCGACCTGACCGGCTCAGAGAGCCGCCCGAGCGGCTGGGCGCTGCTCGAAGGCGACACCGTCATCACCGGAACGCTGTCCGGTACCGAGGAGATCCTCACGCGCACGCTTGCCTGCCGGCCGCGGATCGTCTCGATCGACTCGCCACTGGCACTGCCTGCCGGGCGCGACTGCACCGAGGACAGCTGTGAGTGTCGTGCGCTTGGTATCACGCGCCACTGCGAGCGGACGCTCAAGCGCCGCGGCGTGAACGTCTATCCGTGCTTGATTCAGAGCATGCAGGCGCTGACGCGGCGCGGGATCGAGATCGCGCAGGCGCTGCGCAACGAGGGTGTCGAGGTGATCGAGAGCTACCCCGGCGCGGCGCAGGACATCATGCGCATCCCCCGCAAGCGCGCCTCGTTGACGCAGCTACAGAACGGCCTGGAGCGTTTCGGTCTGTGCGGACTTCGGACCGCGGGCGCCCTGACCCACGACGAGCTGGACGCCGCCACATCAGCGGTCGTCGGCTCCTTCTACCTCGCCGACCTGCATGAGGCGCTCGGCGATGACACCGAGGGCTTTCTGATCATCCCCTTGCTGCCGGAGGGCCTACAGCACAGCGAACCGCGTGAGCACTGCGAGGACACATCAGCGCGGCAGGGCGTGTGCATGCTGATCGGCGCCGGCGCGAGCGCGCACGCCAGCGCGCTCGGTCTCCCCGCGGCCGAGGACGGGCGCACCCCGGCGCCCGGCGCGCTTCTGCTGGGCGAGGACCTCGACGACTACTGGCGAGTTCTTGCCGAGCACGGGCCGTGCCTGCGCGCGGCCGTGATCGAGCCACCGGGTACGCGGCAGCCGCGCCGTCCCCGCTTCGCCGATCTGCAGCTGCGTGCGGATGATCCCCAGCGGCTGCGGCGGATGCGCCGCTGGAGCAGGCAATGGATGCCCCCCGCCGGCTGAGACGCCCGGCACAGCGAGCCGCTCATGTTGGGCCGCTGAGCGCGGGCGCCATCTCGCGCTGATGCAATTCAAGTGGCCCACCGCATGGCTGAAGCGGAACAAAATCCGCAGGTGGCTGAGGAGGTGCTGGGACGGCGTGCGGCGCTCGCGCACCGCGGCATGGCTGAAGTTGAAATCGGTCGGCTACCACCCGCCCGAGCTGAGGTACTGGGAGAAGCCCGCGGACCTCAAACTCACCGCAGCGTATTGGAATGACCCGTGGCCGGAGCTTCAGGGGATGCTGAACGCCGAGACGATCGTGCGCTACCACGAGGAGATCGGCGAAATGATCAGGCCCTTCAAAGCCGAGCTCCTGAAGCCGGCCAGCTACGAGCTGACGCTCGGGCCACGCTGCCTGGTCGAGGGCAAGGAGAAGATCCTGACCGAGCGCATGCCGCACCTCGTGATCCCACAGAACTCGATCGTGTTCGTCTCGATGCAACAGGTGCTCTGCCTCCCCCACTACATCGTCGGCCGCTTCGATCTGGCGATCGACTTCATTTACCGGGGCCTGCTGCTCGGCACCGGGCCTCAGGTCGACCCGGGCTTCCAGGGTGCCCTCGGCTGTCCGCTTCACAACATCTCAAACGAAGACATCCAGATGCGCCTGGACGAGCCGTTCGCCAAGATCGACTTCGTGAAGACCGTCCCGCGCAGCGAGGCGGTCGTTGAGGACTGGAGGGGCATCGCAAACACCGACCAGCTCGAGCGGTGGCTGAAAGACCATCCTCAGTCCAACGTGCGACTCTTCAAGGACGGCGCACCGAAGTGGCGCGAGCCGATATTCGGCTACACGAACGGACAGCGCCCGACCAGCTCGGTCCACGAGCTGACACGTTCCGTCGGTCGTCTGCGTCGCGTCGGCTGGGTCGGCGTTTTCTCGGTCTCGATCGCTGTCGCCGCGCTCGTGCTAGCCGCTCTCGCGCTCACGAACGGCCTGTCGAGCACGAAACAGGAACTGCAGAAGGTCCGCGCCTGCGAGCACTCACTCGAAGCAAGGCTGGAGGAAGGTCACCACCCGCAGGCCGCGCGCCCCGCAGCGTGCGTGGAACCCTGATGATCATCGCCTTCGAGGGCCTGCCGGGCGCCGCCAAGACGACGACCGCCCAGCTGCTCGCGGCCCGCCTGAAGGCGGCGTGCGTGATCGAGTCGACCCACAACCACCCGTTCCTGGATTCGGTGTACCGCGACGATGCGCGCCACGATCTCGAGGTCGAGCTTGCGTTCCTGCTTTTGCACGCGAGCGCCTGGCGCGCGATCGACCCGGCCGCGACGACCGTCACGGACTTCACGCGCGTTAAGGATCTTCTGTTCGCGCGCGACATGCTGACCGTCCGGGAGGACCTTGACGTGTTCGAGGCCACCTACTCGCGCCTGCACGACGGCTCGCCGGACGCCGACATCGTCATCTACCTCCGCGCGAGGCCCGAGCTCGCCCTGGAGCGTGTGCGCAAGCGCTACGAACACGACTCCCACCGTCTGTTTGAGAAGTCGATGGAACTTGAGCGTCTGACGAGAATCGAGCACCGATATGAGGAGCACCACGACCAGCTGGGCAACACTGTTCTGGACCTCGACCTAAGCGACCTACTCGACTCCGAGGAGTCCGAGCAGCTCTCAAAGCAGCGGGTGGCGGATGCTGCGCTCGCGATTCTCGCGCCGTATCTCGGCCTCTAGGGCCGCTCCCGTGTGCACCCGCCGCAGTCTGTCCGCGCCACGAGCAGACTTCCCTCGACATTCTCGAACACCTACCGGAAGTAGCTACTCGCGCGAGAGGCACAGGGCCGGCTTTGCGCAGCCTGTCGACGCGCAGCTCGCTCGGCGGGTGGGTGTGAGAGTCGCCGCCGGCTTACATTGAGAACTGGCATGACGGGGCAGACGGTGAGCGCAAGACGGCGAAGGCGCTGCGTTCGCTCGAGAACGATGGATGGCTGATCGTCCATGACGTCCAAGCCCGGTACGGCAACTACGACCACATCGCCGTCGGAAGGGCCGGGGTCTATCTGCTGGACACGAAGAACCCCGAACGGCACCATCGAGATCCGCGATGGAGTACCGCACCTCCGCCGTCGCCACGACGCCGAGGCTGACAGCAGCGGTGTGGGGATCCGCTCGCGTGCCCTGGCCGGCGCAGCAAGCTTGAAGGAAGACATCCAGCGCCGGACGGGCACTCGGCTGTGGGTGCAGACCGTCGTCGTATTCTGGGCCGAGTTCCCGGGCGGTCTCTACGAAGATGACCGATGCGTCTTCGTCCACGGGTCGCGACTTCGGGCTTGGCTCAAGGAGCGTCCGAGCAAGATGGACGAGACTGCGACCAGCGACTTTGCGGGCGCCGTCGCGGACATCGCACAGGCGTGATCGGTCGACGACCCCGGAGCTCGAGGCGGCGCTGACCACCGCCAACTTCTAAGCACCGGCATCTTCACTAAGGAGCACGGGGATTCGCCAAATGAGGTCGATCAGTGCTGATCCAGACCTATCTAACTGTGGGGGAGCTGCTGCGCGCTGCAGAGCGACAAGTAGGTTCGTTGCCCAGCGGTTGCCCACCGGTCACGGCGTAATGCGCTTCCCCAAATCCCCCAGACGGGACTCGCTACTATCCTGCGTCGGTCACCTCCGTGACGCCCTGATCCCCGGCGCCGCTTGGCTCATCGAACAGACCCAGATACGGCTCGTAGCGGAAGACTCGTGAGCGACGCTGGCCTGTCATCTCGGTGAGCAGGCGTAGCTCCTCGAAGCGGGCGACTAGACGGTTGGCGGTGGGGAACGTGACGCCGAGCTCGTCCGTGACGAGATTGACGTTCACGAGCGGGCGCTGGAATAGCAGCGAGAGCAGCTTGAGGCCATTTGTCCCTGTCTCGGCAAGAACGAGAGTCCGATGGTTTTCGCGCAGCTCGAAGATCCGCTCGGCGGTGTCGGCGGCCTCTCGCGCGGTCTCTGCCACGCCCCGTAGGAAGAACCGGAGCCAGCCCTCCCAGTCGCCGTTGATGCGGACGGCCATGAGGCGGTCGTAGTACTCGGCGCGGTGTAGCTTCAGGTAGTAGCTCAGGTACAGGAGCGGGGCCCGTAGCGCGTCTCCATGAACGAGCAGAAAGGTGATCAGTAGGCGCCCGACCCGTCCGTTGCCGTCGAGGTATGGGTGGATGCTCTCGAACTGGGCGTGGGCGAGGCCGGCGAGGATCAGAAGCGGTGGCGCGGGCTCGGTGTAAAGGAACTGCTCGAGCGCATAGAGGGCCTCCTTCATCTCGGGTACCGGTGGCGGGACGAACGTGGCCTGTTTCAGGGAGGCACCTTTCGGTCCGATCCAGTTCTGGGTGCGGCGGAACTCGCCTGGTGTCGCGCGCTCGCCGCGGCGGCCCCGCAGCAATTCGGCGTGGATCTCGCCGATCAGCCGAAGGGAGAGCGGAAGCTCGTGCAGCCGGGCCAACCCATGGTTCATGGCGGCGACGTAGTTGACGATTTCTCCGACGTCGCCTCGGTCTTGTGCATCTGGCTCGAGCTCGACCTCAAGGAGGTCCTCAAGGGTGCTCTGGGTGCCCTCGATCTGGGAGCTCAGGACGGCCTCGCGTCGCACGTACATCGCGACGAAGAACTCGGGGTCGGGGATGACCTTCACGACCCCGTCGAGGCGTCCGAGCGCAATGTCCGCTTCGGAGAGCAGGCTCAGCAGCTCGCCCTCGAGCGCTATTGGGGGATCGGGCGGCAGCGGTGCCGGCAGGAACGCGCGGTAGCCGCTCGGCTGGGCTACGAAGGTGCCGGCTCGATCTGTGTTCGGTGCCATCGGTCAGGTCGCGGAAAATTGGATGCTATTTACAAAATAGCGTATATCCTTAAATAAGATTGGGCGATGGAGGGCCCAACTAACGGACGCGTTCATGAACCCGTGTTCCCTGGCCTTTATTTACGTATTCCGGCCTCGACGTCAATAACGCCCTAGCCGGTGGCCTCAAACAGAAGCGAGCTTGAACAGCGGCTCCGCCGCCTCCGGCGTGCCGTGGGGCCCTCCAGGGATCGCACGCTGGAGTGTGCGTAGGGAGGGGACGGCCTTGTTGGGCCGGGAACCGGAGACCCCTTCCTTACCACAGGTCCGTCCAACCCGACGTCGATTCCGTCCGGAGAGTGGGGCACTGTACGTCACTGTGGCTTCGGCCAATAATGCTGGCGTTATTGGTTCGGCCTTACTCGAGCAGGCTCGCTGGAGGGCCACGATGGCCGAACAGCGTGGCGGCGGCATTCGCACTCAGGCCACGGCTCTGCTCGCTGTTATCGCCGTAGTAGGAGGCATTGGGGCGTCGGCGATCGGTACCTTGGGCAGCCGCGACTTTTCGAGCTTGTCGTTCGAGGTGATCGTGCTTCATTCTGTGCCCGGTGAGGTCGTCCTGCTCATCCCGCTCGGACTTGCGGCACTTTGCGTCCTGATTGCTGGTGCCATCACACTGCGAGCGCTGCGAGACAAAGATGTCTCAGCCCAAGCAACCAAGGACCTCATGGAGACCTACGGGTCATTGGTCAAGGACGAAGCCGATGATGTGGCGGTTCGTTTGCTTGACGAGCTTGCTTACGATTACGTTCGAATCGAGAATGCCGTCAGCGTCGCGCGTCGCGGGCTGGTGCGCGCTAGCTGGTGGCTTGGCGCCGGTGTTCTGCTTGGCGTTGTCGTGGGCGCTATCCTTATCGCTACTAGCAGCAACCCCTTGCAGACGCAGTTGGTCAAGTCGCCGCAGCTCGAAAAAGCACCAATCGTAGTCCGACTTCAACGGAGCCCCAATGGTCAGTCCTATCGACATCACGCTAAAAGTCGGCGACGCGCTCGGAGGCTTTTCAAGTGAGGCCCGCCGGCTTGCCGAGCCGGATAACCAAACTCTTGAACTCCTGCTCCGAGTACGCGAGGAGCCGCAGCCGCTTGGCGAGCTAGAAGAGCAGTTCCAGCCGGCCTTGGGCGTCGCTATACAGCGGAAGCTTATCGAGGTCGAGTCCAGCTCCGAACACGCAAGCCTTACGTCGCTTGGTTCCTACGTGCTCGCCAGCATGCTGGCAAGTGATGGCAGCCTAAACGGGAAGCCTCGTACTGGCCGCCGGCGTAAGCGTCGCGCTGCGGCGTCTGCTGCTGGCTAGTAGCGTCGTCACTCTCTGAGCCAGGCCCGGCTGACCAAACTGCTGTTGGATCGTACTGCGAGTGTCTGGCAGCTCGGATGCGGGTCGACTTCGGTGCGTTACCCGTGCGGATCGCCGCTGTGCCCAGGGAGGAATTTCGGGACCTGACCGACTGAACGGTGCGTTCGAGCCTCTGAATGGGCAGCAACGGGCAGTGTGAGCCCTATTATCGTCCTGTAGGTCGACACCCGGATCGACCGCTGGCACAAAAAACCCCGCCTTTGCGGGGCTTTTCGAGAGCCCAGCTCCGGACTCGAACCGGAGACCCCTTCCTTACCATGGTGGATTGGCCAAATTTCGGCAAGAGTGAAACTGCCTAAAAATGTGGCAAATCCCCTGCACACAGGCCGATTATTGCATTCACCATCGTGGGCGCGAATTAGCCCAAAAATGTGCCCGTGGGCGGAGAGGTGTGCCCTCTGAGTACCCTCGGAGCCGTCAGCAGACGAGGATCAGTCCGGAGCCAGTCCCGTCGCTCCGGGTTGGCTAGCACAGGTTCCGATTGCGGCTGACGGTCCAGCCGTCGCGATACAGCACCTCCGCTACCCGGGCAGCGATCGCCGCGACGATGCTCCTCCGGTAGATGCCTTGGTCGTCGTGGCCGGAGGCCACCCCTCGAGCGCGTAGCCGTTCAGGAACTGGCGTTTCCAGAAGTAGCGGCGGTCGGTCTCCGTGAGTTCTGCCTGCTCGCAGACCTCAGCCCAGTCGCTTCTGATGACGTCGATCTGGTGATCGACGATGGTCGTCGCCTCCTTCTTGGCTAGCTGGTAGAGGTGTGCGCGCTCGACGCAGCCGGCGACCTGGCTCTCTTTGAAGTGGTCGGTGGCGTCTCCGATGATCATCGCCTGGGTCGCGCGCCCGGTATTGCGCCCTTGCGGACAGATGTCATACGCCGGGGTGAGCTTGAGCATCTGCCCGTCCCAGAAGGCTGCGTGGTTGCGAGCGTGGTCGTCAGTGTTGCCAACGAGGATGTTGAACGTGATCCGAGAAAAGAGCTCGCGCATGTTCGAACCGGGTTGGGAAAATTTCGTCCGCATGATCTGGGCGAGCTCGTGGTAGCTGGCGTGGCGGGCAGCGAGCTCATTGAGACCAAGCATCGTGAGCGCTGACACGAGACTCAGCCGCTCCTCGGTTCCCGGTATGCGGTCGAAACGCTCAATGAGAAGGGCTGTCTTTTTGAGGGCTTGGGTGAGCTCGACGTGGGCCACCTCGAGGCCGGCGCGGCGCGCGAGCTCCATTGCGACGTACTCGCCCTGCTCCACCGGGAACGTGTCGGTCGTGGAGGAGAACTTGGCGATCAACCTGCGTGGCCCGTCGTCGATCAGCGCCTTTGGCCTAGCGCCGCCAATCGAGCTTCCATGGAGCAGCGCCGCATCGAGCGCCGGCGACAGGGGAATGCCTTGTTCGACACGCTGCGCCGACGTCGCAAGTTCGTCGAGGCTCGCGCTCTCCCGGTCTCGGGGTACGTAGTCACTGGCGGAGCGCTGGAAGTCCAGGGCGCCCACGCGGTCCGAGCCAGACTCAAGAAGCAAAGTGATCAAGCCGAGGTCCGCCGGGTCTGCCTCGGCCGCTGCGGGCCCGATCAGCCGGTTCATGATCACGCGCTGGCCCCACGCATCCGGACGAGCGTCGAGGATGCAGCCGGGGGCGTCGAGCCCGGCGAGCGGCCTGATCCGTTCCTCAGTCAGCGGTAGCTCAGGTGTATAGAGCGAGATCGCGTTCGGTCGCTGGAGGTAGCTTCGTCCATAGACAAAGGTGGCTTCGCCGCCTACCTCATCGAGACGCCCTGCCACGACCGGCTCTGATGCACCTGGCAGCCAGATCCAGACGAATGCCTCGGCCGGCGGCTCAGAACTCATTGTCGAGCTCTCGTCGGGGGTGACGCACCGCCCGTGGCAGTAGCGTCGGGCGCCGGAGGCGTGCGGCCTCGTCCGCGAGGCGGGAACCGTCGGTGTAGAAAAGCGGCACTCCGACCAGCGTCGCGACGTCGAACGCCGTGCCCAGAGCCACGCTGGGGTTGCCTCGTTCTACCTTCTGCAGGGTAGGCGGGCTGATGCCGGCACGCTCGGCGAGTTCGCGCACGGTCCAGCGCCGCGCGAGTCGAGCCTGGCGGATCTCAGCGCCGAGTAAGGCGGAGGCCTCGTAGACGGTGGGGGGGTAGGTGTGCTGGCGCTTGGGCATTTGTACAAATAAAATAGCATCTAAAGGCTTCCGTACCAT
>Ga0182024_10006060_pt1 | contig 26725 bp, 21 predicted proteins | sample P32metaG_FD_120480 | JGI IMG/M metagenome (GOLD analysis project Ga0182024, IMG submission 120480) | Permafrost microbial communities from Stordalen Mire, Sweden - P3-2 metaG (Illumina Assembly) | ecosystem: Environmental > Terrestrial > Soil > Wetlands > Permafrost | place: Sweden: Stordalen... | reverse complement strand
TTCATCGGCTCACTAGAAACAGGAGTGACCTACAACGGTAAGCCGGCCGCGCCCAGTCAGAAAACCAGCCTGGAGAATGCATTGGTGCTGGCCAGCCGGAGCGAGGTGAAGCGCGGCGAATGGGAAACTTTCAAGGGCACATCGCTAAACGTCAAGGCCATGGGGTCCGTGGCTTATAAACTTGCTTGGGTCTCGGCAGGGCTGGCGGATGTGACTTTTACTCTGACTCCGAAGAACGAGTGGGATGTGGCTGCCGGCGCTGCACTGGTGATGAGCGCTGGAGGTCATATTCAGACTCTGGAGAACACTCCCCTGCGGTGCAACCGTAAAGATCCTCTGCTCTCCGGGTTAATTGCGTGTGGGCCACACCTGCGCGACGAACTGGTTTCGTTGCTGAGCGATCACCTTCAGCCCGCCACTCGCCGCTAGCGAAGATTACACTTGCAATTGAGCACCCCCGCCAGTTGCGCAGGTCGAGGAATGGAGCCCGAGATCGTTTACCTGATGTATCACGAACTGGAAATACCCGGCCGGCCGCTCTGCCAGTCGGAGCCAGGATATGTGCGCTACATCCTGGCTGCCGCCGATTTCCGGGAACAAATGCAATCGCTGAAGGATGCGAATTGGCAGGGAGTGAGTGTCGGCGAAGCACTCACGTTTCCGGCAACGCCCAGCGTGACCATCACCTTCGATGACGGCTGCGAAACCGATTTATTGGTTGCTGCGCCGATCTTGAAAGAATTCGACTTTGGAGCGACGTTCTATGTAACTTCGGGTTTCATAGGAACGCGCGGATACTTATCGGCCCAGCAACTGGGCGGACTTAGCGGCCTGGGTTTTGAGATTGGCTGTCACTCCATGACTCATCCCTATCTGCCGGACCTGGACGATACCAGACTGCATGAGGAGGTCGTTGGCGCCAAGGCGCAACTGGAACAGATTCTCGGACGACCCGTCGAACATTTTTCCTGTCCGGGTGGACGCTACGATCAGCGCGTGAGGGATGTGGCCGGCGAAGCTGGATATCGTTCGGTCGCCACCAGCCGCATCCATGCGAATTCACGATCCACGGATTCTTTTGGGCTGGGCCGAGTGGCGATCATGCGCGGAACGGGACTAGAAACTTTCACGGCGTGGTGCCACGGCCGTGGACTGTGGCAGCTCACCATGCGCGACAGCCTGCGCCACGGCGCGAGACGTATATTTGGCAATTCGTTCTACGATCGAGTTCGCGCGACGGCGCTTCGCAAAGGCCCCGCACAGCATCGCGAAAAAAGTTAGGAGTTGGCTTGAATAACCAGGAAACCATCGCCATCAATCCCGAAAGCGCCGCAGTGGGGACGACCCCACTCGCGCCTTCTCCGGCGAAACCGACGGGTTCGCTGGCGGGAAATCTGGCATGGAGAGCGGTCACCGACTGGGGCGCCCAGGTCGTATCGTGGTCTTCCTTGCTGGTGGTTGTCAGAGTGCTCGCGCCGTCCGATTTTGGATTGGTAGCGATGGCTGGCGCGTTTTATTCGTACCTGCGTTTGGCCGGCGAATTCGGCATCCCGGTCACGATCATGACCCTGCAGGACCTGACCGAGGACGAGATTGCGCAACTGCACTCCGTGGCTGTGATCCTGGGAGTGGCCGCCTTCCTCATCGCATGCGCCTGCGCGTGGCCGGTGGCGCTGTTCTTCAAGACGCCCCGGCTGGTACCGGTCATCGTGGCCAGCTGTCTGTCGCTCATTCCTCTCGCGCTCCGTAGCGTACCTGAGGGCGTGATGAGCAAGGAACTGCGGTTCAAACCGCTCTCCTGGTTCAACGCGATTCGCGACATTGTTGCCGCGATTACAACCGTGGCGCTCGCGCTCTTGGGCTATGGCTACTGGGCTTTGGTCGCGGGAAATTTGTTGTCCGTCACGCTGCGAAGCGGGCTGATTCTGGCCGCCTGCCGGCAGCGGTTCGCCTGGCCGAACTTCGCCGCGGTGAAGCGTCCTCTGCTTTTCAGTTGGCATGTGTTGGTTTCCGTTTTTGCGTGGTCCTCTTACAACACCCTCGATAACGTGACGGTGGGGAGAGTTCTAGGCCCGTCTCCCTTAGGTTTTTACGGCATGGCCTGGACGCTGGCCAATATGCCGTTGGAGAAAGTGGTTTCGCTGGTAACGACGATCATTCCCAGTTATCTGGCGAAAGTGCAAAAGGAGCCGGCGGCCTTGCGCCGTTATCTGCATACCTTGACGGAAGCTTTGGCTCTGGCAACTTTCCCGGCCACCATTGGAGTGGCGCTAGTCGCACGGGAACTGGTTCCTTTCGCCCTGGGCCGCAAGTGGGAGAGCATGATTGTCCCGCTGGAGGTTCTTTGTCTTTACGCTGCGTTCCGGTCTATTGAAGCCCTTCTGCCAAAGCTGCTCACTGCCGTGGGCAATGCCCGCTTCGTGATGTGGGTGGAATTGTCCGCTTTGGTGATTATGCCGGTATCGTTTTACCTGGGCAGCCATTGGGGCATCGCCGGAGTGGCCTGGGCATGGTTGGCATATCCATTGGCGACGGCCCCGCTGTACTGGAAGACTCTCAAGACTATCGAGATGAGTGCGTGGGAATACTTCCGTGCCGTGCGTCCCGGGCTGGATGGTGCGATTGTGATGGCACTGGCGGTTGGGCTATTGAAATGGAAACTGCCCATGGGTGAACCGTTACTGCTACGGCTCATCCTTGAAATCGCCGCTGGGGCGATTGTCTATATTGGCACGGTGTTGCTGCTTCACCGCGAACGTGCAATGAGCTTTTTGCAGATCGCGAAAACGATGCGGAAACCAAAAACCAGCTGACGACACGACAGCAGTACTTGATTGAGGATTTCAATTGCCTTTCGCTACGGTAGAACTTGAAACTCGCTTCGACATGGCTGACGTTGCTAAGAAAACGAACATGAATTTCAACATTCTGCACGAATTCCCGGCTGCCATTTTGGAGCGCTCTTGGCGCGATTGCCTGACACGCGTGGAATTCCCGTCCCATTACAACACTCCGGAATATTTTCTGGAACCTTACTTCACCGGCCGTCGGCCCTTTGCGGTCCTGGCCCTCGAGGGGGGTGAAGTCACCGGAGTTCTGACCGGCCTGCACGAGGGAAACGAAGTGCATTGTGGGCTTCCTTCGCGTCCGCAGATTTGCGTTGATCCCACTAGAGATGCCAATGCCACGCAGCGCGCTTTGATGCAAGGGCTGTTGAGCGAAGCGGGCCCGGCGGAGCTGATCACGGTTTTCACCTGGCCCTCGCTCCAGCTTCCTGTTTTCGCAAACCGCGGATTCCGGCGGCGGCAACTGCCCGGAAACGTCGTGCTCGATTTGAGTCAGGGAGCAGACGCGGTATTTAAACAGTTTTCGAAAGATCGCCGAAGAAATATCCGGTTCGCCGAGAAGAATGGCATTGAAGTGCAATTGGCAACAACCCCGCAGGATATTGTCGAGGCTTACGAAGTGTACACAGCCTGGCGCGAGACAGATCGGAAAGAACTCCACGGTACAGCATTTACTTCTGAAATTTTTGAGCGGGCCGCGCAGCTTACCAATAACCGGCGGCTGTTTCTCGCCCGGCTTTCAGGAAAAGTAGTTGCGATTAATATTTTCCGGCTCTGTCCGGGCGGACTATTCGAATCAGCAGCCAACAGTTCGCTCCACGAGTTCATGCATTTAAAGCCGAATGAGCTGTTGCAGTGGAGGGGGATCGAGTGGGCTTGCAGTCAGGGACTGCGCCGCCATTCTCTCGGCGGGTCACACCAATTCCTGGTAAGGTTCGGAGGAACGGTCGTACCCATTGTTCGATACCGGCTCGACCGCTCCTTTTTGCGAAAACACGACGTCCGCGACGCGGTGCGCGATCTGGGCCGCGAAACTCTCCGGAAGATGCCTCCCTCACTCGAAAAGAGAGTGCGGGGTTGGTTCGGCGAAGACTAGGGATTGATTCGTCCACTGCCGCAATTTTTTGCACACTCCCGGCATGAAGTTGGAAATCGGAGCCTACCGAACTCCAGCGACACCATCTTGCTCTTGATCAGAATCCTCCTAAGTTACGCTTTCTAGGGGTTTTATCGAGTGAGAAGAAGATTTATCGGAAGGGTGGCGACGGGCTGGAAAACGTCGCAGCGTAAGGCCCATTGGAATGTGGAGTGCTCCAATCATCGCGACAGATTTTAATATCAAAAGTTTTTCTTTGCGGGACCATAGTCTATTAGAATTCAGGTTTTGTACAAAGTATCATGGGGGCAGAGGAGTTTGGGGAGACGGGTTTTCATGAAAAGGTTATTTCAGGCAGGTTGGTTGAGCGCGGCGATTTCATTTGCGCTGGTCGCGGGCGCGACCGGCCAACAGCTCTACGCAACCAGCGAGAGTGGGATGCAGCTGGATTTGGTTACTTTGCCCTCGGGAAAAGTCACAAATATTTTCACCACGCCGGGAAAGCCGGACAGCATTCTGCTCAATGCGCAAGGACAGCTCATTTACTCCATGTCCACCCAGGGGACCGTGGCGCTGTACGATCCGAATACAGGAACAAACACAATTCTGCTCAGCGGACTCAAGAGCCCGCGCGATCTCGTATTCGATCCTGGCAGTACGACCAGTATGCTGATTGCCGAGTATTCGATCGGCACGATCCTCCGCTATGACTTCGTAACTGGCACCTACACGGTCCTGGCCAAGAAGCTGGGGGGGGTGGATGGATTGGTGTACGACCCTCAGGGCGATTTGTTCGCCGTGGCCAACCACAACACTGTCGTCCAACTCGATCCCAACACCGGAGCCATCCTGAAGACCTTGGTTCTGGAGCCGCACTACAAAGTGAATGGGGGCGATGGCATGGTCTACGACCCCTACACCCAGAATCTCTGGGTAAGCCATGACGGTGCCGATGCAACTACCGGGGCCAAGGAGAGCGGGCTGTTCGAGATTCCGACCGATCTCTCGGGTGCTACCCTCTTTCAGAACGGGACGTTATATAACAAATCTATCGCGATCCCTGTCCCGGACGGTATCGTGTCGGACGGCAAGGGGAACCTCTACATCGGAGCGGGCTTACACCGCTTGGTCGTGTACAGCATTCCGACCGACACAGTGACCATGAACCCCGTTGTACCGGGGATCGACTCCTTGATTCTGGTGCCCGGAACGTACTAGCTCGAAATTTGAAGTACAAAACTCAGCAATCCATCCTGCATCCCTCACTCGGTTACCATGCTTCCGTACCCTGGTGGGGGATTACTCATTTCTTGCAGCTGCAAAGAAGCAGGCGAAGCATCGTGGGGATTCGCCTGATGTCCGGCTTCGGCCAACTCGTTCTGATGGCGTTGTTCCTTGCCAGCGTCCCCAGCGCTTGTTGCCAGCCAGAGAATCAACCGGAAAATTCGGCGGCCCCAGCCAATACCGCAACACCCCGGCAGCAGAACGAAATCTGTCCGCGCCCTCACGCGAGCAGCATGGTTTTAGCGCCGGAGGACCTGCGCAGCCGCGAGGGCGTGTTGACCGTCCATCTTTCCATGCACAACTTTCTCACCGCAGATGGGGAGATGCGCTATTGCTACACGAACGCCGACGGCAGCCTGGCGCCGACTCTGCGAGTCCATCCCGGCGATCTCCTGGTTCTCAGTCTGAAAAATGAACTGTCGCTTCCATCACCATCCGCGCACTTGCATACCGATGCAAAGTCGCCGTGCGGGTCTGGAATGATGACGGCGGCCGCGACCAATCTTCACTTTCACGGTCTCTTTCTTCCTCCGCTTTGCCATCAGGATGAGACCCTGGGCACACGGATCCAACCTTCCGATCCGGCTTTTGAATACCGGGTGCGGATTCCTCGAAACCAGCCACCGGGGCTGTATTGGTACCATCCGCATGCCCATGGATTCAGCGAAGCACAGGTCCTCGGCGGCGCTTCCGGTGCACTGATCGTCGAGGGGATCGAACGAGCAAACCCGCTTGTGGCGGGCCTGCCGGAGCAGGTTCTGATCATTCGTGATCAGAAAATGCAGGGTTCCGGACGCAAGGCAAATGTAGAGGAAGAAGGCACATACATTCCGGAGAGGCCGTCTAAAGATCTCTCCATCAATTTTGTTCCGGTGCCTTATCCCGACTACCCAACCGCAATCATCAAAGTGAAACCGTTGCAGCGGCAATTCTGGCGAGTGCTGAACGCTTCCGCGGATACGTATCTCGATCTGCAGGTACGTTTCGGGCGCCAGGCACAGACCCTTGGAGTAGTGGCTCTGGACGGTGTTCCCGTGGGCTACGGCAATGGAAATGCGCGTGATCGCATCATTTGGCAATCGGACATTCCGATCCCGGCCGGTGGACGAGCTGAGTTCATCGTGAATGGCCCGCCGGAAGGCGTTCAAGCGACCTTGGTGACGCTGGGTGTGGAAACCGTTCCCTTCATGGACGACGAGGATCGGCTTCCTCCTGCCGGAACTATTGGCAGTAGCGCTGTTCCCGACGATGACGACAACACCCCGCCGCGGCCACTGGCCACGATTGTTGCCTCCGCAGCAGCCGACGAGCCACCTTCGAAATTACCTTTAGCTCCCTCGCCATTGAATCCCCAGGGGCCGCCTTCGCTGGTGAGCGTGAAACCGGTGCGCCAACGCAAGCTGTATTTCTCGGAAAAAGTGCAGGATCCAAAGCATCCCAGCACTTCCACGATCTTTTACATCACGGAAGAAGGACAAACTCCGGCAGCCTACAATCCGGCATCCACCATTCCCAACATCAGCGTGCACCAGGGAGATGTGGAGGATTGGACCATCGAGAACCGGAGCCAGGAGTTGCATACGTTTCACATTCATCAAACCCACTTCATGGTTTTGGAACGGGACCGTGTCGCCGTGGACGAACCCAATCTCCGCGATACGATCAGTGTTGGGTTCTGGGATGGCAATAGCCCGGAGTATCCCAGCGTCAAGCTGCGAATGGACTTCCGTGACCCGAATATCGTGGGCACGTTCCCCTACCACTGCCACATTCTCCAGCACGAAGATGGCGGAATGATGGGAACGATTCAGGTCTTGCCGGCTTCAAAGTCCGGGAAATAGAACCGGACGATTGGCCCCTCTCGAGTGGGCATTTACAAAACTTCCACAAAATTCGGCGCCTTCGCGAATGTTCTCGCACTTCAGAACCAGTCCCAATGCCAGGGGATGTACTTCCAAGTGACTTTTGGTATAGGAACCATCGTTATCTCGGCTATCCAGCCACACTCGGCTAGAGTGCTCTGAGAAAGACCCGGACGATTGCGTCCCCCAAGTCTGTTTCGAGGTCAACATGGTAATCCGTTCCGTCGGTTGTCGCACTTCCATTCTGGAATTTGAGTATTCTGCATTTTTCATCAGCCTGGCAATTCTCGTAGTGGGATTCTTGCTTGGAGCCATTAACGTTCCCGCAGTTTCTGCCCAAGACGCCAGCAGCATCGCGAATTCTTCAACGCAGAAGTCTTCCGGGGCTTGTGGTCCGCCTGCGTATTCGTGTTCGCGAACGGACACGTCTGTGATCCGCGCCGAGCACCCACCCCAACTGGGCAATGATCCTAACTATTACGGCGGACACAGCGGTGCCGGCAAGGTCGCGGTGGATCCGGCCTATGGCAACGCCATCCTGCGAGTCACGGATGGAAACATGCTCCACGGGCAAAGCTTCAACACGGGCGCGTCCGCGGAAAAAAATCCTTGGTCTTACGATGAAACGCTATTTCTGGCTCATAATGAAACCCAACAGTTGTGCCTTTTCCAGTTCGACCAGACTGCATTTCAAGCCGCCTTCAAGGGATGCTTCCTCGGGTACGGACATGGCGGAGGTGCGGATTTTGGCTACACCCAAGCCGATAACGGCGTTTTTTACAATTATTTCCAAACCCAGCTCTACCGCTTCGTGATTGACACCAAGAACTGGGCGATCACTGCGGACCCAAACTTTAACGGTGGCAAAGGATCCTTCGATCCAGACAGTCCCAATTGTTTGGATGGGCAGATCGCCGCCAATCACTGGTCGATCCACGATCACGCGCTCAGCTCGGACGACAATACCGAGATTGCCGCGATCGGACCGCAGCAGGACGCGGATTTGTACTTCGTGGTCTGGAACGCCTCCAAGGGTTGTCAGTGGCTGAACGTCAACACCTGGCAGGTAAGCCAAGGCTGGAACACTGGACTCAAGAACCCGGTTGACATCGCATGGGTAGACGGCGTTAAGCCTACGCAACCTGGCGGAATTCACAACGCCCAGATCGATCGAAGCGGGGCCTTCGGAGTGCTTGCCATTCACCACACCGGCTTGAACCGCAAAATGTTTTGGACGCTGGGCACGAACAAGGTAGATGGTACATGCCAGAAGTGCATTTCTCACTGGGCGTGCGACTATGGCGTGTGTTTCTGGGACTACCAGATACAGACATCGTACGATATGCAAAGTCAGCCCATCGGTTCACTGGCGCCGCAACCCAACATGGAAAGCCGGGCCGCCCTTGAACAATGGCACGCAGATGAGCATCTTTCCCATGCCAATGCTGTACAAAGCGCGAAGAACATGTATCTGGCCGCGTGGCAAACGAAAGACAGCGCCACGATTACCCAGGTATGGGAAGGGGAGCTTACCGGAATCAGCTGGGATGGATCACAACGAACCGTCCGCTTCAACAAACACTGGAACAGCGGATTCGGTGGTTTCTGGGGCAGTTCACGTTGTGACATCTCCCACCTGGGACACTATGCCCTTTGTGCCTCGGATTACGAGATGAATAACCTCGACAACGGCTTTGGCAACGGGCGGAACCAGGACACCTGCGATCACACCTTGAAAACAGCTCAGCGCGGCACGAACAGCTGCCGCACGGACCTGCTGGTATTCCAGCTCAATTGAGATTGTAAACTTCGTCACGGAACCGTATCTCGGGAGACCTCAAGCATTCCGCTCGCGAAGGGATGTTTTGAGTTTGCGCTGATAGTATGCGACGCCATCGAGAAATTTAGAAAATTCGATCGGCTCAGACTTGCTGCCCATGCCGATCCTGGGCAAACGAAATGGGTCGGCGCCATTGCCCACCAGCCCGAAGCTCGCGACTACACTACACGCGTATCCCGCATCAGCTATTTGCTGGACTTGAGTTGGGCGGTAATCGCCTGGCATGCCGTTGGGGAAACAGAAAGAGCCGACCTTTTTCCCGATTCCATCTTCAATCTGACGGCGAGACCCGGTGAGTTCCTGCCAGGATTCTTCATCTGTGATGCTGGAGAGGATGGGATGAGTCACCGTATGTGATCCGATGTCTACTAATCCTGAGTCGGCCATTTCGCGCAGCTCACTCCACGAGCAAGGTGCGTATTTCGCAGGAGCCTGACCGGGGATGGTTATCTCCGCGCTAACCGCCACGGCTTGAATCTGCGCGTTACGTGCCTCCGGCCTCATCCGGTTCAGCGAACGAAAAACTTCGTCAAGTTTTCCAGGCGTCAATGGCGCGGGCGGATGGGGCTGCTCGCTCAGCCAGAGCACTTTGTCGGTCCAAATCCAGTCCTCGTTGCGAATAAACGAACTCACCACAAAGAAGGTCGCGGGAAATTCGAATTCCTTGAGCAGCGGGAACATGAACTCATAGCAGTCCCGCCTGCCATCATCGATGGTCAGGGCCACAGTGTGGCTGTCCAAACCTTTTGCTGAAGCTAGTTGCTCGACGATCTGAAGCAATGGAACCACGCGATAGTGGCGGCGTAAGTAATGGAACTGAGCACGCGTGACCTCCGCGCTAAGCGCGCCAGGTGCCGTACCTCCCGGGCCAGAAAAGTTGTGGTACATCAGGATGCGTGCCATTTTTGCCGACAGCGCGCGCGTTAGGGAGAATACGCCGCAACCGCGCATGGCATGAAGTGCAAGCTTCTTGATGCTCCCAGAGTGGAACTCTGGGATTCTTTCGGCCCTTGCTTGGTATTTGCTACGCATAAGCAGGTACCTCCAGAGAGGGCGTCACCAATACAGCCCCGCTCAGGCTCACTGAGTCCTGAGTGCCGCCCATAGATATGCTCTCCGCACCACGCTTGGCGATGTTGAAAGCAGCGTTAGCGTCTCTATGGTCGGTGTGTCCGCAATGCTCACAAACGTACTTCTTGACGTTCGGAGTGTTCCGCTGTCCGCAACGAGAGCAGTTCTGCGACGTATACGCAGGATTAACTGTCGCTACGATAATGCCGTGCAAAGCCGCTTTGTACTGAATGAAACTCAGTAGTTGGTAGAATGCCCATTGAGACTTCTCGACATAGCCACTTATTTTGCTCTTGGCTTTGCGAACTGACTCAAGGTTCTCTACCGCAATGATGCGGTGATGTTTTACGGCATAGGAAACTATTTGCTTGGACACGATGTGATTCTCGTGCGTTGTTCGTCGTGATTGCTTACGACTCAAGTTGCGAAGGGTACGACGAAAGCCCTTGCTCTTGAGATTGGCTCTCCTGCGTCTCCAGTTGTACTTGGTAGCCGCTGGATTGAATCCGAGGTGCAACACCTTACCATTCTGCGGGTCTGCCAGAACGGCAACATTACCCACAGAGTTTCTATCCACTCCCACAACACCTTCCACGTCTACTAACTCGTGAACGGGCGTGTTGTAGCAGATAGATGCTAACCAGACGCCTTTACGTTTGAAGAACTCAATACTACGGACGAAGCCATAGACTGGCTTGGGGAATACGACAGGCAGTACTTCCTTCTTGAACAGTGCAGGGATTCTCAGCCCGTTCTTATCCAGTTTGATTTGCTTGCCCTTGTCCCCACAGATAGGCAGGACGATATTGGACACGGTAACCAGCTTCTCATTACGCTGGTACTTTGCGATGAGTGATTTTGCTATGACGCAAGGCACTTCTGGAAAATACTTAGAAGAGGAGCACCCACGCAAATGAAGCATACGAGGCAAGCAATCCTTCCTAACCCGAACCAGAAGCCTATCAAGTACGGGAGTAAACGCATCGGGAATGCGGACTTTGGTACAAGTAGCCACTGTGTCCACAGGCTTATCTACCACGTTGTTTTTTGTGACTAAGTTTCGCCGCCATGTGTTTACCTCCTCTCGTCTGAACTATTTGCTTGCTCTGTTTCCACGCATCTGCTCTCACTACCAGTACAAACTTATTGAAGTGAATGGCGAGAGCGACCACATCCACTTGCTCATCGAATGCCCACCAACTGCTTCTCTCTCGTCCGTAGTTGGCAGACTCAAGCACATCTCAGCCAAGTTCTTTCTCAAACGCTATGGTGCTCAGTGCTGGGGCAACCACAAACACACCCTGTGGAACTCTGGATACTTTGTCGCATCCACAGGCGGTGTTACTCTCGACATCCTCAAGAAGTACGTCGAAAATCAAGGCCGCTCCTAACCCACCGCAAAGCGGCGGGATTGCATCGCTCAACTACCGTTCATAAAAAAGCTTTTCTTGACGGGAAGGTCATGCTTCTAGTGGTGCGGAATCGGGTTCATAAAGGGAAATCCGCGCTGACTTCAACGCCGCAGTATAGCAGTTCGGTGTTTTGGAACCCTCAGATGTCTGGTGCCGGGGTAAAGAATATGCGAGAGCTTGCATTTCCCCGGCGGATGGTGCCGAGGAGTCCTGCAGTCCCAGGCGCGACGATGGCCCGCGCTGGATGTCTCTAAGTGATTGACCCTGCGCCTTAAAGCACAGATCCGTCGCCAAGCATTTTATTTCCCTTCAGCGTTCACCGGCTGTGAGGTTTCTGTTGGGAGGGTAAAAAGCAGACTTTCGGATCTGACCCTGCGCGCGTATTGTGGCAATGGCGACGGTGTAGGGTACGATGCTTTATGGTGGTTGGGGTGTCGCCGATTCCGACTGGATTCCTGAGAATCGGCTGTTAGGGACAAGACATGGGCAGAGCTTTGCGAGCATTGGTGGAGGCCAAACGCGTACTCACCGGGCGCCAGATGGCGCGGCGGGGAGCGACGATTTTTCCCGATGATGTCTACCTGGTTTCTTATCCGAGGTCTGGAAATACCTGGACACGTTTTCTGCTGGGCAATCTCTTGCATCCGGACGATCCGGCAACGTTTACTAACATCGAATCCCGAGTTGCCGAGATTTATTTCAACCCGGACCATGTGCTGCGGAAATTGCCCCGTCCACGTCTGCTGAAAAGCCACGAAGCCTTTCATCCGAAGTACCCCAGAGTAATTTGCATTGTTCGTGATCCCCGGGATGTCGCAGTTTCCTTTTATCACCACAATGTGAAGGCGCGGAATATCCCTGACACTTATCCCATGGATGACTTCATCCCACGTTTCATGGCTGCGGAGTTCGATCCCTGGTGGGGATCGTGGGCGGACAATGTGATGAGCTGGATCAAAATGCGGGAGGGCAGAGAGGCCTTCCTGCTGCTTCGCTACGAGGATATGAAAGAAGATCCGCAGCGGGAGCTTTTGAAGATAGCTCGATTCCTGCAAAAAGCAGGATTCCAAAATATTGAGGACTCTCCCGAGAAGTTGGCACTAGCGGTGGAATTGAGTTCTCCGGAGAGAATGCGCGAGCTTGAAAAGCAGGCAGCCAAGAAGTATGCGCAGCTCAAGCAAACCCGTCAGGACAAGCCTTTCGTCCGCAGCGCCCAGGCGGGGGAATGGAAATCCGCGCTTTCCGAGAAGTCCGTGGCGCTGATTGAAAAGGACTGGGGCCCCATCATGCAAAATCTGGGTTACACCTTGTCGCGTGCTCCGCAGGAAAAGGACGAAAGCCGGCTGGAGAGAGTTTGAGAGGTCCGACCGGAAGCTGTCGCTGCGCGCGAATCTTTACAGCCAACACCTTTTAAGAAGAGAACCAGGCATGAATCGTGAGATTCTGTGATTGTCAGTTTGAAATTTCGCAATCTTACGAAAAGGCGTCATCCCGAGCTTGCGAGGGATCTTGCGTGGAGCGGATATGCACTTTTGTCCAGCAATTCAACACGCCCAAGATCCCTCGCCCCGCTGGTGAAAGCGCGGGGCTTCGGGATGACGCCGCGGGGATATTTCCAAACTGAGCACTACCGATTCTGTCAGTGACTTTACGGACCCAGTGGAATATGAGCTCGCAATTCATGGCAACCCTGCCCTCGGAACAGACCGCCCTGGCAGAGCTCTTGAAGTCCACTTTCCCCGCGAGCCGCGAAGTTAATTCCTTCCTTCCTGATGTTCTGTGCTGGAAATATTTTTCCCCGCATCCTGATTGGACCGCTCCCCGGAGCTACGTAGTGAAGAAAGATGAAGTGATAGTGGGCCACGGCGGGATTTGGCCGCTGCGCTTTGCCGGCGCGAATGCCGAACTGAATGTGATCCATTTGATTGATTGGGCCGCGAGCCGTACGGCAACCGGAGTTGGCGTTCTGCTGCTCAGAAAACTTGCGGACGTGGCCGATTTGCTTCTGACCATTGGAGGCTCGGAAGAAACACAGAGGATCCTGCCACGACTCGGCTACCAGCAATCCGGCGAGCTGAAGATGCAGGTCAAGGTGGTACGGCCGTGGTTGCAGTTCCGAAGGGCTTCCGAGCCCGGTTGGAAAGCGCCCGTTCGCCTGTTGAGGAACACAGTTTGGAGTCTGCCTTCCCTGCCACCGGCGCTAAAAGGCTGGCGTGTTTCGAGGATTCCGCGTTTCGATTCGTCGGTGGAGTCTTTGTTGAACCGTCCCAACCGAGAAACCTTCACTTCGCTTAGAACCGTCGTGGGCCTGAACCACATCTTAAGTTGCCCTGCGGCGACATTTGCAGCGTTCCTGGTTTTCGAAGGTAACCAGCTGCGGGGCTACTTTGTACTCAGTGAGGTTGCGGGACAGACCAGAATTGCGGACCTTCGTCTGGGCGCGGAAGACCCAGAAAGCTGGAGAGCAGCCTGCATTCTGGCCGCCAGGGCGGCAGCAGAAATACCAGAAACCTGTGAGATTGTTGCTGGATTCTCAATGACACCGGTGCAAGAAGCTTTCGCGCAGACGGGCTTCCGACTCCGACAGACCTTGCCCATTTTTTACTACGATCCGCGAAAGATTCTGAAGAATGTCCCGACCCTGGATTTAAGCCTGCTCGATGGCGACGCGTGCTTCATGGCCAATCTCAAGCATCCTTTTCTTACTTGAGCTTCAGGCGGCCATGCGCTGAGCTGAACGCCGCAGCGAGAGCTCGCAGCGAACAATCGCGGTCAACCATTCTCGAGTGAGGCGATTATGCAACTTGCGCATGGGACGAATCGGGACCGCCTCCAGGCGTTCGATCTGGAACGGACTTTGTTCAATGAGGCGTTCGAAACGACGAATGGTCATTTGGTTCAAGCCGCCTTCAACTTCGGAGAATTTTCGCGCTCCGTCGTTTCGGATATGAGCGCGCCATCTGCACAGGGCCTTTTCGGTGAAGACGAGGTGGGCCCACGGAAAAACGGAAAACAGGTGTCCACCGAGCGGGTGGTACCAGGTGGGACCAAAGGACACGAGAACGCATCCGTCCGGCCGGAGCATTCCAGCCATGGTCTCGAGAACAGCTGCAGGATCGGCGAAGTGCTCGAAGGCATCGATCGAAATAATTACATCGGCAGGCGCGGATGAAGCTTTTGAAAAAGTGACATTGGGACAATCGGCCTTCGCCGCCTGCTGTCTGGCGATGACCAGCCAGCGGTCGAGGATGTCCACTCCCTGAACGTTCCGGGCACCGTGTTGGGCCAGTTCGATCGCCTCTGAACCTCGGCCACAGCCAAAGTCGATGACCGTCCTGCCCCGAATTTCATCCCACACTTCTTTGCCCAGCAAAGTTTCTACTTTGCTTCGTCCCGCATAGGAACCGCCGGTCATGCTGGTCGGCTGCTTCGGAAAAATGGCGCGAAGGATGTGGTAACCCAAGCTACCGCCAATAACTCCCATAACACTCTCCGGTGGGGCTCCAGTTAGAGGTCAGGTGTTCAGTCCTTAGTCCTTGTTCAAGAGCATTTCTTCAGAAGAGCTCGGACCAGCCAGTTCCAACGCCGATAGATTAGCAAGTTTTCCTACCGGCGTGTTAATTTTCAGCCATAGCTTGGCACTCAGAAGTTCCGGATAGACGGCGCGCAACAACCTTCCGCGAAGACTTATCCTCCGCTCCGGTTCCGGCGTGGTCAAAGGGTAGCCAAGCTCTTGCAAACACGGGCCGACCAGGCCCTCCAGGGCAGCCACTTCTTCGCGCGGCATTCGTTCCTTCCAGCGATTGACCGGAGTGGCGTATTGCTCCAGTTCTTCTCGAAACGAGGAATTCGATTCGCTCAATCGTCCCAAGCCAGCACTCTGAATACGGTCGTGGTCGAGATCGTGTTGGAGAAATTGGCCCAAAGTGGCAAGGGTTCGGCGAGGATTGGACACGAGTTCTTCGTAACGAACTTCGATGTAGTCAGCAGGTATCTGGCGCCCGTAACGTTGTCCAGTTCGCACCATCCACTCCCAATAGACAGCCGTCTCTCGTAGACTCCTCGATTTCCTGTCCCAGGGAAACGGCTTGAACCCATCCATCTTGTTGAGCGAGAGCGCGATGTCCCGCCCGTCCCGAATGATATGAACGAAAAGAGCTTCCGGAATGTCCTTTTTGATTCTGAGTACATGCAGCACATTGTCCGGGTCATAAACGGCCCAGCGCTGAACGTTCTGACGGTGAGCGATTTCGTCCATGACGATGCGCATGAAATCTCCGCCGCTTTTGCAGTCTGCCAGCACCGTTTCGGTGAGTTCAGTTGCATCGAGACCGGACCTCCGGAAGCCTTTGCTCCGCAGCCATGTTTCCATCATTCTTTTTCGATTTTCCAGCTTGTCGAATCTGCCGAATCGTGGAATCAGGATTTTGTAGACCGGGAGAAATCCGCGGTAGACGACGAAACCCCCGGCAGACAGTAAAGTGTCGTATAGCAGGTTGGTTCCGGAGCGATGGCAGCCCATCACAAAGACAGGGCATTTGCCGCGTTCCATGGTTGGCTTACCGTCCAGATTTACCCCCGAATGGTTCGAACATGAGCTTGTCTGTGAGCGGAAGGTCAGTATAGCATCGCTGGTAGACGGGCGGTGGGGGTCCCCTCCACGGGACAAGATGTGCAAGGAATTGCAACTTTGAAAGCGCATCTCTTTGGCCCTCTATGATTTACAAGCCATTACCCGCCGTTGAATGGCAGCTTTCGTGTAGCTAGAGGAATGTCTGGCAACCGGATGTTTGGGGCGTGAGCTAAGGAGTGAAATGAGAATTCAATACGAAACGATAATGCTCTGCCTTGGTTTTCTGCTGACTACCACAACCGGGATGGCTGCGGACGCTAAAGCGGCCGCGCCCCAGGACAAGGCCTGTGGACCGCCGAACTATTGTGCGCGCACCGACCGCAAGGTTGAGCCGTACCCTGTCACTCCGCCCAAATTGGGTCCGGCTGGATCTTCGGTGATCGACCCGAATTTTGGCACGCGCATCCTTCGCGTTACCGACCAGAAGACTGACGCCAAACGCCAGGGCGGCGCGTTGATGACGCCATCCTCCGCGGAACAGAATTCCTGGAATTCGACGAGCACGAGATTCTATGCTGAAACCAGTGGGGGCCAATACCTTCTGTACGACTTCGATCCGGCGACGATGACGGCGCACCCTAGCCGGAGTTTTGGCACGCCATGGGGTGGAGAACCGCAATTTGGGTACACCCAGCCCAATGTGATGTACGGATTCGGCGGCCATAGCACCGAGTTTCAGCAATACGACATATCCAGCGATAAGGTCACGATTCTGCACGACATCGCCAGTTGTGTGAAGCTGGACGCCGATGACATCGGGCATTCGATCACGGTGAGCGCCGACGACAACCGGATGGAGACAGCCGTCGGGCCGAAGCAAGGTGAAAACTACATCGTCTACATCTACGATCGTCAACTGGGGTGCCGTTGGTACAACACCAATACCGGAGAGATCGGCGGAAAATGGGGCCCGAAGGGGACAGTTTCCACCCCTGATCGATTCACCATACATAACGTTCGGATGTCAAAGTCGGGAAAGTATGTGTACGTGGCCCGAGCCAATCCCTCGCCACACCATCACTGGGTAATTTGGGAGGTTGACACGATGAATGTTGTGGTTTGTCCGTCAGAGTGTGGCGGACATCGCGCACTGGGATACTCACATTTGGTAGGCCCTTCCGGCCAGAGCCACCCTCTGGACCTGCTCATTCGGCCGTTGAACCATCTGGAGGATTCGAGACAACTCATTCCCGGGTTGGGCCGCACTAATGGTTATTGGTATGACCAGCATTTTTCCTGGAACAATACCAATCCAGACGACACCAATCCCATCTGTCTCTCCACCTACCGCCCGAGCAATCCCAACACGCCAGGCACACCTCTGGCTGTCGACGGACCGTGGGAAAACGAGATTCTCTGCGCAGAAACGGATGGAAAAGATTCCAAGGTGTGGCGGTTCGCTCATACGTTCAGCACCGCCAAGAACGGCTTTTGGTCGACACCACGCGGCAACATATCCCCTGATGGACGCTTTTTCATGTTCACTTCGGACTGGGAAGATCAGTTGGGAGAAACGCCGAATGGCAAGAAGTATCGAACTGACGTTTTTATTATCGAATTGAAATGAGGGAAAACGTGAAGGGAACGCTGGTGGGGAGAATGCCAACGGAATGAAATCTCCCGTGGCATCGATTGCCATTTCCTGGGCCCCGCAAGGGACATTTCACCATGTGGGTTTTGTCGTAGCTTCCATCGAGAATTCTGTGAAGGGATTTGCCGAATCGCTAGATGCTGATTGGGATGGGGTGATTACACACGACCCCATTCAAATGGTGCGGGTTACATTTCTCCGCAGCAAATCGGCCTCTGATCCCCTGTTTGAACTGATTGAACCTGCCGGGGAAAAATCACCCGTAATCCCTTTCTTGAAGAAGGGTGGAGGGTTGCATCACTTGTGTTATGAAGCACAGGATTTGGAAAAACAACTGGAGTTGAACCGCTCCAAGGGCGGCCTTGTTGTCCGGCCTCCACTTCCCGCCGTGGCGTTCGGCGGCCGGCGCATTGCGTGGGTTTATAGCAAGAGCAAACTGTTGATCGAGTACTTGGAGCGCTGAAGAATGACTTCCGACAGCAAGGTTTTGGACCTGCGTAAAGAGGTCGATGACTTCATCGCTGCCGGCTCAGCGAACCTCGCGGCTCTCCGCCTCGCTGAACTCTGGCGCAAGGAAAGCGGAACGGGAACAGCGGCATTCGTGGTTTCGCGGTATGAAAAGCTTCGCGATAAGCTCCCATGGTTGCGCTACCGCCTCGCGATTCTGCGGTCGTTCACAGTGGAACCAGCAATCCCGTTGTTACGGGCTGCGGCATTCACAAATGGAATCGATCTTACGGTTCAACTCGGTGACTTCAATGCTTATGCGCAGGCGATTTTCGATAAAGACAGCTCACTTTACCGGTTCACTCCGGACGGCGTAATTCTCGCGGTACGCACCAGCGATCTGGCCCCTGACTTATGGCAGGAATACGCAGATCTGGATCCGGATGCAGTTCGCGAGGCGGTGCAACGGGTCTCGAACAGTTTCCACCAATGGATGCGGGCTTTTCGGGAACGCTGCGAGGCGGCGCTGATTGTCCACAATCTTGAGCAGCCCGCGAGACCAAGCTCGGGCGTCCTCGACGCTCAGTTGGTGACCAGCCAATCGGCTGCGATTCGACAGATCAATCAAGAAATACACCGCATCGTCAGCGAACATCGAGGAGTGCATTTGCTCGATTATGACGGCCTCGTCGCCCGCCAGGGCCGTCTACGCTGGCGCGACGAACGTAAGTGGCTCACTGCCCGTATGCCGATCGCCGCCGACCAGCTCATCCAGCTATCGCGCGAATGGCTGCGCTTTCTGGTACCGCTCACCGGAAAGATTGCCAAAGCGCTGGTGGTAGACCTCGATAACACTCTGTGGGGAGGCGTGATCGGGGAAGATGGAATGCAGGGCATTAAGCTCAGCGCTGAATATCCGGGCGCGGCTTATCAAACCCTGCAGCGCGTTATGTTAGATCTGGCGCGCCGAGGGATTCTGCTGGCGGTTTGCAGCAAGAACAATCTTGAGGATGCGGTGGAGGCCTTGGAAAGTCATCCTGGCATGCTGTTGCGCTCGAAGAATTTCGCTGCCATGCGCATTAATTGGAATGACAAGGCACAAAACTTGCGTGAAATTGCCGCTGAGCTGAATATCGGCATCGACTCTCTGGCATTCATGGACGATAATCCCGTGGAGCGGGAGCAGGTTCGGGCCGCGCTTCCTGAAGTCACGGTGATCGACATGCCGGATGATCCGGTGGATTACGCCACAGCCCTTCGGGAGTGCCCGGCATTCGAACGTCTAACGCTGTCAGCCGAAGATCAGCAGCGTACTTCGTTTTACGTTGCGGAGCGTGAACGCTCTCAGGCTGAGCAGAACTTCCAGACCAAAGAAGACTTCTACCGATATCTGGAACAGGAAGCGGAGATCGTGCCGGTTTTGCCAGCGACGTTGGCACGCATTTCACAGCTCACGCAAAAGACCAATCAGTTTAATCTGACAACACGTCGTTATTCCGAGCCGCAAATCGCGGAGATGGCGGCCCGGCCGGAGTGGCAAGTGCTTTCCATCCGCGTGCGCGACCGGTTCGGAGATCACGGATTGGTGGGCGTCGCCATCACTCGCGACAAAGCAGAAGCTTGCGAGATTGACTCCTTCCTGCTCAGTTGCCGCGTGATCGGCAGAACTGTTGAGATGGCGCTTTTGTCTTATCTGGCGCAATCCGCGGCTGCCCGCGGTCGACAGCGTTTATTGGGGTGGTTTCTGCCTACCCAGAAGAACGCCCCGGCAAAGGAATTCTACTCGCAGCATGGATTTCATCTGCATACGCAAAATGGCGAGGGTTCTTTATGGGAGCTTGACTTGAAGCAGCATCCCATCGCCTGGCCCGAGTGGATCAAGTTGAACCAGACTAACGGAGGACACAATTGACATCGACGACTTTCGAGCAGGTCCGCGGTATCGCATCTGATCTCTTCGCCATTCCTCCGGATCGCATCACCGCCGAGTCCTCCGCGGAAACCATTGAGAGCTGGGATTCCATCCAGCATCTTAATTTCGCACTCGCTCTCGAAGAGAAATTTGGATTCCAACTGTCGCCAGAGGAAATGGAGCAGATGCGCACCATCGGAGAGATCGTCAAATTGGTCGAGAGCAAGCTGCAAGTGACTCCGAACTAATTGATTCTCCGAACTGTGCCGTCCGCCGCAAACGGCAACACCTGCCATGTCCATTGTGATTCAGCCTTACCGCGAAGAGCACCAACCAGCGGTCGAACAGTTCAATGCGCGCCTGAAGGAAGGAGGCGCGGATGCGGAGTTTGTTTTCTTTCGCTATGCTGAGCCGCGCTGGTTGCCGAAAGCGGAAAACAACGACCTCTATCAGGAGTATTTCGTTGCGTTGGACAATGGAACTGCGCTGGGCGGTTACGCTTTCAAGCATCAGAACTTCTACTTCCGCGATGGCAGGATCCGCGCGGTTGGTTATTATCACCATCCACTTTCGGAAGGCATCGTAAACAAATCCTACGCGGCTGTAGGAAGTCTGCTGCTCAAGGACGCAATGAACCGGGCACCGTTGCTCTATTGCCTCGGCATGGGCGGCTATGACCGGCCCTTGCCGAAAATGCTGGCCCGGTTGGGCTGGAGTCATTGCCTGGTTCCTTTTTACTTCAGCGTAGTGAATCCCTATCGCTTCTTAAGGGAGATGCAAACGCTACGCAATTCGCCGGGGCGCAGGCTGTTGATGAATTTGGGAGCGATCACTGGGACGGGATGGGCCGCGATGAAGACGTTTCAGGGTATCAAGCGTCTGGGAAAGCTTCGAGTCGCACCGTACAAGGTCCAGGAAGTAGAAGAATTCTCTGCCTGGGTGAATCCGCTTTGGGAGCAATCGAAAGCGAACTATGTGTTGACGGCGGTGCGAGATTGCAAAACGCTGCGAAGCCTCTATCCGGCTGGCGACAAGCACTTCACGCGGCTTCGAATCAGCCGTAACGGCCTAGACATTGGTTGGGCAGTGGTTGGAGAGCGGCGCCCGGATGCAAAGTATGGCGCGATGAAGGTTGGGTCCATGGTAGATTGCTGGGCTTCACCGGAGAATGCGTTGCCCATAGTGCAAGCGGCGGTGGCGGCTCTCAAACAGCGCGGGGTGGACTTGATTGTCTCCAACCAAAGTCATACGCTCTGGTGCCGCGCTCTCGAACATTCGGGATTCTTGAGAGCGCAATCGAACTTTATTTTTGCGGCTTCGAAGAAACTGGCTGCGTTACTTGAGCCATTTGAGGAAAGTAGGTCTCGGATTCATTTCACGCGCGCGGATGGAGACGGACTGCCGCGAAACTTCTAGCGAGCTTCGATCAGGAAGGAGCTACTTTTCCGCGTATGCCGATTCGACGGTGGGCTTCACGTTCTGCGTAGTCAGTTCATATCCTAGATCCTGCATGAAATGTCCCCAATGCGTCTCGATGTAGGCCACGGTTTTCTCTGGCAATACCGATCGCCAATTGCCCATGGTCGCATTGCGGACGAAGGGCTTGTCCTGTCGTGTGCGGGTAGTTGCGACCCACTTTGCGCCTTGCTTGCTTTCGAGCTCGCGCATGTGATCGGCGGAACTCAACTCCACAGCGCGATTCAATCTCTCCGTAGTTGCCGCGATTCCAAGGAAGTGGGCAACCCGGGTGAGCTCCCGCTGGGGATCCTGCTTTAGATCTTCATAGCGCAGCAACAGAAACTCCTTGCTGCCCTGGCGCGTGCTCAGCCAACTCTGCACATGGTCCGCCCAGGAACCAATTCGCAACCAGAACTGTGGTTCCATCCAGCGCGGCACGAAATCTTCGATAGGATACCCCTCCCGCACGGAGCGGAGTTTCATTTCCCAGTGATAGTTGGAGACGGCCACATCTCGCGGGTCGCGAACGATGTAGATTACTTTCCTGTATCTCGGATCAAAACACTCGTGGCTTTTTAGTAATCGAGGCCGGGGCAGGCGGCGAAGCGACCAGTCCGCGGTCTTATACATGTCTGGCACCAACCGCTCAACATTTAGAAAATTCACGGGCTCGTTCTGGTAGATCAGATTGCCGATCAAAAAACGGCCCCAGGTGTTGCCCGATCGGGGATAGGAAGTCAGGAATACGTCGTCGGGGAAGATGGTAATCTCGCGCTCCAGCAAGATCCGGCGAAAGAGCACATCGCTTACGCGCGTGAGATGTCGAAACGCTCTTCTAACGATCAACATAGAAAGTCCCATTCACCGCAAGGCCTAGCCACGAGTAGACGCATTCCTGGTGGTCTGCAACCAGCCCATGAATTTCTGCTTCCGCTCGAACATTTTCTTGGCTTCGTCGCGCAATTTCGAAACGAATTGATAACGAGATTTCGTGAACCATGGGACACTGTGCGGCACGCATCCGTATTTTTCTTTATAGGTGCCTTCTCCGCCCCAATCGTAAACCTCAACTCCACGCTGTTTCCAGTAGCGCATTACGTACCAATGAATCAACTCATTCGGTCGGAGGACCTGGCTCGACCGGAAACTCGCGTTGCCCCAGAACTCGGCAATCTTGTTATAGCCGGGGAAAATCCCGCTGGCGATGCATTTCCCTTCTGGATCGCGCGCTCGCAGCAACAGAACCCGTCCCGTAGGCTCCATATGCTTGATCAGGGCCCTCACGCGATCGAGGTCGTAAGTGGGGACCAGGTTTTGTTTCGCGAAAACATCTTTCAGTTGCTCGTAATATTCGTCAGCGAAGGCAAGATCGTGAGCTTCTTCAATGACGACGCCGCTCTTTTCAGCCTTCCGTACGCAACGGCGGCAGGCACTGTCCATGCCGTTGAAAAGCTCTTCTTCGGATTTACGCAGATCAGTGCGATAGGAAACGTAAGCGCCAGTGGTGAATCCGAGGGCCTGCCCATCTTCGACCGTGAAATAGGGATCGGAAACTTCCATGTGCAGGCAATTGAGTTCTTCCCAAGCCATTTCTTCCACTGCGGCGAGCGCGGCTGAGCGGGAAGCTCCCGGCACAAGATTGAAACCCATGTAGGGAGTCGTCCAACCGGGAAATGAGCTGCCCAGAACCTTCGCGCCAAATCGGGTGAAGGTGAGCCCGGAAAAGTAACCGACGACTTCGTTCCCCTCGCGCAGTTCAGCCAACACCCGAGCAGCATCTTGAGTTTCACTCACAAACTGGAGCCATTCCCGGGTTTGAAAGACAGTTCTGTCTTCAAACCGGTCGAGTCGTTGCCAGTCGATAGCTTCGGGACCGATGATCCTGCACTTCATTCCAGATCCCACGATTTGGGTCATTACTGTTTCCAGACTGGGCACCTTCATGGTGGGCGTATATTTCTAAGCTATTGATATTAAAGCATTCCTAACGACATTCCGCAGTCGAAAATTTGAAGACTCAACGGGGTTAGAATTAGGCCTCCGAGGCTGACATGCGAGTTTGACCTGTAATGAAGAAGGGCAATTTGTCTTCCAGATGGCAACAGCGGACTTTCCAGGGCTTAAGAAGCTCTGTCCCTAACAGATTAAGGTTTTAGAAACATGACGTTAGCACATTCCTTACTCGCCAAAGTGCAAAGTTTTTCCACTTAATGGAATTCCCAGCCGTCTCAAAAGGTGCCCGAACTCGGTACAATTGAATCCAAACTATAGTATTGATAATAAAATACTTACATCGAATCTAGGCCGAGACGCCGCAGTTCATTGGCACGCGCCCTGCTCTCATGTTCAGTTGCCGCTCCAGCAGCCTGGAATCGGCCTACGGAGGCCGTTAATCGGCACTCAGGATATGATCGACACCGTGACCCCAACCTGGCGCAAAACCGTGTCTCGGCTAACCCGCATGGGTTGGGGCGAGTTGCAAACCCGTGTGCGGCAGGAGGTCAGCAAACACCTGGATTTGGCACTTTACCGCGCCGGTACCAGGAATAGATCGACCCCACATCTCTGCTTCGGCGAGCCTGTGACGCCGGCGAATTTTTTTTTCTCGGCAGACCAGTTGGTAAGTCGTACTCATCTACTGCGAGAACATCTCCCCGCCGAGGTCGAATCGATCATCCGTGAAGCGGACGAAATTTGCCAGCACCGTTTTCGCCTGCTGGGGTACGACGATCTCGATTACGGCGCTGAAATTGATTGGCATCTCGATGCGGTTCATGGCAAACGGGCTCCGCTCAAACCATGGTTCAAGATCCGTTTTCTCGACTTCGATGAAGTCGGAGACCACAAGGTTACCTGGGAGTTGAACCGACACCAGCATTTGGTCACTCTCGGCAAAGCCTGGCGTCTCACGGGACAGGAAAAATACGTCGACGAGTTGATGAAGCAGTGGTACGCCTGGCAACTTGCGAACCCTTATCCCATCGGCATCAATTGGGGGAGCAGTTTGGAGGTTGCGTTCCGGAGTCTCTCCTGGTTGTGGGTGCGTGCCCTGATCGCGACATGTCCAGCAGTTCCCAAAACTTTTGAAGACGACTTGCTGCGTGGGTTGGCATTGAACGGCCGATATATCGAGAAATATTTGTCCACCTATTTTTCTCCGAACACACACCTCCTCGGAGAGGCCGTGGCGCTTTTCTTCATTGGCACGCTTTGTCCGCAGATTGAATCAGCCGGACGCTGGCGCCATGACGGCTGGCGCATCGTGCTGCAGGAGGCGGATCGCCAGGTGCGTCCTGACGGAGTCTATTTCGAGCAATCGCTTTACTATCATGTATACGCGCTGGATTTCTTTCTGCACGCGCGTCTGCTGGCAACCCGCAATGATAACGATATGGAAGTTCCCGGCCGTCTCGATCAAACTCTGGAGAGGATGCTTGACGTTCTCCAGGCGGTCTCGCAAACCGGGCCGCCTGAGGGATTTGGAGATGACGATTGCGGCCGAGTTTTCAATCCGCGCCGCAACCGCGCCGAACATCTGACCGATCCGTTGGCCACTGGCGCAGTTATGTTTCAACGCGACGATTTGAAGCGGGTTGCGAAGCTGACCGAGGAGTCATTGTGGCTTTTCGGTGAGCAGGCAGTTTCGCTTCTTGGGAAAGGCGATGAAAGCTTTCGTCCTCAGCTCAAGTCAGTTTCTTTCGCAGCAGGCGGCATCTACGTGCTGGCCAGCTCAGCCAAGCGTGAGCAGCAAATGGTGGTAGACGCCGGCCCCCAGGGCACGGGACGCAGCGGGCATGGTCACGCGGATGCGCTAAGCGTGAGAGTTTCGCTCAATGGGCGCCGATGGTTAATCGATCCAGGCACGTTCTGCTACATGGGTGAAGAGCGCAACGTGTTCCGCGGCACGGGCGCACACAACACCCTACGCGTGGACGGCGTTGACCAGGCGGTCCCAGCAGGGCCGTTTGCCTGGAGTTCCCTGCCCAATGTTCATACCGACATTTGGACGGAAGGGGAAACCTTCACGCTCTTTGCCGGGAACCAAGACGGTTACTCGCGTTTGCCGGACCCTGTTATTCACCGGCGATTTGTGTTTCATCTGCATGGTGGATTCTGGCTGGTTCGGGATGTAGTCGAGGGCCGGGAGGCACATCAACTCGAAACCTCCTGGCATTTTGCGCCTGACCTGGAAGTTGTGAATACCGGGCAGGCTTTTATTGCCCAGCCGAAGCGGTCTTCGGAGGGCGATGCGCGGCTGGCCTTGCTCCCGCTGCAAGATTCGGGCTGGAACTCCGAATTGAAATCCGGTTTCGTATCTCCCGCTTACGGAAGGAAAGAGCCAGCAGCGGTCGTGGCTTCGACTGCCCGAGCGCAGCTTCCCATTGAGCACGCAAGCCTAATTGTGCCTCTACTGCATCCTTCCGATCTACTGGGGGCTTTGCTCGCGGTGAGTGTGCCAGAAGATTCCGGCGGAGGTTCCATACACGCGTACCGATATGATGGATTGGGGAAATCACATTTAATGATTTTCGCAGGAGGAGAACGAACTTGGAGTTTCGGGCGGTGGACGAGTGACGCTAGGTTCATTTATTGCGATCTTAAAGATGGCCGTGTAACCCACTTTATCTTGTGCGGCGGCAGCTTCGCGAAATTGCTGGGGAAATCCGCTTTCACTTATCCCCAAAAGGTGGAACGATTGGAATGGACAAAGCAGGCCGGAACTGGTCAGGCATTCTGTTCTGATTGTGCAGCAATCAAAGCCTTTTCAGAAGTCGTGCTGGAATCTTGCGATTCTGTATTCTGATTGGGCAGGTCCCAGATTCAAGAGGTCATTTAGGCAAACCGAATGTGCGGAATTGCGGGTGTAGTCGAGTCTAACAAAGACGCGTGTGTGGATGAATCCATCCTGCGGCAGATGTGCGCCGCCATGGTGCATCGCGGCCCCGACGACGAGGGCGTGTATGCCCAGGGTCGCGTCGGGCTTGCCATGCGCCGTTTGAGCATCATTGATGTCGCGGCCGGACATCAGCCTATCAGCAATGAAGACGGCACGATCTGGATTGTTTTTAACGGCGAAATCTACAACCACGCAGCCTTGCGTGAACAGCTGATCGCGCGTGGCCATCGCTACCGCACACACTGCGATACGGAAACCATTGTCCATCTTTACGAAGAGTACGGAAGGGACTGCGTTCAGCACCTGCGGGGAATGTTCGCTTTTGCCATCTGGGACACGCGAGAGCGGCGTCTGTTCATCGCGCGAGACCGCCTGG
>Ga0182024_10006059_pt1 | contig 26726 bp, 20 predicted proteins | sample P32metaG_FD_120480 | JGI IMG/M metagenome (GOLD analysis project Ga0182024, IMG submission 120480) | Permafrost microbial communities from Stordalen Mire, Sweden - P3-2 metaG (Illumina Assembly) | ecosystem: Environmental > Terrestrial > Soil > Wetlands > Permafrost | place: Sweden: Stordalen... | reverse complement strand
TGCCCGAGGTGTGCTTCGTGGAGGTGGGCGACTTCACCGGCGCCGCGCTGCGCCGGGCCACCGCCGCCGGGGTGGACCAGGTGATCTTCGTGGGCATGGCGGGCAAGCTGGCCAAGCTCGCGGCAGGGGTGCTGATGACGCACTACACCCGGTCCAAGGTCAACCTGGGCCTGCTGGGCGACGTGACAACGGCCGCGGGCGGCGCGCCGGGGGTGGCGGCCCAGGTGGGCGCCGCGAATACCGGCCGGCACGCGTACGAGATCTGGGCCCGCGAGGGACTGCTCCGCCCGGCCGGGGACGAGCTGTGCCGGCGCGTCCGGTCGGTGCTCATCCGCGGCGCGGGGGGCCGCCTGGACGCAGACGTGGCACTGGTCGACTTCGCCGGGCAGACAGTGGTCGCCGCCAGCCGGCCGGAGTGGGTGAGCTCACCGTGATCACCGTGATCGGCCTGGACGGCTCGCCGCTCAGCCGCCGCGCCGAACAGGCCGTGGCTGGTGCCACGCTGCTGGTCGGCGGCCGGCGTCACCTGGCCGCAGCCGGCTGGCCCTGCGGGGAGCGAGACAGGGCGGCTGTCCCCGGCCGCACCGCCGCGAGCCCCGGCCGCCCAGGTCCGGCCCCGGTCACCGGGTCCGGGCCGAGGGTCGTCGTGATGGGGCCGTTGCGGCCGGCGCTCGACGCGCTCGCCGCGCATGACGGCGACGCCGTGGTGCTGGCCTCCGGTGACCCCGGCTTCTTTGGCATCGTCCGGGCGCTGCGCGATCGCGGGCTGGACTGCGCCGTGCTGCCCGCGACCTCCAGTGTCGCGCAGGCCTTCGCCCGGGCCGGGCTGCCCTGGGATGACGCGATAGTGGTGAGCGCGCACGGCCGCGAGTTGCGCGCCGCAGTCAACGTCTGCCGGGCTCATCCCAAGGTGGCCGTGCTGACCGGGCCGGGCCAGGGACCAGCCGAGGTCGGCGCGGCCCTGGCCGGCTGGCCCCGGCGGCTCCTGGTCGCCGAGGACCTGGGCGCCTCCGGCGAGCGCCTCACCGAGTGCACCCCCGCCGAAGCCGCCCAGCGCGAGTGGTCCGACCCCAACCTGGTCCTGGTCCTCGCCGACCCGCATTCAGCGCGCCCGGCCGTTCCCGACCCACACCCCGCTCCCCCAGCAACCACACCCGCCTCTGAAATCCTCGCCGTCCCACATCCCGCTCCCGCGACTACAGCCCCACCAGTCCCAACCCCCTCGGCAACTACACCAGCCCCGGCCGCAGGTGATGGCGCGTTCGTGATCAACCGATTGGTGCTGTCCCAGCGACCCCAATCGGTTGATCACGAAGGCAGCGAGCCGCTTCGCGACCTCTCGAGCCCCCGCAGCCACATGCGCCCCACGGGTGAGTCACCTGAAGGCCCTCGCCCTGCCGCCCAGTCCGTGATCATGGGATCGCTGGGGTCAGAGCAACAGCAATCCCATGATCATGAAGGAGGGCTCCTGCCCAGCGGCCCCAGGGGTCCCGGGAATCACACCGGACTGAGCGGGACGGGGGCCAGCTGGTGCTGGCCGCTGTGGCCGGGCACCGGAGACGAGGGGTGGGCGCTGGCCGAGGAGGCGTTCGAGCACCGGGACTCGATGGTCACCAAGCCTGAGGTGCGGGCCCTGGTCCTGGCCCGGCTCGGCCCGCGGCCCGGCACCCTGGTGTGGGACGTCGGGGCCGGCTCGGGCTCGGTGGCGGTGGAGTGCGCACGCTTCGGCGCGGCGGTGATCGCGGTCGAGCGGGACCCCGCGCAGTGCGCCCGGGTGACCGCCAACGCCCGGCGGCACCGCGCCGAGGTCCGCGTCGTCGGGGGCGCCGCCCCGGAGGCCCTGGATAGGCTGCCCGACCCGGACGCGGTGTTCGTCGGCGGCGGCGGGCTGGCGGTCGTCAGCGCGGCGGCCGCCCGGCGGCCGGCCCGGATCGTGGTGGCCCTGGCCGCGGTGCAGCGGGCCGGACTGGCCATGGAGGCGCTCGCGGGCTCGGGCTACGCGGTGGACGGCACCCTGCTCCAGGCCAGCCGGCTGGCCCCGCTGCCGGATGGCTCACACCGCCTCGCGGCCGCCAACCCGGTCTTCCTCCTCTGGGCAGCCCGGGACCATGATCACGGTCAATTGGGGGCGCTATGAGTCAGATTTTGACCGTGAGCATGGGAACCCCGCCGCAGGGGCGGCCGAGGGCCGGGCGGCGGGGGTCCGGCGCCGGGACTGGGATTGGGCGAGCATGATCGGGCCCATCGGGGTAACGGCCGCGGGGCAGGGCGCCGCGGAGCGGAGGCGAACGTGATCGGGCTGATCGCGGTGACCGCCGCGGGGCAGGGCGCCGCGGAGCGGGGGCGAACGTGATCGGGCTGATCGCGGTGACCGCCGCGGGGCAGGGCGCCGCGGAGCGGCTGGCCCGGGCCTGGCCCGGGGAGACCCGCGGCTACCCGGGACCCGCGGCGGAGGCGGTGCCGCGGGCCTGGGCCGAGTGCGACGCACTGGTCTGCTTCCTGGCCACCGGCGCGACCATCCGGCTGGTCGCCCCGCTGCTGGCCGGCAAGCACACCGACCCGGCCATCGTCTGCGTGGACGAGGCCACCCGGCACGCGATCGCGCTGCTCGGCGGCCACGGCCCCGGAGCGGGGGGCCAGCCCGGGGCGAACGTGCTGGCGGCCCGGGTCGCGGAGGTGCTGGGCGCGGAGCCCGTGCTCAGCACCGCCACCGACCAGGTCGGCCTGCCTGGCCTGGACACGCTCGGCTGGCCGGTGGAAGGCGCGGTCGCCGCGGTCAGCCGGGCCATGCTGGACGGCGACCCGGTGCGGCTGGACAGCGACGCCACCTGGCCGCTGCCCGCCTTCCCGCCCAACGTCCGCCTCATCCAGGTTCCCAGTGATGCCCCTGAGGCTGACGTGACCAATAGGGCCCATGGGACTGATGAGGTCGGCGCGGGTGGTGCCGGCGCGGGTGGTGCCGGCGCGGGTGGTGCCGGCGCGGGTGGTGCCGGCGCGGGCGGTGCCGGCGCGGGCGGTGCCGGCGCGGGCGGTGCCGGCGCGGGCGGTGCCGGCGCGGGCGGTGCCGGCGCGGGCGGTGGTAGCGCGGGCGGTGGTAGCGCGGGCGGTGGTAGCGCGGGCGGTGGTGGTCAGGGGGACCTGATCCTCGTCACTGACCGGGTGGTCCCGGTCGACGGGCGGACCGTGGTGCTGCGGCCACCCTCGCTGGCCGTCGGAGTGGGGGCCAGCCGCGGGGTCAGCGCCGAGGAGGTGCTGGGCCTGATCGACGCGACCCTGGCCGGCGCGGGGCTGTCGCCGCTCTCGGTCGCGGGCCTGGCCACCGTGGACGCCAAGGCGGACGAGCCGGGTATCACGGAGGCGGCGGCCCGGCGCGGCTGGGCACTCACCACCTACCCGGCGGAGGTGCTGGCCGCCGTCCCGGTGCCGCATCCCAGCGACGCGGCCCGCGCCGCGGTGGGCACCCCCAGCGTGGCCGAGGCGGCCGCGCTGACCCGCGGGGACGTGCTCGTGGCCGTCAAGCAGAAATCCGCCATGGCCACCGCGGCGGTGGCCCGGATCCGGCCCCGCGGGCGGCTCGCCCTGGTCGGGCTGGGCCCGGGCGCGCGGGACCTGCTCCCGCCGCGGGCCGTGGCCGAGCTCCGCCGGGCTTCCGTGGTGGCCGGCCTGGACCAGTACCTCGACCAGGTCCGTGACCTGCTGCGGCCTGGCACCCGGGTGCTGTCCTCGGGACTCGGTGACGAGGAGGAACGGGCCCGCGCCGCGGTGGCCGAGGCTCAGGGCGGCTGCGCCGTGGCCCTGGTCGGCTCGGGCGACGCCGGCGTGTACTCGATGGCCAGCCCGGCGCTGAGCCTGGCGGGCGGGGACATCGATGTGGTGACCGTGCCGGGCATCACCGCCAACCTGGCCGCCGCGGCCTTGCTCGGCGCGCCGCTGGGGCACGACCACGCGGTCATCTCACTGTCGGACCTAAACACCCCGTGGACGGTGATCGAGCGCCGGGTCCGCGCCGCCGCCGAGGGCGATTTCGTGGTCACCTTCTACAATCCCCGGAGCCGCGCGCGCGACTGGCAGCTCCGCGCCGCGCTGGACCTGCTGGGCGCACACCGTCCGGCCAGCACGCCTGCCGCCATTGTCCGCAACGCAGACCGTCCCGGGCAGCTCATCACCATCACCACGCTCGGGAAGCTGGATACCGCCGCCGCCGACATGCTCAGCCTGGTGCTCGTGGGCGGCTCGACGACCCGGATGGTGGCGGGCCGGATGGTGACGCCGCGGGGGTACCCATGGCAGCCGTGATCATCGGGGCTTGCCAGGGATGTGGCGCATGCCTGCTCACGTGCCCGGAGCACGCGATCCGGCCGGCCGGGGGAACGCTGCACGTACTGGACAGCCTCTGCACCGGCTGCGCCGAGTGTCTCGAAATCTGCCCGGCCGGCGTGATCAGCCTGGCTGAATGGGACGACGTGATCGGTGCCAGCGACAAAGGAGTCACAGCCCAGTGAGCCGCAGCCCAGTCAGCGACGACCCCGCCAGTCACAGCCCAGTGAGCCGCAGCCCAGTGAGCCACGATCCCGCGAGTCACAGCGCAGTGAGCCGCAGCCCAGTCAGCCCGGCCCTAGCGAGCCGCATCATCCACCCGATCGAGGAAGAGTCGTACGCCATCTTGCGGACGCGGGCCGACACCGCGGCGCTGGCCCCGCTGGCCCGGGCGGTGACCGAGCGGGTGGTGCACGCCAGCGCCGACCTCGATTACCTCACCGACCTGGTGTGCGTGGAGGAGGCGCTGGCCGCCGGGGCGGCCGCGCTGCGCCGGGGGGCCCCGGTGGTCGCGGACAGCATGATGGTCTCGGCCGGCATCACCACCCGCGAGGTGGTCTGCCGGGTCCGTGACCCGAGGGCCCGGTCGCTGGCCGCCCGCGCGGGGATCACCCGCTCCGCCGCGGGGGCCCGCATCGCGTGCCGGGATGCCGGGCCCGGCGCCGTGTGGGTGATCGGCACCGCCCCCACGGCACTGTTCGAGCTGCTGGATCTGGACGCCGCGCCGGCGCTGGTCATCGGCCTGCCGGTCGGGTTCGTGGGGGCGGCCGAGGCCAAGGCCGCGCTGCGGGCCAGCGGGCTCCCCGCCCTGACCAACCGAAGTGAGAAGGGCGGGGCCGCGGTGGCCGCCGCCGCGCTCAACGCCCTGCTGTACCAGGAGGGGGCCCGGTGACGCTGGGCGGAGTTGCCACGGACGGACCGTTGTTGCTGATCATCGGGCACGGTACCCGCGACGCCAGCGGCGTGGCGCAATTCCGGCAGCTGATCGACCTGGTCCGCGACCGGTCGGCCGGCTTGCTGCCGGGGGTGGACGGCGGGTTCATCGAGCTGGCCGCGCCGCCGGTCGGCGAGGTGGTCTCGCGGCTGACCGGTAGTCGCCCCGCGGAACTGGTCGCGGTGCCGCTGGTGCTCAGCGCGGCCGGGCACGGCAAGGGGGACATCCCCGCCGCGCTGGCCCGGGAGCAGGTGCGCCACCCCGGGCTGCGGTACCGCTACGGGCGGCCGCTCGGCCCGCACCCGGTGCTGCTGGACGTGCTGGAGGCCCGCATCGACGCGGTGCTGGACGGGGCGCCGCGGGCCGGGACCCACGTCGTGCTGGTCGGCCGGGGCTCCACCGACCCGGACGGCAACGCCGAGGTGGCGAAGGTGGCCAGGCTGCTGTGGGAGGGCCGGGGCTACGACGACGTCGGGCTGAGCTTCGTCTCGCTGGCCGAGCCGTCGGTGCCTGCCGCGCTGGAGCGGGCCCGGCGGCTGGGTGCGGAGCGGATCGTGGTGGTGCCGTACTTCCTGTTCGCCGGGGTGCTGCCGGACCGGGTCACGGCCCAGGCGGGCGGGTTCGCGGAGCAGCACCGCGGGATGGACGTGCGGGTGGCCGGGCTGATCGGCGCCTGCGACGAGCTGGCCGGGCTGGTGCTGGAGCGGTACGCGGAGGCGCTGCGCGGTGACATCAGGATGAACTGCGACACGTGCGCCTACCGGATCGCGATGCCCGGCTTCGCGGACAAGGTGGGCCAGCCGCAGACCCCGCACCATCACCCGGACGACCTGGCCGCGGGGCTCAGTGCCCATGACCGCGGGCACCATGCCCACGGGCTTCATGACCACGGGATTCACGGGAGCGGATGACCCGTCCCCCCGCTGGGGGGGTTAGCGGGGGGACGGGGATCATCGGGGGCCAGGCTCAGCCCGGAACTGCTGAGCCGCCCATCAGGGCACCGACCACTGCTGGTTGCTGCCTCCGTTACAGGTCCACAGGTCGAGCTGGGTGCCCTGCGTCGTGTTGAACCCCGGGTCGTCCAGGCACTTGCCCGAGACCGGGTTCACCAGTTCACCGTTCACCGCCAGCCACTGCTGGTTCGCGCCCCCGTTGCAGGTCCATTCCTCGATCAGGGCACCGTTGGCCGTACTGCCGCCGGTGATGTCCAGGCACTTGCCGTTGATACCGACCGTACCGTTGGACTCCATCGTCCACGTCTGCGCAGCCACATTGCTGCCACAGTTCCACATCTGCACCTTCGTGCCGTCCACCGCCGAGCCCCCGTTGACGTCGGCACACTCAGCGGTGTCGTCACCCGCGATGATATGCCCGCTGGGGGTGGCCGAACCGGCCAGGGTGACCGACAAGTTGTCGAACTGGTCAGTTTGATAGCCGAACGTGCCAAATCCGACCATTCCAGAGGCGTATGTGGCGTCAGTGACTGACGCGACGTTGGTGCCGTTGATGGCCGCCGAGATGCTGCTGCCGTTGAAGGTCAGGGCCAGGTGCTGCCAGGCGCCGGTGCCCGGTGCGGCCACCGTGCCGCTGGCCAGCGTCGTGAGCGTGTCGCTGGTGTTGTTGCGCACCAGGGACCACGCGCCGGCGTTGCTCAGCTGGAGGTAGTACTCGTTGATGCCGGCCGGCCCGAAGGCGTGCTGGGTACCCGCCCGCCCGATCAGCTGGACCGCCCCGGCCTGCTGCATCAGCGCGTCGGCGGACACCGTGTAGTTGGCCCAGCTCAGGTTGCCGCCGATCGTGTAGGGGTTGGAGTTCCCGTCCCACTCGATCGGCTGGACCGCGGCCTGCTGCTGGACGCACTGCCCGGACCGGCCGCCCGCGCAGGGCTCGACCTCGAACGCGCCCTGCATCTGGGACAGGTAGCGGGGCTGCTGACCGGCGGTGTCGCTGTCGAAGTTGTCGGAGTAGGGCAGGGGCAGGGTGCCCTGGCCCGGGCTGGCCGCGGTGCCCTTGCCCTGGCCGCTGGTGGTGGTCAGCGTGTAGATGTAGCCCGGCTGCACGGTCAGCGAGTAGGCACCGTTGACCGGGGTGATGGTGGACTGCTGGGCGAACTGGGGTCCCGACCCGGGCGTGTTGACGTCGGTGGCCCACACGTGCACGGCGCCGGTGGACAGGCCGCCGCCCACGGTCACGTTGACCGTCTGGGCCGCGGTGGCCGTGGTCGTCTCGATGATCGTGGAGTAGTCAGTGCCGTTGGTCGACTTCAGGGAGACGTAGCTGCCGTTCGACTCGGCTCCGCCGAGGTAGCCGGAGCCCGAGTTGAGGAACTGCCAGCCCGGGGCGGTGAACTGGGTGACCTGGGCGGTGGCCCACAGGCTCTCGCCCACGCTGTACGCGCCGGACCAGGGCTGGTTGGCCAGGATCAGCCCGTCGGTGTTGTAGGGGAGGTCGGGGTAGATGGCGGCGGCAACGGGCCAGTTGATGTAGGCGGTCAGGTCGGCGTCGATGTAGCCGCGGGTGATCGAGCGGATCAGCGCCGGGGCGCCGGTGTTGAGGTCCTGGGAGCCGTTCTCGCTGGCCCACAGCGGCTTGCCGGTGCCGATGGCGGTGGAGTTGGCCGCGCAGGTATCCGCGCTGCCGCCGTCCCCGCCTGCGCAGGGGTAGTGCACGCCGATGATGTTGACGCTGCTGGCGAACGTGGAGTTGGACGCGATGTCGCTGGCGATGCTCCAGTCACTGTCCGCGCCGACGATCTGCACGCTGGAGTACCCGTCCGCGTTCAGCGTGGAGCGGAGCTGCTCATACCACGAGATGTTGTAGCCGCGCTCGTTCCAGCCGCCCAGGTAGTTGATGGCCAGGCCGTGCGACTTGGCGCAGTTCAGCCAGCTGACCAGGTAGTTGATCATGTCGGTGGACCAGAAGTTGCCGCCGCCGATCCAGCCCGGCGCCCCCCAGGCCAGGCCGTAGAGCTTGATGGCGGGGTTAAGCGCCTTAGCCTGCTCCATCAGCCACCAGTTGTATCCGGCGCTGCAGTTGATGGAACCGGAGGCGTGCTCGATGCTCGATTCCGAGCCGTCGGTGGAATTGGTGTCCCCGCCGATCTCCACCTTGAGGATCTGCAGGTCCGCCCCGTAACCGGGCTTGAACAGGTAGTTCAGGATCTGCGTCTGCTGGGCCGCGGGATAGTCGGTGAGGAGCCGCGAGTTGCCGCCCCCGCCGCTGATCGCGCCGATGCCGTCGAACGTCCGCCCGGCGCTGGTCCCGTTGACGGTGATCGCGGTCGCGGCGGCGGCCTGGGTCATGGGCACGGCGGCCACGCAGAACGCCGAGCCGAGCAGGGCCGCGGTCGCCAGGACCACGGCGTGCCTTAATCCTCTGAGGTGGAGAGTGCGCACGGCGGTACCCCTTCCCGGCCCGCGCCAGCGCGGGCCGTCCAGTTGCCGGCCCGCGCCAGCGCGGGCCGTCGAGACGCCTCCGACCAGGCGGCATGGTGATTGGATCTGATGGAAAGTGGTCGAAAGCGTTGGAAGCTGCCTTCATTCAGGCATCGCCCGCGGGGTGCGTCAAGATGCAGATTCCGGCCGCCCGGAGGGGACGGCGGACTGGCCCGCACCGGGCCGTGAACCGGACCGCCGCGGCAGCCGTTCCCGGAGGCGTAAACCGGCCCGAAGGGGCAGGAAAGACCCGGCCCGCCGACCGGCCGTGCGAAGCCTGTTCATCAGCTAGTAGCCACCCGGCTACTGAAAGTAATTGGAGAGCCTGTACGATCTGATACCGCATGACCGAATACGGGTCGTTACTGCTGGTAGCATTCCGATGCCCTGCCATGCCGAACCTGCCCAGGGGACCTGAATCTGGGGGGCGGGCTCCGTGGCGGGCACCGGGGTGCCCGAGGGTCACAGGAGAGTGGTTTGTCGGGGGCGTACGGGGTCGTTCGGGGAGCAGGGGGGATGACCGGCCGAGGGCGGACGGCCGGTCCCGATCTGCGGGTCACGGGGGTGGAGCCGGTTACCCGGTCCAGCGTGCAGCGCGTGCTCGATGTACTGCCCTTCCTGATCATGGGCGCGGTGGCTGCCGCCAGCGTGGTCTTCGGCCCGCGGTCCGGGCTGCTGCAGCTGCTGGCGCTGGGCCCGGCCTTCGCGGCGGTCTCCGGCGGGCTGCGCAAGACCATCGGGGCCGGGGTGGTGGCCCTCGTGCTCTGCGCGGTCCTGGCCGCGGACCAGGTCATCAGCACCTGGGGTGGCTATGCCCGGGACTCGGCCACCGTCGTCGGCGTGACCATCGCGGCGGTGATCGCCTGTACGGTGCGGCAGCGGCGCGAGCACGAGCTGGCCGAGGTCCGGGCCATCGCCGAGGTCGCGCAGCAGGTCCTGCTGGGCCCGGTGCCGCACGTCGCGCGCAGCGTCCGGCTGGCGGTGCGGTACATGTCCGCGACCTCGCACGCGCGGATCGGCGGCGACCTGTACGAGGTCGTGACCGGGAAGACCGGGATGCGGCTGATCATCGGCGACGTGCAGGGGAAGGGCCTGGTCGCAGTCAAGACGGCCGCCACGGTCCTCGGCGCGTTCCGCGAGGTGGCGCCCGAGGCGGCGACCCTGGCGATGATCGCGGACCGGCTGGAGATCAGCCTGGGCCGGCAGCTCAGCGACGAGCAGTTCGTGACCGCCGTGCTCGCCGAGGTCAGCCCGGACGGCTCCCGGATCCAGCTGCTCAGCTGCGGTCATCCGCCGCCGCTGCTCATCGCGGGCCACGCCGGCCGGTTCGTCGAATCGGACACGCCGAGCCTGCCGCTGGGCCTGGCCAGCCTGGGCGCCGAGCCGCGGGAGGTGATCACCATCCCGTTCGCGCCGGACGACCAGATGCTGTTCTACACCGACGGGGTCAGCGAGGCGCGGAACCGGGCCGGTGAGTTCTACCCGCTACCGGACCGCGCGGTCTACGCCGAGGCCACGGATCCGGACAGCGCCCTGGACCGGCTGCAGGAGGATGTGCTGACGTACGTCGGGCACGCGCTGGACGACGACGCGGCGATGCTGCTGCTACGCCGCCAGGCGGCCTGAGCGGGGCCGCTCACCGCCAGGGGGCCTGGGTCACCCGCCAGACCGCCGTCGCTCAGCGCCTGGGAGGGGCCGGCATCACAGCCGGTCCCGGTGCAGCCAGACCGACACATGCGCGGGCTCCAGCGCGGCCGCGACCGACGTGAGCAGGTCGGTGCGCACCGCTTCCAGGTCGACCGCGTCCTGAAGGCGGCCCGAGAACGCGGTGACGGCGGCGTCCGCGTCGTAGCGGGCCCGGTTGAACCGCCGGTCCACCACCCGCTGGACGCGCCGCCGCAGCGGGGTGAACAACGCCGCCGCAGCCAGCGTGGACCCGGCCACCGCCCACGTCGAGGCGAACCCCAGCACCTGCGTGGCCAGCAGCACCAGGCCCGCGTACACGCCGATGAGCAGGCCGGTCACCAGCGCATACGCGACCGTGCGGGAGACCAGCCGGTCGATCTCGTAGAGGCGGTATCGCAGGATGCCCAGGCCCATGCCGAGCGGGAACGCGACCACCGCGTAGGTTGCGGCCACGGCGACCGCGCTGGCCGACGCGGACGGGCTGCTGCCCGACTCGGCCAGGGTCATCGTCACCAGGCCGGCCAGGCAGATCGCCGCTCCCGCGGTGAACCACTTGTACTGCTGCCGCACGTCCCCGGTGGAGCGCCGGAAATCGATGACGAGGCGGGCGATCCAGGACAGCCAGAAGGGGACGGCCGCCAGCACCGGCAGCCCGGAGGCGAAGAACGCGAGGGCGCCCCCTGGGTAATGCGCGACGAGGTTCCCGGCCTGATCGAATCGCCAGCGCGGCAGGCTGGCCGCGTACCCGACCGGGATGGCCTGGGTCACCAGGACCATGACGCTCACCACGGCATAGGCCCGCAGGACCCGGCGCCAGGCCCGGGACAGGTGGCCGCCCGGGAAGAGCAGCAGCGCGGTCATCCCGACCAGGGGAGACACCGCCCAGCAGGCGCTCTCGGCGAACATCACCACCCGCCACAGGGGCAGCCCGCCGCCGCCCTGCTGGAAGCTGTCCTGGACGTAGAGCGCTGAGACGATGGTGAAGGCCGCGCTCAGCCCGGTGACGAGCAGCACCCAGCCGACCGGGTTCCGCGGCAGGCGCAGGGCCACCAGAAATCCCACCGCCAGGAACCCCACGGCGAGCGCGATAACCGAGCCGTCGGATGAAGCCCCAAGATCGCCGGTGACCACGGTCAGCGCCACCGCGGCGAGGATCATCGCCAGGGTGAGGCCGCCAAGGACCCGCGCCGCCACCGGGGTGGCGGGCCTGGCCTGGGAGGCCACACTGGCCGCCGTCATCGTTCTTCTCCCGGCATCCGCACCCACACCGACGCGTGCGCGGGCTCCAGCGCACCGACCACCGTCGTCTCCAGGTCGGCACGGACCTCGTCCAGGGCCACGGCGCCGCTGAGCCGGGCGGCGAACGCGGCCACCGCCGCGTCCGCGTCGTAGCGGGCCCGGTTGAACCGCCGGTCGACGGAATGCTGCACCCGCCGCCGCACCGGGGTAAACAGCGCCGCGGCGGCCAGCGTCGACCCGGCCACCGCCCACGTCGAGGCGAACCCCAGCACCTGCGTGGCCAGCAGCACCAGGCCCGCATACACCCCGACCAGCAGCCCGGTGATGATGGCGTAGGCCAGCGTCCGGGAGATGATCCGGTCGATGTCGTAGAGCCGGTACTTGAGGATGCCGATGCCGATCCCGACCGGCAGCGCCGCCAGGCCGACGATCGCCACCTCCCAGATGGCCGAATTGGTGGCCACGGCCCAGATGCCCAGCACCGCGCAGAGCACGGTCCCGCTCAGCAGCCACTTGAGCTGCTCGCGCCGCTCCCCCGATGAGCGCCGCCAGCTCCCGATCTGGTGCCCGAGCGCGCCGAGCCAGGCCAGCACGACCGGGCCGAAGAACACCAGCGCCACCCACGAGGGAGGGCTGTCCGCAGGGGCGATCTGCCCCCCGGCCTGGACATCGAGGTGAGGCGCGGCGAGAACGGCCACGATGAGGCTGACCGGCAGGCTCAGGCAGAACAGCAGGTAGGCCGCCAGTACCCACCGCCACCTCGCGGACGGCAGCCGCCCATCCGGGAAGAGCATGGTCACCAGGGGAAACACTGCGACGACGAGGGTGAAAAGCTGCCCCAGGAACAGCGCCACCGGGCTCAGCAGCGGGATGCCGCGGTGACCGGAGTGATACACGTATGTCGTGTACGACGAGCAAATGATGCTGAGCGGGATCCAGCCCGCCGCCCCCAGCAGCAGCCATCCGATCGGGTTGCCCGGCTGGTGCCGCGCCACCACCAGGCCGACCGCGCCGACCACCAGGATGACCACCAGCAGGCCGGACACGGTCTGCAGCGTGCTGGCGTCGAGCCGGTGGCTCTGGCTGGTGAGCACGCCCAGCACGGGGGTGGCGGCGATCAGGGCCAGGATCAGGGCGCCCGCCGCTGTTGCGGTCCGCGGCGAGGCGAGACGGAACCGGCCGGTGCTCTGCAGGGTGCTCACCGGCCATCCCCCCCGAGCCACACGGACACGTGCGCGGGTTCCAGCGCTGCGCCGACCACGTGCACCAGGTCGGCGCGGACCATGTCCAGGTCCACCTCGTCCTGCAGCCGGCCCGCGAACGCCGCGACGGTCCGGTCGGCGTCATACCTCGCCCGGTTGAACCGCCGGTCCACCGTGTTCTGCACCCGCCGCCGCAGCGGCGTGAACAGTGCCGCCGCCGCCAACGTTGACGCCGCCACGGCCACCGGCGAGGAGAACCGCAGCACTTCGGTGGCCAGCAGTACCAGCCCGGCGTAGAAGCCGAGCAGCACGCCGGTGACCAGCGCGTACGCCAGGGTCCGGGAAATGATCCGGTCGATGTCGTACAGCCGGTACTTCAGGATGGCCACGCCCATGCTCAGCGGCAGGGCGGCCACGCCGGCCGTGGCGATCCCGCTGGCCACGAGCACGGCGGGCGCCGTGTCACCCCCGGTCGCCAGCCCCACGATCAGGCAGGTCACGCCAACGACGGCCCCGCTGGCCAGCCATTTCAGCTGCTGGCGGCGCTCGCCGGACGAGCGCCGCCAGTTCACCAGCTGACGGGCCACGCAGCCGATCAGGACGAGGACGCCGGCCAGGCCCCACACGGCCTGCGCCACCGCGAACCAGCCCGTCGGATGGTCGATGGCGGTCAGCCCATCGAACGCGTCGAGGCGGATGCGATGCCCGGCGATCACGCCGATGGTGGCCACCGCGAGCGCGGCCAGGAACAGCGCCAGCGCCATGCTGGAGGCCCACCACGCCCAGCGCCAGAATCCGGGTGGCAGCCGGCCGTCCGGGAACAGCATGATCACCAGGAGGAGTGCGCCGAGCGCCGGAGCCCAGAGCTCGTACAGCAGGAGCGCGGCCGGCCCCAGGGGCAGGTGGTGACCCTGCCGGTAGATGAGCGCCGCGTAGAAACCGCTGTCGGTGCTGAGCAGGAAGCATCCGGCCACTGCGAGCGAGAGCCAGCCGATGGGGTTACCCGGGCGCCGCCAGGCCAGCACGAAGCCGACTGCCGCGAACGGCGCGACAATGATCGTTTCACCGCCGTTAGTCAGCGGATTCTGCCGGGCCAGGATGGACAGCGGGACCAGCGCCACGGTCAGCGCGAGGACAGCGAGGCCGAGCGCGGAGGCCAGGCGGGGCCGCTCACTGTCGGCCGCGGCGGTCATTCGGCGCCGCCCGCGGTCCACATGGACAGGTGGGCGGGCTGCAGCGAGGCGCTCAAGGTGGACAGCAGGTCAGCGTGCACCGTGTCCAGGTCCACCGCGTCCTGCAGCCGGGCCGCGAACATCGCGACGGTCCGGTCCGCGTTATAACGGCTCCGGTTGAACCGTCGGTCCACCAGGCGCTGCACCCGGCGGTGCAGCGGGGTGAACAGCGCCGCCGCGGCCAGCGTGGACCCGGCCACCGCCCACGTCGAGGCGAACCCCAGCACCTGCGTGGCCAGCAGCACCAGCCCGGCATAGACGCCGACCAGCAGCCCGGTGATGATCGCGTAGGCGACGGTCCGGCTGAGGATCCGGTCGATGTCGTACAGGCGGTACTTCAGAATGGCCACGCCCATGCTGACCGGCAGGGCGAGGACCGCGACCAGGGCGACGGACCCAATGAGGTTCAGGGCATGGTCCGTGCTGTTAGAGAACGGGACGGCGAGCAGACCGCCGGTCACGGCGATCGCTGATCCCCCGATCAGCCATTTCAGCTGCTCCCGCCGCTCCCCGGAGGAACGCCGGTAGCTCAGCACCTGGCCGGCCAGGGAGGCCAGCCAGCACGCGCCCAGCACCGGGAAGAAGAGTCCCTGCACCGCACCCCACCAGGCCGCCCAGCCGGTCGGGTGGTCGATGGCCAGCAGGTTCCCACCGGAATCCACCTGGATGTGGTGCCCGGCGATGGCCCAGACGGAGATGATGACCGTCCCCGCGATCCACAGGGCGGCGACGGCCAGGTACGCCGACAGCGCCCACCGCCACCGCGGGCCGGGCAGTCGGCCGTCGGGGAACAGCAGGACCGTGAGGCCGAACAGGGCGATGGCCGGGGCCCAGCCGGGCTGCAGGAGCACGGCCACCCAGCCCAAGGGCAGCCCGGGGTGATGCTGCCGGTAGACGGCCACGGCGTAGGCTCCGGCTGCGCCGCTGAGCACCAGGAAGCCCACCGCGCCGAGGAGTAGCCAGCCGAGCCGGTTGTCCGGCCTCCGCCAGGCCACCACGAAGCCCAGCACACCGAAAACCGGGGCCAGGACCAGGCTGCCACCCCCTGAGCTCACCGGAGAGTGGTCCATGGCGCCGAGCAGGACCGTGACCGCCACCAACGCCAGCACCACCCCGCCCAGGACAATGGCCATGGCCGGCGAGGCCAGCCGGACCCGGTGCCCAGACGCCCGGCCCGTCATCGGGCGCTCCCGCTGATCCAGACCGAGACCTGGGCTGGCTCCAGCGCTGCGCGCACCACCGTGGCCAGGTCGGCGCGGACCGTGTCCAGGTCGACCGCGTCCTGCAGCCGGGCCGCGAACGCGTCCACCATGCGGTCGGCGTCGTAGCGGGCCCGGTTGAACCGACGGTCCACGGCCCGCTGCACCCGCCGCCGCAGAGGGGTGAACAGGCCCGCGGCGGCCAGCGTGGACGCGGCCACCGCCCACGTCGAGGCGAACCCCAGCACCTGCGTGGCCAGCAGCACCAGACCCGCGTACACCCCCACCAGCAGCCCGGTCACCAGCGCGTAGCCGAGCGTCCGCGAGATCACCCGGTCGATGTCGAACAGCCGGTACTTCAGGATGCCCACCCCGAGGCACGCCGGAAAGGCGAGCCAGCCCAGGGCAGTGATCAGGTTGATCACCACGGCCGGCACCCCCAGATTGCTCAGGATCTCAAATGAGGCCACCAGGCCCACCGCGGCACCCACGGCCCCGGCCAGCAGCCACTTGAGCTGCTGGCGGCGCTCCCCCGACGAGCGCCGGTAGGTCAGCGCCTGCCCGGTCAGCGAGGCCACCCAGCTGATCGCCAGGATGACGAAGAACGCGTTCTGAGCCACGTCCCACCAGGCGGCGCTCCCGGTCGAGTTATCGAGGGCCAGCAGGTTCCCGCCGGAGTCGACGCGGATATTGTGGGCCACGATCGCCCCGACGGTGAACGCCACAGCGCCGACGATCCACAGCGCGGCCAGCACGAGATACGGCCACAGCGCCCAGCGCCAGCGCGGTGACGGCAGCCTGCCGTCAGGGAACAGCAGTACCATCAGGCCGCTGGAGGCGATCGCCGGAGCCCACGCGGGCTGGGCCAGCATCGCCAGCCAGCCGTACGGCAGCGTGCCGCCGCGCAGCCGGTAGTCGGCCACCGCGTAGAAGCTGGCGTCCTCGCTCAGCGTGAGGAAGCCGGCCAGGCCGAGGATGAGCCAGCCGATGGGGTTGTCCGGCTTCCGCCAGGCAAGCACGAGGCCTATCACCCAGAACGGCACGGAGGCGGTGAGCGGCGCGGAGCCTCCGTGGGCCAGCAGCACGTTCTGGCGAGCCAGGCCGGCTAGCGGGAACTCGATGACCATCAGCGCGAGTACCAGGCCACCCAGGACGAGGGCGGTGGACGGGGAGACGAGACGCCGTCGTCCCGCAGCCAGCGCGGTGATCATCGTGAACCGTCCCGGATCCACACCGCGACGTGAGCGGGTTCGAGGGCCTGGTGGGTGACGCTGGCCAGGTCGGCCCGAACGGCCGCCAGGTCCACCGCGTCCTTGAGCCGGCGGCTGAACGCCGCGACGAGCATGTCCGCGTCGTAGCGGGCCCGGTTGAACCGCCGGTCCACGGCCCGCTGCACCCGGCGGCGCAGCGGGGTGAACAGCGCGGCCGCCGCCAGCGTGGACACGGCCACCGCGACCGGGGAGGCGAACCCAAGCACCTGGGTGGCCAGCAGCACCAGCCCCGCGTACACCCCGACCAGCAGCCCGGTAACCAGCGCATAGGCCAGGGTGCGGGAGATGATCCGGTCGATGTCGTAGAGCCGGTACTTCAGGATCCCGATCCCGATCGACACCGGCAGCGCGATGATGCCGATGATCAGTATTTCCCAGAGGGAAGCGTTGCTGCCGAATGAGGCGATAGCGAACACCCCGCAGACGGCGGCTCCGCTCATCAGCCATTTCAGCTGCTGGCGCCGCTCACCGGAGGACCGGCGCCAGCTGGCGATCTGCCAGGCCAGCGCGCCCAGCCAGCCGGCCAGCAGCCCGAAGAAAAACAGCAGGGTGAGCCCGCCGAGGACCGGCGACGAGGGATTCTCTACCTGGGCCAGTTGCCCGTCAGACAGGACGTGGACGTGGTGCCCGACCTCGGCGGCGAGAGTGATTGCCAGCACCGACAGGAGGCCCGGCACGCTAAGTGCCAGGGAGATCCAGAACACCCATTTCCAGCGCCCCGGGGGGAGGCGGCCGTCCGGGAACAGCCAGATGATGAGCGGGAACGCGATGAACGGGAAGAAGAACAGCTGGGCAAAGATGAGCGCCGCCGGGCCCAGCACCAGCAGGGTGTGCTGGCCGGCCCGGTATGCCGCGTCGTATCCGTCGCTGGCGAAGGTCACCGCCAGGGATGTGGGCGCGGCCAGCAGCAGCCAGCCGATCGCGTTACCCGGCTGGTGCCAGGCCACCACCAAGCCCACGGCGGCGATCACCCACAGGGTCAGCATCAGCCCGGCCCCGGTATTGAATGACCCGAGCGAGATCCGGTGGGCCGTGGCCGATTGCACGATGGTGATGGCACTGAACAGCAGCAACAGGGCGACGAGGAGGACCGCCGTCACCCGTGATGCCCGCCGGTGGCCAGCAGCCGGGACCGTTGCCGGGCCAGCCGTCATGACCTGCTCCGCGCCGCCGTGGCCGGCCTCGGCAGGGCCAGCCCCAGGTCCGGTGGGGTGCGGACACCGAAGACGTCGCGCAGCGCGGTCAAGGCAGCCAGCTCGCCGCACCGGCCGTGCACGCCGGGCAGCGGCGGGGTGGATGAGGAGCACAGGTACAGGCCGGGGACGGGAATGCGGTACGGGTTCCACCGGACCGCCGGGCGGAACACGGTCTGCCGGATGTCCTGCAGCCCGGCGGCGATGTCGCCGCCGACGTAGTTGGGGTTGCGCGCTTCCTCGTCCGCGGCGGTCAGCGTGTGCCGGGCCAGGACCAGGTCCCGGAAGCCGGGCGCGAAGCGCTCGATCTGCGCTTCGATGCGGCCGGTCATGTCCACCGTGGATCCGGCGGGCACGTGGCAGTACGTCCAGAGGGTGTGACCGCCGGCGGGCGCCCGGCTGGGGTCGGCCACCCCCGGCTGGGTGACCAGGACGTACGGCGCGTCCGGGTGCTGCCCGGCGGCGACCTGTTCCTCGGCCGCCGCGATCTCCTCCCAGGTCCCGCCGAGGTGCAGCGTCCCGGCCCGGCGGCACGCCTCGTCCGTCCACGGCACCGGGCCGGACAGGGCGAAGTCGACCTTGCACACGCCGGCGCCGTACCGGAACCGGCGCAGGGCGTCGCGGTAGCGGGGCGGCAGCCGGTCGCCGGCGATCGAGAGCAGCGCCCGCGGCGCGACATCGAGCAGGACGGCCCGGGCCGGGGGCAGCTCGGCGAGCGAGCGCACCCACCGCCCGGTCTCGACGGCCCCGCCGGCCGCGATCACCGCGTCGGCCATGGCGTCGGTGATCCGGGCGCTGCCGCCCACGGCCACCGGCCAGCCCACCGCGTGGGCCAGGCCGGTGAGCATGAGGCCGACCGCACCGGTCGGCGGCGCGGTGAGCGGCATCATGCCATGCGCGGCGGCCCCGGCGAACAGGGCCCGCGCCTCGGGGGTGCGGAAGCGGCGCGCCACCCCGGCGGCTGACCGGAATCCGTTCATCCCGAACACGGCCAGCCCGGCGTTCAGGTGTGCCGGCGGCCGCCGGATCGGGGACAGCAGCAGGTCGGTCAGGGCGGCGCAGTCGCGGGCCAGCGGGCCGAGCAGCCGGCGGTAGGCGGCGGCGTCGCGGCCGAGGCGCTCCGCGGTCGCGTCCACGGACCGGGTGACCACGGCGGCGCGGCCGCCGTCCAGCGGCTGGGCGAACACCACGTCGGAGCCGGCGAACCGGACACCGCGCGCGGCGAGGTCGAAGCGGCGGAAGAACGGGGAGGCCACGGCCAGCGGGTGGGCGGCCGAGCAGACGTCGTGCCGGAATCCCGGCAGGGTGAGTTCCTCGGTCCGGCAGCCCCCGCCGATCGCGGGGCTGCCTTCGATGACGAGGACGCGCAGGCCGGCGGCGCTGAGCGTGACCGCGGCCGCCAGGCCGTTCGGCCCGCTGCCCACGACCACCGCGTCAGCGTCACCGCGCATCGTCGGTACCAGTCATGCTTGCCCCCCCGGCCACAGGCCTGGTCAGCCGCGGCGCCGGCGCAGCGCCGTGACCGGGGCGGCCATGGTCTGCAGCATGCTGCGGACCATGGAGTTGTGCCAGACGTTGCTGGCGTTGCGCCACTGCCGGCTGCTGTCCACGCACACGGTGCGGGTGGATACGGCCAGGTCGGGGGCGCCCAGGTAGCGGCCCAGCGCGGTGAGTGTCTCGGCCCAGAACACGTCTTCCTTACGGTGCCCGCCGAACATCATGCCCAGCTCGTAGAGGGGATCGTTGGCCCGCATCAGCACCTGGGCCTGGACGACGGTCCCGTCCGGGCCGCCCTCCGCGGAGAACGTGATCCAGCCGGCGAACATGTGGCCCTGCGGCGTCATGAGCGTGAACGACTCCTCGTCCGCGTAGAGCACGAACACGCCGGTGGACAGCTTGACGCCGCCGCCGATGGCCAGGTCGAGCAGGGCCACGTCACCGGGGCTGATGCCGGTGAGCGCGCCGGCGAACCGGTTTCCCTTCGGCCAGAACTCGGGGAAATGGGCCTTCCAGGTCGTGATGGCCTGTTCCGGGGTGACGGCCGTCCCCACCGCCAGGCGGTAGGTCTTCTGCCACATCTTGCCGAAGCCCTGCACGGGGCCGGTCAGCCGGCGGCCGGCCACGTTGGTCCCGCGGACGCCGTCGCGCTGGACCACATCGAGCCGGTCCACCTTGGCCGCCCAGCGTCCCGCGTCGTTGCGCGGCGCCACGCCGGCGCCCGCTTCGCGGACGCTCAGCTCGATCTGCTCGGCCGAGCGGACCCGTTCCGGCCCTGCTGCCTCTGTCATGACGGCCTCCTCAGGTCGTGGCACCGACCAGCGCCGATGCTTCGTCGTCGTAGATGGTGATCGCCTCGTCGAGGCGGGTGAGCTCGAAGATCTCCCGGTAGTGGTCGCTGAGCCCGTACGCGGCCAGATGCTGCCGCTGCCGGTTGGCCCGGACCAGGAGGGTCACGAGCATCCCGATGCCGCCGCTGTTCATGTACTCCAGCCCGGCGAAGTTCAGTACCAGCCGGCTCGTCCCCTGGCCGCCGGCTTCCTCGTACGCCGACATGAGAACCGGCTCGCAGGCCGCGGTGACTTCGCCCTTGATGTCGACGACCGCCACCTGACCGCCGATATGGCGAACACCCATCGTGACCGTAGGTCCGTCCATTTCTTCCTCCCCTGATGACCCTGATGACCCTGATGACCCTCGGCGGTCAGGTGGCCGGACCGGCCAGCTGGCTCACCGCCGCGTCGAGGTCCCCGAAGACCTCGATGAAATCCGACAGCCGGGTGATATCGAAGATCTCCCGGTAGTGCTCGGACAGCCCGCTGGCGACCACCTTGCGCCGCTCGGCCCTGGCCCGGGCCAGCACGCTCACGATCAGCGCGATCCCGGTTGAGTTGATGTAGCCGACGTGGGCGAAGTCGAGCACTACGGTGCGGGGCTCTCCCTGGGTGACGGCCTCTTCATACGCGGCGTTGAGCACCCCCGCCGCGCCGCCGTCCACTTCGCCGGTCAGCTCGATGACGGCCGTGCCGCCCAGCTCACGCACGGCTGCCTCACAGGTCTTCCTCATCGCCGCCTCCTTCAGATCCCCCGGTATGCGGGACCGCCGCGGCGGCGCCGGCCCGCATGATGAGCTGGATGGTGTGCCGCGGGCCGTCCGTGCGCACATGCATGGCATCGACCATGTTCCGGATGAGGAACAGCCCCCACCCGCGCGCCCGCTGCTCGCCTTCCAGCTTCAGCAGGAGGTCCGGCTCCTCGACCGACCCGCCCGGCTCGTGCTCGCCCCCGAGGTCGGTGATGGCCACGATGATGTCGTCGCCATCCTGGACGACCTCGACGTCCACCGGGATGTCCGGCCGGCCCTGGTTGCCGTGCTCGATCGCGTTCATGGTGGCCTCGGCGACGGCGGTCTTCAGCCGCTCCATCCGGGCCGGCGGAAGACCGCTGGCCGCCACGGCCTCAGCCACCTGGGCCAGGGCGAGGCGCTCGTTGCCGGGCTCGCTAGGCACCGCGAACGCCGCGAGCCGCCGCGGCCCGGCCGGCCGGGCCACTGAGGTCATATCCCGCCTCCCGCGTACCTGGCGGACATGCTCCGTTCCAGGCTGACCAGCGTGATGTCGTCCTCTTGCTCGGCGTCCCGGCCGGTGAACGCGCCCAGCTCGGTGAGGCACAGGTCGATCAGGTCCACGCCCGACGGGCCCCGGCCGGCCAGCTCGGCGACCCGCGGGAAGCCGAACATCTCCCGGTCCGGGCTGTGCGCCTCGGCCAGCCCGTCGCTGTGCAGCAGGGCGCAGTCCCCCGGCTGGAACTGGAAGGTTTTCTCCTCGTACTCCATGCCGGGCATCAGGCCGAGCGGCATGCCCCGGGCGCGCAACTCGGCCACGCCACCGGCGGTGCGCACGTACGGCACATCGTGGCCGGCGTTGGCGAACTCGACCTTGCCGCTCACCGGGTCCAGGACCAGGGCCAGGCAGGTGACGAACATGTGCGCCGGGATGTCCGCGCACAGCAGGTCGTTCACCTGCGCGAGCACCGCACCGGGTGAGATCAGCCGGGGTGCGGCCCCGCGCAGGAGGGCGTGCGTGCTCGCCATGACCAGGGCCGCCGGAATGCCCTTGTCAGTCACGTCACCGACCACGAACATGACCCGGCCGTCCGGCAGCGGGATGAAGTCGTAGAAGTCGCCGCCCACGGTGCGGGCTGGCCGGTAGAACGCGGCCACGTGCCAGCTCGGCAGGTCAGGCACGGCCTTGGGCAGGAACTGCTGCTGGATGATCTGCGCGATCTTCAGCTCCTGCTCGATCCGCTCCCGCTTCCGGGCCTCAGCCTCCTGCTGCCGGACCAGCTGCCCGACCCGCATGGCCGGGGCGGCGTACCCGGCGAGCGCGTTGAGCAGCCGCCGGTCCTCGGAGGAATAGTCCCGTTCGGACAGCCGCGGCCCCAGGCTGATCAGCCCGATCAGGCTGCCTGAGGAGATCAGCGGGACGGTGAGCACCACCCCGGTGTCCCTCATCGCGGCCAGGGCCGGGGAATCAAGTTCGAGGCCGCGGATGTCCACCGCGCCAGCGGCGCTGAGCAGGTAACCGACCAGCGGGTCGTTGGAGGCGAGGATGATCTCCGGCCCCGCCCTGACCGGGCCGGCCGCCGGGACCGCGACCGCGGCCGGGGCGGCCTGCTGACCCCGCCGCCAGGCCCTGCGCCAGCCACGCGGGGCGGCGGCCGGGCCGAGTACGGCACCACCCGGCGCCGGCGAGCCGGCCGCGGGAGGGGCCGCCGCGGGGGAAGCAGCCGCCACGGTGCCCTCCGGGGCCTGCTGCCCAGGCCCGGCTCCGGTCCGGGCCGGGAGGCCCGCCGGGTCCGCGCCCGGCGCCTCGGCGACGGTGCCGGCGGCGCCCCCGCTGCCGCCCGCGCTGGTCCGCTCCAGCCCCTGTGCCATGGCACGCTCCGTGTCCGTCCGGTATTTCCAAGCTCAGGGCCAGCTTAGGGAGATGGCGATACGAGATCGTTACGGCAACTCAGCGGCCAGGAGAGAATTTCACGTTGCTGCGTTACGGTGGCTCCGGGAGTCATGCACGCGCCACTTTGGGGGGACAGCATGGCGGAGCTGCACCTTGCCCTGCTGGGGGCGCCTGCGGTGACCAGGGACGGTGCGCTGGTCAGCTTCGATACCCGCAAGGCCACGGCCGTGCTGGCCCTGCTCGCGGTGCACGATCACGAGCTGAGCCGCGAGCGCCTGGCCGGCCTGCTGTGGCCGGAGGCGGACGCCGACCGGGCGCGCGCCTCGCTGCGCCGCACGCTGTCGGTGACCGCCGCGGCCGCTGGCCCGGGCCTGCGGGTCAGCCGGGCGGCGGTGGCCCTGGACCCGGGCCGGGTCCGGGTGGACGTGACCGACTTCGAGGCCGCGGCGGCCGGGCCGGACACCGGCTCGCTGGACCGGGCGGCCCGGCTGTACCGGGACGATTTCCTGGCCGGGTTCGCGCTGCGCGACTGTCCCGAGTTCGACGACTGGCAGGCCGCGACCGCGGACCGGCTCCGCCAGCGGCTCGCCGCGGTGCTGGAACGGCTGGTCGGGGCCTGCACCGCCGCGGGTGACCTGGACCGCGCGGTGGCGCACGCGCAGCGCTGGCAGGCGCTCGACCCGCTGCACGAGCCGGCCTACCAGGCGCTGATCCGGCTGCTGGCGTGGACCGGGCAGCGGTCCGCCGCGCTGCGCCAGTACCGGGCGCTGGTCCGCACCCTGGACACGGAGCTGGCGGTCCGGCCGCTGCCGGAGACCACCCAGCTCTACGACGATGTGCGGGCCGGCCGGCTGGCCCCCGCCCCGGGACGGGCCGCGCCGGCCCCGCTGGCTCCCGGGCCGGGCCCGGCGGACGCCGCGCCGGGCCCGGCCGGGTGGCCCCTGGTCGGCCGGCAGGATGAGCTGCAGGCGCTGCACGCGGCCTGGCGCCGGGTGGCCTCGGCCGGCCGGGTGGTGACGGTGCTGGGCGCGGCCGGCTCGGGCAAGACCCGGCTGCTGGAGGAGTTCCGCGACGAGGCGCTGGCGGCCGGGGGCGTGGTGCTGGCCGCGCGCTGCCACGACGGGGAGAGCGAGCTCCCGTTCGTGCTCGCCGCCGACCTGCTGCGCACCGCGCTGTCGGTCTGCCCGGAGCTCCCGGCCCGGCTGCCCGCGCACACCGCGGCCATGACCGGCCGCCTCTGTCCCGAGCTGGCCGCGGACTACCCGGACGCCCCGGCCCCGCTGGACAGCCCAATGGCGCTGACCCGGCTGTACGGGGCGATCGCGGAGGCGCTGCGGACCGCGGCGTCACCCACCCTGGCCAGGCCGCCAGCCGGCGTGATCGTGGTCGAGGACGCGCACTGGGCCGACGGCCCCTCGCTGGACCTGCTGGCCTACCTGGTGCGCAGGCTGCCCGGCTGGCCGCTGCTGCTCGTCATCAGCTGCTCGGCCGAGCACGCCGAACGGCTCCGCGGGTTGCGGGCCGCGCTCAGCGAGGCGGCCGACGCCGGCCGGGCTGCCGTGGTCGAACCCGCCCCGCTGCGCGAGGCACAGATCCGGGACCTGCTGCTGCGCTCGGGGGTCCGGGACGCGGACGTGGGCCGGCTGCTGGCCCAGACCCGGGGACTGCCCATGCTCGTCCGGGAGTACGTGGAGGGGCTGCGCTCCGGGGCGGGTGACGGCGGCGAGCACTGGTGGCCACCCGCCTCGGTCCGGGAACTGCTGCGCAGGCGGCTGCAGGCGGCCAGCGAACCCACCCTGCAGATGCTGTCCACCGCGGCCGTGCTGGGGAGCGGCAGCGACGCCGACCTGCTGCGCGCGGTCAGCGGCCGGGGCGAGACGGAGACCGTGGAGGCGCTCGACGAGGCGGTCCGCCGGTTCCTGATCACCGAGATACCCCCGGCGGGGGACCGCGGCGTGCCCCGCTACGCCTTCCCGTACGAGGCCCTCCGGGAGGTCGTCTACGAGTCCGCGACCCTGGCCCGGCGCAGGCTGCTGCACGGCCGGGCCGCCGACGTGCTCATCCGCCGGTACGAGCGGGACCCGGTGACCACCCGGGCCGCAGCCATCGCGGAGCACCTGCAGCGGGCCGGCCGGGACTCCGAGGCGGCCGGCTGGTGGTGGCGGGCCGCCCGGCTGGCCCGGGATCTGTACGCGCACGCGGAGGAGTATGCGTACCTGCGCCGGGCTGAGGCGCTGGGCTTCCCGGCGGTGCAGGTGGCCGTGGCCCTGGGCGACGTGCTCACGGTGCTGGGCCGGTACCGGGAGGCGCTGGCCGAGTTCGAGGCCGCGGCCTCCGCGCTCGACGGCGGGCCCGCCGGGCCGGCGCCCGGGGACGGGCCGCAGGCCGGCTCAGCCGCCATCGAGCACAAGCTGGCCGAGGTGCATCACCGGCTGGGCGACTGGGCGCTGGCTGAGGCGCATCTGGACGTCGCCCTTGAGCTGCTGGGTCCCGGTGACGCGAGCCGCCGGGCCCGGATCGGGGCGGACCGCGCGGTGCTGGCCTACCGGCGCGGCGCGGTACAGGCCGCGGCCGGCCTGGCCGAGGACGCGCTGGACGCGGCCCGCCAGGCGGCAGACCCGGCCGCCGTCGCCCAGGCGCTGAACGTGCTGGGCATGGTCGACGCGCGGCGCGGCGCCGCGGGCCCGGCCGCGGCCCGGCTGCGGGAAAGCCTGGACCACGCGCGCGGCCTGCCTGACCCCGGGGCCGCGGTGGCCGCGCTCAATAACCTGAGCCGGCTGCTGGCCGACAGCGGCCAGCCGGGTGAGGCCCTGCCGCTGGCCCAGGAGGCGCTGGCCCTGGGCCGCGAACTGGGCGACCAGCACCGGGTCGCCGCGCTGCACACCAACCTGGCCGACCTGCTGCACGCGGCGGGGCAGCGTGACGCGGCCCTGGCCCACCTGAAGGAGGCCGCGCGCGGTTTCGCCTCCGTGGATACCGGCGGCACCCCCCGCCCGGAGGTCTGGACCCTCGTGGAGTGGTAGCGAGACGACAGGGGAACACCAGAGCGGGCCGCCGCAGGAGGATCCCTGCGGCGGCCCGCCCCTTTGAGCCGCGCTAACCGCCTGGCAGCGGTGCTAGTGGCTGACCACCTCACCCGTCGCGGGGTTGAGGATCACCGGGCCGAAGTGCGGCCGGGTCCGGAAGTCCAGCACGCCGCCGGGGGCGTTCAGGCTGCCCGCGATGTTGGTAAAGGAGCCGCCGCCGGTGGACTGGCCGCCGACCCAGTTGTCCTCGATGAACTTCACCACGGACGACTGGTCGGTCACGTTGTGGCTGACGTAGTTCTGCCGGGTGTACGGGGAGATGACCACCAGCGGGAGACGGGGGCCGTAACCGCAGCGGTCCGGGGTGTCCCCGATCCGGACGGGGGCCGTGGTGCACACGGCCGCGTCCTCGGTGGTGTTCGAGCCGTTGACGCGCGGCGAGTTCTGGTGGTCGTACCAGCCGTCGGAGTCGTCATAGGTGATGACGATCGCGGTGGACTTCCAGAACCTGGACTGCTCGACCTGGTTGATCGTGTTGACCAGGAAATGCTGCTCGTCGATCGGGTCAGAGTAGCCCGGGTGCGCGTCCTGGTACTCGGCCGCCTTGAGGTAGCTCACGGCGGGCATGTTGCCGTCCTTGAGCGTGGTGTAGAAGTCCGACAGGTCGTACTGATGGTTGGCCTGGTCGGTCTTGCCGATCATGGCTTCCGAGGACGGCGGCAGGTGCTTGGGGTTGGCCGTGGACTTGTAGTACTGGAACGGGTTGTGGTGCGGCGAGTAGTCCGCGACCGTGGCCCCGCCGATGTTCGTGTGCGAGGAACCGCACACCGCGTAGCCCGCGCTGTTCGTCGAGGTCGGCGCGAAGCCGCCCTGGAACCAGCCCCACGTGACATGCCGCTGGTTGAGCAGGTCACCGACGTTCTTGCCGGTCATCACGCCGACCGGGCTGGTCGAGGTGTGGCTGGCGTCGGAGCAGTCGTCGAACGCGGGGTCGAGGTCACCGTAGATGGTGCCCAGGCCCTTGCTGTTCAGCGTGCT
>Ga0182024_10006058_pt1 | contig 26726 bp, 23 predicted proteins | sample P32metaG_FD_120480 | JGI IMG/M metagenome (GOLD analysis project Ga0182024, IMG submission 120480) | Permafrost microbial communities from Stordalen Mire, Sweden - P3-2 metaG (Illumina Assembly) | ecosystem: Environmental > Terrestrial > Soil > Wetlands > Permafrost | place: Sweden: Stordalen... | reverse complement strand
GTCCGGAGTGAAGCTCTTGTCGACCAGGGGGATGGTCGCCCCGGCGATCGCTTGCAGCTCAATGGTCACCACGTCGTCCATGATCCGACGCCCGTTCGGGAATCCGGCGACGTCGCCACCGACGACGCCGAGCGGGTTGGGCTTCGCGGCCGCCGGAATCGCCAGGTTGAGCCGCAGCATGTCGGCCTGCTTGGTGCCGGTGAGCGTCGAGAAGTCAGCCGAGACCACGCCGGCGGGGATGCCGGTGAGCAGGATTGCTTCGAGGTCGGCTCGTGGCTTCTTGTACGCGGCCAGGTTGGGGAATGCACCTGGGTAGAGCACGTTGAGCAGACCGGCGAGCTCGGGGTGCGACACGCCAATGGCGTAGTTCTTGTCGTTCGCCGGAGCTTGTGCGTTCCAGCGGTCCTTCTCGGACAGCGGCACGAGGACCTCGTTGAACAGCGGGTTGGCCATTCTCGAAACCTGGACCCACGGCCCCGTCTCGGTGCCGACGCCACCCTTGTCACTCAGCACGCGGGCCTTGCGGCGACTGGCCGTGGTCCAAATTCCGACCGACGACTTCGTGGCGCCAGGCTTGCTGGGAGCATTGCCACCAAAGGCAATGTCACTGATCGGCACCTGAATCGCAATGGAGTGCACGTTGACGTTGGCCGTCGAGTTGACGCCCGACGCGGCCGCCAAGGCGGGCAGACCGAACGTGGCGTGCAGGTTGGCGATGGGCCGCAGGTCACCGAGGTCGAAGATCGCCCCTAGGTCAACGAAGAACGCCTCGGCCCGCTGGCCGGCAAAGACCTTGCGGCCGCCGGACAGGTCGTGTACCGCCGCCGCCGCCAAGGTCGCGTAGTTGGGCGTCGAGAGCGGTCCAATGTTGCACGGGGGGCAGGGCAGGTTTTTCGCCAGGATGTCAGTCTTCCCGCTGCGAGAGACCCTCGTGACGGAATAGAACTGCTTTCGGTTCCAGCTCTTTGAGTCGAGTGACTCGATCGGCCCGTCGTTGTACAAGAACGTGCTGGGGATCGTGTTGATGCTGTTGAAGTTGAACTGGTAGGTGACTTCGGCCATGCCGTCGCCATTGTTGTCGACGTGGATCTCGTAGAGGACGTCGTCGCCAAACTCGTAAAAGTTCGGTCCGGCGGCGGGGCCTTCTAGCGGGATGTAGTTGGCAATCATGGTGACGGTGCCGGCCTTATCGGGGCTGACGAACGCGTACAGGTCGGTGCTGTCGGCGACCGCGTCCTTGGCAATTTCGGGGGCTTCACGATGTGATGACATGGTTTTCCTTCTTCCTAACGAGTCGCGCGAACGAGACGGGCGGCGACCTTACGGTCATGAATGGTCACTTCTTTGTGACCGATGAAGAGACTGATCTCTCCGGTGCGGGCGTTCTTGACGTGAGCGACGAGATCTTCGCCTTTGCGAAGGTCCTCCTGGGGCGTCAAGTTGGTCTCTTTTGACGTTGCCGCTCCAGCTACTGCCGTGGCGAGGCCCATGGGGGCCACTACGACGCTGCCAGCGACTGCGGCAACCGCCGCGGCGGCTCCTGCCTGCTTGAAAAACACTCTCCTGCTTACCGGTTCCATTCATCCTCCTTGGGTGGGTTCCTTTACTATTCGGAGCCAACAGGGTCTTGGATGATGAAAATGATCGAGTAGTTATTCGCCGCGTGGTTTCTAAGAAGCAGAAACGGTTCGTTGTAGGAAAGTTTTCAAAGTGAAGGAGAAAGTTCTTAGGTCGCTCTTACTGTGAGTCGACGACCAGAGCGATAATTATTTGCGGCCTTTTTTAGAGGACCGTGCTGAAGCAAACTCGACCAATAAGCGGAACCGTTCGACTTATGTACGCGTTACCTCGCTGGGCAACGCGTCGGGTGCCTAGCTGCTCATCTCTGAAGCGGGCGCGTCAGCGCTGCCGCTCCTGCGCGGAAGCACCCAGTTGGGGCGAGGGAAGTGACAGGTGTAGCCGTTCGGGTAGTTCTCTAAGTAGTCCTGGTGTTCGGGTTCCGCTTCCCAGAAGGGACCGACCGCTGCGACTTCGGTCACGACGGTACCTGGCCAGAGTCCGGACGCTTCGACATCGGCAATCGTGTCCCGTGCTACGCGGTGCTGTTCCTCGTCGACGTAGAAGATCGCCGAACGATAGCTCGCGCCTCGGTCGTTGCCCTGACGGTTAACGGTCGTGGGGTCGTGGATCTGGAAGAAGTACTCGAGGATTTTCCGGTACGACGTCTTGCTCGGGTCAAAGATGATCTCAATGGCTTCGGCGTGGTTGCCGTGGTGACGGTAGGTGGCGTTAGCCACGTCGCCCCCGGAGTAGCCAACGCGCGTCGTGAGCACGCCCGGCTGCTTGCGGATGAGGTCCTGCATTCCCCAGAAGCACCCACCTGCCAGTACCGCTCTCTCGGTTGTTTCGCTCATTGTGTCAATCCTTCCTTGCTCGAGGATTCGTCGAATAGCTTTCGATACTCGCCGTATCCTTCGGCGTCCAGATCCTCGTACGGTACAAAGCGTAGGGCGGCCGAATTAATGCAGTATCGCAGTCCGCCCTCTGAGGCCGGTCCGTCAGTAAAGACGTGTCCTAAGTGGCTATCGCCGTGCGTTGAGCGGACTTCGGTGCGCACCATGCCAAAACTGACGTCACTATTTTCGACAACATTGGCTGGCTCCAGTGGGGCCGTGAAACTCGGCCAACCACAACCGCTGTCGTATTTCTTGGTGGAGGCAAAGAGCGGCTCTCCTGATACCACGTCGACGTAGAGGCCCGCGTCCTTCTTGTTCCAGAACTCATTGTCAAATGCCGGCTCGGTGCCGCGCTCTTGGGTGATCTTGTATTGGCGTGGCGTGAGCTGAGATACTGCCTCCGCGCTTTTCTCGTATTGCTTGCTCATTGGCACTCCTTTGTCGTGGTTGCGGTGCTTCGAACTCAAAGGGACTAATTCGATAATCACCCTATTGGGACATCCATATATATAGTCATGCAGAACGAAATGGCGTTACAGGTCCCATCTCACTTGTCGCTACTTGCCTGCTAACCCAACTCGAGGGGCCGCCCTACGTCGTTTAGACGACGCGGTAGCGTCGTCCAAGGACCCGACAGGTCCTTGGACCGACATTTCAGGCGCTGTCGTGAGGGAGATTGAGACTTTGAATAATCATGATGCACTCCTTAGGCAGACACCGCTGCTGTCACTGTTTCCTGAGAACACCGAGATCACCCGCGAAGGATATCTGAACGTTGGGGGAGTAGATCTCGTCGAACTCGCCGAGGAATACGGCACGCCGGCTTACGTCTTTGATGTCGCGCAGTTCCGTAGTGATGCGCGTCGGTTTTGTGAAGGTTTGGCGACGCGCTGGGAGAACTCGGAGGTCCTCTTCGCGTCGAAATCCTTGCCGGTATTGGCCGTGTACGAACTCGCCGCCAAAGAATCACTGAGTATCGACGTTGCCGGAGCGGGGGAGATTCTCATGGCGCTCGCCGCCGGTGTCGACCCCGCTCGTCTTTATTTTCACGGTAACGCGAAGACCAACTACGAATTGAAATTGGCCGTCGACTCGAACGTCGGCACCATCATTATCGATAACTTCGATGAATTCACGCGACTGGAGAGCTTGGTTACGACTCAACAAGACGTGTTGGTGCGCGTAATCCCGGGGATCTCACCGAAAACACACGCGTCTCAGGTCACGGGAGGTCACGAATCTAAATTCGGACTACCAATTGGTCAGGCGCTGGAACTCATTGAACTGATTCGCCGCAGCCAATATTTGGAATTGCGGGGCGTTCACTTACACATTGGTTCGCAGGTCCTCGATACCGATCCCTTCGCCGACGCCGTACGACAGATTTCCGCGTTCGCCGACCTGTCGACGTACGACATTGGCGGTGGGTTGGGCGTGCGCTACACGTACGAGGAAAACCCACCAACGATCGAGCAGTATCTTGACGCCGTCGTGGACGTCGCGCGCGAGGCCCTGCCCCGCGATTCGAGGTTGCTGATCGAGCCAGGTCGATCACTGGTCGCGCGGGCCGGAATGTCGCTGTATCGCGTGGTCAGTGTGAAGAAGACGGGACGCAACTTCGTCGCCGTGGACGGCGGCATGGCGGACAATCTTGACGTAGCGCTCACCGGCCAGCGTTACGAAGCCTTCGTGGTCGGTCGAGTGCTCGACGACAGTGACGCCTCCTACGACGTTGTAGGTCGCCAGTGTGAGTCTGGGGACACATTAATCAGATGCGTTGATCTGCCCCGTCCCTCGGTCGGCGACTTGTTGGTGATGCCCGTCACTGGTGCCTACAGCTACACAATGGCGAACAACTACAACGGGGCGCTGATACCGCCGGTGATTTTTGTCGAGAATGGAAAGTCGACCCCCGTCGTACGTCGGCAGACATTCGACGATGTTGTCGCCCTTCACCAATCGACCAAGGGTCCAGTTAGTTCGATTTAAAAGAACGTGAGGACGCCATCGACGACCACGTCGTTGTCGTCGATGATGGGCAAGAGACGCATCTTGTCAAAGGCGGTACACGGGTGTGACATTCCAAGCACGACGATGGCGCCAGGCTGAAGGTCGAAGTCGTCAGGCAACGCCATGAACGCGTGCTGGTCCATCATCTGAAAAATTTCGCCGTGTCCTCGCAGATCTACTGGCGGTGATCCATCGGCGGGGTACGCGCGCAGCGGAATAGGTAGTCGCAAATCGTACGGAAGGTCGCGCTTACCGGTGCCGAGTATTGCCAGTCCCGGTTCGGGGCGCGACAACACGGTGGCCCAACCCTCTAACGCATTCTCCAGACGCAACGTTTCTCCATCGCGGCTTCGACCATCCAGAGGAGAGACGACTTGATAGCGATCTGAGTCGTGGGTGACGTAGCAACCACTTCGAAGTATGAGACGCACGTCCAGGTCACTTCCGCTCCAGTCGCTCAGTCCGAGCACCACCAGATCGAAGTAGGCGCTGCCTCCGGCGGTCACCGTGATCGTCGACGTTTCAAACAGACCCTCGGCCGAAATGTCGCGAACGAGACGTCGGACGTCGGCGAAGAGCTCTGTAATGCCCTCCAAATCTGATGGCGCAATGCCGGTGGTCAGCAAGCCTTCGTAGGTCTCCACGCCCGTGAGCGCCATGTGCCGTGAGTTCTTAACGCTGCGAGCCACGCGCATGGCCTCTTCATGGTCGCGCACGCCGGCTCGACCATTGGCGAATCCCAGTTCTACGAGTACCTCAAATTTCCTATGTTCCAATACGCCATCGAGGGCCTGGTCCATCGCAGCGACGGTAACGGAACTATCGACGAGACACATGAATTCGAACGTGCCGTCGGCTTCGAGTTCGCGAGCGATCCACTTGATTGCCTCGGGCTCGGAGATTTCGTTGGCGAGGAGGATCCTCTTCACGCCGAACTCACGCATTACCGCGATCTGCGTCGGCGTCGCCGCAGTTATTCCCCAGGCGCCCGCATCGATCTGTCGTTGGAAGAGTTGTGGGGCCATTGTGGTCTTGCCGTGAGGAGCGAGTAGTACACCGTTGCGCCGGCAGTACTCGGACATCGCCTCGATGTTGTTTTCGAGCGCACTCTGGCGCAGTGTCGTGATGGGCAACGCCAAGTCGCCGTGTGCGACGTTCCAACCTTGCGAACCAATCTCGGCCAGCGTGAGCTCCTTGCCGAGAGGAATGCCTTTATAGCGGTGATCGATGGGAGTGCTCGCCAGCGCGTGCAGAGATGTCGCTTCTAAAACCATGGATTGTCCGTTCGTGGGGATATTGACGTGTCGCCAATTCGAGAATACTTCACTGGTTTAGGATCTCGACCACCCGAATGAGCGCCAAAGCAACTCAGCCTTTCCTTTTGGGAGCGAACTTATGACGCGACCTGCTAGACCACGTTCGGGTATTTGAGACGTGAGCAGACAAGGAGTTGTAATGGCTGAGACCCACGATCAACTGACTTCAACAATTCCATTTGAGCGTTATGTCGCCGCGGCCGAAGCGCGCGCCGCGTCGGGATACTTCGAAGCCGGCGTGCCGATGCGTGACGGCCTCGAGTTAGCCGCGGACGTCTACTTGCCCGTCGAGTCCTCCAACGGACCGGTGCCGGTCGTGGTGACGGCAACTCCTTACGGCAAGGAGGCGCAAGTGGCCGATCGCGAGCTCTGGCGCCAGCACGGGTACGGCTTCGTAGCGGCGGACGTTCGTGGAAGAGGCAAGTCTGAGGGCCTGTGGCAAGCGCACGTGAACGACGCGAAGGACACGCACGACCTCATCGAGTGGGTCGCCGCGCAAACCTGGTGCAACGGTGTGGTGGGAACGACCGGACTGAGCTACGGCGGTTGGATTCAGTGGGCCGCCGCGTCAGAACGTCCCGCGCATCTCAAGGCCATGATCTCTACGTCGGCCGCCGGTCGTTGGCAACAGGAGATCCCCTACACCAACGGCGTCTTTCAACTGTTTTTCGCGTGGTGGAGTTACCGCACCCGTCGACGCATCCTCGAGACGTACGGCTTCGTGCGCACCGACTGGTACGAGAAGCTCTCGACGCTGCCCTTTAAGTCCCTCGAGAGCTTCATTGACTCGGACAGTCCCACGTGGGACGACCTGGCCGATCGCTACACGCTTGATGATTTTTATCGGGCCCTGCGCTACGACGACCGCTACGACCAGATCAACGTGCCGTGCTTGCACGTCACTGGCTGGTACGACCAGGAAGACCTGCTGGGCGCCTTTCACCACTACGAGATGATGATGGCTAACTCGCCGGCGCGAGCCTCGCAGCTGCTCATCGTGGGTCCCTGGAGTCACGTCGGTTCGCGCAATCCCAGTCGTCACTACGCCGGCATCGATTTTGGACCCGAGGCGGCCTTGGACATTGAGGCCGAGCACGTACGTTTCTTTGACTACTGGTTAAAGGGGCAGGACAATGGTCTCGACACGGTTGACCCCGTGCGACTGTTCGAGCCCGGGCGCAACACGTGGCGCAATGCGGGCCAGTGGCCAACGTCCTCCACGGACCTCACGCTGCACCTGGGCGATGGCGTATTGGCGGAGCACGTCCCGGAAGCAACCGGTGAACGTAGCTACTCCTATGATCCGCTTGACCCGGTACCGACGGGCCTCACAATCAGTCGCTACCCGCTCTATGAGGATGTGCCGCTCGACCAAACCGTGACCGAACGGCGCGAGGACGTGGTGTGCTTCACGAGTGATCCGCTCGAACGCGAAGTGGTGATTTCGGGTTGGCCCCGACTGGAGTTGTTCGCCTCGTCGGACTGTGACGACACCGATTGGCACGTCAAGGTCACTGACGTTGACTCCGCGGGACGGTCGCTGCGACTCAGTCAGGGCTGCCTGCGCGCGGCCTGTCGCAATTCGCTCGAATTCCTCGAGCCCCTGGTTCCGGGCGACACCTTTCACTTCTCCATTGAGCTCTGGCCCACCCACCACGTGCTGCGGCCAGGACACTCGATCCGTGTGAGCGTGTCGAGCAGTGACTTCCCGTGGTTCGCCCGAAGTCTCAATCAGTTTGGACCGGTCCACCTGCAGAGCAGTCCCAAGGTGGCTATAAACACCTTGCGTTTCGGCAGTGAGTTCTCCTCGCGACTGGTGCTGCCCATCGAGGTTTGATCTTCTCGATACACCTTGGCTCAGTTCGCTTCGCGTGAGTTCAGGTCCAGCGTACGGACAGGCTTTGCTCAGCTGTCGAGCCCACTCGATTCGACGGGCAAGATGCACCGTGAAGGATGGTCGCCACCGAAGTGCACCGTGTTGTGCGCCACGCGCGGATCTTCTTGCTCGCGCACGGGACCGAAGCGATTCATGGAGCGGGCGTACCACGGGAAATCACTGCTCGTCACGGTGACACGAATTGAATGACCGGGTAGGAACACGTGATGCGTCGGCCAGAGTTCAACGTCGTACTCCAGCACTTCGTCGGGCGCGACCGCACCGGGTTGCTCGATCGAGGTTCGACAGGCCGCTCGCAGGCAACCCTGCGTCACCCGCCTGGAGACCCCGTCAGGGTCGACGTCGGTGATTTTTACGTGCCAGTCAGTGTCGTCACCATCCGTGGCGGCATACAACACCAGGTGGGCCCAGCCCGAGAGTACGACCTCTTCCGTTAGGACTGCGTGCGTGAAGCTGACCACGTCCGCTCGCGCCTCATTGCCAGTTTGGTCGAGCGGCACGTCTTCGAACGGGTACAAGCGAACGTCGATACCCGTGAGCGACGGGTCCAATGGATCGAAGTCGTAACCGAGCGATCCCGCGACGTCGCTCGGCGCATCGCTGAGCGAAGCGTCGCCAAGAAACAGTTCGCGCGTCGAGTTTGAAGTGGGCCACCGCTCGGGCGCCCGCCAAGCATTGCGACCGGGCTCAAACAGTCGCACGCGGTCGAGTTCGCCGACGCCGTTGTCAATTCCTTTTAGCCAGTAATCAAAGAACGCCAGGTGTTCGCTCTCCATGTCCATGGCGGCCGAGGGCCCGTGATCGATATTCGCGTAGAAGCGATCGGGGTGGCGACACTTCACGTGGCTCCAGGGTCCGACAATCAAGTACTGCTTGTCGCGAGCGGGCGAGTTGGCCATCATCATCTCGTAGTGGTGGAACGCGCCCAAAAGGTCCTCCTGGTCGTACCATCCCGTGACGTGCAGGCACGGCACGTCGATGTGGTCGTAGTGATCATCAAATCGAAGGCTCTTCCAGAAATCGTCCAACGTGTCGCGATCGGCCAGGTTGTCCCAGGTGCTCGTGGGCGTGTCGATGATGCGCCCGATCTCTTTGAACGGCAAGATCCGTAGCGCCTCATCCCAGTCGATCTGGCGTAGTGCGTAGCCCTCGTCAATGCGACGGCGGGTCATGAAGGCCCACCACGCGAAGTACAGCTGGAAGACGCCGTTGGTGTAGGGGATCTCCTGCTGCCAGCGGCCCGCGGCCGACGTTGAGACCATGGCCTTTAAGTGCGGGGGGTGGGCGGAGGCCCCGGCCCACTGCACCCAACCCATGTAGCTCAAACCCGTCGTACCAACCTTGCCGTTGCACCAGGATTGCGCCGCCACCCATTCAATGACGTCATGCGTGTCGTTCACGTCGTCGGCAAAGCCGCTCCATTCGCCTTCGGACTTTCCGCGACCCCGACAGTCAACCGCCACGAAGACGTAGCCGTTGTTCTGGTACAACGTGATGTCAGCCGAGACCAGGACCACGTTGTCCTTGTTGTAGGGCGTCACCTCGACAATTGCCGGCAACGCCTCACCGTCGTGGCCGAAGGGCAGGTACACGTCGGCGGCGAGTTCGACGCCATCTCGCATGGCGACGCCGATCTCGATGCGGCCCTTGGAGTCTTCGTCGTGCGCGACGTCGGCCCAACGCGAAAACGGCGTCGTGTTCTGTGTCATGCTTCTCCTCGCCCAGAGCGACCGACGTGGTCGTCGTCTTTGTTGTCTAGCACCGAACACAACACGGGCACACACGGTTTCGCGGAAGGTTCGGTCGCGCCGAACGGTCGAGGTGGCCTTTGGCGAGAAGTGATATCGACGTTTTTGTGATAGTAAGAACTATCGCGCCATGGAGTTTCGTGGTGGTGCGAAATCCTAAGGGAGGGATGCATGAAACTAAATCGGGTTACATTATTGGTCGCGACGTCCGCAGCATTGGTACTGGCGACCACGACCATGGCGGCGGCCACAGGAAGGGGCGCCGCAAGCAGCGGTAAAAAAGTCGCCCATATCCAACGCGGCGGCACCATAGTCTTCGACCGGGGCGCGGACATTATCTCGCTCGACCCCACGCAGGTCTCGGACAACGAGAGCATTTGGGCCGACGAGTGCATCTTCGAGCCGCTTTACGAAGCCACTCCCAATGGTAAGTCCCCCATACCGGACATGGCCACCAGTTACACGGTGTCGACAAACCACTTGGTCTGGACCTTCAACCTTCGCCAGGGTGTCAAGTTCAGTAATGGTCAAGAGATGACGTCGGCCGACGTGAAGTTCTCGATCAACCGGGTGGCCGCCAAGGCGAGCAACCCGTGGACCTTCATCAACGCCGACATCAAAAACATCACGACGCCGACCAAGTTCCAAGTGGTCGTGACGACCAAGACGCCCTGGTCGCCCCTACAGGCTGACATGGCCCTCTTCGCCAACGGCGTGATTCCTAATAACCTCGCGGGCGAGACGCCCGCAGTGTTCTGGGCGCACCCGATTGGCACTGGCCCCTTCATGGTCAAGCAGTGGATCAAGGGCAACTCACTTGACCTCGTGAAGAACCCGCACTACTGGCAGCCGGGCAAGCCCTATCTGGACGGCGTGAACTTCGTCTCGGTCCCTGACGACAACACGCGCCTGTTGCAGCTCGAGTCGGGTTCGGCGCAGATCGACGAGTTCCCGGCGTGGTCCCAGGTCAGCGAACTGAAGAGCAAGCCCGGTATCACCATGAGTTTGTTCCCGTCGAGTTGGACTCAGTTCTTGGGCTTCAACGAGCAGATCAAGTACTTCAAGGACGTCCACGTACGCCTCGCCATCTCCTACGCGATTGACCGTGCCGCGATTGTCAAGGCCGTACTCTTCGGTCACGGAACGGTGGCTAATTCGCAAGTGACGCCGGCGCTGTGGGACTACAACCCCAAGAGTCCCGGGGTGCAGTACAACCTGGCGAGCGCCAAGAAGCAGATGGCGATGTCGAAGTACCCCAAGGGATTCTCGGTCAAGCTGCTCGTGGGCTCGGGCAACCAGAACGAACTGACCATGGGTCAGATCGTGCAGTCCGAGTTGTTGCCGCTCGGCATCAAAGTGACCTTGCAGGAAGTGAATGGCGCCCAAGAGACCACGTTGCAGGACGACTCGGAGTTCCAGATGTCGTTCCTCTACGACACGACGGACATCATCGACCCCGACGAACTGATGACCTTCGCGGCTGCGGGTGGTAGTGGGGCCCAAGGCACTCACGCCGAGTTCACCAACTACGACAACCCCGAAGTGAACAAATTGATCACTGAGGCCGAACACATCTTCCCCCAGGCGCAACGTCAGAAGCTGTACAACCAGATTCAGTTGATCCTGGACCAGGACCCGCCGATGGCGTACCTCTTCTACCAGCCGTTCGCCTACGCGTACTCCGATAACGTGCACGGCTTTGACGTGTACCCGACGGGCAATTACCACTTCGAGAACGTCTGGCTGAGTAAGTAGTTCTCACGAGTCAGGTGCGAGGACCAGTGTTGGTTCTCGCACCTGACTTGTTGAATCCCCGTTTCGAACAGAAGGGTAATAATTAGGCCATGCTGTTGCGCTACGTGGGTCGGCGATTGTTGCTGATGGTCCCCGTGGCGCTCGGAGTGACCTTGTTGGTCTTCTTCTCGATTCACATGGTGCCCGGCAGTCCCGCATACACGTTCTTAGGCCCGCACGCCACCAGGACGGCGGTTGCGGCTTTTAATAAGGAGTGGGGTCTTAACCGTCCGGTGCCGGTGCAGTACTGGCTCTTCCTCGTCCGGCTCTTCCACGGAAATCTGGGCGACTCTCTCTTTTACCAGTCGTCGGTGAGCTCCCTAATCGCGTCGAGGATACCCGTGACCCTGACGTTGCTCGTGGGGGGCGCCGTGTTGTCTATCATCATCGCCGTGCCACTGGCCGCGGTGGCCGCCGTGCACTCGGGCAAGCTCATCGACCAAGTCATTCGCTTCACGAGCACCGCGGGACTCGGCATGCCGAGTTTTTGGATTGGTACGACGCTGATCATTCTGCTCGGTTTGGTCTTCCCGCTCTTTCCCGTGGGTGGGTACGGCACGGGACTGTGGGGTCACGCGGACTCGATGTTCCTACCCTGTCTCACGATTGCCATTTCTATTGCGCCCACGCTGCTGCGAAGTTTGCGCACCAGTCTGATCGACGCGCTGGGCTCGGACTACGTGGCCTTCGCGCGCGCCAAAGGCTTAAGTGCGCGCAGCGTGCTGTACAAGTATGGATTTCGCAACGCCGCAATTTCGGCGGTGAGCGTGCTGGGCATAAATATCGGATTCTTGGTGGGCGGCACAGTGATCATCGAGAACGTCTTTGCCCTACCCGGTCTGGGTCAGTTGATGCTCACGTCCATCCTCGACCGCGACTTTCCCATTGTTCAGGGGATCACGCTGATCTTTTCGGTGATCGTCATCCTCGTCTACCTGTTTACTGACGTGGCCTACGCGCTGCTCGATCCACGAGTGCGACTCTGATGACCGATCTCGTGGCCGCGCCGGCGCCCAAACTGCGACGAAAGTTCCGTCGTCCGCCCACCACGCTCATCGTGGGTGGCTCCATCATTGGCTTCATTGTCCTGTTGGCCATTTTCGCCCCCTTGGTGACGTCGTACAACCCGACCACCATCAATCTGCTCACGCCACTGCAAGGTCCGAGCGCCGCGCACTGGTTGGGCACCGATCAACTCGGACGCGACATCTGGACCCGGTTGGTCTACGGCGCGCGCACCGACTTGAGCGTGGCCTTTATCGCGGTCCTCACGCCGTTCGCCGTTGGCACGGTGTTGGGGGCTATCGCGGGGTACCTGGGGGGCTGGCTCGATAACTTCATTATGCGCGTCGCCGACGTGGTGGTGGCCTTTCCCTTCTACGTGCTGGTGATCGTGCTCGTGTTCTTGCTCGGACCGGGCACCAGCAGCATCTACATCGCCATCTCGGTCGTCAGTTGGATCTCCTACGCCCGAATTATTCGCGGCTCAACCTTGGTCGCGAAGAATCAGGAATACGTCCTCGCGGCCCAACTGCAGGGCTTTTCTACGCTGCGCATCATCATGCGCCACATTCTGCCGAACGTGATCTCCCAAGCCATTGTCTTCGCCATGTCCGACATCGTCAACGACATCTTGGCCATCGTCACGCTGGGCTACCTCGGACTCGGAATACCTCCGCCCGCGCCCGACTGGGGTGAAATGATGGCCAGTGGGCAGCAGTTCTTGACCACGCACTGGGAGTTGTCCACGATTCCCGGATTCGCCGTCGTGCTCACGGGCCTCGGCCTGTCGCTCTTCGGCGACGGACTGAACGAACTCTTGGGGCGTAACTGATGACCACCACACCATCGAGCGAGCCGCTGTTGGTGGTCGAGGACCTGTGCATTGACGTGACCCCGGTCGGGGACAAGAAGCCCGTGCCCGCGGTGCGCAACGTCACCTTCCGGGTGGCCGCCGGAGAGGCCGTCGGTCTCGTGGGTGAATCGGGCAGCGGCAAGAGCCTCACCCTGCGAACGATCCTGGGACTGTTGCCCGCGGGCGTCAAAGCCACCGGCGGCAGAGTGCTCTTCGAGGGTGTTGACCTGCTCACGGCGCCCAAGAAGACCCTGAAGAACCTCCGCGGCACCGGCATCACCATGATTTTCCAAGAGCCGATGACCTCGCTCAATCCCATCACCAAGGTGGGCGAGCAGATCATTGACGCCGCACGGGCCAAGCACTCGTGGTCCAAGAGCGACGCGCGAGACCACGCGCTTCGACTGGCGCGCCACATGGGCGTTCCCGACGCCGAGAACGTGCTCTCGCTCTATCCTCACGAACTCTCCGGTGGTCTGCGTCAACGCGTCATGATCGCCGCCGCCCTGGCGTGCCGGCCCAAGTTGGTGCTCTGTGACGAGCCCACGACTGCGCTCGACGTCACCATTCAGGCCCAGATCATCCGCCTCCTGCTCGAACTGAAGGGTGAGTTGGGTATGAGCATGCTCTACGTGACCCACGACCTCGCGGTCGTCGCTCAACTGTGCCAGCGCCTCGAGGTCATGTACTCGGGGTCCATTGTCGAGAGCGGGCTGGTGTCCGAACTGTTTCGCGAGCCCAATCATCCCTACACCCAGGGTCTGGTGAACGCGACGCCGGACGTGGACGCCGTGGTTGATCTACTCACCGGCATCCGGGGCAATGCGCCCACATTGGGCAACTGGCCCGAGGGCTGCGCCTTTCATCCGCGGTGCGACTTCGCGACCGAGGAGTGTACGTCGGGCGAGTTCCCCCTGCGTGACACTGGCGACGGACGGGCCAGCGCGTGCATTCACATTGACCAACTGCACGAGTCGACCAGGCACGGCGCGCGGTGAACGAGAACCTGCTGGACCTCAACGACGTCACGGTTTCGTTCATGGCCCGACGCGGGGGCACCAAGACGCCCATCAACGCGGCCGATCACGTCACGCTCAGTGTGCGCCGCGGTGAGATCTTCGGTCTGGTGGGCGAATCGGGTTCGGGCAAGTCAACCCTGGCCCGTCTCATTGTTGGCCTTAACTCGGCGGCCAGCGGCACGGTGGTCTTTGACGGCGAGGCGCTCACGAACAAGAAACGTTCGCGCACGCTACGCCGTCAGATCCAGATGGTGTTCCAGGACCCCTATTCCTCGCTCGATCCCAGCATGACGGTGCGCCAACAACTCATGGAAATTTTGAAGGTCCACGACGCGGTGCCGGACGCCCAGCGAAAGGCCCACTGCGAGAAAGTGTTCGCCCAAGTCGAACTGTCGCCCTCACTGCTCGCCGCCCGACCCCGTCAAATGTCCGGGGGCCAGCGTCAGCGTGTGGCCATTGCCCGCGCGCTGCTGCTGTCGCCCGAATTGCTGGTGGCCGACGAACCGGTGTCGGCCCTCGACGTGTCGATTCAGGCCGGCATCATCCAGCTCTTCGCGGATTTGCGCAGTCGTCTGGGCGTGACAATCTTCTTCATCGCTCACGACCTCGCCGTCGTGCGCCATCTCTGCGACCGAGTGGCGGTGATGTACATGGGCAAGATCGTCGAAGAGGGTGTCACCAGTGAACTGTTCGCGAACCCTCGCCATCCCTATACCCGCGCGCTGCTCGATTCAATCCCTCGACTCCAACCCGACGCCCACGAAGAGGTGGTGGCCCCCGAAGGCGAGCCACCCAGCCTCGCGCGACTCCCGTCCGGCTGTCGCTTTCGCAGCCGCTGCCCCTTCGCGACCGAAAAATGCGCCCTGGAAGAGCCGCCCCTCATTGACGTGACGTCGAGTGCGGCGCACTCGTTGCACCGCGCGGCCTGCCACTTCGCGAACGACTTGGAGGCCTACGTTGGGCGCAGCGTCACTGTCTGAGTTCCTGGTTCGCGACGTCACCGAACCCGACGAACTAAGTCTCTGCGTGAAACTTTACGAGGAGGTCTTTCGCCTCGGCCCCGGTGACGGCTCCCTCAACACTCGATTGTTGGTGGGCATGGTGCGCAATTCCGGTATCGTCGTCGGGGCCTTTGCGGGCGGCGAGATGATCGGCTTCGCGCTCAGTTTCCTCGCCTTTGATCGCGCGCGACAACTGATGTACCAGTATTCGCAGGTAGCGGTGGTCGCCGAAAAGGCTCAGGGTAGGGGCGTGGGTCGCCAACTGAAGGAGGCCCAGCGCGACGCCGCCCGGCTGATGGGAATCTCGACCATGCGCTGGTCCTTCGACCCTTTTGTTGTGCGCAACGCCCATTTCAATCTGAACGTTCTGGGGGCCCGAGCGTTCACGGTGGAGCGAAACCTCTACGGCACGCACACGCACGGTCTCGACGTCCAAGAGACCACTGATCGACTCATCGCGCAGTGGGACCTCAACGCCAACGACGAACTCGCGGTGAGTGAGACGTCGGAGGCCCTGGAGATTCCCGCCTCGTGGTCGCGTCATCCCGACGACGAGGAGCGTCGAGCGCGCGAAAGGATTCTGGTCGACTTCGACGACATCTTCGCCGAAGGCTTCGTGGCGGTTGGCTGTGAGCTCGCGTCCGACGAGCGAGCGGTCTACACCTTTAAAATGATTGCCACCCCATGACGATCGACGTGCGCGAGGTGACGTTGTTTCGAGTTCGCAAGGACTTAGTACGTGAGTTCGAGACGAGTTCGCACCGTAAGAACTACATCGAGCACGTGCTCGTCAAGGCCACGACCGCCGACGGTCTTGTGGGTTGGGGCGAGGCCGCGTCGCCGTCGGATCCGTTTTATTGCTACGAAAACACGGACAGCTGCTGGCAGGTGCTGAGTAAGTATCTCGTCCCCACGTTGTTGACGGGTCTCTTCGAAACCCCTGGTGAGGCCCTTTTGGCGTCGCCGGTCAACGGCAACCCCTTCGCGCACGCCGCGAGTGACACGCTCATGTGGGATCTCTTCAGCCAGCAACAGGGTCTGGCGCTGGCGGACGCGATCGGTGGCACGCAACGTGACGTGAGCGCGGGGGTGAGCCTCGGCATCGAAAAGACGATCGACGATCTGTTGCAAGTAGTGGCCCAGCACGTCGACGACGGGTACAAGCGCGTCAAACTGAAGATCAGTCGCGACTGGGCCTACGAACCAACCCGAGCCGTACGTGAGGCCTTCCCCGACGTGGCGGTCCAGGTCGACGCCAACGGCATCTTTGACGCGGGCGACGTCGACAACCCGCTCTTCACCGACCTCGACCGCCTAGGCCTGCTTATGATTGAACAGCCTTTCGCCAGCGAGGAGTTGCTCCTGCACGCGGCACTGCAACAGCGCCTCGAGACGGCGATCTGTCTTGATGAAAGCATCACGTCGTTAGGGGTACTGCAAACGGCGCTGAGACTCGAGGCGGCGAGGATCGTCAATATCAAGGTGTCACGACTGGGCGGCGTGGGACCGGCCCGCGACGTGCACAATGCTTGTCTGGACGCGGGCGTGCCGGTGTGGTGCGGCGGCATGCACGAATTTGGCGTCGGTCGCGCGGCTAATTTGGCGGTCGCCAGTTTGCCCGGATTCACCTATCCGAGCGATCTTTCCGGTTCGAAGAAGTACTACGAGACCGACGTGGTGGACCCCGAGATCTCGGCCCACGACGGAATGGTGAGCGTGCCGCGAAGTCGCAGCGGACTCGGTTTAGAAATACTCGAAGATCGCGTGCGGGCGAACGCCACCGACGTCCTGGTACTGCGCACCACACAGTTTTAGAAAGAGGAGAGGAACCATGCGAGTACTGATCTCAGTTGATATGGAGGGTCTTACGGGCGTCACGTGCCCCGAGGACTGCGAGTACGGCGCGCCACGCTGGGAGAGCGCACGCCATCTTCTGATGAGCGACGTCAACGCCGCCGTCGCGGGCTTCTACGATGGCGGGGCCAGTGAAGTGGTGGTCAATGACGCCCACTCCAACAAGCGCAACCTAATCCTCGCCGATCTGGATCCGCGGGCCTCGGCGATCATTGGCACCCATAAGCAGTGGGGCATGCTCCAGGGGATTGAGAACACCGACGCCGTGGCGTTCGTTGGCTATCACACGGGTGCGGGACATCAGGGCATCTTGGCCCATACCTACATCGGCGAAACGATTCGCGACGTGCACATCAATGGAGTCAGCTCCAGTGAAGGCCGAATGAACGCGCTGGTTGCGAGTGAATTCAACGTACCGGTGGTGCTCGTGACCGGCGACGACCTCACGTGCGACGACGCGGCCACCTACGTGCCCCAGAGCAATTTGGTTGCCGTGAAGCAGTGCATCGACCGCTACACCGCGCGTTGTCTCTCGCCGGCAACGACGGCCACCCTGATACACGACGCCGCCCGTGAATCGTTGGTCGTCGTGCAGACAACGACGCCTCCCGTCGGCCCCTTCACCTACGAGGTGTTCTTCGACGCGGCCAACCCCGTTATGGCGTCGACGGCGGTACCCGGTGTGCAGGCGACCAGTGAGACGAGCGTGAGCTTCACGCTGCCCACCATGCGAGAAGCGATTCGTTGTTTCAAGGCCGTGTCGGTCATGGCCAGCGCCTCCACCGAACCCGAGTACGGATGAGCGACCTCGCCACGCGCGCACTCGAACGATTGGAATATCTGACGGCCCTGGAGTCACCGTCGGGCGACGTTGTGCACCTCAACGCCCTGCGCGACGCGCTCGTCACGAAATGGCGCGAATTGGGTCTCGTTGTCACCGTTACGCCAGGGGCCGCCGGGGATCACCTAGTGGCGGAGTGGACGGATGAGAACAGCGAGGGTCACGTGTTGCTGGTCACCCACTACGACACGGTGTGGTCGGTCGGCGAGCTCAAGCGCCAGCCCTTCACGATTGACGGTGACGTCGTGCGCGGTCCCGGCGTCGTGGACATGAAGTCCGGAATCGTCGCGATTGAGCTCGCGCTCGAAGAACTGCGCGCCAGCGGACGCACGCCGTCGCGCACGGTGCGCATTGTCTGTATTGCCGATGAGGAGATCTCCAGCATCGACGGCCGTCGCGTCATCGAAGCCGCCGCCGAAGGTGCCGTAGCTGTGCTGGGTATGGAGCCCTCCCATCCCGACGGGGACTTTAAGAGCGGACGGCGCGGCGTCGCTCGAGTACTGCTTCGCGTGACGGGCAAGGCTTCTCATTCCGGGCTCGCGGCGGGGCAGGGCATATCCGCGGTCGACGAACTCGTCGATCTGCTGCTCGACGTGCGTCGAGGCGCGCCACAATTCGATGACGTGGCCATCAACGTCGGGCGTATCAGTGGCGGAACCCGGGCCAACGTGGTGGCCGGTGCGGCCGAGGCGGAAGTGGGTCTGCGATTTAGGGAACCTGCGAGCGAACAGTCGCTGCTCGATTTTTTTTACGGCTTGCGCGTGCACCGCGACGGGGCGACCCTCGAGGTCGTGACACTGTCGCATCGACCGGCCTGGCCCGAGGACCCAAACTCCTGGCTTTCCACGCTCGTCACCGACGCTGCTCGGGCCCTGGGCGATCAGGTCAGCGCGCGTCCCGCGGGCGGCGCCGGCGACACGAATTTCACGGGAGCAATGGGCATCCCGACGCTCGACGGGCTGGGTCCGCGCGGTGGTCACGCCCACGCGGTGGGCGAGTACGTATTGCTGTCGTCGCTGACCGGTCGGGTCCAATTGCTGGTCACTCTGCTCACCGGCGATTTCAATTTGGGAGAGTAAAAGTGATAGGCGCACTAGAAAAGAACGTCCGATTAAACGAACGTTCGGAGGAGAAAGATGGAACAGCATCGAATTGGTGAATTGAACACCGCACTGAAGGGTCGTCTTGAGGAGATCCTGAAGGAACGCGTCTCGGAACACTGTCCGTCGGTGTTCGCCACGCTGTTCCAGGGCGAACAGATTCTGTTCGCCCTGGGCGTCGGCGAAACCAGGATCGGCGCCGGACCGCCCACTTCCGCGTCCGTCTACCGAATTGCGTCGTGCAGCAAGAGCTTCACCTCGACCATGCTTTTGATCCTGCGCGACCGCGGGTTACTGGACCTCGACTCTCCAATCACCAACTTCGTGCCTGAGTTCAGGCAGGCCTCGGGCGAGCGGGTCTTTAATCCGCCCACCGTGCGCATGCTGATGTCCATGTCAGGTGGTCTGCCCTCCGACGACCCGTGGGCGGACCGTCAAGAGTCGATTTCGAATGAGACCCTCAGAGATTTTGCCTCCAGTGGCGTGCACCTCACCTGCGCGCCCGGAACAAGATTTCAGTATTCCAATCTCGGATACGCATTATTGGGACAAGTCGTTGATGTGGTCACGTCGAGGCCGTTTCGCGAAGTGGTGCGTGAGGAGATCTTCGAACCTATGGGGCTGAATGACACGGGCTATGAAAAGGAGGTCGTCAATGACGATCAACTCGCTCGCGGGTATCGCAAGGGTGACGAGGGTTGGGTGGAGCTCGCGTATTCGGGCCCCGGTGCATTTTCTTCGATTGGCGGACTGTTCAGTTCCGGTCGCGACCTCACGAAATGGGTTCGGTGGTTTGTCGAAGCGAATGAGGATGTGTCCAACGTGGCCGGACCGCTCTCCATTGATTCTCGACGCGAGATGCAACAAATCGTGACGGTGATTGACCACGGGGATGATCTTGCCGCGACCCGCAGCAGCTCGGACCGGTACTACGGATACGGGTTCGGCCTGTTTTCGGAGTACGACAAGCGCTACGGTCACTTCGCCTCGCACTCGGGAGGCTATCCTGGTTTCGGCTCTCACATGCGCTGGCACGTTCCCACGGGTTTGGGTGTGGTGGTTCTCGAGAACGCCACTTATTCCGGTGCGTGGACCACGGCGACTCGACTCATCGAGCAGGTGCTCGACGACATGGACTTCCGTGTGCCAAATGTTGAAGTGTCGTCGATAACAACACAGAAGGCGGAGCAGGCGAACTCACTCATCCGAAAATGGGACGACGAACTGGCGGCCCAGATATTTGAGCCGAACGTGGCCCTCGACGTTCCCTTCAACGAGAGAAAGCAACACATCGAAGGCCTCATCAGTGAACTCGGCGGACTTATCGATTCAGAAGAGATGCAAGTGAAGGATGATCGATCGGATTCTCCACTGCACATGATGTGGACGATTCCGGCAGCGCGAGGATCACTCACCTGTGAAATCAGGTTGAGCCCAGTAACTCCGTCGCTGATACAAACATTCCTGGTAACTAAGGACGTGATCGTGGAGACGACAAGTTGATGTCGCGCGGAGAAATGAACACTGAGCAAGTTGGTGCGGCGTGCAAGAGTTCGTAGCCACTCCCTGCGCGACCGAAGCCTATGAACTGGGAGAGTGCTGTCGCTGGGACGAGGTTCGTGGCGAGCTGTACTGGGTCGATATTCCGACCGGGCGATTCTTTCGCGCGCACGCCGATCTCAACAAAGTGGAAATACTTCGGACCTACGAGTTGCCCGGTTATCTCACGGCGGTAGCGCCGATGAAGGAGCGAGCGCAAGGTTGGATCGTTGGGCTCAATCAATCAATTTGTCGACTTGAGGAGTCCGGCGAATGCACTGAATTGGCGAGTCCCGAGAGCCACCGGACCGAAGAGGTGCGGCTCAACGACGGTTCGGCCGATCCGTGGGGTCGGTTCTGGGTTGGTTCAATGGCGTTCAGCGAAGCTGCCGGTGAAGGCAACCTCTATCGATACCACGAGTCATCTGGTGTGCAAATCGTGAAGTCAGAGGTCACGATCTCCAACGGGCTTGGCTGGAGTGAGGACACCCGAGTGATGTACTACATCGACAGTGGGCCGGGCACAATCTACGCGTTTGACGTGGACGCACGGGGAGACGTGTCTCACCAACGGCTTTTCGCGCACCTCGACGCTGACAGCGAGGGTGCGCCCGATGGACTCTGCGTTGACGCCGAAGGCTCACTCTGGGTCGCGGTCTGGGGAGGTTACGAGATTCGCAAATATTCTCCCAACGGCGAACAGATTGCTCGAGTCGAGATCTCAACGGCGCAGCCGTCGTGCTGCGCGATTGGGGGAGCGAACGGCACCACGCTGTACATCACGACGGCGCGCGAGAACATGAGTGACGAGGACCTCGAGCGAGAAGTCGACGCGGGAAGATTGTTCGCGGTGGACGTGGGCGTCACGGGCGCGCCACTACACACGTATCGACCAGTACTGGACGACCGCGAGTAGGACACCGGTGTCCGCGCCACTCTGGCACGTTCATGAAGGCAGGCCAGAAGTGATGTTCGTTGTCGTCGATGATTCTGGAGACAGAACCACACGTCATTTAAGAACGGTGCCTCGCCAGAATGAAATCAGGGTCATCACACAGTCGTGGTTCGCGCTCGACCTGCAGGAGACTTGAAAAGTACAGGTGCGCACTTGACAAAGTTGATTCATTAACATAAGGTGCCAAAAGTAAATTGGAACTCAGTTCCAATTATTGGAACTACAAAAATATGGGGGATGACATGTTTCGTTTCAATGGGGATGGTCGTAAGGTTTCGCGGCACTATCGAGTGCTCGCGGTCGGAATCGTGGTGGCCATGGTCTCAAGCGTGGCCCTCGTGGCGAGCACGTCGGGCGCCAGCGCCAAGACAACCTTGATCGTCTGGAACGATCCGCTGGCGGCGGGCTCCGTCGGCGTACCGGCATCCCAGTCATTCCTCACCAAGGGCGTCGATCTGTTCGAGAAGGCGAACCCGAATATTCAAGTCAAGATTCTCCAAGAGCCAATGGGTTCAACCACCGCGTTCGACACCTTGCTGCAGTCGTCGGAACTGGCGGGCACCACACCGGACATCGGTCAACTCTACGTGGGTGGACAGGTCATTCAGAACGCGAAGTTCCTGGTTCCGCTCAACTCGTTGCTGGGCTCGACGTACATCAATTCGCTCACCGGTTGGCAGTTCGTAACGCAGAACTACAAGACCGGCGGAAAGATCTACGCCGTTCCGTACGGGGCCGGTTACTACTACACCGTCTACTACAACAAGTCGCTGTTCGCGAAGGCTGGTATTTCCGGTCCCTTGCCCACCACCTGGAACGCATTGATAACGCTGGCCAAGAAGTTGAAGACGAAGGGCGTCACCCCCTTCGAGTTCGGCGAGAAGGAAGGGTACTTCGGCGCCTGGTCGATGGACGCGTTGATGTCGGCCTACGGCGGCAACCAGGGAGTGCTGGCGATGTACAACGGCAAGGCGTCGTTGGACACCAATGAACTGATTAAGCCCTACGAGGCCTGGCACGCACTCTTCGCCGACGGGCTCACGAACTCCGATGCAGCGACGCTGACGTACACCACCGGGGTGGCCAACTTTGCCGCCGGCCAGGCAGCGATGACCATTACGGGTCAATATTACGACACTCAGATTTCCAAGGGTCTCGGAAAGAACGTGGGACTGTTCCCGGTGCCCGCGCTGAGCGGTTCGAAGTTCCCCAAGTCACTATCCGGCGGTCCGAACAACTCGTACGTGATCTTCAAGAGCTCCAAGCACGTCGCCGACGCGGTGAAGCTGATCAAGTTCCTCACGACGGTGAAGGTGCAGGAACTCTCAGTGCAGGAACTCGGCCAACTCCCGAACAATGTTTCCTTCACGGCGTCGCCGGCGTTCGCCGCGGCCCAGCCGCTGCTGACGGAACTGAACACGTACATCAAGACCGATCACTACGCCTTGGACGAGGCGTTTGACAACGTCATGCCGGGCAGCATTGACTCGTACTGGTACCAGACCAACAACGGAGTCTTCTCGGGAGCCCTAAGCCCGCAGAGTGCGGCGTCGAGCATGCAAAGTCAGATGAAGAGTTACCTCGCCACCGCCGCTACGGGTTAGTCCCCGTAGGGGTCGTGGCGACCCGACGGGTAAACGAGATATCTTGGCGGGGGATTGAAGAGGTGGTTCATGGGACTGAGGGGTAACCCCGCCGTGGAAAACGAGGACGGCATTCCCTCGATCGACCCGCCGGCGAAGAATCGCAAGCGGCGAAACGCGTTTTCCTACGTCGCCCTGCTGCCGGCCGCGATTCTCGTCTTGGGGTTAATGGTCTTGCCAATCGGCGAGACCATTTATCACAGCTTCACCAACTGGGACGGTGTCACCAGCAAGTACATCGGACTGCGCAACTTCGACCTGATTTTCCACGACACCATCATTCACCAGGTGTTCGTCAACTCGCTGATCTTCCTGATCTCGGTGCCGCTGATCTTGGCGGCGTCGCTCGTGACTGCGGTGCTGGTCTACGAGAAGGTCCTGGGTTGGCGGGTCTTTCGGTTCCTCTTCTTCATTCCCATGGTGCTCTCGCCGGTCATCGTCGGCGTGCTCTTCAGCACCTTCTTCCTGCCCGGGGGCGCGGTTGATCAGATCTTGAAGCCGCTGGGGCTCGGCAACTTCTCGTGGCTCGGCAATCCGTGGGCGGCCCGGTGGGTGGTGATCCTCGCCCTGGTGTGGGCCTCATTCGGCTTTGGCATGGTGGTCATACTCTCGGCGATGTCCACGGTTGACGTCGCGCTCTATGACGCGGCCGCAATCGACGGCGCCTCGTGGTGGCGGCGACTGCGCTCGATCACCATTCCCATGATCTCGGGATCGCTGCAGTTCCTGAGCGTGATCAACGTCATCTACACCTTCACCTCACTGTTCGCCTTCGTGTTCGTCATCACGGCGGGCGGTCCGGGATTCGCCACCACCACGGTGGACTACTACACCTACATCACGACCTTCGAGAACGGCCAGTTCGGTTACGGGGCCGCACTCGCGCTGCTGTTGTTCTTGATCGTGCTGACGCTCACCATCGCGCAGGTCAAGCTCTTTCCCAATAAAGAAGTCCAGCAGGGTTCGTAGAAATGAAGACGAAACTTTCGCGCGGCCTGGTGTTCACGGCCCTCTCGCTGGTGGGAATTTCGACCGTCTATCCACTGATCTTCATGGCGCTCAACAGCATGCGCACGGCCCAGCAGTTCGAGGTCAATCCCTTTGCGTTACCCACGCACTGGAGTCTCAGTAGTTACTCGATGCTGTTCTCGCAGGTGCCGTTCCTCCAGAGCATCCTGCACTCGTTGTTCGTCGTGGTGCCGGCGGTCATCCTGGCCACCTTCGCCTCGTCACTGGCGGCCTTTGTCTTTACCAAAGTCCCGGTCAAGCTCGGCAACGTGTTGTTCTGGACGATGTTGATGATCATGTTCATGCCCGGCGTCGTGGTGCTGTTGCCGCTGTACGTCGAAGTCGCCCGTACTGGGCTGGCGAACAACTTCGCGCCGGCGATTCTCATCTATACCGCGATCAATATTCCCTACGGCACGTACCTCCTGCGTTCGAACTTTCGTGCAATTCCCGATTCGGTGGTCGAGGCCGCCCGAGTGGACGGGGCCAGTTGGATCAAGGTCTACTGGCGCGTGATCGTGCCCATCGGCAAGCCCGGAATGATCACCGTCGGCATCTTGACCTTCCTCAATATTTGGAACGATCTCTTCATCAGTCTGGTGCTCTTGCACGCGCCCAATACCGAGATGGTGACGCCGACGTTGGCCCAACTGAGCGGGAAGTTCACCTCGGACATACCGGTCTTAATGGCCGGTCTGCTCTTGGGGGCGCTACCCACCCTGCTCTTATACGCGGTGACCGCTCGAGTGTTCATTCGCGGCATGCTGTCCGGTGCCGTTCGCTAATGATGCGTCGTCGCCGTGCAGTCGTGACAGTCTGGTCAACGTGAACGAAAAACCTTTACAAATTCTCGGTACGAGCGGGCACCAATGAGCGACGGCATCGTCGTCGTGACGGGCGCAGCGCAGGGGATTGGGTTGGCCATTGCCCAGCGGTTCATCGAGGATGGTCGTCGCGTGGTCGGAATTGACAATGCCGAAACGGCCTCGTCGCAGGCGTTTCCATTGGTGAGTTTCGATCTGTCCGACACTTCGAAGATTTCTGAACTCGTCCACGACGTCGAACGCGAGCATGGTCCATTGGACGCCCTCGTGAACGTCGCCGGTATCTACGAACGCATTGACCCGGCGAACTTCTCGCTGGACGCGTACCGTCGCGTGCTGGCCGTGGATCTCGACGCGCCGATTGTCCTGGGGGCGGTGGCCGGCGAACTGATGGCGTTACGCGGCTACGGGCGGATTGTGAATGTGACCAGCATCCACGGTGAGTTTGGCGAACGCGGGGGCCTCGCCTACGACGTGGCCAAGGGCGGTCTTAATCAGGCCACGCGCACCCTGGCCCTCGAGTTTGGCGAACGCGGGGTGCTCTGCAACGCGGTGGCCCCGGGCTTCATCGATACGCAAATGGCTATGAAGGACGGTGTCTTGGAGTCGACCACGGACGATTTCCGTCGGATCTACGTGGACGCTGGCAAGATTCCGCTGGCCCGATCGGGACAGCCGCACGAGATCAGTGGTCTCGTCGCGTGGCTCTGTTCATCGGACAACACGTACGTGACCGGTCAGGTGTTTCGCATCGACGGCGGTATGTCGGCAACCTTCTGATTCGGATCGGTCGCGGGTAAACCTAGTTAATTGCGGCTTCCGCTGGGCTGGAGAAGTATTTTGACCGCATTCGTGCGCTGGGCCACGAGGTCCGCGAACGCCGTCGCGCCCTCGCTTAAATCCATGCGTTCGAGCCATCCCACGGACGGGGGAGCCTTGGCGAGCAGCGCGAGGGCCTCCTCGAAGTCAGCCCGGGTGTACGCGTACGTGCCCTTGACAGTGATGCCACGACGCACCAGGTCGCCGATTTCCACGTTGCCGGAGAGTTGCCCGAGACCGACGATCACGACGCCGCCGCCGTTGCGCACGGCGCGCAGGCCCGCGCTCCACGTGGCCTCAATGCCCACCGCGTCGATGACCAGGTCCATGGATCCCGCGGCGAACTCGTCGGCCGAATCAACGACGCGTGATGCCCCGAGCTCGAGCGCGGTGTCGCGTCGCTCGGCCATCGGGTCGGTCGCCACGACGTCGCAACCGGCGAGCGCGGCCGCGTAGATGGCGAGTAGGCCAATTGATCCGCAGCCAATGACCGCAACCTTGACGTCAGGCCCCAGCTCAAAGCCCTTGAAGGCGGCGAGTGACGTGGCGAGGGGCTCGGTCAACGCGGCCACGTCCGCCGAGAGCCCCTCGGGGACGGCGATCAGTGCTGAGGTCGGCACGACGACCTCTTGGGCGAAGGTTCCCGGACGGTCGAGTCCGAGCAATTTGCGATCGACGCAGAGATTCTCCTGTCCGCTCGCACAGAGCGCGCAGTGTTGGCACCCTTGTAATGGCAGGACCACGAAGAGACGCTCGTCGCCCTCGATGCGTCCCACGGCCTCGTGACCCAGGACGAGCGGCGGCACGCGTTTTCCGCCGTGCCCGCGGTAGGCGTGCAGATCGGATCCGCAGATTCCCGCCAGCACTACGTTGAATAATGTTTCCTCAGAGTTGGGAACTTCACTGGGCATGTCCTCAATTTCCAGGCGATCTCCCCCGAGCCACACGAGCGCTTCCATTCATCCTCCTGAGCAGGTTTCAATTATTGGAACAGTGTTCCCAATCGATACAATGTGACTATAGTTGCGATTTGAACGTGCGGGAGGG
>Ga0182024_10006057_pt1 | contig 26728 bp, 13 predicted proteins | sample P32metaG_FD_120480 | JGI IMG/M metagenome (GOLD analysis project Ga0182024, IMG submission 120480) | Permafrost microbial communities from Stordalen Mire, Sweden - P3-2 metaG (Illumina Assembly) | ecosystem: Environmental > Terrestrial > Soil > Wetlands > Permafrost | place: Sweden: Stordalen... | reverse complement strand
GCCCGCCGGTGCGAGTCGAACCGAAGGCGAGCCAGAAGCTCTTGCGATGCCCGCTTGTCGTACAAAGGTGAGACATGATTAGCCTTGAGCATAACAGGCCGCGTGGGGGGGCGGAAATCATTTCTGTAAAAGAAATATTTCCCAAGAAAGTTGTTGGCTACTGCTAGTCGCCATCCCATCGAAAATGGGGCCGGAAGCTCGTTGGGGCGGGATGGGCAGGCGTTTTTCAGGGCTCGGCCGATGCGTCATTTCGGTTCCGGGGGCAGAACCGGCCAGACGTTCGCTTTGCCGTCCCCTCCGGTGGTCACAAAGGACTTTCCGTCCGGCGAAAACCGCAGGCAGAACACCGCCCCGGTGTTACAGGAATAGGTTCGCACCGGTTCGCCCGTCGCCACGTCCAACATCCGCACCAGGCGACCCGCACCGGCGACGGCCAGCAGCTTTCCGTCGGGCGAAAACCGCACCTGGGTCACCGCCCCCAATTCTGAAGTAAACGTTCGCAGCGGGGTACCCGTTTCGGCGTGCCACAAATTGCAAACGCCCGTGCCACAGCCGGTGGCCAACAGCTTTCCGTCGGGCGACCAGGCCACTCCGAAGTAGCCGCCCTGCTGAGTGGGGAGCGAATAGCGTCGCGTGCCATCGGTCAGATCCCAGATGATGGCCGTGTTGCCCGCGCCGCCGGAAACGAGCTGCTTCTGGTCGGGCGAGAAGGCGATCGAAAAAACCCTGCTTGGGTGACCGCTGAGGGTCTGCGCGAGCGTGCGGTGCTCGACGTCGTAAATGTGGATCGATTGGTCGAGCGAAGCGGCGGCCAGCAGCTTGCCATCGGGCGAGAAGACCACTTCCCCGGCCAGCATACCAGGCCTTTCCGGGTCGACCTCGGTTCGATCCTTCTCGAGCGAGGCCAATTCTCGGCCACTGGCGGCATCGACCAGCAACAGTTGCCGGTCGGCAGAGCCCAGGGCCAGCAGGTCGCCGGCCGGAGCAAAGGCGATGCTCCGCACGGTGCCTGGAAAGGTGACATGATATTTTTCGGCGGCAGTCGCCCGATCGTAGAGGTAGAAGTCGGTTTCTTCGGCTCCGCCGGCGGCCACGGCGAGGCTTTTTCCATCGGGCGAAAAGGCGGCACTCCGGGGAGGGGCCGTGTAGGGGCCGAACGACGCCGTCGCCTGGGAACCGACGGCGGCCGGCTTCCACAGGCTCAGACCCTGGTCGGAGCCGCTCACCATCCGGCGGCCGTCGGCGGTGAGCGATAGCGCAACGATCCGCGTCACGTTTGGCGAGACCATATTATTGCTGCGCATCTGTTGCGAGTCGACGTCCCACGTTCGAATCGTGCGGTCCCAGCCGGCGCTGACGAGCGTTTGCTGTGCGAAAGCCACGGCCGATACCACGTCTTTGTGCCCCGACAGCGTGGCCCGCAAATCGTGCGTGCCGACGTTCCAAAGCTTGATCGTCTGATCTTCGCCGCCCGAGGCCAACAACCGATCGTCGGACGAAAACGCGACGCTCCGCACCACGACTCCGTGGCCGGAGAGCGTGGCTTGCTGCTGGCCGCTGGCGGTGTCCCACAGCCGCACGGTCTGGTCGGCGCTGGCGCTGGCCAACAGCCGGTCGTCGTGCGAAAACTCGAGCGAGCGAACGGTCGCCTTGTGGCCGGCCAGTTGTTTGCGCTCGACACCGTCGGCCACGTTCCAGAGCCGGATCGAGCGGTCGTAACTGCCACTGGCCAGCGTCTGGCCGTCGTGCGAAAAGGCCAGCGACAGGACCCAGCCCTTATGGCCAGAGAGCGAACGAATCAGCTCGCCGGTCTGAGGATTCCAGAATTTGATGGCTTTGTCGTAGCCGCCGCTGACGAGCGTCTTTCCGTCGGGCGAATAAGCGAGCGCGGCGGCGGCATCGGCGTGAGCGTTCCACGACCGGAGCAGACGCGGGGGGGACATGCCATAGACGTTCACCTGGCCGTCCTCGTCGGCCGTGGCCACGCTGCTGCCGTCGGGCGCATAGGCGACGGCCAGAAGCGCGGGCAGCGCACCTTCGGCTTCGGGAGGCGTTTTTTCCGACCCTTGCAGCAGCGCGGTCTGCTTCCGGCTGGCGACGTCCCACAACCGGACCGATCCGTCGCCGCCGCCGGTTGCGAGCGTCTTGCCGTCGTGAGTGAAGGCCAGGGCCCGCACATCGCGGCCGTGGCCGGCGAGGGTGCCGACAACCTTGCCGGTCGCCGCATCCCAGAGCGTCACGACGCCGTCGTTTTTGTTGTCGCCGGCCGACGCCAACAGCGCGCCGTCGGGCGAAAACTGGATGCGAGTGACCGTGGCGTCCGTGTTGTCGGTTTGGCTGCGCTTTTCACCGGTGGCCAGATCCCACAGCAGGATCGAATTGCGGCCGCTGGTGGCCAGAGTTTTGCTGTCGGGCGAAATCGAGGCAAACTCGACCGGCACCGGATTGCCCTTCAGCTTGTTCTGCGGCTGCGGCTTGCCGACCCGCCAGACAGCCGCCAGAGGTTCCTCCGGCGACTCGCCGCCGCCGACCAGGTATTTGCCGTCGGGCGAAAAGCCAATCCAGGAAAAGTGGACCACGCCGCCGCGATAGGCGACCGCCGGTTTTCCGGTCAGCGCGTCCCAGGTTTGCAGCCGTCGGCCCTGGGTGGCGGCGACCAGCAGCTTGCCGTCGGCCGACAAGGCAACTTGGGCCGGCGACCGCAGGTTCTCGTGCAACAATTCCGCCCCGCCGACTTCGCGCAGCCAGATTTCGCCCCCCCCATTGCTCCAGGCCACGCGGCGTCCGTCGGGCGAAATCGCCACGCTCGCGCCGCCGCGCGGAACGCTGATGTAGGCAACGTCGGGCTTGTCTTTGCCCATGCCCCAGATGCGCAGCCGCCCGGACTCGCCCAGAATCTGCCCCGGCTCGCGCAGATTCTGCCCCGGCTCGCCCGTATATCGCGCGCCGCCGCCGCCGATGACCGCCAGGAACTGATCGTTGGCGGAAAACGCGAGGGCGCAATCCTCGATCGGACGGGTCGGCACCTGAAACTCTTCGCGCTCGAAAGAAATCGTCGCCGCGGCCCCCGGCCCCGACGCAGCCCCCGGCGCTGACGCGGTGGCCGTCTTGCCGGCATCGGCCGGTGCCACTGCTTGAGCCGCGGATGGCGGCGGCTCAAGTCCAAGGAGAAGCAAACTCGCCGCCGCAAGCAGCAGCCCGCGCGCACGGCTGATGAAGATCGACCGCATCGTGTCGCCCCCCGCTCGATCCGACTGGGCCAGAAGAATTTCTTGGGATGTGTGCCGGTTCGCGGCGTGTTGAAAAATTGGGACAGGCACCTCGCTGCTGCCGTTTATCGCGAAATTGGCGCGACACGGCTCGGAGCCAGTCCCATTTTTCAACGGCCCGTTTGCGGCAGACCGCGTCACCTTGGGCGGCCCCGTCTATCGTCGCAAAGGGAGTTTGGGAAAGCAAGGAGGAAAGAAGGCTACAGGCCAGAGGCCAGAGGTTAAAGGCGAGAAGCCAACGCGGCGTGCCCGTCTGCGTGTATTTACCTCTGGCCTGTAGCCTTTAGCCTCCCGTTCCTTGCCTGAGCAGGTGGAGGGTGATAGGCTCAGCATTATGGTTCGAGAACTTTCTCCACAGGCTGAGCAATACCTCGCCAGCATCGTCGCCGGCGGTCTTTTCCCTTCCCAGGAAGCCGCCCTCGAAGCGGCCGTCGATGCCCTGCGCGAGAAGACCGAGCCGATCCCGTTTGTGCCGGATGAACACGCGGAACGTGTTGACCAGGCAATTGAATCGGCCAACGCGGGGCGCGCTCGCGAGTTCACCGATGCCGATTGGGAGAATCTTCGGCAAATGGCCCGGGATGCTGCTTCTGGTCATCCGCCCGCCAGTGTTTGATGCCACGAGCGATTTATACGTCTGAGGCCGAGCACGACCTTGGAGGAATCGCGCAATACATCGCCCAAGACGATCTGCTTGCGGCAATGACCTGGCTCGGCGAGACGAGAGCGACCTGTGATTTGTTGGCAACCCAGCCCGCAATGGGTCAACGGATACAAAGCAAACGATTTGGTGGGATACGGCGCCATGTGGCCGGCAACTATTTGATTTATTACCGGCCAACCGCAGACGGGGTTGAAATCTTGGCGGTCGTGCATGGGGCACGCGAGCAGGGGCGGTTGGTCTAGGGATCCGCCCCGTCGCATTTACCTCTGGCCTCTAGCCTGTAGCCTTCCTCACGGTGCATTCCCCTCCAAGATCAGCGAGCCGTCGGACTGGCCTTCGACGAGGATGTGGTCGTTCTCGCCGCGGAGCAAGTTGTTCTTGATCACGATTTGCTTCGAGACCGCGGCGTCGACGCGGATCGCCGCCTGCTGTTCGGCACCCGTGTAGAACACGTTGCCCAGGATCAAATAGTCGGTGGTCGCCGTATGGATCGGGTGGTGGCCGTCGGAGTTGATGCAGACGTTGGCGGTGTGACTTTCGCGAGGGCCGGCCTTGCGTCCGTTGCGATCGAAAACGTTGCCGCTGATGACCAGGCCCATGCTGTTGGGGGCCCAAACCCCTTCGCGTCCGCTGCCGGCGACGATGCAATTCGACAGCGTGCAACGGTTCGAGCTGCGCTCGATGGTGACGCCGCGCGAGCCGTTGTCGCGGATCACGTTGCCCGTGGCGAGGACGTCATCGCAGGTTTCGAGAAAATAGCCCCCCATCTTGGCCCCGTAGACGCGGTTGTCGGTGAACTGGCCCTGTCGGCAGCGATAGAAGTGGGTGCCGTCGGTGCGGGAGTTTTCGAACCGGCAGCCCCGGACCACAAAATCGCGGACGTGGTAAAAGCAGATCGCGCCCTGATCTTTGCGGTCGCTGCCCGGCTCGGGCCCCGACTTGGGTTCGAGATAGTCGACGTAGGTGTTGCAGCAGTGGTCGACGACCGCATCGGTGACCCAAACATCCCGCGCCGGCTGTTCCTCGGTGCCGAAGATGCCGATCCCGTTGCTCGACAGATCGCGCAGGCGGACGTCCGAGATGTGGATGTCCGAGAGTTTGCCGGTCAGATAAATTCCGCGGATGTTGGTCCCCACGGGCCAAGCCTCGTTGTGTCCGACGATTTCGCCGCCGACCAGTCGCACGCCGCTGACGTCGCGGCCCAAAAATGCCTGTCCATCTTGCCGGCGGTCGGCATCAAGTTCGAATTTTGCCCCCTGCATCCAGAGGGTTGAGCCCGAGCGGAGCGTGAGTCCTGTTTCGTCGATCCGGTAGGTCGCCGCCGGAAAGAGGAGCGGCACGCCATCGCGGGCTGCTTCGTCGATGGCCTTTTGGAGTTCGGCCTGATAACTTTTTGAGCCATCGCGCGCGAAATCGGCCGGCAAATAGTCGGCGGCGCTGCGGAGGGTTTTTGTTCCGGCCGGGGGCGGAGATTCTTGTTTCGATTCCGGTTTGGTTTGGGCGGAAAGCGGCGAAGCCGTGAGGACGAGTGACAGCGCTAGGAATGCCGAAGCAATGGTTGGCAGCTCGTGGCAGACCGCCGACCAAGTTGCGCGGCCGCGCGTGAATGGGTGGGCGGTCGGGATCGGAAACGTCATATAGGATTCTCCGCCGTGACGCTTAAACCGCGTCGGTTTACGCGTGTTGGTGACGATATTCAGCAATCAACCGCGGAATGTCTGCCTCCGTGAGGCCAAGAGTTCGGGCGCGCTCTTCGCCATAGGCAAAGATCTTCTGCCAGCGGCGTTCGCGCAAGTAACGCTCGACCGCCTCCCGCAGCAAATCGGCGGCCGGACGGTTCTCTTCGTCGGCCGCCGCTTGGACTTGGGCCAGCAGTGCCAGCGGTATAGTGATCGGGTCGGAAACCGAATCGTCATTCATGGCTTGAGAGTAAAACATCCCACGAAAAGAGTCAAATTTCGGGGGATGGGAATTGCGCTCAGGTGCTTTTGCGTTTCATCCCACGCACCCCACCGTCGCGCGCAAAATCGGCGGGCAAAAATCACGGCGCCCGCCGGCTCGCCGCACGTTGCCAATAAGATTTCAATGTGCGTCGGAACCGGATTGGCCGCGTGAGTCCGTGGCGTCTTGGGGTCGTCGCTGTTGCGTGGAAAGCCGCAGCGGCGCGCGGGCGTTGCGACTTCGCCAAATTCTCGGTAGGATCAGCGCTTAAGAAATTGAGGCCGAGCCGCGTGATGCACACGCTGGACTTGGTCCAATCGACCCAGGCAACCGCCACAAAAGAACCAGGAGCGTGAAACGTGGGAAACAAGGATAAGCGGAAAGAAAAGAAGAAGCCGAAACAGTCGAAGGACGCGGCCAAGACCGAGATCAAGTCGATCATCGCCGGAAAATCGTCGATCGTGCGCCCGCAGAAGTAGGAGAGGACGCAGGCCAGAGGCTACAGGCCAGAGGCTAGAGGACGCGGGGGGAAGAGCCCGCGCGACGGTCGCTCTGTCGGTCTCGCCCAGCGCCGGTGACGGATTGCCGGCGCAGATCCCAGCGAGGCATCGACGTTCTGTCTCCCTCGCGGGTACCTGCGCTAGCGCGGGTGGCGTCGGGCTAGTGTTGGACAACGCATCGGGTAATAGGGGACAACCCCTGCGCTATTGCTCGGCGGAGGCGGTGCGGGCGGCGGGCGTATCGAGTTCGACGCCGGAGAGTTTGCCGAGACGGGTTTGCACTTCGAGGATCGAAGCGCGGGCGTCTTTCAGCGTGCGATCCCCCGGGCTGGAACCTTGGGCCAGTTTCATCAGGCCGTGGACCCACTCGTCGTAGTAGTCGAGCCCGTGGTGGGTCGACTGGGTGGCATGCATCGTTTCGATCAGCACGGCCGCCTCTTTGGCCATCTGTTTCGACAGCGCGCCGCCGTTGGCCTCTTGAATGTGGCAGAGCGATTCGGACAGGTCGCTCGCTTCGCGATCGCCCGACAGATACATGCCGACGTGGGCCTGTTCGACGCCGGCCAGCGCGACCGACTTTTTGAAGACCGATTTTTTATCGGCCCGGGCGGCACAAACGACCGTACACCAATCGCCGCGCCACTCCTTGGGCACCACGGCCAGGAAGGTGAATTCCTTGCCCCCTTCGAGCGATGCTCCCTTGGACGGGCGGAGCTTGAAAAAGACGCCATGCTCGCGATGCGTGGTGCCGGCGGCCAGCACGAGCGCTTTGGAGACGATTTGCTTGTAATGGTCCGACTGGGTTTTCTTGGAGGCCTGGGTTCGGGAAGCGCCGAGGTTGAGCACCCGGTAGGCGACTTTGGCGTCTTCGCTTTTGGCGTCGGAGTTTTCGGTCGTGTCGGCCACTTCGATGCGGTCGTCGGCCAGCGTGCTTTCGAGCGTGGTGTTCGGCAGGTAGTCGTGGATCTTCATCCGCATTTCCGGACTGGTGATCATGTAGACAAAGTCGACGATCGAGTCTTCCGTTCCCTCGACAAAACTGGCGGAGATGCGGAACTTGGCCTCGATGACTTTGAGCTGGGGATGGGCCTTGGCACAGGTGTCGGGAGTGACGTCGCGACATTCGAGCTTGTCGGGAATGTCGAACACCACCCGCGTGTCGCCGGCGAGCGCGGGCGGGCCGGCCAGCGCGAGACTCGCTAGCGCGAGAGCGGCGAAAACCGAGGGGACTCGTGGGATGACGTGCATCGGACACTCCTGGCTCGAAATTGGCGCCCTTCCTGTGGGGGGCGAATTGTATCAATTTGCCGGGCGTGGCCCTATGCGGTTTTGCGGGGAGAAAACAGGGGTAAATGGCATGCAAGCTGCGATTCTCTCGGTAGGTCAGGCCACTGGCCTGACAACTCGCTGGCAATGCCTGCTGGGGTGTCGGTTTGTCACGTCGCGCGCATCGTACGTCGTCAGGCCAAGGCCTGACCTACGAATTCGCAAGGTCAACCGGCACCGCATCACTCACTGGCGCTTCCGGCTGGTGTAGCGCCAGATTCGTGCGTTTGCGCCGGCAGGATCACTGGCTGACGGGCGAGAAACGGAGCGCGCGGAGATCGAGCAGAAACGAGCCCTGGGGGAGCCCGACCGAGCGAAATGTCAGGGTGTGGGCGCCGGCCGAAAGATCGACGCGGCCGAGGCGAGCATCTCGATAATGGTCCCACGAGCCGGTGCCGACGACTTTGCCGGTCAGGGCATGACCATCGACCTCCAGTCGAAAGGTGTTGCCGGCCGCCGCATCGTCGCAGGCATAGTCGAGATCGACGGTGAAGGAGCCGGCTTCCGCCAACTCGATCGACCAACTCGCCACGTCGTCGGCGCTGCCCCAATAGCCAAGGTTTCCATATTTCTCTTCCAGCCGAATCGTGGGACCTTCGACCCGAGCGGCCGTGGCGGGCAGAGTCAGCGAGCGATCGGCCGCCGGCCGAACGACCGTGGGCCCAACCTTCGGCGGTGAATTGCCGGCGACCGGCTGCGGCGGGCCGACGCCGGCGACATAGGCGATGACGTCGGCCAGATCGTCGGCGGAGAGATCGCGTTCGAGTCCCTCGGGCATCAACGATTTTCCGGTCCGCCGCAGCGTTTCGAGATTCTTGCGCAGCACGACTTGCTCTTTTCCCTCCTGACCGCGGAGAGTCAGGCTTTCGCCGGTTTCGGCGGCCAGCACACCGGAGAACTGGCGGCCATCGTCGGTCACGGCCAGATAGTTGACGTAGCGGTCCTCGATGGCCCGATTGGGATCGAGAATGGCGATCAGGAGTGCCTGGGGCGATTTGTTGCCGACGGCGGCCAGATCGGCACCGACGGCAAATCCTTGTCCTTCGAGCCGATGACAGGCGGCGCAGCGGCGGGCAAAGACCTGGCGGCCGCGGGCCGGATCGCCGGTTTTTTCGAGCACCGAGGCAAGCCCTGCGATCACTTTTTGCCGGTCCCCGTTGCCGGCGGCCAACAGTGTGGCTGCCCGGGTGCGAATCGACGGTGAGGGATGTTCCAACAATTGCTGGCGGCGAGTGGCATCGAGTTGATTCGGCTGGACCGAGCCGTCGGCGAGTCGATCGAGGAGTGCGGCGATCCAAGCGTCGCGGCTGACCAGCACATCGAGCGCACGAGCGGCCGAGGCGGGACTGTACGACGCCCACGGAGCGAGCAGCACTTCGGCGGCGCGATCGTCGGCGGAGCGGGCCAGCGCATCGATGGCGGCCAATTGAACGGCGGCCGATTGCCGCGGCTCGAGCAGTGCGGTCAGCACCTCGAAATCCTGATCGCGCTCGTCACCCAGGCCCAGGACTGCGACGGCCGCAATGCGCTGGGCCTCATCCTGCGAATCGTCGCCGGCGGTGGCGCGGGCGGCCGCGATGATCATCTGCAATTTGGCTGGCACGGTGGACACCGCACTCGGCGAATGCGTCGCCGCAGTCTTTGCCGCCAATGTTTCGGCGAGCGGCTTGCCGGCACGACGCAACGTGACGAGAGCGGTGGAGATGGCAGTGAATTGCCAGGGGGCATACTTGCCGTTGTTGGGCCTGGCAACGGCCGCCAGGCCGTCGGTGAGGGCCGCATCGGCGCCGACTGCCGCGGCGAAGACGAGCAACTGGCCGATGGCGTGCGAATCGGGCGAATCGGCAGCCAGCGCTTCCGTTAGCACACCGGCTACATTTTCGCGGTTCAGCGAGCTGAGAGCCGCGGCCGTCAAATACGGATCGCTGGCGCGACGCGCGAGGAGCTTGCCGAGCATCGCGGGCGATCGAGCATCGGACCAGAAACCGAGAAGATAGGCCAGTTGTAACTGCACATCCGCAGCCTGGTTCGTGGCATTCTGACCCCCCGCGATCACCGCCAAAGTTTTTCCGAGGCCAGGCATGGCCGCCAGATGCCGCTGGGCAATTTCGAGCGATTGGGCACGCACCGCCGGCACGCGATCGGACAGGCCGGTCAGCAACATCTCTTCGGTGAGAACCCCGAGACCGTCGAGCGTCCACAGGGCCTGGGCGCGAACCGCCGGTCGAGCGGCCCCGCGGGCGAGTGTGGCCAGCGGCGCGGCGGACTGGCGATCGTTTCGCCAGAGGATGGCACGCTGGACGAGATCGCGAAACGTGCCACTCGATGAGTCGAGCGCCCTGGCCAGTTCGAGCGCGGTCAAATCGCTGCAGCGCGGCACGCGGCGGAGCGGCACATCGTCGCGCACGACGCGATAAATGTGGCCACGATCGGCACCGGCGCGCAGATCGAGCTTGGCTTCAAGGTCGTCGGGAATCCACTCGGGATGTTCGAGCACGGCCCGATACATGTCGGCCACCCACAGCCCGCCGTCGGGGCCTGGCCGGCACATGACGGGCCGAAACCAATTGTCGGTCGATCGCAGGAAATGGGCGTCGGTTCCGTCGGCCGGCTGACCGTGAAAGAGCAGCCCGGTGCGCGTGAGCGACTCGCGATGAACGAGATTGTGCGACGGCTCGCAAACGAAATAGTTGCCGGCCACGTCGGCGCCCAACAGATCGTCGCGATAGATCGTGCCGCCGCAGGCCGAGGTGTAATGATTGGCCGCTTGCGGCGTGTTGAACCGCTCGACCGTCACGCTCAGCGGATGCAGCAGCGGCGCGGGATCAACCACCATCGCGGTCGGCGCGGGGGGCGCGATGTGGGGATTGCGGCGCAGATAGCGATCTTCCAAGACAAATTGGAAGCCGGGATTCGAGTTGTTCGAGCCGAACCAGTGTCCCCAATCGTCCCGATCGCGGCCGAATTGCGTGATGCCGGTGACCGTTTCCAGCGCGCCGTCGTCGGGGCGAATGCGCAGGTCGCGACCGCTGATGTCGACCGTCTGGCCGGTTTGCCGCGACTCGACCTTGCCGCCGCTGTCGCCATTGGCCAGATAGCACCAGCCGTCCATGCCCCAGCGCAGGCCGTTGACGCGGTGCTGCTGGTTGCCGGGGTTGAAGCCCGCGAAGAGCGTGCGCCGCTCGTCGGCCCGGCCATCGCCGTCAGTGTCGCGGGCGAAAAAAAGTTCGCCGGAGGCGGTCACCAGCACGCCGTCGCGCCAGGCCATCAGGCCGGTCGGAAACGGAACATCGGCGAGAAATTCCGTCGAGCGGTCATAGCGGCCGTCGCCATCGGTATCCTGGAGGTAGACGATCTTTCCGCCGGGCTGGCCCTGATTGTCGAGGCCCAGTGGATAGTCGAGCATCTCGGCCACCCACAGTTTTCCGTCGGGCCCCCAATCGAATGCAACCGGGTCCATTACCAGCGGCTCGGCGGCGACCAACTCGACGTGAAAGCCGGCCGGGACAACGAGCGACGCCAGAGCGGCGGCCGGATCGAGCGGCGGCGGCGTGCCGGCCGGCAGCGATTTGCCGACGACGGGTGGCGACGGATCGTCGGCCTGGGCAGAGCGCGCGACGGTTGTCACGAGAGCGCCAAAAAACGCGACGCCCCAGACCAGACGGCGGGCGGCCGCGGTGAAGCGCGATCGAATCATGCCTTGCCTCCGAGACGGTCGAGCAAAGCGCCAGCCTGGCGGTTGAAGGTGCTTGCCGCTTCGGTCGTGAAGGGGGGCAAATCGACCAGCTTGGGAACAACCACCGCCGCGTACTCGTTGGCCGCGTAGGCAGCCGGGTCGGTCAAATAGCCGACAAAGTCGTCGGTGTAGCCGACCGCGAGGGTGTCGCGAAACGGAGAGCCGCGCCGCAGCGCCAGCCCATAATAGCTGTAGAGCTCGGAAGAATGAAACAGCATGCCGACGGGGCCGAGTTGCAAAGCCGAAAGGGGCGTGCGATACGTCGTCACCGAGCGGTCCCATTTCTGCGCGCCCGCAAACCACGCCTCGGCGAATTTGGCGTCGACCCACTCTCCCTCATGACACTTGGCCGGATCGCCGCGGTAGCGCTCGATCTCGTCGGCAAAGAGCGCCAGATCCAGCGGCAATTCGGCCTGGGCAGTCAGCACGCGCAGCGCGTCGACGTGGACGGTTTGGGCGCCGTCGATGGCCGTGCGCAGCGCTTTGTGAACCGCGGCAGCCGTCGGTTCGGCCTTGCCGATCCATAGCGATCCGTCGCCGGGATTGACGTCGCCGGCGTGCCCTTGCAAATAGGAGGGGAGGATCTTGTGGCTTTCCAGCGTCAGCGCGTCGACCAGGCCGGGCCAGTCGGGGCCCGCCGCTTCGTCCTGATAGGAGACCGGGTGGCAGGCAAAATGATACCAGAGCAAATCGGGCCGGCCGCCGCCGCGCCGAAACAGCAATACGTGGAGCATCGTGTCGAGCCAGCGGTCGGCTTCGGTCGACGCGGCATCGAACTCGACGTCGGTCTTCCAAGGGCGGCGGGTGCGATTGAAGCTCGCCCCCTCGGTGCGGCATTTGCCCAGCAGCATTTCGGCCGGGGCCAGATCGTCTTTGGCGAGTTGAACCGCCTTCAACGTGGCGGCCTCGACCGAAAGCATGTATTCGGGCGAGATGGCCCCCCACTGGCGTAGCGCGCGGAACGTGGGCATCGAATGGGTGTGGGTGGCGGCGAGCCGGACGTTGGCCGCCGGAATGCCGGTCTGCCGCTCGACGGCCGCTTGCACGCGGCTGGTCAGATCGGCCGACACCGCCAGGATGTCGAGCGAGACGATCGCGACGCGTGCCTCGCCGAGCCCAAGCACGATCGCCCGCACGGCCGAAGGCTGGCGGACGCTGGTGATGCGGCGGGGAGTTTCGGGAGGGCGATGAAAGCCGGCCAATTCGATTCCCAACGGAGGCGTGATGTCGACGACGCCTTCGCCGGCCCGCAACTCGGTCCCGTTTGGGTTGGCGGAAGCGCGGGAGGCGATCCAAGGCAATCCGGCCACGGCGCCGAGGGCGGCGGTGGTCTTTCGCAGAAAATCGCGACGCCGCTGCCGGCGTTCATCGTGGTGGGGCATGGAACCGCTCGCTTTCGCGCAATCAAAAGGAAACGCGGCGCCGCCGCCGGCGCCAAAATCTCATTGCCCGACGGTCTCGCTGGCTTGCAGCGCTTGGGTCGCCCCGCGGCGGACGTGGAGCAGCAACGGGAGCGAAACCTGTCCGTTGTCGGTGCTGGCGCGGAGTTGGAACAGGCGGTCCTGTTCGGGCACGTTGCGAGCGGCCGAGAGGAAGAGGGTGCGCTCGGTTTGGCCTTCGAGCAGTTGGATGCCGTTCAGACCGATGTTGTCGACGATCACGCCGAACGGCAGATTATCGGCCTCGAAGTTCACCAGTCCATTGTTCCCATCGCGCTCGACCGAGAGGGCGAACTTGATGGTGGTGCCCGGGGCGATGGTCAGCTCGGCCGGCGGCGGAAAGTCGAGCGTGCCGGCGGCATCAACCGTCGGCAGACGGGGCGACTCGCCTGGCGGGGCCAACCGGACCAGCACTTGCGGCTTGGGCCCGAGCGCGATTTTGCCTAAGTCGCCGGAGGGCTTTAGCACCTCGGCACCGCCGATCGTGGCGCGGGCGCGGATCTGAGTTTTTTGAGCATTGGCTTCGGTCGGAGCCGGCGCCGCCGGATGAGCCGACAACACGCCGCGGGCAGTGCGCTGGCCGGCCTCGATGATGATCGGGGAGGTGACGTAAAAGCCGGGCGGAAGCCCAGCGATCTCGACACGGACTTCGCCCCAGAAGCCATCCTTGCGATCGACCGTTACATTGAGCCGAGTGCCGCTGCCGGCCGCAATCGTTGGATTTTTTTCGGCGATGCTGACGGTGAAATCGGGCTGCGGCCGGCGGACGACCAACTGATAGCCCATCGTCGGGCCGCCAAAACCGCGGACGTCGGTCACGCGGACCAGGTAGCTGCCGTCGGCCGGAGCCGTGAACGTGAGGTGCGAAAAGGTACCCAAGCGGCGCTCGCCGTCGTCGTCGTTCTCATAGCGGAGGCGGAAGACGGGCAACCCGTTGTAGGGGAGCTGGGCCGACAGGGGGAAGGCTTGCACGACGTAGGCTTTCGAGGCCAGCGCGTGGGTCTTTCCGCTGGTGTCGAAATAGGCGAAGCGCGAGCCACCTTCGGGATAGAAGTCGGCGTCGGCGTCGGGACCGCGACGCTGCTGATACTGCTTGATCACTTCGCCTTCCATGTAGACCAGGTCGTTGAGCTCGATTTCCTCGTAGTTCGCCAGCCGCATTCCGCGCTGCACGGAATCGGCACTGCGAAACTCGAGTTCCGAATCGCGCACCGGGCGCAGCAGCAGCCGCTCGACCGGACGGCCGTCGGCGGTAAGGATCTCGATCTTGCTGTCGAGCGGATGCTCCTTGGCGGCGCCCTCTGCTGGCGGCGTTGTCTCGACGATCCAGCGCTCGCCCGCCTTGGCCTCGAAGCGGAACAGATCGGCATCGACCGGCTGGCCGGTCGACTCGATGCGACCGGCGGCGACGCCCGGAACCGCCAGCGGCGTGGCCACGGCCGGCAGATCGTTCGGTTCGACTTCGGCAACGTGCGGCAACGCGGCGACCGGTGGCTGCTCGCCGTACCAGGCGGCTTCGGGCAGTTCCGACAGGGGCGCGATCGGCGCCTGGGTGGCCTCGGCCCGGGCGAGCGGATACTCGGCCTCGCTGCCGTCGAGCCGCGAAACGTAGAGGGCGGCACTGTCGGGCGAAATCGCCAGCGCGGCCGGCCAGTCGGGCTGCGCTTCCAACGTGCCGCGCAACGTCATCGACGGGCTGTCCCAGATCTGAATCAACCGGTCTTCGCCGGCCGAAACCAACGTGTGGCCGTCGCGCGAAAAAACGAGTTCGAGGATCGGGGCTTCGTGAGCAAAACGCGAGATGACCAGCGGATTGGTGTTTTCCTTGGCGTCGGCACTGACGTCCCAAACGCGAATCCGATTGTCGACTCCGCCGGCGACGACTTGCTTGCCGTCGGGGCTGAAGGCGACGGTGTACAACTCCTTGAGCGATTGCGACAGCGTATCGAGCCGGGCACCGCTGGCCACGTCCCACAGCTTGACCGTTCGGTCGCCGCTGGCGCTGGCCAGCACGCGGCCGTCGGGCCGAAAGGCGAGATCGTAAACCGCGTCGTTGTGGCCGACCAGCGTGCGCAGTTCGGCACCGGTGGCGACGTCCCACAGCTTGATCTGCTGATCGTAACTGCCGGTGGCCAGAATCGTGCCGTCGGGACTGAGCGCGACGGCGTAGAGGCTGTCGCGGTGGCCCGTAAAGGTCCGCAGCAAAGTGCCGTCGGCCACATTCCACAGGCGGACTTCGCCGACCAGGCCGGGCTCACCCGCCGCGCAGGCCAGCCGGGTGCCATCGGCCGAGAACGCGACGCTGGTCACGCGGCCGCGATGTCCGTCGAGCTTTCGCAGCAGCGAACGATCGCTGCGGTGGACGATCTCGACCGTGCCGTAGTGGGCCTCGGCCAACAGTCTGCCATCGGGGGAACAAGCCAGCGCTGTGGGGGGATCGACGACCGCGCCGCGGGGAGTAATTTTGGGAACGACCAGAAACGTCGGATCGGGCTCGGCCCCTTCGGGACCCTTTGCACCGGCGTCGATCCAAGCGGCCAACAGGGCGATTTCGTCGGCCGTCGGTTTGGTTTCATCCTCGGGAGGCATGGCGGGTTTTGCTTTGCCCGTCAGCACGCGGACCAGCAAGCTGTCCTGGCTGCGGCCGGCGGCGACGACGGCGCCATGCTCGCCTCCCTCCAGGATTTTTGCATACGTCTCCAGTACCAACTGGCCTTCGTGATCTTCGCCGTTGTGGCAGGCCGTGCAATATTTTTTGAAGACCGGCGCAACCTGCGCGACGTAGTTGGGCGCATCGGCCGCGGCGGCCGAACCGGCGAGCGCGATCGCGAGTATGAGCAAGGCGGCAGTGAACAAGCAGGTGCGAATCATGGTGGAAGGGCGAGTTAGGGTGAACGGAATTGGCACTTCGTTGCGCCGTGGGCATTCTGAAGCAATAGGTCGGTGGCACATATTCGGTTTACCTACACGAGACCTCGGGTCATTGTCGGCCCGTGGCCGGAGCGGCCGTCGCTCCGCTGAGCAAATACTGCCGCACGATCTCAACTTTATACCCATGCAGGGGTGGATGCGGAATCGTGCGGTCGTCGAGCAGAATCGTTCCATCCGGACCGATCAACACGTAATTTGGAAAGCCGTTGGCGATTCCATGCGCACGAAAGCTGGCGACCATCCGACCGTCGGCGTGGTCGACTACGACTGGAAAGGGCAAAGCAATGTCGACCACATGCTTGCGCACCTCGTCGAGCGTTCCGTACGAGTTCGTGTGGACCCCGATCACAACTACTCCTTTGTCGTTGTACAATTCGTGAACGAGCTTCACCGAAGGGAAGTCGTGATGGCAAGGTCCACAACCGGTGAACCAAAAATCGAGCAGGACATACTTGCCGCGCAAGTCGGCAAGTTTTAGCGGCTTCCCGTCGGTATTCAGCCAGGCCACGCCGTCGAGCTCGGGTGGCTGCCGCCCCTTGAGCGAAGCGGCCGCGTTCTCCTCGGCCACTTCGGGCGGGACAATTCCGCGAGCCCAACTGCCCATCTCATCGGCGGCGGTCGCCAGCACCCAGTCAGGCTCGTGTGGTTCGAGCTTAAGCACCGGCTTGCCCGGTTGATCGAGCCGCACTTCCGCGCGGACCGAGAGCGACCGGTAGGGATCGAAGGCCCACAAGTGCTGAGTGTAGAGGTGCTCTCCAGTCGCCTCGTCGACGGGTAGCCAGTGGGGCTGAAGTTCGAAGTGGCCGGTCTCATCCGTCAGCACCGGTTGCAGGCTGCACTGACTTCCTCGCAAGCAGACAACCGCTCTGGCGGCGGGACCGCCGTCCGGATTCCGGACGGTGCCGACAATTCGCGGAATCGGCCGCACCCGAATGTCCGGAATGACGGTCGAGTTGTCCGCGGCGGCGGCAAATTCGACGTAGTCGGTTTCCGAGATCCCGCCCGCGCCGCTACCGCCACCGAGGAACTGCACCCGCGCTCGCCCGGCGGCCAGCGGAATCGTGAATTTGCCTTCCTTATTCGTGCGCTCGATGCTGGCGCGTGCCCAGGTTTCTACCGCCGGGACCACTGGTCCGCGAGAAGCGCCGGCGGCAATTTCACCGAGGATCTCGAGGCCCGGGAGCGGGCGTGCTGATTCGGCATCGACGACCCGGCCGCGCGCCATGACTTTCGGGAGGACATCGAATTGCAGGTCGTCGTTTTGACCCTTTGCGATGCAAATCCACTGTTCTTTTTCGAAGTTGACGGGCGGCAGAGGCGTCTCGCTGCTGGGCGTAAAATAGTAGTCGTCGTGTTCGAGTTGCAACTGATTATAATTGCCAGGCTCGATCGCCACGCGAGCGACCCCGGAATCGTCGAATTCGATTTCGCGGTAGACACTCTGCGACGGACCGTCTCCCTCCGCGGGCCGCAAATCGAGCGCCACGCGACGGACTCGATCCGCCGGCTTGTCGCCGACAGCTCGCAAGGTAAGGACCACGCCGGGGCGCATCGTTGCCCGGGCCGTTGCACCCGGAACGATCGTCAGTTCGTCGATGCGAACCGGCGCCAGGTTGGGATGTTCGACGACAATGCGGAACAAGACGTCGCCCTCGGGCAACGGCGGCAATTGAATGCGGCCGGTTTCGTCGCTTTTTGCAATGGCAATGCCGAGCGAGTCGACCATCATCTGCGGGAAACGCATTTCGCCGTTGACGCCGCGCTGGCGGAACTCGCGCACCCAGGCGCCGGCGACCGGACGGCCCTGCTCGTCCTTGATTTCAATCACCGGCGCAACCGGCGGCCCGAGCACGACGTCGACTCGCGCCTGGCCGCCGCTCTCGACGCCATTCCCGCCAAATGCGCGGGCAAAGCCGGCTGCTTGAGCCGATATTGCGTAGTCGGCGGCCGGAAGTTGGACAAACGAATACCTTCCGTCTTTGTCGCTCAACGAGCTGGAACAATGCACCCAGCGAGCCCATTTTTTGCTGTGGATCCGTGTGTAACGAAAGAGATCGACCTGTACATTGGGAACGGGCGAGCCCGACGCATCGACGATTTTGCCCGAAAGGACTCCGTGGTTCTCGACCCCCGCCGGCTGGCCCTCGTCGGCCGAGAAGACCTGGCCGCCACCGCCGAAGACACCAACGGCCAACGCCATCGCGCTAAGGCAACGACGGAAACCGATCAGGCAGTGGAAGCGATGGGTTGGCACGGGCAACTTTCGGGCGATGACGCGCGAAGCTTTTCAGATCAATGGTTGAACAAGAATTCCTTGCTGCTGAGCACGCCCCAATAGAGGTCTTCCAGCAGCAGGCGGTGGTTGGGCTCGGCGGACTCGGCGAACGTCCCGAGCAACCGGAGTTTTTCGTCGGCGGTTGGTGGCCGCGAGAGGGCGGACAGATAGAGGTCGTCGATAACGGCTTCGTCGGATGCGCCGGCGGCGAGCAATTTGTCGATGCGATTGTCCTTGGCTTCGAGCTTCTGGTTCAGCGTGTCGCCGTTACTGATGTTCAGCACCTGGACCATGGTCGGCTGCGACGACCGTTCGCACTCGCAGGTGATTTGACGAGCGGGGCGGCCGAACGACTTGAAGAAATAGCCGTTGGCATCGATGTCGACCTGCTCCATGGCCCGTTTGCCCAAGGGCAAATCGCGCAGGTCTTTGACGTTGCCGCCGGTGCGGATCTGGAACTGGGTCGGGACGGCGGTGACTTGCGAGAGGGCGTCGATCAGCACCTCGGCCTTCAGCCGCTTGGGATAGTAGCGCGAGTAGAAGCGTTCGTCTTGTTTGTTTTCGGGCAAGGGCTCGCTCGCCCGCTGATAGGTGGCCGACTGGAGGATCGCCCGCATCAGGGCTTTGAGATCGAAATGGTTGTCGGCCAGATACTTGGCGCTGGCGGCCAGCAGTTCTTCGTTGCTGGCCGGGTTGGTCAGCCGCAGATCGTCGACCTTTTCCACAAGTCCGACGCCGAAGAAGTTGGCCCAGACGCGATTGGTGATCGCCCGCGTGAAGTAGGGATTTTCGGGCGCGGTGAGCCAGTGGGCGAGATGCACGCGGCGATCGGCCGGATCGTCGAGCGAAAGGGGTTGGCCATCGAGCGGCGCGGGAGGCTGCGGCCGCCCTTTGCTCGGCTGAATCAATTCTCCGTCGGAGCCGGCAAAGACGGTGCGATCGCCCGTGCCACCGCCGCCGCCCCAGCCTTTGCCCTGCACGCGGGCGAACAAATTGGCCATGGCGAAGTATTGGTCGTTGGTCCACTTTTCCAAGGGATGATTGTGGCAGCGGGCGCAGTTGATGGTCATGCCGAGGAAAGCGGCCGAGACGGTTTCGGAGATTTCGGTGGCGTCTTGATGCAAGGCGTAGAAGTTCGTGGCGCCGTTTTCCACGGTGCTGCCGGACGAAGTGACGACGGCCTCGACGAATTTGTCCCAAGGCGTGTTCTGCTCGACCTGCGCGCGAATCCACTTGTAATAGGCTTCGAGCGCCTCGGGACGCAAACGCGCACCGCTGGCCAGCAGCAGGTCGCACCAGCGATAGGTCCAGTAGTCGACAAACTCGGGCCGGGCCAACAGCGACTCGATCAGCCGATCGCGCTTGTCGGCGCCCGGATCGGCCAGGAACGAGCGAACTTCGTCGGCCGTGGGCAACATGCCCAAGGTGTCGAGAAACGCGCGGCGGACAAATTCGTGGTCATTGGCCGGTGGCGACGGCGGCAGGTTCAAGCTTTCGAGTTTTGCCAACGACAACTCGTCGATGAAGTTGCGCCGCGGCGCCTGGGCAAAAACCTCGGACGGGATGGCCGCCGGATAGGGAACGCTGAGCGTGGCAATCGTGTTCAAACTCAGATACCAGGCGCTGGCCACCGCCTCGCCCGAGCCGACGACGGTCACCAGCCCATCGCCATCGACCGTGGCCACCGACTCGTTGGTCGACGTGAACTTGGCCCAGCGGGTGACGTCTTCGGCGTGTCCGTCGTTGAAATGCGCGCGGACGATGAGTTGTTGCCGAGCGCCGGGAGCGAGCCGCGATTTTTCGGGCAGCAGTTCGAGCCGAACGACGCGCGGGTCGTCGGCCCGGGGGGCCGGAGCGCCGGCGGCGATCCACTCTGAGATCACCCGATATTCGGGCGAATCGACGGCGAAACGGATCCCTCCTTTGTGCGGAATCAGGCCGGTCGGCTTGGTCAGCAGCAAGCTCCGGCCCGGATCGTTGAGGACGACGCGCCGCGCCCGGGCCTGCCGGGTGAGGGTCGAATAGTCGGCCAGGGCATCGAATCCGCGGAGGCTGAGTTTGAAGCCTTTCTTGCCGGCGAAGGCGCCGTGGCAGGCGCCCGAGTTGCAACCGCTCTTGGACAGGACCGATTCGACGTGATTGCGAAAGCTCCAGACGAACGGCCGATCCATCTCGACCACGGTCACGTCGCTGCTGGCCCGCAGTGCGCCGGCGGTGGCGACGATCTCGGCCGTTCCGTTGCCGACCGGGAGGACCACGCCCCCCTCGATGCGGACGACTTGCTCGTTGCTCGACGTCAGGCTGACGCCTTCGGTCAATTGTCCGACGCGATGGCTCCCCTGCACCTTCTCCAGCACCAACCGCTGGCTGGTCGCCGGACCGGTCAGCACAATGGAGACGGGCAGCAGTTCGAGGGCATCGGCAGCCGGCGCTGGATTGGCGGCCGGCGCGGCAACTTCGGCCGGCGCAGTCTCAGCCGACGACGCGGTTTCTGCCAACGACGCAGCGCCGAGCAGCAGCGCGGCCAGCGCCAAGCTTAAGCCTGAGGGCGTCAAAAGATGTCGGATGCTCATGGAGTAATCTGCTCGCGGATGGTTGAGAGCGATTGGGGGCGCTCTTGCGCGGGTAGGCGCGTTCCAGGGGGAACGCGGACCGGCTGAACCAACTAGAATAACTCGTGGATTTCTCGCGTGCCGTAATTGACCAGCGGAAAGGGACGGCCCGCGGGACCGGGGATCTTGGTTTCGAGGTTCAAGCCCAGGCTGTGAAAGATGGTGGCCACCACCTCGCCTGGTTCGACGGGCCGTTCGGCGGGGACGCCACCGATAGAATCGCTGCGGCCGACGACGCGGCCACCCTTCACACCGCCGCCGGCGAAGTACATCGTCCAGCACTGCGGCCAATGGTCGCGGCCGCCGGCGGGATTGATGCGCGGGGTGCGGCCGAACTCGGCCAGATTGCACACCAGCGTGTTTTCGAGCATGCCGCGCTGGTGCAGATCTTCGATCAAGGCGCTGTAGGCCTGGTCGTACATCGGAACGACGATGTTCTTCATGCCGTCGATCGACGTGAAGGGATTCGATCCGTGAATGTCCCAGGTGATTTCGTTGAAGACGGTCAAAAAGGTATTGACGGTGACGAACCGCACGCCCGCCTCGATCAACCGGCGCGCCAATAAACAGCATTGTCCAAAACGGTTTTTGCCGTACCGCTCGCGGACCGACTCCGGTTCTTTCGACAGGTCGAAGGCCTCGCGGGCTTGCACGCTGGTCATCAGGCGAAACGCCGATTCGAAGTTGCTGTCGAGCAGGTGGGCATTTTCGCTGGCTTCGAAATCCTTGACCGTCTGGTCGACGATCGTGCGCAACTTGCGGCGGCGATCGAGCCGGACCTCGCCGATCTGCGGCGGCGGCAGGAGATCGGGGACTTTGAAATTGGGCTGCGAAGGATCGGCCATCAAGGCAAAGGGATCGTTGGCCTTGCCCAAGAAGCCGGCGTCCTGCCCATGCGACAGCCCGCCGCCGGTGTCACCCATCGGTTGGGGCAACAGGACGTGGGCCGGGAGATCGGTACGCCGCCCGCGCAGATATTCGACGACACAGCCGGCGTGCGGAGTGTTGACACCGCCGCCGAACAAGCGACCGGTTTGCAGCATTTGATGGCCGGTGTCGTGGACGGCCGCGCCCGTGTGATAACAACTGCGGACGAGCGAAAACTTGTCGGCCAGCTTGGCGTGTAAAGGCAGAATTTCGGAGATTTCGATGCCGGGTGCGCTCGTGGCGATCGGTTTGAACGGACCGCGAATCTCGGCCGGCGCGTCGGGCTTCATGTCGAACAGATCGAGTTGGCTGGGCGCCCCCAGGTTGAAGATCATGATCACCGATTTGCCATTGTTGTCGGGATCGACCGCGCCGCGGGCCTGGGCCGCCAGCAGCGCGGGAAGCGAAAGGCCGATGGCCCCCAACGTGCCGACCTGAAGAAAGTCGCGCCGCGTCATGCCATCGCAGGTGTGGGCCGTACCCTTGCCGATCAGATCGAGCATCTTGCGACTCCTCGGGAAACTGGTTTCCGCCAATGCGCCGGCGCTTGCGGCGGGTGCCCGGCACGGCCAGGGTGCAGGGCGGTCGCGCTGGGGCGAGCTGTCGGGGTCTGTCGGAGGTGACAGGCGCGCTGGCCGCACGCGACACGTCCGACGAAACAACGTATTGGGCAGGCGATCCAAACGATGCGCTAGGTAGGTCGATCGAGATGCAAAACCCGGGATCGACCAGCCGCCAACACATCAATCCTAGCCGATCGGTGGACCCAAAGAAAGCCACCGCCAGCCGCCGCCCGAGCCCGACCGGGCCGAGGGGGATTTCGCCCGGAAAACCGCCGGTCAGGGGTGCAAAACAGGGGCGGCGCGAGGCGCGGCGCGCGTCTCAGTCGGCGGGGACCGCCACACGCGCCGGGGCGGGCGTGGGCGGGACGGCTGGCAGAGTCAACGCGAGCTTGAGGCGCGCCGCCTCCGCCCGGCGGTTGGCTGGGGCAAGAACCGAGGGGACCGTCTCGGTCGTTTTGACCGCTTCGATGACCTGAATATCGACCGCCGCCGTCGGATGGAGCTTGATCTGGCCGAAGCCGCAGCCCTCGACCAGTGCGGCCAACTCGGCCGCGGTGCGCATTCCGCCCGGCAATAAGGAAGAGATCTCGAGATCCAACAGCTTTACGATGCGGTCGCGGCCGTTGCGCGGATCGACGACGGCGTCGATCAACAGCAAGGTTCCGCCAGGCTCCATGGCCGAGTGGCAATTGCGAAGCAAGCGGGCGGCATGTTCGTCGGTCAAGTCGCAGAGGGTGTTTTTGATGATGCAGGCATCGGCCCCGCGCGGAAGGACGTCCATGAAATTGCCGGCGACGGGTTGGCAACGGTCGCCGAGCCCGGCCGCCGCGAAACGCGCCTCGGCCAGCCGCAATATTTCGGGCCGGTCGAAGAGGATGCCGCGGACCTTGGGATGGGCCAAGAGAATGTGCGAGAGGAGACTGCCGGGCCCGCCGCCGAGATCCATGATGGTTCGGAAGCGGCCGAAGTCGTAGGCTTTGACAATTTCGGCCGATTGGCGCTCGGTCCAACAGCCGAGGCCGCCGAAAAATGCTTCTCTCGTTTCGGAGTGGCCGGCCAGGTAATCGTAGAAGTTCGCGCCGTGGGCGAGTTGAAACGACGGCAGGCCGGTCTTCACCGCTGCGAGCGTTTGGGCATAGCTCTGCCAGATTTCGGGGCGGCCGAACATCCGCACCCAAGAGCGCAACGAACCCGGCGCATCGCTCAACAGCACCCGGGCGCGGCGTGTCAGACGGAACCGCCCCTGGCGATCCTGGGCAAAGACACCGAACGCCGCCAGGGCGCGCAAGATGCGAAACAGCGACTTCGGGTCGGTACCGGTGGCCTCGGCCAGTTCGGCAACGTCGCGAGGGCGCTCCTGGAGCAGGTCGGCAATTCCCAGCTCGGCCGCCACATAATAGGCCCGAGTCAGGTGGAGCGACTCCATGGCGAAGAAGATCGGTTGAAACCCGGGCGGGTTCCACAGGTTCATCCACCGCCGCTTCAAACTGCTAAGTAGGGCCATCGGCAACCTCTCCGGCAGTTGACAATACGCTTTTGACGCGGCCGACACAAGGAATCGTGGAAATCCGCACTGAATTCATTATAATTGGCATTATCCTGTTGCGTGCCGCGAATCATGCCTCGTTTTAGGCTATCGCATATCTCTCAGCGCTTCGTTAACAAGTTCTGCGCTCTCCCGCGGCCAGCCTGCGTTTGACGCGGTTCATCTGGAGCTGCCCACAAGCCGTCCTGAGCGCCAATCTCTGCGAACTAGCAGGAATTGAAGCGTGAGGCGGAGCGGCGGCCGCGCCCCCGCTCACTCCCGTTCGCTTACGACACAAAGTCCTTGTGACGTGGCCAGCCAGAGCCGATCGCCGATCCACAGCCCATCATCAATGCGGTGCTGAGGGCACAAACGAAAACTGTCGGCCGGACCAAACTCATCGAGCACGCCAGTCGCCAGATTCAGCCGGTAGAGGCCAGAGGTAACGAAACAGGTCCGCGGCCCGCCGCCAAACCAGACGTGGTCGCCATGCTCCGCGACAAAACGAATCCCATATCCACCACGTTGATGTAATGGATCAGGCGTGGTCCATGTTTTTTCCAGAATCGCATCCTCTTCGGTCGTGTGATCCCAGCGAAACAACTCTCGGTGTTGATTCGACGCCCAAACACCGTCGCGGCCAGCATAAATGCCGTGTGTGTAGGCTGGCAGCTCGGCCGCCTTCGGAGTCGACTTGCGCCATCGAGCCCCCGCGCGCGACCACTCATGCACACCCCGATCGGAGCGGACCAGCAGCGACTCCGGCCTGACGACGATGTGCGTCACGCGGGTCGTGGGCGCCTCGGCGTTGTCGAAGACATACACCTCGCCCGCACGACTGATCTCGACCACTCGGCCGGTCGGTTCCGGCGTGCCAGGTTGACGACCATCGAAGCGGCCGATGCCCAAATAAATCTTTTCGGCACCCAGCGCGATCGACTCAACGTGCGGCAGAGGGAGCGATTCGGGCGGGACCAACTGAGTCCAGTTGCCGCTCTTCAATTCGCATTGCCAAAGGCCACGCTCGTCGGTACCAGCCCACAGCATCCCGTCTGCGCACGCCAGGCACGTCACCGCACCCAGCGCAGGATTCAGCGGCTGCCAGACGTGACTGGCAAGGTCGAAGGCGTAAAGGCCCGAAACGTCCCCCAGAAAAAGCTGATTACCGGTCGCGGCCAGCGTGATCGGTATCACGATCAGCGGGCCGACATAGCCAAACTTTACATCGGCTGGGAACGGAAAGTACTCGACGTCGACCGCCCGATCGGCCCGCACCGGAATGCCTCCCAGGGCCTTAATACGATCGACCATCTTCCACGAAGGGGCCGGGTTCAGCGATTTCTCGGCGGCGGCTAAATAGGTGCTCAGGGCTTCGCCCTGTTTCGCCAGCGCATCGTAACAAGCGGCGAGCTCCTCCAGCCGGTAATAAATAATCTCGCGCGCGGCCGGGCCCTCGCCCGGATCGAGCGCCAGCAGCAGATCGAGCCCCCGCTGCGGCTGCTGGGCCAGCCGATAACATTTGGCCTGATAAACCACTCCCCTGCCGCGGCCGGCGCGGACATGTGGCGGCGACCGGTCGTTGATCCGTGCGGTCGCACGTTCCCAGAGCGCGGCCGCGGCGAGATACTCTTCGCTGCTTGCGCACAGCTCGGTCAGATTCTGAAGACCAAGCCAGCTCCGTTGGTAATTCTCCTCCTCGGCCCAGCGCTTGAAGAGGTCAATGGCCACGGCGTGCAGCTCGGGCGTGTCGGTTGCTTGTTCCGCCAGCCGCCGAGCGAGTTGAAGCACCACCATATTCACATCGCCCGCTCCCGCTGGTGTTCCAGGGTGTCGGCTGGCACGCTGGTCCAGCCGGGGAAGAACATCGGCGATCGCTCGCTGCAACTCGGGACTGTCAATCGGGGGACGCTTCGTGCGATGCATGGTGTTGAAGTAAGATTGGCTGAACTGTCCTAACTGATGCCATTCCTGAAGATGGCTTTCGTCAGACGATTCTTCGAATGCGAAATCGATCCGCCGGAGCGTCGCCGCCTGGTCTGCGCCGACGAATTCCCTCGTGGCCGGATCGAACCCGATGCGCATCAAGCTTACCAGTGCCGCTTGGCGGATGCTTTTTCGATCGTGCCACGGGAATCCGCTGCGCAGTGCCGCAAATACCTTGTCGGGCTCGGCGACGATCTTTCGCAAAAGCTCTTCGGCCAATTCAGGGCGATAAGTCCCCTCCCCCGGCAGCGAATAGCAATACGCCAGCGCGAACGTCGAAATCGCATCGTCCGGCGTCAGCAGCAAAATCGTATTCAGCCGATCGATTGCTGAGCGCAAAAGATGGCGGCCCGGCGGCGAATCGTACAGAACAATGTTGCGAAGCCCATGGATGGCAGCCTGATCGGAAAACAGGCCGTTCATGGGCTCGGCATTCCGCGGCGGCGGGGCATGTTCGCGAGTGATGTAAATCGGCGGCCCGCAGTGAAATGTCTTGATGTCGTCCAAACGCAGCAAGTCCGCCATCACCAGGTTGCGGAGCGCCTCGACTTCGAACCGCGTCCCTGGCGGCGCCAAGCGCGGGCCTCTGGCGTTGGCCGGCAGTGCATCGACCAGCCGATCGATTTGCGTGGCCAACCGTTCGTCCAAGTTGGCCAGCAAACATGTAAACCGGAATTCCTGCACCGCTTCGCCTGTCGCCACGTGAATCATGGCGCCGCGCACGGCAACGGCCTGGCTGTCGCCAACCATCGCTTCCTCGAACTGCCCGCGAATGAGGTACGTCGTCCCGGCCGAAGGAATCTCGTTCGGCGCCGAGTTTTTATCGGGCAGGCCCGCCTGAATCAGGTCGAGTTCGTCTTGCCACCGCGCCAGGCTCGGCCGCCGCAGAACTTGAAACGACCCGCGAGGAATCGGCGCTCGGCAACTATGGGCGACGTCCTCGATCAACAATCCGCCGTCGAGCGTGGCCCCACTCGTGGCGAGCAATTGGCTGGCGATCAGATCGGCAATGCCGACTTCGAGCGGGGCCAGGCGAT
>Ga0182024_10006056_pt1 | contig 26730 bp, 23 predicted proteins | sample P32metaG_FD_120480 | JGI IMG/M metagenome (GOLD analysis project Ga0182024, IMG submission 120480) | Permafrost microbial communities from Stordalen Mire, Sweden - P3-2 metaG (Illumina Assembly) | ecosystem: Environmental > Terrestrial > Soil > Wetlands > Permafrost | place: Sweden: Stordalen... | reverse complement strand
GGCAACACGCCGATCTTCTTTCCCATCGACTGGCACAACTCCAAGATCCCCGGCTTCGACCTGCGCGCCGACGTCCCCAACTTCCACCACCTGGCCGCATTCGTTGTGATGTCTTCAGTTGCCGCCCGCTTCTTCCCGCCCCAGTCCGCCGGAGCAGGGGCCACCGTCGGCCAGAGCGGATTTCCCTTCCGCATCGACCACGACGAGAAGTTCAACCAGACCACCCATGTCCAGTACTCGCTTCCCATCAAGCGGGCTGCATGGGTCGGCCTCAACTGGCGTTATGACAGCGGTCTGGTGGCCGGGGCCACTCCCTGCTTTAACGTCATCGGCGCGAACACCCTCTGCTCATCCGACATCACCATCAACGGCAACCCGGGCGTCGATCTCAGCGGCCTCACCCCCGATCAACAATTTCAGGCGGGAATCACATGCAACGGCGTTCAGGCTACCCCCAGCGCCGGCTTCACCCAATGCCTCGTCTCGAAATACGGCTCCACTCTCCTCTCGATCCCTGCTATCAACACCGAGGATGACGACCACAATCCACCGCGAGTCGCGCCGCGCAGCCTGTTCGACGCGTCCCTCGGCGTAGACAACCTCCTCGGCGGCGAAAAAAAGAAGTGGAGCTTGCGATTCACCGCAGTCAACTTCACCAACAAGTACGCGCTCTATAACTTCCTTTCGACTTTCAGCGGAACCCACTACGTAACTCCACGGGCGCTGACGGCGGAACTCGGCTTCCACTTTTAGCCGGCGCCCAACCCAACCATGCAATGCCCGGAGGGGACGCAACGCTCCTCCGGGCGTGCTCTTCGAAAGGAGGAGGTTGTGTCCGGAGCTCCTAAATGGTGTCGCAGTAGCAAACGCCGCATACGTCAAATCCGTTGGACACGCTGGGAGATCGCCAGCGTCACCGCGCTCGGTTCCCTGATCTCTCTGCTCGGCCTGTTGCTGGCCGAGTGGCTGGCCAGCCATCCCTTCGACTGAAGCCGTCATCACCACCGCGCCGTGGGCCAGCCTGCAGCATTACCCCAGCCGTTCCTTCAGGATGGCCTTTGAAATCGCATCGAGCACTCCATTCAGGAACTGCACCGACTCCGGCGCCGCATAGCGCCGCGCAATCTCCAGCGTCTCGTTGATCACGATCGCCGCCGGCGTATTCGGCCAGCCCAGTAACTCCGCCACGCCCGCGCGCAGCAGGTTGCGGTCCACCACGCCCATCCGCTCCAGCCGCCAGTTCTGCGCATGCGCCTCGATTAGCCCATCGATCTCCGTCTTGCGCTCCGTCGCCACCCGGTACAGGTCCTCGGCAAAGCCGCGCGTCTCGCCGTCCACATCGTCGCGCGACTCCCAGAACAGCTTGCGCACGTCGTCTGCGCTCTGCTTGCCCAAGTCGCCCTGGAACAGCATCTGCATCGCCAGTTCGCGAGACTTGCGCCGCGTCCCCACTACTCGCTCACCACCGGTTGCGGCGTCTGCTCGCCTGCAAGTTTCCTGTTGATCGAAGCCATCTCAATCGCCGCCACCGCCGCCTCGAAGCCCTTATTGCCGCCCTTCACGCCGGCGCGGTCCAGCGCCTGCTCCAGCGTCTCGCACGTCAGCACGCCGAACGCGTGCGGCACGCCCGTCTCCTGCTGCGACTGCCCAATGCCGCGCGCCACCTCCGTGTAGATCGCCTCGTAGTGCGCTGTCTCGCCGCGCAGCAGGCAGCCCAGCGTAATGATCGCGTCGTACTCCTTCGTCTCCGCAAGCGTCCGCGCCGCCGCAGGAATCTCCCACGCCCCCGGCACGCGCACGATCTGCACGTCGCCCTTCGCCGCGCCGCTGCGATAAAGCCCGTCCAGCGCGCCCTGCAGCAGCCGGTCCGTGATCACCACGTTCCACCGCGCCACCACGATGGCAAACTTCATTCCCGTGGCGCTCAGGTCGCCTTCTACCGCAACCGGCCTTCCGTGCAGCGCGTTCTCGGGCTCCCAGAAACCGATCACTAGCGCCGGGTCAAGCGCAACCGTAAACAGCCGCGACCGCCAATGCGTCTCGGCGATCTCACCCACCGCAACACCGTCCGCGGACTCCAACTTCGCCCACCGCTCTACCGCCGTGCGCACCGCATCCAGCTGCGTCACCTCAACCAGCACCGGCGGAACCGCCGGCGCGCGACCCGCCACCAGTTCGAGATTGCCCAGCGGCGCAAGGAACGCCGCGCCCTTGCCGGCGCCCCCTTGTGAGGTTTCGTCCCAGCCCTTGCCCCGCTCAAAGCCCAGCGCGCCAAACAGCCCGCTCAACCGCTCCAGCGCAGCCGTCGACGCCACCTGCGTCACCAGCGTAATTCCCTTAATCATCTTCCGCTCATCTCGCTTGAACCATCCATTCGATTGTATCGTCTGAGTTGTCGCGCACCGCGCATCGCATCATAACTTGGCGAAGGACAATGCGCGACCACGCGCCGCACAATCACCGTGGCCGAATCGGAAGCGCACACCAGTGTTTGCGCGCAGGGAGATTTAGACGATGAACTTTGAGACATTGCTGCTCACCACACAAGACCACGTCGCCGCCATCACGCTCAACCGCCCGCAAGTCCTCAATGCGCTCAACGCGACCATGCTGCGCGAGCTTGATGAAGCCTTCGCCGCGCTCGCTCTCGACTCCTCTGTTCGAGCAATCCTCCTCCGCGGAGCGGGCGGCAAGGCCTTCGCTGCCGGTGCCGATATCGCCGAACTCGCCAAAGTGGACAGCTCTTCGGGCGAACTGATGGCAGAAACCGCCCAGCGCATCTTCCGCCGCATCGAGACCCTCGGCAAACCCGTCCTCGCCATCATCGACGGCTTCGCCCTCGGCGGTGGCTGCGAGCTCGCCATGGCCTGCACCCTGCGCCTCGCCGCTTCTACCGCGCGCCTCGGCCAGCCCGAGATCAAGCTCGGCATCATCCCCGGCTATGGCGGCACGCAGCGCCTGCCCCGTCTGGTCGGTCGCGGAGCCGCCCTTAAACTCCTCCTCACCGGCCAGATCATCGACGCCGCCGAGGCCCTCCGCATCGGCTTGGTCGATGAGGTCGTCGAAGCCGCACCCGCAGCGCAAAGTCCAGACGCAAATCACGACCCGCTCGGCACCCGCGCCCTGGAACTCGTCCGCACTCTCGCCGCCCAGCCGCCGCTCACCATCGCCGCCATGCTGGACGCCGTCGACCGCGGCGCCGATCTCCCGCTCGACCAGGCCATCGCCCTCGAAGCCTCAATCTTCGGCCGCCTCTGCGCCACCCAAGACATGCGCGAAGGCACGCGCGCCTTCCTCGAAAAGCGCGCCGCAAACTTTACCGGCCGCTGAAGGCTTTTTAAGTCACCTCGCACGCCGCATCGTGGAACCACTCTGCGCCGCCACTGCAATCCGCATCCAACTGCTTGATATGCTTCTAGACGAGCCTATGCCTCTCTTCTCTTCGCGCTCCTCTCACCGCCCTTTGCCCACTCGAACCGCCTCCGCACGCGCGGCCCTCGCCCTCGCCGCCTGCCTCGCGCTCCCGCTGCCCGCGCTGCTCTCCGGCTGCAGCCGCGCCACCGCCACCGCACTGCCCAGCCCGCAGGAGATTGAGACCGCGCGCCAGCAGATGGAGCTCATCCCGCCGCCCTCGAAGTCCCGCTACATGGCCGTGCGCTCGCTCTCCGGCTGGGAGAACCCCTACCTCACCGTGCAGCAGAACATGGCCATCCTGCACGTCACCATGGCCGACGCCAACCCTTCCTCGCTCGGCGTCGGCGGCCTGCTGCGCCCCGTAGGCGCGCGCCGCCAGGACCTTAGCGTCCGCATCGGCGACCTGCCCGCCGCGCTCAACGCCATCCCCGACACCTCTTGGCCCTACGGCCGCGTGGTCGCGGTCGAAGAGGCGCACGATGCGCCCCAGTCCGCCGAGCCCGCCGTCCGCCGCAACGTCGAGGCCACCATTCGGACGCTCAACGATCTCGGCGTCGTCGTCTACGAGTGGAACGACAGCAGCGCAACCCATTGAAGCGCGCACAGACCAAGGACTGAAGAGCGTACGCGGATTGAGGACACGGCGATGAGCAAACCTAAAGCGACCGAAGTGACGAAAGCAGCGAAAGCGCCAAAGTCGAAATCCCGTTCTCTCGCGAAGGGCATCGCCGCCGGCCTCATCGGCGGACTCGCCGGCGCCATCGCCATGACCTTCGCCGAGCGGGCGTTCCCGGCGCGCCTGCGTACCCAGACTGAGCCCGAACCGCCAGCGCTGGCCGGCGAACCCGTCGCCAGCCACGCCCTCATTCCCGCCACAACAGCCACGCCCACGACCATTCACTGGAGTCTCGGCGCGCTCGCCGGCGCAGCCTACGGTGCAATCGCCGAGTTCGTTCCCGCCGCCACCGCACGTGAGGGCGCCACCTTCGGCTTGACCCTGGGCACGCTCGTCCAGGAGGGCGCAGTGCCTGCAATCGGTGTCGTCGCCCGCGCGCGCAATCAGACTGCGCCGCCCAGCGCCGCCGAACTCACCTCGCATGTCGTCTTCGGCGTCACCACCGAGTGGGTCCGCCGCCTGGTTCGTAAGTTTATTTAGCCCGCAAGCTGCTCTAAATTACCTCGCACTCCCAGGTATCCGCTCGCGGTCCTCGCTCCAGTTCGCCACAATCGAGTCCACCACCACGTGCCCCACGCGGTACGCCGTCTCCAGCGACGGCACAAACGCCGTGTAGTGTCCCAGCTTGGTCTGCGCAATCGATTCTGCCGCGCTCACGCCGATCTTCGGCACATCGTAGTTGCTCGCCGTTCGCAGTACCAGCACGCGGCCGATGTCCACCCTCCCCGCGCGCGCCAGCCACGTCAGCGACTGCAGCGTCCCCGTGTCCTCCATCCCGCAGATCGCATACGTCCCGCGCCCCGCAGTCGCATACTTCACCCAGTTCTCCGCCCACTGGTTCATCAGTTCGCCATGCCAGAAGGTGCTCGCCGAAAGGTTTGCGCCCTTCATCACCATCGGCGGCCGGTGCGCCATATCGCCCGCGAACTCCATGCGCAGCGCCTTCAGCTCCGGCGACTCCGGCAGCGCAACGTCCTTCGTCGTCTGGAACGCCCACTCCACCAGCGCCGGGTTCAGCTGGTAGACCGGCGTCTCGCCCAGCTCCAGCGGCTGCTCATACGGCACCGACTTGCGCAGCGGCACATAGCCCGTCGTCCACAGCTTGCGCTCGGCTTCCGTCGCGTGCGGAATCTCGCGCGCATCGATCTCATACCCTATGTCCCCGTCCACCACCCAATCGTTCCACACCGCCGAGGCCAGCGAGCCGGCCGCCGGGTCCATCCCGCCGATCCCCGCCACCAGAAAATACGCATGCGTCAGGTCGAAGCGCGGGTCCAGCCCCAGCGCCATCACCGACGACGCTGCCCGCGCCGTCCCCACTCCCGTCAGCAGCCCCAGCACGCCCGTCTGTGCATTCAACCGCAGGTCATGGTACCCCTGCGGGAACCCAAATACCGTGTCCAGATGCTCGCGCTCCACCCAGTACTGGTACTCGCCCGGCGCGTCGCCCGTGTCCGCGCCCTGCTCGAACATCGCGATCACGACGACCTTGATCTCAATCGGCTTCGCAGGCGACGCAGCCGCATTCGACACCTGTGCCAGGGCGCTGCCGGCCGTTGCCAGCAGAAGGAGTACACAAAAGAGTCGCATACAAAATGGTACATCTTGAGTCGGCACAGATTTCCCGCATCTCGAAACTTGGTGGTGTCCTATTAGTGCGTTGCGGATCTCGTATATGATGTTTTGCACTATGCCCGACGATCTTCCCAACCAACCAGCCGAGCGTCTCGATGCCATACGGAAGACCCTAAACTTCAGAGAAGAAAAGGATGAGGGCCTTCAAAAACTGGCCGACGAGGAGGGGGCTGTTCTTCTCTGCATGGTGGTTCCGTATCGCAGCATACGGATTTCTCCTGTTGACGAAGTACGGGCGTCGATTGGGCTGCACGACGAGTTTGCTGTAGAAGCCGTATTGGAGGACATGGCAAAAAAGAAAATCCCCGCCAAGAAGCTACTCCTCCTGCTCAATACGACCGGAGGGGGGCTTCACTCATCCTTCAAGGTCGCTCGCGCTTTGCGAGTTTCATTTGAGGAAATTGAGATTTTTGTTCCCCATATGGCCGCGAGCGGGGGAACGCTAATCTCCCTAATAGCGGATAGGATCGTAATGGGAATCATGAGCCAATTGAGTCCCATTGATCCCCAGGTCTTTTGAACCGTTCGCATCGCTCCCCAGCCAACACGAGCAACCGGAGGATCGTGTCACGGTGGACGCCGGTAACGCGCTCCACGCTGCGCACCGACATGCCCTCAACTAGCAGGCGAAGGACGCTCTCCGCCTTATCCAGCGGCAACCGCATGTCGCCTAGAGGCGCGTCGTGATCCTGAGTGAAGGTCTTGGAGCACTGACGGCAGCGGAACCGCTGTAGGCCGTTTCTGTGCTTCCCAAAGCGTTTGCAGGCGACGTTGCACGAATGGCAAGTCATGTGAACTCTCCTCTTGAGTCCACAGCCTGTTTGCCGGATAATGTCTTTGCGGGTCTATCGCGGCTTCGGCTGTGGTGGATTCTTGACCCCGGTTGGCGTTGACGCGCTGGCCGGGGGCGCTTGCTTCTGAGGTAAGTATACATTTTCGTATCGCAAATGCAATACGTTTTCGATACATATTTCATATCAACGCTTGACACCATGTATCGGAATGGCGTAGCGTAGTTCTCGGAGGCGATTATGGCCGACGAGAAAGCAGCACCGACCAAGGCAAAAAAGGCGGCCCATCGAAGCCCGAACTATCCGGCTTTCGATCTGGCAGTCGCTTTGGGCAAGATTCGATTGGTCTACAACGCGGAGAAGCGAACGCCTACCACACGCGAGGTGATCGCGGAGCATCTGGGCTATAGCAACACCGATGGCCCCGGCGGGCGGGCGCTCTCCTGCATACGCCAATTCGCCTTTTTAGAGGATGCTGCGGACAAACTCAGGGTGTCCGACTTAGCCTTTTCGCTTCTACATCTACCCGACGACGATCCGACAAAGCCGGGACTTCTCCGGCAAGTGGCTCTGCGCCCTAACCTCTATCGGTCACTGCATGACGAGTATCCTGACCGGATTCCGTCAGACTCCACGCTTCGCTCTAACCTGCTAAATCGTGGGTTCAATCCCGAATCAATCGACGGTGTAATCGCTGATTTCAAGTCCACGATGGAACTTGCGAAAGTCTACGATGTATCCGACAATGGGGCAGAGGTTGAATCCAAAATGCAGACTACTACCCCTGCCGCTCCTACTCCCCTCGTTCCTCAGTTGCCGGTAAGGTCTACCGGAGGAGCACGGAACTATTCCTTCGCGCTGTCGCCTGACGCCCGCGCAGAGCTTACCCTGCAAGGCGATGTAACGCCCGACGATCTCGAATTGCTCCGCGCTCACATTGAACTCACCATCAAGGCTCTCGCCCGCACTGCGAAGGTGATCGAGCAATGATCTTCTGGCGGCCTTCTCTTCCGAGGCCGCCACCAACAGCAACGCAGAGTTAGGACACTACCCGAAACTTCTGCGCCTTCAGATCTGAATGACAACTTCAGACCCAATCCCCGACCGCATCACCCTCCGTGACTACCGCCCCTCGCCGGAGAACCGCGACGCGGACGCAATGTATGCGCTCGACCTCCAGTGCTTCGATCCGCCCTTCCGCTTCAGCCGCCGCGCCATGCGCAGCTTCGCCGAAACTCCCGGCGCAATCACCCTCCTCGCGGAATCGCTTCCAGCGGACTCCGATCCGTCCCAGGCAGCCCAGCCCGCGCCACTACTCGCCGGCTTCTGCATCGTGCATGTTGAAGACCGCACCGCCTACATCGTCACCCTCGACGTCGCCCCTGCCTTTCGCCGCCACGGCCTCGCCCGCCGCCTGATGGCCGAGGTCGAAGCGCGCGCCCGCGCCGCCCGTGCCGCGCAGATGACCCTGCACGTCTTCACCGGCAATACCGGCGCCATGCAGTTCTACGAGTCCCTCGGCTACAACCGCACCGGCAGGACCGAGAACTTCTACGGTCGCGGCCTCCACGCCCTGGTCTACAGCAAGCGGCTTGAAGCGAGTATCTAGGTCGCTTGAACCAAATCTATCTAGGTCGCTTGAACCAAATCCCAGACTTCGACCTTTATCCCAAAGTCAGCTTCAACCAGCTCACCCATCCTCTTTCGTCCGGGCTCGAGCGCTTTCTTCATTCCACCGGGCTTCGAAATTAGAAGTAGATCGCTAATTGGCAATCCTTGTTTCTTAGCTAAGACGCATTTCAAGAGATCCTTCTCAAACTCCGAATTGGGATTCCTTAAGCTCAGCGCGATCTCGATCACGGTGGTTTCGTCTGGAAGATAGAAATCAAAACGGAAGTTTGCGCCGGACACGCATTGCTTTTCATGCAATTCGGCACCAAACTGCAATTGCGCCAGCGTTCTTAGACCTTCCATAAACGCGTTTGTTGCATAGTCACCCTCCCCGGCCCCTTTGATATCAAAGAACCTAGGAGTGCCGTCAGCAAACTTCTGGGCAAGTATTTTGAAGCGATCTACTTGTTCGCCCATGCCCGGCCGCCTTTCTTGTCGACGATCACAGCTATTCGTAGTACCGCGCAAAGCTGGTGTCCGTCTCAAACACCGTGCAGTCCTTCACCCGCACCCGCCCTCCGGTCAGTTCGCGCAGCTCTTTACTTGTCTCGTCGTGGAAGTACCGCGCCAGATTCTCCGCCGACGGATTCAGCTCGGTAAACGGCGGCAGGTCGTTAATCATCCTGTGGTCCAGATACTCCACCACCGGCTTCAGCAGGTTCTTCAGCAGCTTGAAGTCCAGCAGCAGCCCCGTCTCGTCCAGCTCCGCGCCCGCCAGCGTCACCAGCACACGGTAGTTGTGCCCATGCGGGTTCTCGCACTTGCCGTGATAGTTGCGCAGGTAGTGCCCGGAAGAAAAACCGGCCTCCACGGTGACCTCGTACATTCGCGTCTCTTCCTTCCCACTCGTCCGCTACAGAACAACGCACCGCGCGCGGCCAAAACTGCTGTTCCAATTCTATTCGTCCGGCATGCCTGCATTCGCACCGGCTTGGATCGCATCTGCAGGCTTCACGGTTTTCTACGCTGCCGCCGTGCCTCTTCGCTTCTCCGCTCCGCCTGCTCAAACAGCGACGACAGAATCCCCGCCAGCGCCGCTACCAGCGCGATCAGCAGTAGCACCAGCCCCATCGTCCGCCACAGCGCCACATCGCCCGGCGAGCCCGGCTGCCGCGCAATATTCGTATACGCCACGCCGCAGGAGATCAGCGCGAACACCGCCAGCGACCCAGCTAGTATGTAAAGATTCCGTCCCATGCATCTCCCCGTCAATCTCCAAGGATACGTCGTCCGCTATCGCTCCTGGTAGCGCCGTAGCACGTCGTCCAGTGAGACCGTCCCCTCCAGCGCCCCTCGCGCCGCGCGGTTGGTGACCGGCAGCAGCGGCCAGCGCCGGAAGTGCGGCAGCGCCGAGGCCAGCGGCAGGTCGGGAAACAGGATCGGCGTCCGCTCTGCGCCCAGCCGTGACTCCAGCGTTTGCCCCGACAGGAAGAGATCATCTTCCGCTCCGCGCAGTATCTCCTCGATTTCCGCGCGCGTCGCCGCGTACCACAGCCGGTCGCTGCAGTGCACCAGCACTGCGGCCGCGGCCTGCATTTCTCCGTGCTGCTGTAGCGCACCCGCCGCAGCAGCCAGCGTCTCTGCCCCTTGCAGCACCGGCACTGCCACTGGCTGCAGCGCATCCTCCAGATGCAGGTCGCTCTCCTCGCGCTGCTCCTCCATCGAGGGCAGGTGCAGACCATCCTGCTGGGTAAATATCTCGAAGATGGGCACCGGCATCAGCGCGCGCGAGATCAGGTACGCAATCGTGTTCGCCAGAATCACCGGCAGCACAATCGAGTAGTTCTGGCTCACCTCCATCACCATAAAGATCGAGGTCAGCGGCGCCCGCAGGAACGCCGCGAACAGCACGCCCATCCCCACCAGCGCGTACGATCCGATCGAGCCCGTCAGGTGCGGGAAGAAGTGGTGCTCGAACGACCCCACCGCCGCGCCCAGCATCGCCCCGACAAACAGTGTCGGCGCAAACATCCCGCCCGGCGTCCCGCTCGAAAACGACAGCGTCGTCGCGATGATCTTGAACAGCGCCAGCAGCAGCAGCATCTGCCAAACGAACTGCGCATGCATCGCCGCGTCCATCACCTCGTAACCCGCGCCCATCACCTGCGGCAGCCCGAAGTATCCAATACATCCCACCAGGAACCCCGCCGCCGCCGGCTGCAGCAGTTGCCAGCGTGCCGGCTGCCGCCGCAGTGCAGGACGCAGCCAGCCCACGGCCCGCGTAAAGATCAGCGAAGCCACCGCGCCCACCACACCCAGAGCCGCATACGCCAGCAGCTCGCGCGGGTCCACCAGGTTCACCACCGGAATGCGGAACATCGGCTCCGCGCCCCAGAACCAGCGCGCCACCACCACGCTTGAGATCGCCGCCAGCACAATCGACCCCAGCAGCGACGCGCTCCAGTTGCCGATCACCTCTTCAATCACAAAAAGAATCGCCGAGATCGGCGCATTGAACGCCGCTGCCAACCCCGCCGCCGCGCCGATCGGCGCAAACAGGCGCAGCCGCGCCCGCGACAGCCCAAACCGCCGGCTGATCAGCGACGCCACCCCCGCGCCAATCTGCAGCGACGGGTCCTCCGGCCCGGACGAGAAACCCGCGCCCAACGCCAGCGCGCACAGCAGGAATTTGCCCACCACCGTGCGCCCGGAGATGTATCCGTTGTGGATATAGAGCGCCGCCTTGGTCTGGTTCACGCCGCTGCCCCGCGTCGCAGGAAATACGTAGCGCACCAGCACCGCGATCACCAGCCCGGCCAGCGTCGGAACCACGATCAGTCTCAACTGGTGCGGCTGCGGCGACGAACCCCGCAGCAGCACGCTCAGCCAGTCGAACGCCATGTGGAACGAGACCACCAGCAGCCCGGCGATCACTCCCACAAAGATCGACAGCAGTAGCAGCAACCGCTCCTCGCGTAGACTCGCTACGCGCGCGACGTCCACTGCCGCCGCCGCACTCGTCTTTTCGGAATGGCTCATCTTGCTCATGCGTAGCTTCAATCGCGCGGAACTCCGATCGGTCCCGTCCCTCCTGATACAGTCCCTGCCGGCGCAGGTGTGCCGCTCTGCGCAGCTGCAGCAGCTGCGGCCTCCAGCCGCTCGATCGCCGCCTTCGCCGCCGGGTCGTGCCTGCGCGCCTTCTCCGCCCGCTGGTAATACATCAGTGCGTCATTCGCGTCCTGCGCCTGCTCCAGCAGCTCGCCAATCTGCATGTCGCGTCCGTAATCGTCCGGCGCATTGCCGCCCGCGATCAGCAGCTCCATCCGTGCCGCAGCTGCATCGCCCTGCGCAATCAGGTATTCGGCCAGTTCCAGCCGCACTGCGCCCCTGCGCACCGCGCCGTCGCCCTCCCACGTCCCATAGATCGCCGCCCGATAAAAGTTCACCGCGCTCTGCTTGTCGTTCCGCTTGCGCGCCAGCCGCGCCAGCTGCAGGTTGATGGCCCCATTGCCAGGCTCGGCCTCCCACAAGCTCAGAAAGTACTGGTAGCTCTCTTCGCTCTCCGCCAGCCGCCCTGTCTCGCCCAGCGCCTCGGCCAGCAGCAGCTCAGACTCGCGCGTACTTGACGTCCCCTCCTGCGCATAAGTCAGCGCGGTGCGCAGCGCTGTGACCGCCTCATCTGGTTTGCCCGCCCCCAACGCCTCGCGCCCCCGTTCAGCCCAGCGCTGGGCCAGGTCCGCGCGGTGCGCGCTGAAGCTGCGGAACAAAAACAGCGTCACAGCGAACAGCGCCGCTGTAATCAGCGTCAGGCTGAGAATGGCCAGCGAATCCCTCAGGATCAGCCTGCGTCGCGCAATCGGATCTGCTTCGAGTTCCATCAACATGCTGAATAGTGAGACGCTGCGCAAACCGCCCGCGTGCGGCACTTCGTATCTCCGCGTGCGCTTTTTGAGTCACTGCGCAACCCTTCGAATTTACGCGCGTCTCTTCCAGTCTATTCGCTCGCGCCGATCTTCCCTATACCGCGCAGCCCCACGCCAGCCAAGTCTATTCCGGTTAGCCCCATCCGCCGCCCCTCGCGCACCATCCACGCAATGCGCTCCGCAGCAGCCGCATAATCCAATCCCTCTGCACGGATGTTCGAGACGCAGTTCCTCTCCGCATCCGTCATGCCCACGCGCGGCGCCCACGTCACATAAGCCCCCAGCGAATCGGGCGCGCTCAGCCCCGGCCGTTCGCCGATCAGCATCACCGTCACGTCCGCACCCAGCGCCGCGCCAATCTCATCCCCCAGGGCCACGCGTGCCTGCTCCGCCACGACAATCGGTGCAATCGTCCACCCGTTCGTCCATCCGCTCAGCTCTTCCGCACTCGCAGCTCGCAGCAGCGGCAACAACGCGTCCAGTAGCGGCATCGCGTGCCGCTCCGCCGCCAGCGCGGAGAGCCCATCCGCAACGATGACACTCACCACCGCCTGCGTGCCCCGCACGCCGCCCTCATCTCCATGCTGCTCACGACCTTTCGCCAGCCGCTCCGCCGACGTCACACTCAGCCTCCGCCCCAGGTCCCGCCGCCGCAGATACTCCGCGCGATCGCTTGCCGCGCTCTTCACCGCCATCGCCGTCAGGCCCCGCTCGCGCAGCGCCGCCAGCATCGTTGCGACACCCAGCGCCATATGTACCGCGTCCCGCGCCTGCGCGTGCGCCAGCGTAAACTCGAGCGCCGGGCGCGTCGCCAGGCTCGCCCCCACGCGCTCCAGCCCCACACGCGCCGTGGTCAGCTCCCGTAGTTCATGCGCCAGTTCATGCGCCAGCTCGCGCGACAGCCGAGCATTCGCATCCGATTCGCGAACCGCACCCACCGCAGTCTCATCCGCGCCGCTCATGCGGTCAGCAACCTCGCCACCGAGAGCTCCTGCACCCGCCCCTGCGCCATCCACGCCTCAAACTCCGGCGCGGCCTTGAGCCCCAGGACCTCGCGCAGATACAGCGCATCGTGGAACGATGTGCTCTGGTAGTTCAGCATGATGTCATCCGCCCCCGGCACGCCCATAATGTAGTTCACTCCCGCCGCGCCCAGCATGGTCAGCAGCGCGTCCATATCGTCCTGGTCCGCCTCGGCGTGGTTGGTGTAGCAGACATCGCATCCCATGGGCAGCCCCAGCAGCTTGCCGCAGAAGTGGTCTTCCAGCCCCGCGCGCATGATCTGCTTTCCGTCATATAGATACTCCGGCCCTATGAACCCCACCACCGTATTCACCAGCATTGGCCGGTAGCGCCGCGCCAGCCCATAGGCGCGCGCCTCCAGCGTCTGTTGGTCTATCCCAATGCCGCCCGCACCGTAATGCGCGTTCGCCGAGAGCGAACTGCCCTGCCCTGTCTCGAAGTAAAAAATATTCAGAGATTCCTTTGAAAACTCCGTCTCTTCGCCGATCCCGCCCCGCCTCAGTTCGCGTGCCATCTGCTCCGCCTCATCCAGCAGCGCCATGCTCACGCCAAACGACCGGTTCGTCGCCTCCGTCCCGCCGATCGACTGAAACACCAGGTCCACCGGAGCGCCCAGCCGCATCGCCTCCATCTGCGTGGTCACATGCGCCAGCACGCAGCTCTGTGTCGGGATCGCGAACCGCTCGCGCGCGCGATCGATCATCCGCAGCAGCTCCACCGTCGAGCGCACACTGTCCTGCACCGGGTTGATCCCGATCACCGCATCGCCCGAGCCCAGCATCAGCCCATCGACGATCGACGCCGCAATCCCCACCGGATCGTCCGTCGGATGGTTCGGCTGCAGCCGCGTGGAGAGCCTCCCCGCCAACCCCACCGTCGTCCGGAAGCGTGTCACCACGCGGATCTTTCGCGCCGCCAGCACCAGGTCCTGCAGCCGCATCAATTTCGACACCGCCGCTGCCATCTCGGGCGTCAGCCCTGCCGCCAGCCCCGCCAGCCGTTCTGTCGTTGCCTCATCGGAGAGCAGCCAGTCGCGCAGATCGCCCACCGTCAGGCTCGCCATCGGCGCAAACGCCGCCGCATCGTGCGTGTCCAGGATCAGCCGCGTCACCTCGTCGGTCTCGTACGGCACCACCGCCTCATTTAGAAACTGCTTCAGCGGAACATCGGCCAACGCCATCTGTGCCGCAACCCGCTCCTCGGCGTTCGCCGCGCAGATGCCCGCCAGCTGGTCACCGGAGCGCGCCGGCGTGGCCCGCGCCAGCAGCACCGCCAGCGAATCGAACCCGTACCGCACGCCGCCGACCGTGTGCCCGAAGCCCATGCGCCTAAGCTACCTAAACTTGGGTGCCCCGTCCAAAGCTCTGCCTGGGCGGCATCGGCAGACCTCACCCGCGCCGCTCAAATCGCCTCTCCGCCGCTCCGCAGTAACTCAATCGCAACGTAACTCAGACGGTTCCTCTATGTCCCAATGTCCTCTCGGATTTGCAACACTTGAGCCGAGGAACCATCGATGCCCCCGCGTCTCTTAAAATCCCTGTTGCTCGCCGCCGCCGCGCTGCTTCCGCTCGCGTGCGCCGCGCAGGCCTCGCCCGCGGGCACCGCCCCGCCCACGCCCTCCAAGGCGGACATCTTCGCCACCTACTCCTACCTGCATCCGTTTGAGAGCCATCTCTACGGCCAGTCGTACACCTCCATCCCCGGCGGAGCCTCTGGCGGCTTCACCGCGTACTTCCTGCCCTGGCTGGGCGTGGATGCCGAATACGCCAAGCTCTTCGACAACCCTGACTACTGCTTCTCCACCATTCAGGCCGGCCTCGCCGTGCGCTACCCCCACGGACGTCTCGTGCCCTTCGCGCACGCCATCGGCGGCGCTGCCCAAACCGGCCCGGCCTACGACCACAGCGGCGCCGGCGACATCTGCAGCTGGGGATGGGGTGTCAACGGCGGCGTCGGCCTCGATTACATCCTGCCCGCCTTCAACAACCGCCTCGCCATCCGTCTCCCTGAGCTCGACTTCCAGTACACCCACACTGACTTCGGCCCGCAGGTCCCCGCCGGCGCCCTCGTCGGCGGCATCGGCGAGATCAAAGCAGTGCGCGCCGAAGCCGGCTTCGTCATTCGTCTCGGTGAGTCCGCGCCTCCACTGCCTGCCTCCTACGGCTGCGAGGTGCAGCCCGTCTCCGTCTATCCCGGAGACCCCATCACCGTCACCGGCAAGGCCCTCAACCTCGAAGAGAATAAGCACCTGCTGCCCACCTACACCTGGAACTCCACCGGCGGACGCATGCCGCAGCAGACCTCCACGCCCAACAACACCATCTCCACCGCCGGCCTCGCCGCGGGAGACTACACCGTCAACGGCACCGTAAGTGAAGGCATCGCGGCCAACCGGCACGCCGCCTGCACCGCGTCCTTCCGCGTCCTCGCCTACGATCCACCCACCGTCGCCTGCTCTGCCTCGCCCACCAGCCTCGCACCCGGCGGTTTCTCCACCATCACCGCCGTTGGCCGCAGCCCGCAGAACCGCGCGCTCAACTACTCCTACGGAGCCAGCGCCGGCCAGATCACCGTCAGCGGCACCACTGCAACGCTCGCCACCGCCGACGTTCCACCCGGCACTATCAACGTCACCTGCAACGTAGTCGACGACCAGGGCAAGCAAGCCTCCGCCACCACCACCGTCGCTGTCATCGCGCCTCCGCCGCCGCCCGCGCCGCCTGCGCCCTCGGCGCAAAAGCTCTGCAGCATCTCCTTTGAGCGCGACAAGAAGCGTCCCGTCCGCGTCGACAACGAAGCCAAGGGCTGCCTGGACGACATCGCCCTCGCCCTCGGCCGCGATCCCAACGCCCTGCTCGTGGTCGTCGGCAAGCATGGCGCCGACGAGAAGCCCGACGCGGCTGCCGAGCGCACCCTCAACGTCAAGCAGTACCTCACCGACGAAAAGGGCATCGACCCCACCCGCATCGAGGTCCGCACCGGCGAGACCGCCGACCGCACCGTCGACAACGTCCTCGTTCCGCCCGGCGCCAGCTGGGACACGCAGGGCACCACCAGCTTCGACCCTGAGCACGTCCAGCGCCACGGCGAGCCCTACGCCCCCGCGCCGAAACCTAAGAAGTGATCAGCGAAGAAATCGGTCCACACTCAAAGGAGGAGCCTCAGTGCTCCTCCTTTTCTTTTTCAACCGCGCGCTTTTTACTAATTCGCCGAAGGCTGCTCGATATGGTCGATGACCAGCACCTGCCCCTGCCCCTTGGTCGGCACCAGCTTCAACCCAAGCTGCTCCTGAATGGCGGTGAAGATGTCCGGGGGAGCATCGGGTGATGGCGGGCTCCCACTCCCGCCGCCGGCAGCCGCTCCGGTCTGTAGCGGCGTCCACTTCAGCGAGATATCGTAGGTCCCGGTTAGTCCCGTCTTATCGACCACCTCGCGTCCGCCTACATCTGGCGCGCACTCCAAAACATCGGTCAGGGTACGGATTGGCGCGGCTCCTGCCCGAATCACCGTCCCGCCCGAGGCGACTTGACGCTTGGTCGGATCGGAATCCTCTGTAAGCTTCGAACCGCCCTTCGCCGGCACCAACTCGTACATCGGCATCTCCCGTGTCTCGAAGTGCGCCTTCAGCTGGAACCGGTCCGCCAGCAGAGACTGCATCATCAGGTCGGTTTCTTTCATTTGTTCCGCGGGGCTCATGGTTTTCATGGCATCGCGTATGGAGTCCGGCGCCTTCCCCTGGATCACATACCGCGTGCTGTTGATCCAGTCCGGGCCGATGATCGAGCCGCTTATGTTGGGCGGGATACCGAACGCCCTCTGAATGTAGGACCGCAACGACGGCCCATACCCTTTCCCATCCCAGGGTTTGACGGTCGCCACCTCATAAGCAGGCATCTGCTCCGAGGGCGCAGCCATGAACGGCCCCGCAACGGAAGGCCCCATAAAAATAGAACATATTTGGCACGGAGCGCATCGACCCGAAACCGCGATCAACGCACCCACAACCAGCAACCTCAAGCCACTGCGATTCGCATGTCCACTAACCTCTCGCACCATCCGTCTCTCCTCCCAGCTTTACTGCCAGTTTGACTCACGCCATGGATTTTCCGTCTTAGAGAAGCTCCGTGATTTTCCGTGTTCGAGAAGCTCGACGTCAACAACCGCTCTAGCCGCCCCTCGCACAAGCCGCTGCAAACGAGTTAGACTTTCCTCGCCCGCAATCCGGCGCGCGCCTCCGCTGCCAACACCGTAAGGAACCCAAATGTCCATCCCCGAAACTCCGAACCAGACCACCCGCCGCCACTTCATGACCACCGCAACCGCCTGCTCACTCGCCGCACTCGCCGCGCCCATCCGCGCCCTCGCGCAGAAGGCCTCGCCCTTCCACATCAGCGTCATCAACGACGAGATCTCTGACGACTTCGACCACGCCTGCTCGGTCGCCGCCAACGACTTCGGCCTCGGCTGGATCGAGCTCCGCGCCATGTGGGGCAAGAACATCGCCAACCTTGACTCCTCCGACGTCGCCCGCGCACAGGCCATCCTCGCCAAATACAACCTGCGCGTCACCGACATCGCCAGCCCGCTCTTCAAGGTCGATTGGCCCGGCGCGCCGCGCTCCCCCTTCTCCGCGAAGAACGACTCCTTCGGCGCTTCGGCCGATTTCAAGAAGCAGGACGAAGTCCTCGCCAAATCCATCGAACTCGCAAAGCAGTTCAAGACCGAAAAAATCCGCTGCTTCGACTTCTGGCGCATTGACGATGTCGCGCCTTACCGCGCCGCCATCGACGACAAACTCCGCGCCGCCGCCGAGGCCACGCGCAAGCAGGGCATCGCGCTCGTCCTCGAGAATGAGCATGAGTGCAATACCGCCACCGCGCCCGAGGCTGCCCGCCTGCTCGCTGCCGTCCCCAACCTCGGCCTCAACTGGGACCCCGGCAACGCCGTCATGCACGGCGAGCTCGACGCCTTTCCCGCCGGCTGGGAACTCCTGCCCAAGCATCGCATCCTGCACTGCCACTGCAAGAACGCCGTGCGCAACGCCGCCACCGGCAAGGTCGAGTGGTCACCCGTCGATATCGGCCTCATCGACTGGGTCGCGCAGTTCCGCGCGCTCAAATCCATCGGCTACCATAACGCGGTCTCGCTTGAGACTCATTGGCGCGGCGCGGGCACGCCCGAAGCCTCCACTCGCGTCAGCTGGGCCGGGATGAAGAAGGCGCTTCAGCAGTCCGGGACTTTGTAGTCCGCGCCTTGCCCTTCGTGGCATTCGGCTTCTCAGATTGCGCCTCCGGCTCGGTCAGCCGGCGCAGCACCTCTGCGTTGTCGCTGAACAGCTCCATCGACCGCCCGCCCACAATCACCTTCTCGCCCACCTTTTCCTCGTGGAACGGGTCGTCGACGTTCTCCGTGTCCATCACCTGGCACCACGGCGAGCCGTTCGGCACCGGCGGCAGCGTAAACTCCACGCCCTCGTGCGACGCGTTCACCAGCATCAGAAAGCTGTCGTCCTTCAGCGGGTCGCCGTTCTCGTCGGAGACCTGCAGCGTCTTGCCGTTCAGCAGCAGCGCCATCGATCGCGTCCACTCCGTCGTCCACGCCTGCTCCGGCATCTCGTTGCCGTCCGCGCCATACCACGCAATGTCGCGCACCACGGAGTTGCGGATCGTCCGGTCCTGAAAGAACTTTCGCCGGTGCAGGTTCGGATGGCTCAGCCGCAGCTTCACCAGCCGCCGCGTAAACTCCATCAGCCGCACCCGCGATTCGTCCAGCTTCCAGTCATACCAGGTCAGCTCGTTGTCCTGGCAGTACGCATTGTTGTTGCCGCGCTGCGAGCGCGCAAACTCATCGCCGCCACAGATCATCGGCACTCCCTGGCTCAACAGCAGCGTCGCCAGAAAATTCCGTATCTGCCGTTCGCGCAGCTTGTTGATCTCCGGATCGTCGGTCGGTCCCTCCGCACCCATGTTCCAGGAGTTGTTGTTGCCCTCGCCGTCCTGGTTGTTATCGCCATTGGCCTCGTTGTGCTTGTCGTTGTAGCTCACCAGATCGCACAGCGTAAAGCCATCGTGAGCCGTCACAAAGTTGATGCTCGCATACGGCTTGCGCCCATCGTGTTGGTAAAGGTCGCTCGATCCCGTCAGCCGGTACGCAAAGTCGGAGAGCTGTCCCGCATCGCCCTTCCAGAACCGCCGCACCGTGTCGCGGTATTTGCCGTTCCACTCCGCCCACAGCACAGGGAAGTTCCCCACCTGGTAGCCGCCGTCGCCCACGTCCCATGGCTCCGCAATCAGCTTCACGTCGGCCAGCGTCGGGTCCTGGTGGATGGTGTCGAAGAAGCCGCCCAGCTTGTCCACATCGTGCAGCTCGCGCGCCAGCGTCGCCGCCAGGTCGAAGCGGAACCCGTCCACGTGCATCTCCGTCACCCAGTAGCGCAGGCTGTCCATAATCAGCTTCAGCACCTGCGGATGCCGCACATTCAGCGTATTGCCCGTGCCCGTGTAGTCCATGTAGTGCCGTTCGTCGCCCTCAACCAGTCTGTAATAGGTCTTGTTACAAATTCCCCTCCAGCTCAGCATCGGCCCCAGCTGGTTGCCCTCGCAGGTGTGGTTGTACACCACGTCCAGGATCACCTCGATCCCCGCCGCGTGCAGCGCCTTCACCATCTCCTTGAACTCGCGCACCTGGCCGCCACGGTCGCCGCTGGCCGAGTAGCGCGCCGCCGGCGCAAAGTATCCCAGCGTGTTGTAGCCCCAGTAGTTCTTCAGCCCGCGCTCGATCAAATGCCCGTCGTCCACCATCTCGTGGATCGGCATCAACTCCACCGCCGTCACCCCCAGCGCCTTCAGGTAGTCGATGCTCGACTCGTGCGCCAGCCCCGCATAGGTCCCGCGTTGCTTCTCCGGCACGTTGGAATTGCTCTTGGAAAACCCCTTCACATGCAGTTCATAAATCACCGAGTCTGCCAGCGGCGTCTGCGGCAGGCAATCGTTGCCCCAGTCGAAGCGGTGGTCCACCACCGCGCTCTTCGGCACGCCCGCCGCATCGTCCTTGTCGCATCGCTTCAAGTCGTCGCCGCTCTCGTGCCCGAATCCGAAGATCGGCGCCTTCCAGTCGACGCTCCCGCTGATCGCCTCCGTATACGGGTCCACCAGCAGCTTGCTCTTGTTGAACCGCTGCCCCTGCTCCGGCTCCCACGGCCCATCCACGCGCAGCCCATAGAGCTGCCCCGGCTGCACGCCCAGCACCATCCCGTGCCACACAAATGCCGTGCGCTCGCGCAACTCCACGCAGTCGGTCTGCTTGCCCGCCTCGTCGAACAGGCAGATCGAAACGCCGGTCGCGTACTCGGAGTAGACCGCAAAATTTGTCCCCTTGGAGTTGGCCTTCGCCCCCAGCGGGTATGGCTTACCTGGCAATAGCCTGCGCGGCATTCAGATCCTCTCGCTGACCTGGCGTTTCAAGTCCTAGACCCCATGTCTCGAACTGAGTTGGACGCGCCCATCGACGCAGGAGTTGGTCTAGACACAGGAGTTAGTCCATATCCAGAAACTGATCGTCCGCTGTCCGCCCACATACATCCACTGATCAAGCTCTACACCGCAAGCCTCGACTACCCGCCCCACCCCCTTTTGTGGGATACACCTTCCTGCACCCGCCCTCCTACGATCGCTGGATGGCGAAGCTCGCTCGCACCGCCCGCTCTGGCATCGCGTTCGTCACCATCGCCACGCGCGACCGCCGCCCCATCTTCGAGATCGCCCGCGTCGCCGACCTCTTCGTCGAAACCCTCCTCCACTACCGCACCCTGGGCCATTACAAGCTGCACGCCTACGTCGTCCTCCCCGACCACGTCCATCTCCTGCTCACCCCGCAGTCCATCACCCTCGACCAAGCCGTCGAGCTCATCAGGCATGGCTTCGCCCACCGCCTCGACGCCGAACCTCCCGTCTGGCAGACCGGCTTCACCGGCTACTCCGTCGCCAATATGCGCGACCTCGAGGTCGTGCGCGCCTTCATGCATCAGCTCCCCGTCCGCGCCCACCTCGCTCCCGCCGCCGAGCTCTACCCCCACTCCTCCGCCTACCGGCAAACCCCGCCTTCCACCCCGTTTACCACGCTGCCCGGCGGACGCACCACCTCCGATTTGTTGAAAAATCAGGAACATCCACGTAAATTACATATCGCTGCCACAACTTCTCCGCGCAAACGCGCGTCTTAGTCTGGAGCAGTTCCTAAGGAGAACGAACCATGAAGAAACAGCTTCTCATTGCAGCCTGCGGCCTTTTCCTTTCCGTTGGCGCCGCCAACGCGCAGATCGTCGTCCGCATTGGCCCGCCGCCCCCACGTCCCGTGGAGGTCGTACCCGTCGCCCCGCATGAAGGCTACGTCTGGGTTCCCGGCTATCACCGCTGGGATGGCCACGGCTACGTCTGGGTCCACGGAGCCTACCGCCGCCCGCCGCATCACGGCGCCGTCTGGGTCGAAGGTGAGTGGCGCGAAGAGCGTGGCGGCCACGTCTGGCACGCCGGCTACTGGAAGTAGTCTCAACCGCATAGTCTGTCTGGGTGCCCCATTCATGCGCGAGCGACAGCACGCGCATGGGTGGGGATTCCTATTGTCATGGAAAATCACCCGTCCTCTATCATCGAGTGCATGACCTCACCTGCAAGTCTCTCCGCGCCAAGTCTCTCTGCTCAAGACCGCGCCCGCCGTATTAAAGTCCTCATCTTCGACGTCGACGGCGTCCTCACCGACGGCCAGCTCTTCTTCCTCCCGCAAACCGCCCCCGACGGCACGCAATCCGGCCTCGAGTTCAAGGGCTTCTCCGCGCACGACGGCCTCGGCATCACCCTCGCCCGTCTCGGCGGTCTGCGCCTCGGCCTCATCACCAAGCGCGAGTCGGCCACCGTCGCCATCCGCGCCCGCGACCTCAAACTCGAATTCGTCTACCAGGGCCAGTCGCACAAACGGGCCGCCGTCGACGACATCCTTGTCCGCGCCGGCATCACTCTCGACCAGCTCGCCTACGTCGGTGACGACGTCGTCGATCTCCCCGTCATGCGCGTCTGCGGCCTCTCCATCGCCACCGCCAACGCCCGCCCGCAAGCGAAAGAATCCGCTCACTACATCACGCCCCACCCCGGCGGTCACGGAGCCGGCCGCGACGCCATCGACTTCATCCTCGCCGCGCAGGGCAAACTCGAATCCGCCATCGAAGCCTTCCTCGTCGCCGACAACCCCGCCCACCAGCTCGCCGACATCGGCTCCGGCAAAATGTAATCCCCGCTCCGCATCTCTCACCATCGCTGCATCACCCTCAATCAGCCCGAGAAAACCGGTAGCACAAATCCGCCTTAATTCCCTTCTTAGATCGGTGTCATCGGTGTAAATCGGTGTTAAGCATTTCAGTTTTATCCAAGCGAACAAACCGCGAAGCCCCGCGCTACAATACCCCATGCCCGCCGCAGCCGATCTTACCCTCCCGTCACACGATTCCGCTGCCGCAGCTTCTCTCGCCTGGGCCCACCCCATCGTGCAGGAGTGGTTCCTCACCAAATTCGGCTCCGCCACCGAGCCGCAGATCGAAGGCTGGCCCGCGATCCTCCGCGGCGAAACCACCCTCATCTCCGCGCCCACCGGCTCTGGCAAAACGCTTGCGGCCTTCCTCGTCGCGATCGACCAGCTCCTCCGCCTCGCCCTCACTGGCTCGCTCGCCCCCACCACGCAAGTCGTCTACGTCTCCCCGCTCAAGGCCCTGTCGAACGATGTGCAAAAAAATCTCGATGGCCCGCTCGCCGAGATCCAGCAGCTCGCCCTCGCCCGCGGACTCCTCTGCCCCGCGATCCGTACCGGCGTCCGCACCGGCGACACCCTCCCCATCGAGCGCGCGCGCATGTTGCGCAACCCGCCGCACATCCTCGTCACCACCCCCGAGTCCCTCTACCTTCTGCTCACCGCCGCCCGTTCGCGCGAGCACCTCCGCCACATCCGCACCGTCATCGTCGACGAGATCCACGCCGTCGCCGACGACAAGCGCGGCTCCCACCTCGCATTAACTTTGGAGAGATTGGACGCCCTCATCTGCGGCGAAAATCCGCTCTCTCCCGGCGATTTCACAACAGCCACTGGCGCCGGGTGCCCCATTCATCCCGCCCTGCGGGGTGAGTGGGATGAACAAAGCTCGCACCGCCGACCGCCGCAGCGCATCGGCCTCTCTGCCACGCAGAACCCCATCGCCCTCGTCGCCGACTTCCTCACCGGCGCTCGAGACAGGGCCGACACAAACTCTGCATCCGATTTCACGCGAAGCGTCGAGAACGGCACGAAGTGCACCATCGTTCAGGTCGGCCAGCGCCGCACGCTCGATCTCGCCATTGAAATCCCCAACGACGAACTCGGCTCCGTCGTCACCAGCGCCATCTGGCGCGACATCTACGACAAGCTCGCCGCCCACGCCCTCGCCCACCGCTCCACGCTGGTCTTCGTCAACACCCGCAGCTTCGTCGAGCGCATCGCCTCCGCTCTCTCCGAGCGCCTCGAAGAGCATCTCGGCCCGGACTGCGTCGCCGCCCACCACGGTTCTTTATCACGCGAGCTGCGCCTCGACGCCGAGCAGCGCCTCAAGCGCGGCGAGGTCCGCATCCTCGTCGCCACCGCATCGCTCGAACTCGGCATCGACATTGGAAATATAGACCTCGTCTGCCAGATCGCCAGCACCCGCGCCGTCGCCGTCGCCATGCAGCGCGTCGGCCGCGCCGGCCACTGGCGCGGAGCCATCCCCAAGGGCCGACTCTTCGCCACCACGCGCGACGATCTCCTCGAACAGGCCGCGCTCGTCCGCTCCATGCGAGCGGGTGAGCTCGATACCCTCGAAATTCCTCCGCAGCCCACCGACGTCCTCATGCAGCAGATCGTCGCCGCCGTCGGCGCGGAACCCTGGGACGAAGACGCGCTCTTCCGCGTCCTCACGCGCGCCCACCCCTACCGCAATCTGGACCGCAGACTCTTCGACCGCGTCGTCACTCTGCTCTCCGAGGGCATCGAATCCTCGCGCGGCCGCTACGGCGCCTATCTCCTGCGCGACGGCGTCCATGGCCGTCTCCATCCCCGCCGCGGCGCCCGCGCCATCGCCATCTCCAACGGCGGCGCCATCCCCGACGCTGCCCTCTACTCCGTCATTCTGCAACCGGAAGGGTTACAAATCGCCACGCTCGACGAGCACTTCGCCGTCGATTCCTCGCCCGGCGACGTCATCCAGCTCGGCAACGCCAGTTGGCGCATCCAGCGCATCGAGGCCGCCGGCCGCGTCCTCGTCGAAGACGCCCACGGCGCGCCGCCCACCCTCCCCTTCTGGTTCGGCGAGGCCCCGCTGCGCACCGCCGTCCTCTCCTCCGCCGTCTCCGACCTCCGCGAAGCCATCTCCGCCCGCACCTCCTCCGTCTCCCCCTCCGACCTCGGCCTCACCACAAACTCGGGTGCCCCATCTTCGCGACCGCACGAAGACATAAAGGATGCCGTCATCCCGAGCGAAGCGCGGAGCGCGGAGTCGAGGGACCCCCGCATTTGTCTTGAACAGATGAGTGGGATAGAAGAAAGCCCGCCGCAGCAAGTCGCCACCACCATCGCCTTCCTCACCGCCGAGTGCGGCCTCTGCGCCTCCGCCGCGCGCCAGCTCATCGCGTACATCGTCGCCGGCCGCGCCGTGCTCGGTGCCGTGCCCACCACCACCACCATCATCGCCGAGCGCTTCTTCGACGAGGGCGGCGGCCAGCAGCTCATTCTCCACGCGCCCTTTGGCGGCCGCATCAACAAGGCCTGGGGCCTCGCCCTGCGCAAACGCTTCTGCCGCGGCTTCAACTTCGAGCTCCAGGCTGCCGCCACCGACAACGGCCTCTCCATCGCGCTCGCCGAGCAGCACAGCTTCCCCCTCTCCGACGTCTTCCACTTCCTCACCGAGCATACCGCGAAAGAGCTGCTCGAACAGGCCGCCATCGCCGCGCCCGTCTTCAAGTCGCGCTGGCGCTGGGCCGCCGGCCGCTCGCTCCAGTTGCTGCGCATGTCCAAAGGCAAGCGCGTCCCGCCCCACCTCCAGCGCCTCCGCTCCGACGACCTCCTCGCCAGCGTCTTCCCTCACGCCTCCGCCTGCCCCGAGACCATGGAAGGCGACATCGTCATCCCCGACCATCCCCTCGTCAACGAGGTCATGCAGGACGTCCTGCAGGAGGCGATGGACCTCGAAGGCCTCAACGAAGTGCTTCGAGGAATAGCAGCGGGTTCTATCCGCTGCTTAGCGGTAGACACGCCCGTCCCCTCGCAGTTCTCCCACTCCCTCATCAACGCCAACCCCTTCGCCTTCCTCGACGACGCCGGCCTCGAGGAGCGCCGCACCCGCGCCGTCTCCCTCCGCCGCACCCTGCCCGACTCCGTCCTCGAAGGCGCCGGCCGCCTCGATCAGGCCGCCATCGACCAGGTCCGCCGCGAGATCTTCCCCGACCTCCGCGACGAGCACGAGCTCCACGACCTCCTCCACTCCCTCATCGCCCTCCCCGTCAGCGTCCTCAATCCGGGTGCCCCATTCATGGAGCGAAGCGACATGGGTGGGATTCAACACTGGCCCCTCTTCTTCTCACGCCTCCTCGAAGCCGGCCGCGCCCAGATCGTCGACCTCAACGGCATCCCCTGCTGGGCCGCCACCGAACGCCTCCCTCACATCGCCGCCCTCACCACTTCCGCCGTCATCCCGAGCGAAGCCCCTGCCGCTAATTCAGCCGTCATCCCGAGCGAAGCTGAGCGCGTCCAGCGCTCAGCGCAGCCGAGAGCCTGTCCTGAGCGAGGCGAAGCCGAGTCGAACGGAGACCCCGAAACTCTCCACGCCGCCCCAACCGGCCGGACCGTTCCGCCCGCAAACGCCTTACAAAGCTCTTCCGCAGTTACAAATCAAACCGCCGTCCACAAATTAGTCCAGGGATGGTTACAAATTACCGGCCCCACCACCGCCGTCGCCCTCGCCGCGTCCCTCAATCTCCCTCCCGCTGCCATCTTCCAGGCCCTCGTCTTCATGGAATCCCAGGGCCTCGCGATGCGCGGAGTCTTCGAGCATCCCGCACCCGCCACACAAAGCTCATCCGAAGTTACAAATACAAACCCTGACCACCACATCGAGTGGTGCGAGCGCCGCATCCTGCAGCGCATCCATCGCCTCACCCTCTCGACCGCCCGCAAGCAGATTGAGCCCGTCACCCCCGCCGTATACATGCGCTGGCTGCTCGGCTGGCAGCACCTCGCTCCACAAACCCAGCTCGCCGGCGAAGAGGGCGTGCTCGCCGCGCTGCATCAGCTCGAGGGCTTTGAGGCCCCGGCCGTCGAGTGGGAGCGCACCCTGCTCCCCGCCCGCGTCGCCCACTACTCCCCCGCCTGGCTCGACCAGCTCTGCCTCTCCGGCGCCGTCGGCTGGGGCCGCATCTCCCCGCACCCAGCCTGGTCTGTGGGCGACGGCTCTGCGCCCCGCCGCGTCGTCCCCACCAACGCCGCCCCCATCACCTTCTACCTGCGCGAAACCGCCAACTGGCTCCCCCACGCCCTCGCCTCGCACTCCGTCGACGAGACCCTTCTCGCCGCCGCCCTCTCGCCCGACGCCCTCGGCCTCCGCGCCCTT
>Ga0182024_10006055_pt1 | contig 26735 bp, 22 predicted proteins | sample P32metaG_FD_120480 | JGI IMG/M metagenome (GOLD analysis project Ga0182024, IMG submission 120480) | Permafrost microbial communities from Stordalen Mire, Sweden - P3-2 metaG (Illumina Assembly) | ecosystem: Environmental > Terrestrial > Soil > Wetlands > Permafrost | place: Sweden: Stordalen... | reverse complement strand
GAACGCGCGAACACGCGGCAGCACCTTGCGTTCGGGCACGGCACCCACTTCTGTCCCGGCGCGCCGCTGGCTCGAGCGGAGACCCGCGTGAGCATCGAGCGACTGCTCGACCGCGCCTCGGACATCCGGATCTCGGAGACGGCACACGGCCCCACGGACGCCCGCCGCTACGAGTACGTGCCCACGTTCATCCTCCGTGGCCTCCGGACGCTGCAGCTCGAGTTCACGCCAACCGGCTGACGCCCTTCGTCGGCTTCAGACGACCAGCACCGTTGACGCCGATCTGCAGACCGGTCACGAGCTTCGAGAGGGAACACGAGCGCCCGGCGATCGCTGGGCCGTCTACCTCAGCTGCGGGCTGGTCGAGAGGAGTCGCTCGGAGACGTCGCCGAGCGCGGCGACCGATCCGTCGTAGACGACCTCGCCGCGCCGGAGGAGCACGACCGGCGTTGATGTCCCACCCGAAGGCGGAGATCGACGCGGAACGCGACCTCGGATCGCCTCAGCCCTTTGGTGCGTATGCCTCTGGCCTGCCTTCAAGGATCACGGTCTTGGTCTCGAGGAATGGCAGCAGGCCCTCCTTGCCGCCTTCACGACCGATCCCGGACTGCTTGAACCCGCCAAAGGCCATGCCGAAGTCCGTGCGGAAGGCGTTGTGGCCGACGGTGCCCGAACGGATCTGACCGGCCACCTCGCGGGCTCGGTCGACGTCATTCGTGAACACCGACCCGTTGAGTCCGTAGATGGTGTCGTTCGCGATCCTCACCGCGTCCCGCTCGTCGCCCGCCGGGATCACGGTCAGCACTGGGCCGAAGATCTCTTCACGCGCGATCGTCGAGGAGTTGTCGACGTTGCCGAAGACGGTCGGCTCCACGTACCAGCCGCGATCGAGGTCCTTCGGGCGACCGCCGCCGGTCACGAGCCTGGCGCCCTCGTGGACGCCCTTGGCGATGTAGTCCTCGACCCGGTCCCGCTGGCGTTCCGCCACCAACGGTCCCATCTGCGTTTGCTCGTCGAACGGATCACCCACCCGGACCTGTGAGAACGCTCCCGCCAGAGCGTCGACAAGCTCGTCGTGACGGCTCTTCGTCACCACGACCCGGGTGAGCGATGAGCAGACTTGCCCCGAGAGTGCGCACTCGGCGCGTGCGATCGTCTTGGCCGCGGTACCGAGGTCCATATCATCGAGGATCACCGCCGCCGACTTCCCACCGAGTTCGAGCGTGCAGCGCGCGATTCGCTCGCCGCACAACGACGCGATGCGCCGCCCCGCGGCGGTCGACCCCGTGAAGGTGATCTTGTCCACGCCCGGATCCCGAACGAGGAGTTCCGATACCTCTCGGTCGGCCGTTACGACGTTGAGGACGCCGGGCGGCAACCCGATCTGCTCCGCGACCTCCGCGACCACGTAGCCCTCCCCTGGTGCCTCCGGAGACGACTTGAGCACGACCGTGCAGCCGGCGAGGAGCGCGGGACCGATCTTGTGACAGATGAGCGCCATCGGCGCGTTCCACGGGATGATCGCCCCGACGACCCCGACCGGCTCGCGTACGAGCAGGCCGAACTCTCCCTGCGTCGGCGGGCACTCCTCCTCGAACGGGAACGTGTCGGCTAGCGCGGCGTACGCCTCGAGCGCCCCGGAGCCGATCCTCCCCGCGAACTGCGCGACCTTGTACAGCGCACCCGACTCGCGCGGCCACAGCTGCCCCAGTACGTCCTTGCGCTCCATAAGCCCCGCCCCGAGCGCTCGGAGGTACTCGGCCCGCTCTGCGTGCGCCAGACGCGGCCACGGGCCCTCGTCGAACGCGCGGCGCGCTGCCGCGACTGCCCGAGACATGTCATCGGGAGCCGCCTCGGCGATCGTGTAGTAGAGCTCTTCGGTACCGGAATCGATCACGTCAATGGCCGAATCGGACGAGGGTTCGACCCACTCGCCTCCGATGAACAAACGATCGGCGTGATGTACCGGTGCTGTCGTCGCCATGGCCCCGCTCATCTGATCTCTCCATCCTGTACGGTCACGTCGCGGAACTCTCCTTCGTGCTGTAACTGAGCGGCAGGTGCTTGATGCTGCCGTTTGTGATCGACGTCAGTCGCTCCACCGGTCCCGACACCTCGAACGACACCAGGCGCTTCAGCAGGTGGCGGAAGATCGTCTCGACCTCGACTCGGGCCACGTGCGCGCCCATGCAGAAGTGCTCGCCGAAGCCGAACGCGAGATGAGGGTTCGGACGACGATCGACCCGGAACTCGAACGGGTCGTCGAACACCTCCTCATCGCGGTTCGCCGACGCGAAGTACAGCGCAACCTGGTCGCCCGCGCGGATCGTCGTCCCCCGCACCTCGCAGTCCTCCGTCGCCGTGCGGGTGAAGTGACTGATCGGGCTGACCCAGCGCAGGATCTCCTCGACCGCATCCGAGAGCAGCTCCGGGCGTTCACGCAGCGTCTCCCACTCGCTGCGGTGATCGGAAAAGGCGAGCAGACCCCCGCTGACCGCGTTGCGCGTGGTCTCGTTGCCTGCCTCGACGAGGAGCTCGCAGTACGAAACGAGCTGCTCTGCGGTGAGCGGCGCCCCGTCGACCTCGGCCTCGATCAACTCGCTGACCAAGTCGTCGCCAGGATCGCTGCGACGCTGCGCGATCAGCTGATCGAAGTAGGCACGGAGCTCGCCCCGGGCGGCCTTGCTGGTCGCGCCCGGGGTTTCGCCGGGGCGCCGGTATTCCGGATCGTCCTTGCCGATCACCTCGTTGGTCCAGCGGAACATCGGCTCCCAGTCGCCACTCGGAACTCCGAGGATCAAGGCGATGACCCCGAGAGGGAACGGGGCGGCGATGCGCTCGACGAAGTCGAGGTCCCCGGAAGATCCCATGGGAGCGGCGCCGTCAACGATGTCCGCCGCGATCCGCTCGACATCGCCGCGGCGCCATCGTACGGCTCGGGGTGTGAACCCCGAGTTCGCCACCCGACGCATGGGCCCGTGCCGCGGCGGATCGAGCATGACGACCATCTCTGACGGTGGGAACACCACGCCGGCGCGGCGCAGCGTGATGCCCTGGGCGCTCGAGAATCGCAGCGGCTGCTTCGAGATCTCCAGGATGTCGGCGTGCTTCGTAATCGCCCAGAACGGCTCGTACCCGTCCGGCGCGAAGTACGCGACCGGTGCCTCGGCTCGCAATCGCGTCCACACGTCGTGTGGATAGCCGCGCTGGGCGTAGCGCGCGGGATCGAGGAGCTCGAGCACGTCGACGTCGGTAGTCATCGGGTGCGGTCTCACTTCCTCGGCTCCCCAGGCAGCCCGAGCAGGCGCTCGCCGATGATGTTGTGCTGGATCTCACTCGTCCCGCCCATGATCGAGTTGGCGCGCGACGCCAGCAGACCCAACGACCAGCGTCCCCGATCGAGCGCGCACTCGTCGCCCGGCATGAGGAGGGCGTCGGGCCCGAGCAAGGCGACGGCCGTCTCGTGGAGGCGCTGGCTCATCCCCGCCCAGAACAGCTTCACGACGCTCGACTCCGGACCGATCTCCTCACCGCGCGTGAGACGCGCGAGCGTGCGCGCGTTGTGGAGGCGGAAGATTTCGACCTCGATCCACACCTGCGCGAGCCGCTGGCGTGCAATCGGGTCGCGGAGCTGCCCACCGTGCGCACACGCTTTCGAAAGCAGGTCGAAGGCAACCGCGTGGAGGACCTGCTCCTTCCACACGAACGTCGCGCCCCGCTCGTTGGCGAGCGTCGTACCCGCGACAGCCCAGCCTTCGTTCTCCGGACCGATGAGGTGCTCGACGGGGATCTCCACCCCGTCGAGGAAGACCTCGTTGAACTCGCTCTCACCGGTGATCTGGCGCAACGGGCGGACTCCGACACCCTTCGCCGCCATCGGGATCGCCAGCATCGAGATGCCCTTGTGCCTGGGCGCGGTCGGATCGGTGCGCACCAGAGCGATGCCCCAGTCGGCGAAGCGCGCGTGCGACGACCACACCTTCTGGCCCGTCACGACGTAGACCCCACCGCGCTTCTCCGCGCGCGTCGAAAGCGCGGCGAGGTCGCTCCCCGCGTCCGGCTCGCTGAACAGCTGACACCAGATGTCGTCGCCGGACAGGATCCTCGGCATCCACTGCCGACGTTGCTCCTCGGTGCCGTGCGTCATCAATGTCGGCCCGACCAGGCTGACGCCGGCACGCCCGAGGATCTGCGGCGCACGCGCGTGTGCAAGCTCCTCGTTGTAGACGGCAACCTGCGCCAGCGATGCGCCACGTCCGCCGTACTCGACCGGCCAGTTGATCCCGACCCAACGTCCGGAGTACAGCGTCCGCTGCCATTCCCGCAGCACCTCGGCCTCATCGGGTGTCGCCGCGACCTCGACGGAGGGCGGCGCGTGCTCCGCGAGCCAGCTGCGAAGCTCGTCGCGGAACTGGTGGTCGGGATCTGACATCGGCTCCAAGACTCGCGATCGCTATGTCCCGGGCGCTCAGCCGACGGGGGTGAACTCAAGCTGGAGGTGCTCCAGACCGCGGAGCAGGTAGATGGGCGTGTACTCGTAGCGGCGGGCGTCGGCCGGGCCGTGCGCTGTCTCGGAGATCTTGATGTCGGCCGTGCGGTCGAGGAGACGCTCGGCGCTGACGTACGCCTCGGCCCGGGCGAGTGGCGCCCCGGCGCACAGGTGGACGCCGAACCCGAACCCGACGTGCTGGCGTCCGTTCGGTCGGTCGAGGCGGAGCTCCGCGGGGGCCTCGAACTGACGTGGATCGCGGTTGGCGGCGCCGGGCATCACGAACACGTTGGTGCCCGGGGCGATGTCCACACCGCCGATTGTCGTGGCGACGCGTGCTAATCGGAACTGCCCCTGGAGCGGGCTCTCGAGCCGGAGGGCCTCCTCAACGAATGCCGGGATGCGGTCGCGCTCGTCCCGGAGGAGCTGTTGGAGCTCAGGGCGTTCGCCTATGAGCCGCAGCATTGTGCCGAGGAGGCGCGCTGTCGTCTCTTGGCCCGCCGCGAAGAGGTTGGAGGCGATCAACATGACGTCGGTGACGTCGGGCAACGAGCCATCGGGGAACGGCGCAGTGGCCAGTTTCGTCATGACGTCGTCGCGCGGCTCACGCCGACGATCCTCGATATACGTTGTGAATCGCTCGTAGAGGAACTCCAGCGGCTTGTGGGCCATCGGTCCGCTCGCGGTCGTGGGCCGGCGGTCACCTTGTAGCTCCTCGCGGAAGGCCGGTTGGTCGGCTTCTGGAACGCCGAGCAGGTCGGCGATGACCAGCAGCGTGAAGGGGTTGGCGTAGTCGTGGATGAACTCGCACTCACCGCGGGCGAGGAACTCGTCGATCTGACGATCGGCGAGCCGCCACATGAACTCCTCGTTCTCCTTGAGGCGCCTCGGGGTGATCAGCCTCATCAGCAGCGCCCGGTGCGCGGTGTGCTTCGGCGGATCGAACGTCGGGAGCTGATCGCTGAACGGCAGCACGTCGCGGTGCTGCTCGATGATTTCGCTGATGTCCTCGCCCTCGAGGGGAACTGGCCACTTGGTGAACGGTCCGGCCACCGAGTTGCAGTTCGAGAACGATTCGGTGTCGTGGTACACGGCGATCGCTTCCTCGAACCCGGTGACCATGACCACCTCGTGGTGTGGCTCGCGCCAGACCGGGCCCCGGGCTCGCAGCTCCTCGTAGTACGGGTACGGGTTCTGCCAGAGAGGCGTCGCGCGAAAGAAGTCGGTCGTGTCTAGGTCGGAGTTGCTCACGGTTGCTCCCATCCCGAGGCTCAGCGTCCGAGCAGGCCGCGCTCGATGATGTGATCGGCTGCATCGATCCCGGACGCACTTCGCTGCCGCGCGCCGAATACGCCGAGGAGCGCCACCCCGACGACCGCTTCCATGTCGACGTCACCGAAGCCCCGCGGTTGGAGGTACCGGGACATCCGCCGGCGACCCCAGTCGAGCGGCGGGGCAGACTCGGCCCTCAGCTCGGGGTCCTGGAGCGCAGCGTCGACCCAGACGCGCAGCATCCCCGCCTCGTTGGCATGCGCGGCGTTGTAGCGACGCAGCCAGCGACGCAAGGCACCGCTGTCCGCCGATCCGTGGTCAGCGGACAGGTCCGGGATCTCGAGCAGCTCCGTCCCGAGGCCCTGCAGCGCCCGCACGGTGAGGATGCGTGCGAGCTCGTCCTTGTTCCGGAAGTACCGGTAGAAGGCACCGTGCGAGACGCCGGCTGCCGCCACGAGATCGTCGACGCGGGTGTTGTGGTAGCCGCGCCCGACGAAGACGGCACGTCCTGATGCGAGCAGGGCTGACAGCGCGGCCCTGCCGTCGGCGTTCGCTTCGACCGTCGTGTGGTCCTGCTGGAGCAGCCCGAGCATCGCGGGGCCCGGTTCGAGACCTGGCGGTGGCGGGCCTCCGGGCTCGTGCACGTTCACCTCGGCGCGCCGGCCGAACAGCGTTCGATGGAGCACGTCCGTGATGGCGGTCTCCACACGCTCGCTCGGATACGCAAACGGGGTGACGAAGCGGAGGATGCCCACCACGTCGAGCGTGTGGCTCATGCAGTCGAGCAGCAGCCGGATCACCGGCTCGAGCTGGCGCGGCGGCAGCGTCGCCGTCACGAGCCTCGAGTGAAACCTGGAGATGATCTGGTCGTCGGTGCGCGCGGCGAACGCAGCGAAGAACTGGTCGCTCTCCACTGCCGCCTGGTACGCGTGGAAGATGGGCTCGTAGCGCTCGTAGATCCCGGCAAATTGAGTGATCCACGCACGCATCGCGTCCCAACCCTCGCGATCGGGCGTGAGCGGATCCAATGTCTCGGTCGACGCGCTCAGCTGACGCGCCACCTGTTCGCCGAGATGCCGGAACACATCCTCCTTGCTGGCGAAGTATTGGTAGAAGGAGACCCGCGAGCAACCGCCGAGCTTCGTGATCCGCTCGATGCTGCAGCGGTGGTATCCCTCTTCGCCGAACACGCGCAGAGCAGCATCGAGGATCTTCTGCTGCGTCCGCTGCCCCCGGGTCCCGACCCTGGGGTTGTCGGAGAACGGAGCGCGGCGGACGACCGCGACGCCGCCACCGCGGTGGCGATCTCGCTGGTCATCGGGCATCGGCACTCCCTCGCGACGGGCCGGATGTCGGTCGAGATGACACTACCGTTAGCAGCCACCCCAGGGGGCGAGCTCCTGGGCGCTGCTGCGTGGCCTGGTGCTACCGTGCGATGACGCTGATGTTAGTTCACGGTTGATCGGTGACCGGGAGACGCAGGATGGAACACGGACCGTTCGGACGAACCGGGATCGAGGTCTCGGCGATCGGCTTCGGCTGCTGGGAGGTCGGGGGCGGCTACGGCGAGGTCAAAGAGGCGGAGTTCGCGCGCGCCGTCGGACGGGCGCTCGACCTCGGGATCAACTGCTTCGACACCGCCGAGGGCTACGGCATGGGCGCCTCCGAGCGAGCCCTCGGGCAGGCGCTCGGCCGGCGCCGCGAGGAGGCGGTCGTCGTCACCAAGTTCGGCATGAACTACCGGGACAAGCCGAACCTCCGCGATAGCAGCCGTGAGCGAGTGATGGCTTCGATCGATAAGAGCCTCGAGAACCTCGGCACCGACTGGGTCGACGTCTACCTCGTGCACTGGCCCGACCGCGAGACACCGTTCGAGGAGACAATGACGGCGCTCGACGAGATCGTCCAGAGCGGGAAGGCTCGCGCCGTCGGCGTCTCAAACTTCAAACGTGAGGAGATCGAGGCCTGCATGCGAGTGCGTCCGGTCGACGTCGTCCAGTACGGCTGGAACATGTTCGACCGGCGGATGCAGCGTGAGATTCTCCCCTACTGCGAGGAGCACGGCATCGGGTTTATGGCCTATGGGTCGCTGTGCTTCGGCCTGCTGACGGGCACGTTCACCGAGGACATGGAGTTCGGCTCCGAGGACTGGCGCTCCCGCAAGGGCAAGATGGGCTCGATCAAGATGTTCGAGTCGCTGTTCGGCGCGGAGTCGTTCCCGCGCAATGTTCGGGCCGTCGAGGAGCTCAAAGGGATCGCCGCTCGGTACGACAAGAGCCTCCCGCAGCTGGCGCTCCGCTGGGCAATCTCGCACCCCGCGGTCAGCACCGCACTCGTCGGCTGTCGCACGGTGGCCGAGGTCGAGGACAACGTCGGCGCGGTCGGCTGGTCGATCTCGGAGGACGACCAGGCCGAGATCGATGCGATCTTCAGTCGCCACGATGTCGAGACGGTACCCGACTACTGGATCGAGGACTGACCGCTCAGGAGGCGTCGACGATGGGTCGGGAGCTGGCGGGGAAGGTTGCGATCGTCACCGGCGGCGCGGGCGGGTTGGGCCGCGCGATCGTCGAGCGCTTCGTCGAGGAAGGCGCCGAGGTCGTCATTGCGGATGTCGATGCCGAGCGCGGCGAGGGACTGGCCACCGACCTCGGCACCGGGACAGCCTTCAAGCAGACCAACGTCGCTGACGCGGAGCAGGTCCAGGAGCTGGTCGACTTCGCTGTCCGGCGCTTCGGCGGACTCGACGTCATGTGCAACAACGCCGGCATCTCGAGCTCCAGCCGCCGCTTCCTCGACGACGAACTGGGCGACTTCGACCACGTGATGCGTGTGAACGTCCTCGGCGTCATGCTGGGCTGCCAGCGCGCCGCTCGGCACATGGCGGAGCACGGCGGCGGCTCGATCCTCAACACCACGTCGATCGGTGGGATCAACGCCGGGGCCGGCCTCATGACGTATCGAGCCTCCAAGGCCGCGGTCGTCCACCTCACGCAGTCGATCGCGATCGACCTCGCCCAGCACGGGATCCGGGTGAACTGCGTCGCGCCGGCCCATATCGCCACTGCCATCAACGCCTCGTACGACCAAGGTCGGATCGTGCGCGCCATGCAGCCGCTACAGCGTCTGGGCGAGCCGAGCGACGTGGCCGACGCGATGCTGTTCCTGGCGAGCAAACGGTCGGCGCAGATCACCGGGGTCGTGCTCCCCGTCGATGGCGGCACGACCGCCGGCCCACCCCCGGCCAACGTGAAGAAGTTCCTGACCACGGCCCAGAGCGAGGAGGTGACGTGAGCCGCAACGACCCGGCGGGGGACGTCTACTCCTGCGACGACCACTTGGATCTGTCCGCGGTACCTCCCGACGTGTGGCGGTCAAGGTTGGCACGCGCGGATGCCGAGCGTGGCCCGCGCGTCGAGACGCGCGACGGCGCGTCCGTGTGGGTGTGCGAAGACCGCGTGATCGGGCGCAGCGGGATGTCGGGATCGAGCGCCGTGGCGAAGAGCCTCAGCGCGATCGGTCGGGCCGGCATCGAGGACGACGGCTTCCGCGCGGGCACGCCGGGGCTGCGGCTCGAGGACATGGACCGCGACGGCCTCCGGGCCTCGGTGATCTACGGGCCCCTCGCGCTGGGCTTCCCCGTCGGGGATCCCGACCTCGAGGATGCCTGCTGCGCGGCGTGGAACGACTGGGCGGTCGAGGAGTTCAACTCGGTCGACCCGGACCGGCTGTGCGTACTCGCCTTCCTGCCCGGGCACTCGCCCGAGGCCGCCGCGAAGGAGCTCGAGCACTGCGCGACAATCGGTCATCGCGGCGCGATCATCGACGTCTTCGACATCGACGCCGGCGACCCGGCGTGGGACACGCTGTGGGCGGCCGCGCAGGGCACCGGCCTTGCGGTCAGCTTCCATTTGAGGAGTGGCGCGTGGTCCGGGCTCAGCTACCGGATGGGCAGGTGGCAGTCGGCGGCGTTCGCCAGCATCCTGCCGCTGCAGCTCGATGAGCCGCTGGCCACGATGATTTTCTGCGGGGCACTCGAGCGGCACCCCGGCCTCACGTTGGTGCTGGCGGAGTCGGGCATCGGTTGGCTGCCGTACTTCCTCGCCCGGATGGACCTGGAGTGGGAGAGCCTCCGAGACAAGATCCGCGACACGATCCAGACGCCGCCGAGCGAACTGTTCCGTCGCCAGGTGATGGCGACGTTCGAGGAGGACGCTCTCGGCGCTCAGCTCATCCCGCTCCTGGGGGCCGATAGGTGCATGTGGGCGTCGGACTACCCGCACACCGACAGCACGTTCCCGAACTCGCTGCGCGCGATCGACGAGACGCTCGGCACTCTGCCTGCTGACGACCGTCGGAAGATCACCGCGACTAACTGCTCCCGCCTCTACGGCTTCACGCATGCGTCCTGAGCGCGAGCGCGGGATCGCCGGCTTCGACCACGTCTCCCTGCCGTTAGACGGCACTGACGCCATGATCGCCTTCTACCGCAAGCTCGGGTTGGACGTCGACGAGCAGCCCCACGTGGTGTCCGTCTACGTCGGCGACCAGATGATCAACTTCCATCGCCCAGAGACCTGGCAACGCGAGGGCTTCACGCTGCGGGCGCCCGCGGCGAGACCGCCGTGTGGCGACCTCTGCATCGTGTGGGAGGGCTCCCCCGAGTCGCTCCGCGCCCGGCTCGACGCGGCGGGCGCTGAGGTCATCGACGGCCCGGTGCCACGGCAAGGCGGGCGCAGGTCGGCCGCATCGAGCGTGTACACGCGCGATCCGGACGGGAACCTTCTGGAGTTCATGATCTATGCATGACGCGCTGACCTTGCCGAAGGGGTCGGAGGTCATCACCGCTGCGTCAAGGACGGCCGCCATCGATACGCGTCACCACGGCGCGGAAATCGCTGACGTCACGTTGCTGCTGCGCGAAGACGGGACCAACCGGCGCGCCCGGTTCGGCCTGATCTATGAGCTCGCTTGGGGCCCCACGACCGCCTTCGCCGGGGCATCGCCGCGAAGTCAGCCTCGCCCTTACCCAGCATTTCGCCGCCGCGTCCGTGGAGCTCAAGCCGCCCGACACCGCCGGCGCCTGACGGGCGCACACCACTTGTCATCGGAGAGGAGCCCAGATGCCAGCTGAGATCGTCATCCGTGGAGGAACGGTCTTCGACGGGAGCGGCGCGGCCGAGCGCGTGGCCGATGTGGCCATCGTGGACGGTGTGATCACCGAGATCGGATCGCACCTCGAGGGCGCGCGTGTGCTCGACGCGTCGGGGTGTGCGGTCACGCCCGGCTTCATCGACATCCACACCCACTACGACGCGCAGGTCTTCTGGGACCCTGCGCTCCGGCCGTCGTCATACCAGGGGGTCACCACCGTGGTCGCGGGCAACTGTGGCTTCACGATCGCTCCGACCCGCTCCGAGCACCACGAGGCGATCGTGGGCACGCTCGAGAACGTCGAGGACATGGACCCCGCGACGCTGAACGCTGGCGTGTCCTGGGATTTTGAGACGTTTCCCGAGTACCTGGCATGTGTCGGCCAGCGCGGGACCGTGCTCAACTTCACGGCGTACATCGGCCACTCCGCACTGCGGCTCTACGTGATGGGTGACGCGGCCTACGAGCGCGCCGCCACCGCCGAGGAGATCGAGCACATGTCCCGGCTCGTGCGCGAGGCGATCGACGCGGGCGCGGCAGGGTTCTCGACCAGCTTCTCCTTCGCGCATCGCGGTGTCGACGGTAAGCCGGTTCCAAGCCGCTTTGCGGGGCGGGACGAGGTCGACGCGCTCTTCGTCGCAGCCGGGCAGGCGCGCAAGGGCGTGGTGCTCATCACGCCGGGCAAGCAGTGCAGCTACACCGACGTGTACGAATGGCAGCCACGGATCGGCCGGCCGTTCACCTACCCGCTGTTCGCCGCGCCGGGCGGGAGGCATCTCGAGCCAGTCGAGCTGCACCAGCAGGGACTCACACACGGCGCGGATGTCTGGCCCCAGGTCACACCGCGGCCGCTCACCATGCAGTTCACGCTGGCCGACCCGTACAGCCTCAATGTCGGAACGATCTTCGGAGAGCTGCTGCAGGGCGACCGCGAGGCGCGCATCGCCGCCTACCGTGATCCCGCGTGGCGGGCACGAGCGGTCGCGGACCTCAGTGAGGCGCCGATGTCGCCACGCTGGGAGACGTTCGAAGTCTCCGAGTCACAGCGCTTCCCCGAGCTCCAGGGCCGGCGCGTGAGCGACCTCGCCCGAGAGCGTGCGAGCAGCCCGCTGGACGTGATGTGCGAGCTGGCCGTCGCCGAGGACCTCAAGACGCGCTTTCGCGCGTACATCGCCAACGACGACGTCGGAGCGGTGGCTCGCCTCCTCACACACGACCATGTGGTGCTCGGCCTCTCGGACGCCGGTGCCCACATCGACCAGCTGTGCGACGCGCCCCTGCCGACCGACCTGCTCGGCACCTGGGTGCGGGAGCGCGCGGTCATGCCACTCGAGCAGGCGGTCCGCAAGCTCACCGGCGAGCCGGCCGACATGTTCGGGTTCACCCGCCGTGGCTACCTCCGCGAGGGCTACTGGGCCGATGTGTGCGTCTTCGACCCCGAGACCGTAAGCCCGGGCCCCACGCGGCGCGTGCGGGACTTCCCGGCGGGCGGCGAGCGCCTGACCGCCGAGGAGCCCGACGGCGTGCGCCACGTGCTCGTGAACGGCACGCCGATCCGCATCGACGGCTCGCAACTGGACCAGCCGGACGTCAAACCGGGCATGCATGCCGAGATCGCGTGACACCGCGCGCGTGGCGACCGAGCATCCGATCCAGAAAGGCTCGACATGAGTACCACGACGGGACAGGACGTCCGCTATGACCCGTACGACGTGGAGATCAACGCCGATCCCTATCCCGTGTACCGCCGGCTCCGGGAAGAGGCGCCGCTGTACAGGAACGACACCTACGATTTCTACGCCCTCAGCCGGTTCGACGACGTCGAGCGGGGGCTAATCGACCGGGAGACGTACATCTCGGGCAGAGGCGCCATTCTCGAGCTCATCAAGGCGGACATGGAGATGCCGCCCGGCGTGATCATCTTCGAGGATCCGCCGATCCACACAATGCACCGCGCCCTGCTGTCGCGCGTGTTCACGCCGAAGAAGATGAACGCGCTGGAGCCGGAGATCCGGAACTTCTGCGCCCGGAGCCTGGATCCGCTGATCGGCGCCGGCGGCTTCGACTTCGTCCGCGACCTCGGCGCACAGATGCCGATGCGGGTAATCGGGATGCTGCTCGGCATCCCCGACCAGGACCAGGAAGCGATCCGCGATCGGGTGGATGCCGACCTGCGAACGGACCCGGGTCAGCCGATGGAGGTCTCGCAGGATCAGCTCGTGACGGGAGACGCCTTCGCCGACTACGTCGACTGGCGAGCCAAGCACCCGTCCGATGACCTCATGACCCAGCTGCTGCGCGCCGAGTTCGAGGACGAGACCGGCACGACCCGCCAGTTGACGCGCGACGAGGTGCTCACGTACACCAACGTGATCGCAGGGGCCGGCAACGAGACGACCACCCGGTTGATCGGCTGGGCCGGGACGGTGCTCGCCGACCATCCCGACCAGCGCCGGGAGCTCGTCGCCGACCGTTCCTTGATCCCGAACGCGATCGAGGAGCTCCTCCGCTACGAGCCGCCCGCGCCCCACGTCGCCCGGTGCGTCACCCGTGACGTCGAGCATTACGGCGAGATGGTGCCGGAAGGGAGCGTCATGATGCTCCTCGTCGGCGGGGCCAATCGCGACGACCGCCGGTACCCCGACGGTGACCGCTTCGACATCCACCGAGAGATCGGCCAGCACCTCACCTTCGGGTGCGGAATCCACTTCTGCCTGGGCGCCGCTTTGGCGCGTCTCGAAGGGCGAATCGCACTGGATGAGGTCCTACAGCGATTTCCGGAATGGGAAGTTGACCGGGACAACGCCCGTTTGTCCCCCACCTCCACCGTGCGCGGGTGGGAGACGCTGCCGGTCACAGCCCGTTGATCGAGCCCTTCGAGATCCGGGTCGACAACTCCGTCCTGGACGACGTACGGAGCCGTCTCGCCCAGACCCGCTTCCCGGACCAAATCGAGCACACCGGCTGGGAGTATGGGATCCCGATCGACTACCTGCGCGAGCTCGTCGGGCACTGGCGCGACGGCTACGACTGGCGAGTCCAGGAGGCCCGGCTCAACGAGCTGGCGCACTTCCGCACCGACCTTGACGGTCAGTCGATCCACTTCGTCCATGCCCACTCGCCACACCCGGACGCGCTCCCGCTGCTCCTCACTCACGGCTGGCCCGGCTCCGTCGTCGAGTTCCTCGACGTCATCCCACAGTTGACGGAACCGGAGGCCTACGGAGGCAGCGCCGACGACGCGTTCCACGTGATCGTGCCGTCACTTCCGGGCTACGGGTTCTCCGAGCCCACGCGAACCCGGGGCTGGGACGTCTGGCGCGTCGCACGAGCGTTCGTCGAGCTGATGCGTCGACTCGGATACGAGCGGTACGGCGCGCAAGGCGGCGACTGGGGGGCTCAGGTCACGACACGGATCGGCGCACTCGATCCGGAGCACTGCGCGGCGATCCACCTCAACATGGCGATCGCCGCCCGTCCCGACGAGCCCGGCCCGCTCACCGAGGACGACAAGGCGGATCTAGCCGCCATGCAGCAGTTCCAGCGCGAAGAGTCCGGCTACGCGCTTGAGCAGGGGACCAAGCCGCAGACGCTCGGCGTTGCACTCAACGACTCGCCGGCCGGGTTGCTCGCCTGGATCGTCGAGAAGTTCCGCGCCTGGAGCGACTGTGAGGGACACCCTGAGAACACCTTCACGCGCGACCAGCTCATCACCAACGTCATGACCTACTGGGTGACGGGGACGATTACCTCCTCGGCCCGGCTGTACTGGGAGCACCAGCATGTCGGGTCCGTGGAGGGTGCGCCCGAGTTCGTCGCGGTCCCGACTGGCATCGCTCGCTACCCAAAGGAGGTCGTTCGCTTCCCGCGCTCCTGGGTCGAGCGGCGCTACAACGTCACTCACTGGGTCGACCTGCCGCGCGGGGGTCACTTCGCTGCGATGGAGCAGCCGGCCCTGTTCGTCGACGACGTGCGGAGCTTCTTCCGAACCGTCCGGTGATCCGCCGGGAGGGGGATCGCCCTCAATCGCTGCCGACTCGACGTGACGCGGCGGCCCGCTCGACGGCGCGCACGATTCCCTGATAGCCGGTGCACCGGCAGAGGTTTCCGGAGAGCGCTTCGAGGATCTCGTCCCGGGTCGGGTTCGGGTTCTCGGCGAGGAACGCGTGCACCGAGATCACGAACCCTGGTGTGCAGAACCCGCACTGCAGGCCGTGCTCGTCTCGGAGCGCGCGCTGCACCGGACCCAGCTCGTCACCGGACGCGAGCCCCTCGACCGTCGTGATCTCGGAGCCCTCGGCCTGCACCGCGAACATCAAGCACGACCGCACCGCGACGCCGTCGACGAGCACGGTGCACGCCCCGCACACGCCGTGCTCGCAGCCGAGGTGCGTGCCTGTGAGTCCGCAGTCCTCGCGCAGGCAGTCGGCAAGGGTCTTGCGCGGCTCGACGAAAACTCGGTACGGCACTCGGTTCGCGACGAGCGAGACCGGCAGCTCGTTCACGCGGGGACTCTCGCCAGCGCAGTTCCGAGGCCACGAGCCACGACGTGCGCGCCGACCGCGCGCCGGTACTCACGGGAGGCGTGGATGTCATTCGGCGGGTCGAGGTCGGCCACCGCGAGCCAACCGATGTCTACAAGCTCACCGGCGGACGGCGCTCGGCCGATGATCGCTGCTTCGGCCGCGGTCGCGCGCAGCGGCGTGCTGCCAAGGCCGAGGAGCGCGATCGCCGCGCGCGCGATCCCACCGTCCACATTCAACTCGATCCCGCAGGCAACGCCCGCTAGCGCGAAGTCGCCGTATCGCCGCGCCACCTCGTCGATCGCGAACCCGCAGCGCCTTGACCAGACGGGGAACCGCATGGTTATCAGCAGCTCCCCCGGACCGAGTGCGGTCTCCCACGTCCCGAGGAAGAAGTCCGAGGCGGTGATGGTCCGGGAGCCAGCGGTTGACGCGACCTCGAGCTCGGCGTCGAGAGCGAGAGCGACGGTCGGCAGCTCGCCAGCCGCGTCGGCGTGCGCGATCGACCCGCCGACCGTGCCACGGTTACGGATCTGGAAGTGCCCGATGAGCGGCGTCGCTAGCCCGAGGAGTGGGACGGCGGCCGCGGCGTCGCTGCGCTCGAGCTCGGCTTGACGGGTCATCGCCCCGACCGTGACCGTGCCTGTCTTGCCTTCGATGCCGACAAGCGCCGGCACCCGGTTGAGGTCGATGAGGTGCTCGAAGCGCGTGAGCCGCAGCGCCAGCATCGGCACGAGGCTCTGCCCGCCAGCGAGCGCTCTCGCCTCGTCGCCGTGCTCGGCGAGCAGACCGACCACGTCGTCGACCGACTCGGGCGCGTGGTACTCGAACGGCGCCGGCTTCACATGACCTCGGCTCGCACGTTCTGGGACCTCCCGCCGTGGTGACGCAGATGTTAGACAATGCAGGATGAAGGGAGTGGGGAGACACGGCTCCAGAGCGCCCACCGGGCTGAAGACACGTCTCAGCGTTGACAGCGGTGTCAGAACCACCACGGCATCGCGGATCCCGCGGCGTGCGTCGGGAGCGGAGGAAGGCCGGTGACCGTGCCGTCGCCGTCGCTCTCCCCTGGCGCGGCCCGATACCTCGGTGCCCGTATCGGCCGGGTGGAGGACGCGCGGCTCCTCGCGGGCACGGGCACGTTCGTCGACGACATCACGCGCCCGGGGATGCTCCATGCGTGCTTCGTGCGCAGTTCTTTCGCTCGGGCCCGCATCGGGGACATCGACGCGACCGAGGCGCGCGCGCTGCCGGGCGTCCACGCGGTGCTCGTCGCCGCCGACCTGAACCCGGGAGCTCGAGAGCAGTGGCACACCTCGATCGGCCCGGACGTCCCAGAGGTTCCCCGCCCGCCACTGGCCGAGGACGAGGTGCGCTTCGTGGGCGACCCGGTGGCCCTCGTCGTCGCCGAGAGCCGCTACGTCGCCGAGGACGCCGTGGACCTGGTCGTAGTCGACTATGAACCCCTCCCTCCCGTCGTCGACTACGCCTCAGCCGAGGGCGCGGGCATCTCGGTCCACGAGGCGGTTCCCGGCAACGTCGTGGGCGGGATGGGAGGCCCGCCGCCCGCCGACCTCGAAGAAATGTTCGCCTCGGCACCCCACGTCGCGATCGAGACCTTTCGTCAGCACGCGTACGCACCGGTCCCGATGGAGACGCGCGGGTTCGTCATGGAGTGGTCCGGGGCCGGCGGCGAGATGACGATCTGGGCGTCGACCCAGGTGCCTCACGAGGTTCGGCTGTTCTGCTCTCGGCTGCTCGGCGTGCCCGAGCAGCGCATCCGGGTCGTGATGCGCGACACCGGCGGCGGATTCGGGCAGAAGGCACTCGTCCTGCGCGAGGACATGTGCCTCATGCTGGCGGCCCGGCTGCTCGCAGTGCCCATCAAGTGGATCGAGGATCGCCGTGAGAACCTCATCTCTGCGGGCCAGGCGCGCCACGAGCACGGGACGGCGCGCCTAGCCCTCGAGCGGGACGGAAGCCTCCTGGCCGCCAGCATCGACCACGTGCAGGACGCCGGGGCCTACCCGACTCCGTGGCCAGTAGGGACGGCGGCGGCCGTCGGCATGCTGTTCCCCGGCCCCTACCGAATCCCCGCCGCGTCGTTCTCCTCAAAGGCGGTGCTCTCCAACACCGTCGGACGGACGGCGTACCGAGGCCCGTGGCAGTTCGAGTCGGTCGCCCGAGAGGTGCTGCTCGACCTCGCGGCGCGGCAGCTCGGGATCGACCCAGTCGAGCTGCGCCGACGCAACCTCCTACGGCACGACGAGCTGCCGTACAGGACCGCCACCGGCTTCGTCTACGACCACGTCTCGCCGTTGGAGACCTACGAGCAGGCGATCGCGATGCTCGACAACGAGGCGTTCCGCCGCGAGCAGGCGGAGGCCCGCGCCACGGGTCGTTACCTCGGCGTCGGCACCTCCACCTTCATCGAACCGACCGCGCCGGGCTACGGCGTCTACGGCACCGAGGGCGCCACGATCCGCATCGAGCCCTCCGGCAGGGTCAACGTGTACGTCGCCGGCGGCTCCTCGGGCAACAGCCTCGAGACCACGGTCGTGCAGCTGGTGGCCGACGCGCTCGGCGTTGATATCGAGGACGTGGCCACGATCCAGGGTGACACCGCAGTCACGCCATTCGGCGCCGGCGCGTGCGGAAGCAGAAGCGCGTCGATGACAGCCGGTGCGGTTGCCGAGACCGCCTCGGTGCTGCGCGAGCGGGTCCTGGCCATCGCGGCCCACCGCTTGGAGGCGGCCGTCGAGGACCTGGAGCTGGCCGGGGGGCGCGTCAACGTGCGCGGCACACCGTCGATTGGCCTCACCTACGCCGAGATCGCCCGGATCGCGTACCTCGCGCCGCACGAGCTCCCGGCCGGCACTCCCGCGGGCCTCGAGGCGAGCGGCCGGTACACCGCGGCGGCGGCGCAGGCCTGGACGAACGCCAGCCACGTCTGCACCTGCGAAGTCGACATCGCGACCGGGCAGGTGCAGCTGCTCCGCTACATCGTGAGCGAGGACTGCGGCCCGATGATCAACCCGTCCGTCGTCGAGGGCCAGATCGACGGCGGGACGGTCCAGGGGATCGGCGGCGCGCTCTACGAGCACCTGGTGTACGACGAGGACGGCAACCCAGTCACGACCACCTTCCTCGACTACCTGCTCCCGACGGCAGCCGACGTCCCCGTGATCGAGCACGGGCACATCGAGACACCCGGGCCCGGCCCGGGCGGCTACAAGGGGGTCGGTGAGGGAGGCGCCATCGGCGCTCCGCCTGCGGTGATCAACGCGGTCGCAGACGCGCTGGCACCCTTCGGAGTCGTGGTGACCGAGCAGCCGCTCACTCCCTCGAGGATTCTCGCTCTGCTCGAGGCCGCGCGCCGACCCTGAACGCGTTAGGCGATCTGGGCGACCCATCCCCCGTCGACCGGGATGATCGCGCCGGTGACGAAGGATGCGCGGTCGGAGGCGAGGAACGCGGCCACCTCGGCGACCTCGCTCGGCTCCCCGGCGCGCCTCAGCGCGGCCTTCTTCGTGATCTCGGGGAACGTCTCGAGGCCCGCCGCACCCATGATCTCGGTCAGGATGAATCCCGGGCAGATCGCGTTCGCCCGGACGTTCTTGCGGCCATACTCCACCGCAGCCGCCTTCGTGACCGCGATCACGCCCGCCTTGGCCGCCGAATACACCCCGGTGCCAGGGGCGGCATTGAGCCCGCCGACCGACGACCAGTTGATGATAGAACCGCCGCCGGTCTGGAGCATCGCCTGAATCCCGTACTTCATCCCGAGAACCACGCCGCGCAGGTCGACGTCCATCGTGCGGTCGTAGTCGTCCATCGTCACGTCGGCGATGAGCTGGCCGCTCCCGATGCCCGCAACGTTGCACAAGATGTCGAGTCGGCCGAACGTCGACACGGCGTGCTCGATCATCGACTTGACCTGCAACTCCTTTGTCACGTCTGCGTGGAACGGGACCACCGCGTCACCGGCCTCGGCGGCTGTGACCTCTTGCGCGCCGCTGATGTCGGCTGCGAGGACCTTCGCGCCTTCACGAGCGAAAACCATCGTCGACGCCTTGGCCATCCCGGATCCTGCGCCGGTGATCACCGCGACCTTCCCCTCGAGCAGACTCATCCCCTACTCCCTTCGTATGGCCGTCGTACGGCGCCCTAGACGTCAGTAGTGGCATCGCCACTCGACGACCGAACCGTCGGGTCCGACGCGCATCAGGTCCGCCCCCTCCATCTGAGGCCCGTCGGGGAGACCGCACGCATAGACGAGCACGACGCTGTCGGTGCCGACGTACGTCGCGTGCAACCTGTAGCGAATGGCCGCCGTTTGGCGGAGCGAGCCCTCGATGTAGACGCGCAACGCGTCGGATCCTTCGATCGTCGTCTTCGTCGCGTCGCCGGTCATTCTCGAGATACCGGGTGAGCTGAACGCCACGTCGGCGGAGAACGGCGCCATGATCGTCTCGATGTCACCGCTGTTCCACCCGTCCTCCCAATGACGTTGCAGCTCTTGGACCGCCGCGTCCTCGAGCCTCCGCAGGGCACCAGACCCTTCGCCCGACGGAGTCATCGGTGGCACCGGTGGCACCGGTGGGACCGCACAGAGCTCGATTCGTCTGACAGGCTCGTCATAGCATCCAGCCTGATTGCACCGATATCAGCGTCCTGGACCTCCCCGGAGCGACTCCCACAGCCTTCTGTCTAACATCTGCGTCACTGCCTCGGGACGACAGTGGTGGTGACCGAGGCGTCGGGGGGTGGGTGTGGCGACGTCGTGGATCCTGGGTGATCTCCGTGCTCAGGTGCACGCGGTCGACCGTGAGGGGCCGGCGCGCCCCGAGCGGCGGATCGAGAGGAGGGAGTGCCCGTGAAGCCCGCCGCCGAGGAATTGTTTGGGCCCGCGGGGACGCCGAAGGTCGCCGTGGTCGGCGCGGGGTTCGGCGGCATTGCGTCAGGCGTGAAGATGAAGCAGGCCGGCATCCACACGTTCACGATCTACGAGTCGTCGCTCGGGATCGGCGGCACGTGGTGGGACAACACCTACCCCGGCGCCGAGGTCGACGTGGGCTCGCACCTCTACTGCTTCTCGTTCAAGCCCAACGACTGGTCTCGTACGCACGCCAAGCAGCCCGACCTTCAGAAGTACCTCGAGGAGGCGGTCGACGAGTTCGGCCTTCGGCCGCACCTCCAGCTCGGTGTCACCGTGGAGTCGGCCACGTGGGACGACGACCGTGACATCTGGACGATCCGCCTCGACGACGGGAGTGCCGAGGAGTGCCACGTGGTGGTGAGCGCGGTCGGATTCCTCAACGTACCCCGCTTCCCCACCTGGCCCGGGCTGAACGACTTCCAGGGCCCCAAATTCCATACCGCTCGCTGGGAGCACCAGCACGACTTGGGAGGCGCGGTCGTGGCCGTAGTCGGCACTGGGTCGTCGGCCACCCAGGTCGTGCCGGCCATCCAGCCGATCGTCAAGAAGCTGTACGTGTTCCAGCGGGAACCGGGCTGGGTCGTACCCAAGGGTGAGCGCGACTTCACCGACGAGGAGCGGGCGGCCCTCGGCATGCCGTGGCGACGCACGCTCGAGCGTTGGCGACTGAGGTACGCGCTGGAGAAGAGCCTGTGGCGCGGGCATACGTTTCGCCCCGGCACCAAGACCAACGACGCCCGCCAGCGGTTCTGCCTCGACTACATCGCCCGCAAGTTCGCCGACCGTCCCGATCTGCGCGAGGTCGTGACACCGAAGTACCCCTATCCCGGCAAGAGGCCGGTCGTCTCCAGCAGCTTCTATCCCGCGCTCAAAGAGGAGAACGTGGAGCTGGTCCCACGGGCCGTGGCCTCGGTGACCCGCACCGGCATCGTCGATGCCGACGGAGTGGAGCGAGCCGCCGACGTCATCGTCATGGCCACTGGATTCCAGCCCGCGAACTATCTGGCCCGCCTTCGCGTCGTGGGCCGCGATGACCGGGTCCTCCAGGAGCACTGGGCGGGCGAGCCGCGCGCGTACCTCGGCATCACGGTACCGGGGTTCCCGAACTTCTTCATGCTCTACGGGCCAGGCACCAATGGTGGCGAGATCGTGGTCATGCTCGAGAGCCAGGCGGAATACGCCGTGCGAGCCATGAAGCGCATGATCCGTGAGCGCATCACCGCCGTCGAGGTCAAGCCGAGCTTCGAGGCGAGGTGGTACCGCTGGCTCCAGTCCAGGATGGAAGGCACCTCCTGGACCATGAGCAACAACTACTTCAAGTCACCCACCGGGAAAATCGTGACCCAGTGGCCCTCCAGCAACCTGCACTACCGCGCGTTGACCAAGCTCCTGGGCCGTGCGTCGGAGACCACCCGTCGGCGCCGGGGTTGAACGAAGGGCGGTTACGGACGGTCTCGTCATCGTCCTGGCGGTAGCACGACCTCGGGTAGCGGGTGCCGGTACAGCGCGGCGGCGTTCTCACTGCACATGGCCCGCAGCTCTTCGACCGGCACGTGACCCCATGCCTTCTCGATGACGAGCTGGGTATCGGGCCACGTGCTGTCGCCGTGCGGGTAGTCGACCTCGACCATGATGTTTTCGACCCCGATGCGGTAGCGCGTGTCGATCGTCGAGGGGTCGTCGAGCGTGCAGAACCAGAAGTTGCGCTTCAGCACATCTGCGGGCCGATCCTCCCAGCCGCGTCCGTAGCCGGAGCGGTCGACGATGTAGTCGAGCCGGTCGAGCAGCATCGCGACCCAACCGATGCCGCCCTCACTCATCGCGAGCTTGAGGGTCGGGTGCTTCACCGCATAGCCCGACCACAGCCACTCGGCGCACGCGCTCAGCGATAACTGGCTGAACAAAGTGGCACCGAGCTGGGCGGCCGGCGCACCCGGCGGGGACGGGTGTATGCCTGAACTACCGACGTGCAGAGAGATCACCGTGTCAGTCTCTGTGCACGCGCTGATGATCGGGTCCCAGTGGTCGCGCTCCCACAGCGACGGCAGGCCGATCGCATGCGGCCGCTCGGAGAACGTCACTGACGTGAACCCACGCTCGGCATTGCGCCGAATCTCATCCGCCGCCAGCGTCGGATCGGCGAGGTAGGCGACCCCGAGCGGGACGATCCGGTTGGGATATTGCTGGTACCACTCCTCGAACAGCCAGTCGTTCCACGCCCGGATGCATGCTGCCCCGAGTTCGCGATCAGGGATGCTGAAGAACACGCTCCCGCAGAACCCGGTGATCTGCGACGGAAAGTTCACCGACGCCCACACGCCATTGGTATCCATGTCGCGCACGCGGGCGTCGACGTCGTAACAGCCGCGGCGCATCTGGTCGAAGCGGAACGGCTCGAGCTTGACGGTCTCCGGGCGTCGGCCGGCCACGGCGTTCATGCCGACCTGCGTGTAGCGCTGGCCCTCGAACTCCCAGACCTGGTGGCCCTTGGGCGTCTCGACGATCCTGGGTGCCCGCTGCTGGAGTGCGGCAGGAAGCCGCCCCTCGAACGTGTGCGGCGGTTCGACGACATGATCGTCGACCGAGATCACCGTGTAGTGCACCTCTCGGGGTGCCGGCTCCGGCAGGAACAGATCGTCGGTGGTCACCAATTAGCGTCTCTTCTCGAAGCGATGCGCGTTGCGCGCAAGCCGCGAATCTAACAGGGGTGTCGCCCACTCGCGGCCGGTAGCGTGCTGGAGACGGGTTCGTCGATCCCAGGTGACCGCCAGAACACTTCCAAGATCTAACGAATACGTCATACTGTGCCCGTCGAGCAGACGACTTCGGCGGCGAGTGGGCCGCCGACCCGACAGGAGGAACTGACCAGTGGCGATTCCGAAGATCGTGAGTGTGGACGACCACGTCGTCGAGCCGCCGCACGTCTGGCAGACCTGGCTGCCCCAGAAGCACCGCGAACAGGGCCCTCGCGTCGAGCGCAAGCGCTGGGCCCCGTTCGAGCACCACCCGGGCGCGAAGTACACCAATACCGAGGACCCCGAAGGTGAGTGGGGCGACGCTTGGTACTACGAAGACCGTCTCATCTACGTCCACAAGAAGTTCGTCGCGATCCCGCTCAGCGCGACACCCGACGGCAGGGTCGACAACTTCGATCGAACAGTCATGACGATGACAGCCGTCACCTACGACGACATGCGGCCCGGTTGCCACGAGCGGGATGCACGCGTGAAGGATTTCGAGCTGAACTGGGTGGACGGCTCACTGCCCTTCCCTACCTTCCCGCGCTTCTGCGGCCAGACCTTCTACGAGGCGAAAGACAAGGATCTCGCGCTCGCCTGCGTCAAGGCCTACAACGACTGGATGGTCGAGGAGTGGTGCGAACCCTCGGGCGGAATGAACCTTCCGCTCTGCCTCATGCCGCTTTGGGACGTCGAGCTCGCGGTCGAAGAAATCCGGCGCAACGCCGAGCGTGACGTGCGGGCGTTCTGCTTCAGCGAGCTCCCGACCCGACTCAACCTGCCCAGCATCCATACCGGACATTGGGATCCGGTGTTCGAGGCGAGCAACGACACCGGCGTCACGCTGTGCATGCACATCGGCTCCTCGTCGAGCAACCCCGCGGCATCGCCGGACGCGCCTGAGGGTGTTGGCGGGACGCTTGCGTTCAACAACTCGATGGCGTCGCTCGCCGACTGGCTCTTCAGCGGGAAGCTCGCGCAGTTCCCGAAGTTGAAGCTCGCGTACAGCGAGGGCCAGATCGGCTGGATCCCGTACGCGCTCGAGCGGGCCGACACCGTGTGGGATCAGCACGATGCCTGGCAGCACTCGAAGGAGATCATCCCCGAACCGCCCTCGACCTACTACTACGGCCGGATCTTCGGTTGCTTCACCGCGGACCGAGTGGGGCTCCACAACCTCGAGACGGTCGGGGTCGACAACATCTGCTTCGAGACCGACTACCCGCACACTGACACCACGTGGCCGCACTCCAAGGAGTACGTGGAAAAGATGATCATGGATGCGGGCCTCGACGACGCGACCGTCTACAAGGTGCTGCGCGGGAACGCGATCCGCATGCTCGAGCTCGACCGCGCATGACAAGCCGGCCGTGCTCTTCTGGCTGCCACGTCTCGACCGAATCGGTGCCGCCCAGAACGTGATCATTTCAGGGACCGCCAGTCGTCCGTGGCCGGGCACTGATCGGATGACGGCATCCGGGCACTCGTAAGCAGTCGGCTGCCGGTCGCCTTCGAGTCGACGGAGGAAGCGTTCGACAAGCGCGATCCCGGAGGGCGCCGAGATCCGATCACGCCTGCTCGAAGCGGCAGGAGGTGATCTTCGAGGCCATAACTCTGAGGACTCTTGACTGGGGACACTGGGCCAATCGGCGTTCCTAGCCGCCGAGACTTACACCTGCCCGGCGGTGACGTTCAACAGGTTCGGGCTCGATCCCGGCGCCGCGCCCCCGCGCCCCGACGCGTGGCGGCTGGTCGCCATCGGCGGACCGCTACGGTTCTCGGACGTCCGCCAGTGCAGAGGAGCTGAGCGATGGCGATCGACCGTCAGGAATCCCCGTACCGACGCGGGAACCGCTATGCCCAGCTGCCCATTCCGATGGTCACGGAGCACTGCATCCCCGTCGACGCGGGTGCGGTCAAGCTCGTCGTGGAGTCCCGAAAGCTGACGAACGAGATCATCGAAGGTGCCTTCCACGAGGTCGTCGACGGTGAAATTCTCTTCGACGATTTCGGCGCCACGCTCCACGTGTGTGGAACGGCTGACGGTCTCGAGCACCTGCGCTTCGACTGTTTCGAGAATGAGCCGCATTACCACTACATCGAGCAGGCGAACGGTGCGAACACCGTGGTGAGAATCGACGAACTGGCGGTCGGCGATCCCATCGACTTCTCGCTCGGCTGCATCGAGCACCACCTCCCCGACATGCTCCGTCACTGCGGGGCTGGCGGGCTGGCCGACGAGGTCGCCGACCAGCCCGACAGGCTGAACACCGCGGTCGCAGAGGTCCGCGAGCTCATGAGGAAGGCCCGCCTCCCGATGGCGTGACGGCCCGGGCGGTCAGCGCCGGCCGTCCTGGGTCACGAACGTGGCCACCCGGTGGTGGATACGCCACACGCCGCCGTCTCGGTGGAGGGTGTCTTCGTATCGGCCCACGAGCTGGATGGTCCAGCCGGAGTCGCCCTGCAGGACGAATACCACGTCGCTGATCGCATGGGCCTCGTGGTCGCTCCAGTCCGTGACGAGGGTGTTGAGGACGAGATGACGTTGGGGCCCCCGCGGCTTCCATCCGGAGTAGGCCTTGCGGAGGGCGTCGTGGCCTTCGTGGGTGCCCATGCCCGCGATCTCGGAGACACCGTCGGGACAGAAGGTGGCGACAATGTCATCGGTCCGGCCGTCGTCGAGGGCCTGGGCGTACGCGGCGATGGTGGCACGGATGCCCTCGGCGACCTCCGCGTATGTCCTCGTCGTGCTCATTGGGCCAGCCTCCCGAGCTCCGTCGTTGCCTCGATCACCTCGATCACCGCGCTCAGAACCCGACGTCGAGAATTGGCTTGTCGAAGGGATACACGTTGATCTTCTGCAGCGCCGGGAGCAGCTGCTCGTAGGGAAGATCGGCGAGGAAGCCGTCCACGGTCCGCTCGAAGTTTGCGATGTGTCCCTCGAGCTGCTCGTTCAGGCGCATGTACTCGAAGCCCTTCGCGTGCAGGCCCTTCTGCTGCCTCGGCAGGTTCGAGAAGTCCTGCGCGGGGATCGGTGGCCACCGTGGATCGTCGCACTCCCACACCTCCGGCGGCGTGGGCTTCCCCGGCTCTTGGCCCTCGGGGAACCGCGTGAGCGACCAGATCTCCATCAGCGTCTCCTCCGGTCCCAGCGGGCGGAAGCGGTACGAGGCGGCGCTGCTGTACATCGGCAACACGAAGGAGTGCGGGAAGCAGGAGAGGAACGAGAGGTTGATCCCTCGCGCGTCGAGATCGTTGAGGTCGGGCATGTCAGCGCCCGCGGCCCGGTGCCAGCTCATGACGGCGTCATTGAGCGCGCGATTCCAGGTCGAGATCGCGAGCGTCGGGTCGGCGGGTAGCTCCATGTCGCGCAGACCCTCGGCGACGCGCACGTCGTTCGCGTGCACCATCCCCGCCATGCCGTCGCTCATCGCGCGCAGGTAGCGGATCTCCGCGTCGATGAATGCACGCGGGTCGAACGCCTCACCATCGCGCAGCGAGAACCTCATCCCGGGGATGGCGAGCTGGGGATGCGTCTGCACCACGTGGTACATCTCCACGAATGCCTCTTCGGCGAGCTTCCAGTTCACGGGGAGACGGCACGCGTACCACCACTCGGT
>Ga0182024_10006054_pt1 | contig 26737 bp, 14 predicted proteins | sample P32metaG_FD_120480 | JGI IMG/M metagenome (GOLD analysis project Ga0182024, IMG submission 120480) | Permafrost microbial communities from Stordalen Mire, Sweden - P3-2 metaG (Illumina Assembly) | ecosystem: Environmental > Terrestrial > Soil > Wetlands > Permafrost | place: Sweden: Stordalen... | reverse complement strand
TCAAGCTTATCTTCCCCACTCACAGACAATCGCTTCGCTGGTCGAGCCATGCCTAAGCATACTTCTAACCAACCCCGACTCTCAACTTAATAATGAACGCTTCTATGCGGTCAGGGTACTAGAACGTGCTTGAGGTGAATCTGCTTGGCATGCGGTGGCGGTGGAATGTCGCTCGCTTGCTGTGCTTCTACGTGGCTACCCGGAACAAGCAGTTGAGGACTGAGAAAGGCCAGGGAAAGGAAGAAAAACATCCGAAGAAGGCGCACCTAGACTCCTAACAAACTTTGAGAAACTCCGCACGACGCCGGTCTCAGCACGCGTACATTCACTTTTTCGCTCGGAGAGAAGTTTATTGAGGATTGTCTAGAGACGCAATTCTTTACCTCATCTTCCGTCAAGGTGCAGCTCAACCTGTTCGACCCCGACCTGACCCGCGTTGAGTTTATGGAGTTCACCCCGGTCAAGGAGCCCTGCTGGGCAAGAATCCAGGCCCGGAAGAAGAACACTGGTCGGCCGACATCGGCCCAAAATAGAACCAGATAATACTATCTGGTAAAAGATAAATACATTTTTTTGTATTATTGCGAGAATTGGTAACCTTTCGATCGTCCTGTATTAACCAACTAGGCTTTTCTTTTCAATTGATTACTACATATTAGACAGCCCTAGGTGTCTTTGGCGCCAAAGTTGCATACCTCCAGTACAGTGTCCCGCCGTCTTTGACCACGTTCGTCAACGCCAGCACGCTTTAATCCGTAGGGCCCCTAGTAGCAGAAAGTTTGGAGGCGTTGCATGAGGTCGTTTTCTCGAGTTTCCCTAATTCTTATTGTCTTCCTTTCCCTGGTCTCATCCAGTGCGCTTGCTCAGCAAGGGTCCTCTGTGACTGGCAGCCTCAATGGGTCCGTGATAGACGCGAGCGGTGCGCTCATTTCGGGCGCGACTATAACCGTGACCGGTCCCCAGGGCGTGCGGTCGACCAAATCGGATGCGCTCGGCAGGTATGGCCTCGACAACCTGGTCCCAGGCTTCTACGACGTCACTGCGGAGGCGACTGGCTTTAAGAAGATCGAGTCGAAACACAACGAGGTGGTCGTTAACGTTTCCTCCTCCCTTACCTTGAAGCTCGCGGTCGGCAGTACCGCAGAGCTGGTTGAGGTGAACGCGGAGGCCATCCCGATCAACACCGAGTCAAACGCGATCGATGCGAACTTGACGGACACTTTCTACAACAGCATCCCCATGGCGCGGAACGTATCCAGCATTTTCTACGCAGCACCTGGAGTCGTGACCGGTCTGGCAAGCAGCTCGGCGCAGGTCCCTGGCGTCGGCAGCACCGGTGGCCCCGGAGCCTCGAATCCTTCCATCGGCGGCGCTACCGGCCTTGAGAATCTGTACGTCGTGGATGGCGTAACCATCACCGATCAAGCCTTCGGCAGCCTTGGTACCTTTAATCGCTACCACGGCGCTCTGGGCAGCGGCGTCAATCTGGCTTTCATTAAGGAAGTCGATGTCAAGGGCGGTGGCTTCGAGCCGCAGTACGGTAAAGCCCAGGGCGGCATCGTGCAGATCGTGACCAAGTCAGGCTCCAACACTTTGCACGGCGCGGTCGCGGCTTACTTCGGTCCTGGCAAATGGTTTGCCAATCGTTATCAGTATTATCAGTTCGGTTACCTGCAAACGACACCGGGATCGACGTTCAGTAATCCCCAATACGACGCTACCGCCGAATTGGGAGGCTATATCCCCCATCTGCAGAACAGGATGTTCTTCTTTGGCTCGATGAATCCTGGCTTGACCCAGTACATTAACGAGGCAAATCCTAATGCCGGCCTCTTTTCGCACGGCACCTATGCCTATAGCACGACGGTTTTCAACTGGGCGGGCAAGCTTACTTACAAAATGGGTGATTCGAGCCAGATCGAGGGCTCAAGCTTCGGCGATCCTTCGCGCCACAACCAGGTGCCCAATACACTCTCGACAAGCAACGCCCCTTCAGTCACCAGCGCATACAACTACGGCTCCAGGGATTCGGTGCTGCGTTTGAATTCGGCCTTCGGGCCGACCTTTTTGATGACGACCTCGTATACCTACAACCACAATCACTTCAGCGAAATACCTTCAGAGAATTTCTACCAGACACAGGATTACAGCGGCACGACCGCGAATCTTCCGACTCCGGTCCCGATTTCAACCACCGGTTTTGGCGCCTATGAGCCCTCGATCAACAACACCTACAGTCTTTCCATCGGGGCGCAGAAGATTGCCCACTTCTATGGCGAGCACACATTTTCATTCGGTTACACCTACGATCACACCAACTTCCTCGATCAGCCCAGCCGATCTGGACCTCTGTTCTCGATTCCAGATAGCAATGCGAACGGTGTGTCGCTGGCGTCGCTGTACAGCAACATTCCCGCAAAAGCGCCCGGGTCCCTTACCAACGCGCTGTTCCAGTTGGCGCCTGCAAACAGCAGTGATTACACCGATAACACTTGCACCAAGTGCGCAATCTACCGCGGCGAGCGAGTGTATCTGTCCGAGACTCGCGGTACCTATGTGGGCCTTAATGTTAAGGCACAAGGCATTTATCACACCGCCTACTTAAACGACACCTGGCAGGTTAACCGCTACATCAGCCTTCTCGGCGGGGTCCGCTGGGAGCAGCAACGTACCTCGGGCGATCTAATCAGCTATGTGTTCACTGGAAACTGGTCGCCTCGCATCGGTGTTTCCATCGATCCCTTCGGCGATCGCAAAACGAAAGCGTTTTTCAACTATGGCACCTACGTCTGGGCGATGCCCCTGGACGCCGCGATTCGGCAGCTCGGCAACGAGCAGGATGACACCAGCTACGCCTTTGTTCCAGCAACCGATGCTGCAGGGAACATGCTGATTGGCTCGAATGGTGGGCCAATCCCCGTTCTCGATAATGCCCACGTGCTCAATGGGCTTCCGCGCAGGACCATCAACGGTGTCGTCGGAAAGTTCGCTGGCCCGAGTTTCGTCTCCTCCACCGGTGAAGGCATTCTTCCGACCACTAAGTCTGAGTATGAGAAGGAGTACTTGATCGGTGTTGAACGCGAAATCAGGCCGGGCCTGGTAGTGAAGGCCCGCTACACCGATCGCCGCCTTGGACGCATTATTGAAGATATCGGTTCTCAATCTCCCGAAGGGTCGACCATTGTGCCGAACTACTACGGTGGCATTGCAAACCCCAAGGCCTCAACAGACCTTACCGTCAACGAAGCGGAAATCACTTACACTCCAGCGCAATACAACGCTGCCAACCCGCCGGGCTCCACGACTTACACTCCTCCAGTTCCAGGTTGCACGGCGACGAATGACACAGTTAGCTCAATCGGCGGCATGTTTACCAATGCGCTGAATCAGCCGGTGGGCGGTGCATGCTTCACCAACCTTTCGACCGCCGATGCTCCTCCGCCAGACGGCAAGCCGGACGGTTTTGTCAACCCAAGCCGCCACTACGAGGCTCTGGAACTCGAGGCCGACAAGCGCTTCAGCAATCACTGGATGGCTGTCCTCAACTACCGGTTCGCAAACCTCTGGGGCAACTACGAAGGGGCCTACCGCAACGATAACGGTCAATCTGACCCTGGCATCAGCTCGCTTTTTGATTTCACCGCGGGCGCGTTAGGCCTGCTGGGAGACCAGTTCAAACCCGGCTACCTGAACACCGACCGGCGTAATGTGGGCAATATGTATGTGAGCTATAACGTCGGCTCTGGCAATGGTTTCCTTGACCACTTCCACGGCCTGACGGGTGGCCTCGGCTTTCGCGGACAATCGGGCAACCCTCTCAGCAGATTCGGAGATCATCCGGTTTATCTGAATCAGGGCGAAGTTCCGGTAGGTGGCCGTGGAACCGCGGGCACCTTGCCGTCAACAGTCCAGCTCGATCTGCATACCGATTACCCCGTCAGCATCAAGGAGAAGTACGCCGTGAAGTTGGCATTCGACGCCTTCAACGTGACGAATAGCCAGTTCACCACCGGCAAGGTTCAATTCTTGCAGCAATCCGCACCCGGGGTGGGCGTGGCACCGGCAGTCAACCTGGATTATGGAAGACCATCATCCTTCCAGGGTCCCTTCTATGCTCGAGGCAGTCTCCGCTTCGAGTTCTGAAGTACTGGCACCGAAACCAGCGGAGGAGAGTGCAGTCGATCTCCTCCGCTATTCCGTTGTAAGGAGAAGTTCTTTGGGTCTGCTGTACCGCCTTAAGCCGTCTGTTGCTGTAGTGCTTTGCCTCTTGGGTCTCTGGGGGACTAGTCCCCATCGTGCCAATGCCAAGGTTTCCGCACGCGATCTTCCTCCCCAATACCGGCACTGGCTGAATGAGGAAGTTACTTACATCATCTCCACCGACGAAAAGAAGGAATTCCTCCTCCTCAAAAGCGACGATGAGCGGGACCACTTTATTCAAACTTTTTGGGATCTGCGCAATCCGAACCCGCACTCCGATAGCAATTCCTATCGCGAAGAGCATTACCGCCGGCTTGCCTATGCCAACCAGATGTTCGGTCGTCCGATGCTGGGCGATGGATGGGAAACGGACATGGGCCAGATCTACATCACCCTCGGTGCGCCTAAGCAGAAGGCGGACTATCAGACCGGGCAGAACGTCAAGCCCATCCAAATCTGGTTCTATCAATCCGACACGCCTGTGCTTCCGCCCTACTTTTATATCCTCTTCTACAAGCGCAGCCCCACCGACGAATACACAATCTACTCGCCTTATCAGGATGGCCCGGTGCGCTTGGTCACCACCCTCGAAAACATGAATGACCAGAAGAAGAGCATCGAAATCATTCGCAAATCGATGGGCGACGAAATCGCCCGCACCACCCTCTCGCTGATCCCAAACGAGCCAGTGAATCTCGCGGAATACAGCCCCAGCCTGACCTCCGATGTCATGTTGAGCAACATCAGGGGGTTGGCCGACAACCCGATCACCCTGCAGAAGATGAACGAACGAAGGATGAGCGAGCAGGTCACTACGAGAGTGCTCTTTGGTAGCGAGCAAACCGAGTTGCAGACTGCCGTCTTCCGTGGAGAGGGCGGGCGTAGCAGCGTCCATTATTTGCTCCGCTTTCGCGAACCTGAGCCGACGCTTATCGGACCTCTCGACAAAGACCAGGTAGGTTACAAGCTAACGCTCGAAACTACCGTTGCCACCGCAGGCGGCAAATCCGTGTATCGAGACGAGTCAGGCCTGACCGGCGCCTTCAGCGCCGAGCAGGCAGAGAGCGCGAGACATCAATCCTTCGCGGCCCTGGGCAAACTGCCGCTGGTGCCTGGAAAGTACAAGCTCTCGGTCACCTTGACCAATCAGTTGAACCATGCGGCGTTCCGGCAGCAGCAGGATGTCGTCGTTCCAGAGCCGAGCGGCATCGGTCTTGAGCTGAGCAGCGTGGTTGCGTTTTCTTCCACGCCGCCGGTCACCGATCCGGACGGTGAATTTCCGTTTGATGTTTCCGGCATTCACTTTGAGCCGATCGGTATCGGAAGCGCGACCATCCACCAGGGAGAACCGCTCCGCGTTTTCACCCAGGTCTGGAGCGATCTTCCCGCAGACGCGGCGCGCGCGGGACACACGCTCAAGTTCCGCTATGCCTACGGAAGCCTCTCCAGCGGAAACACGGAAACCGAGGTGGATGCCGTTGACGAAGGCACCTTCGATAAAAACGGTGCCCTCCTGACCGGCAAGAAGCTGGCGACAGAGCATCTATTGCCCGGCAATTACCGGCTGGTGGTCGCAGCAGTGGAGGAGCAAGGGGAACGCCACGCGTATGCTTCGCTCAATTTTCAGGTGGCGCCGTCGAACATGCCCGCGGGCCTTTGGACCGCGCAAGACCCTGGGCTCGCGCAACTCGCCGGTTACGGACAAGATGATTACAAGCGGGGACTCAGTGCGGTGGCGCAAGCCAATTCGGCGGAGGCAGCCAAGTGGTTCGGACTTGCAGTCGACGCGGTGCCCCCCTATGAGCAAGGGGTGCCCCGGCTCGTAAGCGTGCTCGCCCAACAACAGAAGTACACCGAGTTGGCGCACTTGGCGCAACGCTTTGGTACATCGCGGACGCTCGATGAGAAGACGGTCGTTTTGCTGGCTAGGGGAACTGCCCAATCAGGAGACATCAAGCTGGCGACACAGATTCTTGAAAGTGCATTGAGCTGGCAGCCCCCAACGGCGGAAATGTACTCGGCGCTGGCGGATTTCTATAGAGCGTCGGGAGACAAAGCGCGCGCGGCAGAGTTCGAAGCGCGTGCCAAAACGCTTTGAGAATGGGAAAAGTTGCTCTTGTGCTTTGGAAGGCTGATACCGACCCGTCACGACAATCGCTGGTATCACCATATCCAAGGGCCCATAGGTGAGTCCCGCCAGGATCTAATGCCAAACGCACAACACCCTGTCACGCTTGGTGATAGCAATTGGGGCCGCCATAAAACACAAGAGTGTGGTACCTCTCCAGCTTTTCGCTAAGATGTATCGAATCAGTAAAATGGGCAAAGAGACTTGGGCGTGCCGCGTCAAAGTTGTTGATATTTCATAAATCATAGACTGAACCAAATTGGTCCAGTTTTTCGTACAACTCATAAAGAACGCCCGGGTGGCTTGCGCCCCACTTGCAGGCTTCCGGGTTGGCTCCATCATCAACATCTCTTCGATATTGGGCGTAGTGGGCGAACCAGATCCCGTAGCTCATGGCGGGATGCGATTTGCGATTGCAAATCTCAACTGCGCGCGGGATTCAATTTATGAAATTTCGGGTCGCCCCTTTTGGCTCACTATGGTTCCATTTGACCGCTAGGTGCCCTCGGTAATCGTCTGATTACATTAAGTTCACCTGCTAGTAACCAAATTGGCAACCAACGTGCAATCAAGTTTGTCGGTCCCGTAGCAGAGTCTGTTGCTTGTTCCGCCTGCTGAGTCAGACGGGTGTATAGGCCATCGTTCATCGAAGGGAAAAGCATGCTAAATCCTGTCAAGTGGGCTGTCGCGGCCGTTTTTTTGGCTTCTTGCGCCCAAGCTTTTGCGCAAACCAGTAAAGGTACGTTAGCCGGCGAAGTTCGTGACCCGCGAGGAGCGGTGGTTGCGAACGCGTCGGTTACGGTCGTGAGCCAGGACACGCAGGAAACCCGCGTGACGACCACCGGTTCTACGGGGTCATACCGCGTCGCGGCCATTAACCCGGGAACCTACAGCATGCACGTGAATGCACCAGGATTCCAGACCTTCGAGGTCAAAGGCCTGAGTGTTCGTGCGTCGGTGATTACCACGTACGATGCGGTCATTGCCGTGGGCCCGGTGACCCAGACGGTCGACGTGGTCGCCAATTCAAACGCTGTGAATACCGACAATGGCCATCTGTCAGCTTCCATAGGATCCACCGAGTTGGCTCAGCTGCCGATTTTTTCGCTGAACCCGGTTGAGCTGACGGCCACCTTGCCTGGAGCACAATACATCAACATGACTGCACTAAGTGCTGCCGGTGGCACTTACGGCCAGTATGAGCAGGTAGAGTTTAATGGGGCACGACCGCGGGCCAACAACTTCATGCTCGACGGTCAGGACATCAACGACGTTGGGTTGGGTGGGCAGGCGTTCCAACCTCAGATCCCCGACATGTTTCAGTCCGTTACCGTCCTCACCAACTCAGCTTCCGCGGAATATGGGCGAGCCGGTGGGGCAGTCGTGAATCTGATATCCAAAGCGGGAACGAACCAGTTCCATGGAACGGCTTTCGAGCTTTATTCGGGTTCCGGCTTGAACGCTGTGGACGGTGTGACCCGGGTGGGTTCAACCAGCAGAGCGAATAAAGCGCGCTACGACCAGCACCAATATGGGTTTACCGCAGGTGGCCCGATCTGGAAGAATAAGCTATTCGTGTTTGGTGGTACGCAATTCACCCGTTTCTATGGCGACGCAACATCCGGTCAGATTGAGCTGCCCGATGCTATTGGCTATGCGACGCTTACATCGATTGGAGGACCCCAGGTCGCGCTTCTGCAAAGCCTGCTGAGTAACGGTTCTTACCTGAACCAGTATCAGTACAAGGCGTCCCTGGGCGTGGTTGAAGAGATAAATGTGGGTCTGCCGACCATCGGAGACGGAGGCGATTGCCCGGCCAGCGGATGTGTCGTCACCACTGGTTTTTACCAGCGACCCCCAATACCGCTTCAACAGCCCGATACCCAGTGGCTTTACCGGATTGATTTTATTCCGCACGAAAAAGATACGTTCAGCTTTCGCTACCTGCACGACCGCAACAACGCCGTCCCTGATTTGGCCCTTAACACCTCGGGTCTTCCCGGATTCGATGGGGAGGTTGGCGGTCCTTCCGAACTCGCCTCGGGAAACTGGACGCACGTTTTTTCGCCAAGATTGCTGAATGAGTTGCGGGGGTCCGAAACTCGTATCGACTTCCTTTTTCAGGCTGTGCCATCCGCTGTCGCCAATCCAGCATCGAAGATCTACAACCTGAACTTTACAGACGACGGAATTCCTGAACTCGGCTTGTCGCAGAACATTCCTCAAGGCACCAAGGAAGATGGATACCAGTTTCAGGACACGGTGGGCTGGGTAATCGGACGCCAGTCATTCCGCTTTGGCGCCGACGTGGGTCGCATTCTGGAGACCGACATTATTGCGCAAGAAGCGATAGGCCTGCTTAGCTTCACCGGCGGTGGCGGTCCTTCCGGCCTGGGAAATTTCCTCAACAACAACCTGGGCGCCTCTGGGTATGGGACCAAAACCTTCGGGCCTACGCGCATCGATCCCCATACTTGGAGGACCGCTTTCTTTGCTCAAGACGATATCAAGATCAACCCCGAGTTGACCCTGAACCTGGGACTGCGGTGGGACTACCTGACCGATCCGGGAAATGCTCTGGCGTTTCCTGCGATTGATGTAGAAGATCTATCTGCCCCCATTGACTCGGTGTTCCGAATTCATACTGACAATAGAAACTTCGGGCCGCGGGTCGGCTTCGCCTATGCGCCCAGCCGAGGTGGCTGGCTCGGCGCAGGAACAACCGTAGTTCATGGCGGATTCGGAATCTTTTATGACACCAGCTTTAGTAACATCGCGGCCAATAGTGCCCAATCTTCACCCAACGCGCCCACGGGTACTCTGATCTCTACGGAAGGGGCTGGATTGGGAAATGCGACTGCGCTCCTGGCCACGATCCAGCCGCAGTTGACACCGTTGGACAGCGTTTTAAGCGTAGATAAGAATCTGGTAAATCCGCGGACGTACCAGTGGAATTTGGGCGTTGAACGTGCCCTGCCTGCGCAGCTCAAGCTGGCAGTGAATTATGTTGCCAGCCGTGGACGAGCCCTGTATGCAAACCAGCAATACAATTACTTTGACGCCAACACGGGAAATCGTTTGAACCCCGATCGGGGCGCGATCAACGCGCGGGCTAACTCCGCTGCTTCGCAATATGACAGCATCCAGGTAGATGTAACCCGGCAGTTCGCAAAAGGTTTGTTCTTTCGCGGGGCCTACACCTACGGTCGGAGTTTCGACGACGGATCGGAAGTCTTTTCCCTCACCTTCGCGGCGCCCACCTCTTACCCGGCCAATCTGGCGTCGGGCGGCCGCGGACAAGATTGGGGACCATCCGCTTTCGACTACCGTCAGTACTTCACACTTTCCTATGTCTGGTCACCAGCCGGCTTTCACGCCCAGAATCGTGCCGCAGACCTTCTGCTTGGCGGCTTGACGCGGAATTTCAACATTTCGGGCGTGACCCAACTGCAGTCGGGGCCGCCGGGCACATTCAATCTGGGGGGTATCGACACCAACGGCGACGGAAGCGCAGTCAACGATCGACCCTTGTTGGGCAATCGCGCTAAACCGCTGAACACTGCCGGGGTTGATGGAATCTACGTCGGCGGAACTCCCGGAGCATATTACGATCTGGCTTCGGCTAACTCATCTGCAGGGACACTGGTCGCGGTTACCCCGCAGCAGGTGCACTGGTTAGTTCCATCTGGCGGGGCTGAAATCACCCCGCTCGAGATCGGGCGCAATAGCTACACCAACCCTGGTTCAACCGTGTGGAATGTCGCGGCGCAAAAAGACATTCCAGCACCCTGGACCCGCTTGGAAGGCGCCAGGTTCGAGCTTCGCGCAGAAGCCCAGGACGTAGGAAATCACAATGATGTTGGCCCTCTGGACACCAACATTCTCCACATCGGAAGCGGGAATACCTATCTGAATCCAGGAAACACGCGAATCAATACTGCGAGGAACGTTCGCTTCTGGGCGAAATTCAGCTTTTAGCACGGTCCTTCAACCCGCTGTTCGGATTGAAGGGTCAGATCGCTTCGCGCCGAAGTGAACTCTAAATACGTCCTGCGCCAGATCGCTTCGCGCACCTCTTCGTCTGTGGTGGATTCGAGCGGAGCAGTCGTTCCCGACGCCGTGTACTCGTCGTGCAGGGACGGTTCCACTTTTAGAGCGTCTGTCGTAAGAGGGGTGTCGGAGAAGGCTAGCCTCGCTTCGGAGTCATCCGGGCGAGGCCATGATCTGCCCCAGTCTCCGTTTAACGCGTGCGAACCCTGGTCCCGGTCGCACCCCGCGGTCCAATCGTGGTCGCGGTCACCGTGCCCGTGCCCCGGCCGGAGACGCTGCGGGTAGCGACGCCGCCATTGCGACCCGTTAATGTCGTTTGTGAATTCCCGCCCCCGTACGTCGTCGATCGGGTAGCGCTTTGCCCATTCGGCCCGGTCAACGTTGCGTTGGTCGAACCCGGGATGCGGTTGACCGTGCGCGTAGCAGTCTGTCCATTCGGCCCGGTGACGGTTGAACTGCTGCTCACCTGTGCCGACGCGGCCACGGTGCAAAGAGCCAACAAGACATCCTGCTTACCGGCGCTGAGTTTGATTTGCTGCTGCTCCTGGTCCGCGCCGCGGGCGAGGTGCTGTCACGCGACGACCTGGCGCAGGGTGCGCTGGGTCGCAGCGTCCCTTCGATCGCAGCATCGATAACCACATCAGCAGCCTGCGCAAAAAACTGGGAAATAAATCGGATGGCGTAGAACGTATCCGCTGTGTCCGCGGTAATGGCTACGTGTACGCCAATCAGAGCCGGAGCGAGCCGCAATGACGCGCAGTATCTACACCAGGATTCTGGTCTGGTTCTGGCTGGCGAACGCGGGGATCACTCTGAGTATTCTTTCCATCACGCTGATTAGCGGAGCGCAGCCACTAGGCCGCCGATGGTTGGCCGCCTCGCTGGATCTCTATGCCCAAACGGCAACCGATGCCTACCGCAGCGGGGGAGCCCCAGCCCTCAACGCTTATCTCGATCACATTCAGTCGTCTGTTTCCATGCGGGCCGTTCTGCTGGGCCCCAGCGGAGAAGCCCTTTCCGCGCATGCATTGCCTCCGGAGACCCTTTCCATGGTCGAGCAGGTCCGGGCAACAGGAAAACCGCGCTTCCACTTTGGCATTAATTGGCTGGGCACCTCAATCGTGCACACGCCGCAAGGGGATTATGTCTTCATCGCGCAAGTGGATGCTCTGCGCAGATTCAGCCGCCAGCTCGGGGCCGGCGGATTGGTGGTCAAGGCATTGGCGGCGATGCTCGCTGGATGCCTGCTCTGCTGGCTGCTCGCGCGCAGCATCACGGCGCCCATCAGAACATTGCAAAGCGCGGTGCGTTCGCTGGGGGAGGGAGATCTTTCTGTCCGCGTCTCGCCAAAAATTCCGCCGAGAAACGATGAGTTGACAGATCTTGCCCACGAGTTCGACCGCATGGCCGCGCAGATTGAAAGCCTGCGTAACGAGCAGCACAGGCTCCTGGCCGATATTTCCCATGAACTGCGGTCGCCTTTGACCAGGCTCTCGATTTCCACGGAGTTGGCCGGCCGGGGCGATTTGGAATCACTGGACCGAATGCGTAAAGATATAACCGCGCTGGACCACCTGATCGAGCAGATTCTGACCCTCACCCGCCTCGAGATTCAGCAACAGACCCGCGTGCAATCTCGTACTCCGCTCAACAAACTATTGCTGGCGCTGGTGGATGATGCCGACTTCGAGGCCAGGGAGCAGGGCAAGAGGGTAATTCTGGATTCACGACAGCCATGCTCCGTAAGCGGCGAGCCCGGACTATTACGGAGCTGCCTGGAGAATGTCATCCGCAACGCAGTGCGTTTCACGCCGGTTGCGACCGCCGTGCGCGTGGTGGTACAGCAAGGGCAGAGAGACAAAACGCCAGTGGCCATCGTTACGGTTGAGGACCAGGGAAGAGGAGTGCCGGAAGATTCTCTCGACCACATATTCGAGCCCTTCTACCGAGTTTCGGTCTCCGAAGACGATGCGTCTGACAATAGAGGAGCCGGTCTCGGCCTCTCCATCTCAGAGCGCATCGTCACTCTTTATGGCGGAACTATCAGCGCGCACAATGCGGTGACTGGCGGACTTGTGGTTGTGATCGAGCTGCCACTCGCGAGCTAGAGACTCCGGTCGACAAAACATTTCCAGTGAACGTCCGCTGAACTCTATCTTTAAACAGAACTGTCATCTCGACCGGAGCGTAGCGCAGTGGAGAGATCTCCGGTTCTACTCATGCCCGTCGTGGGTTATTTTGCGGCCCCCGCACTCATCGCCTTCCGCATCTGCGCCTCCGCATCGTCACTCCAGTATTTGCAATTGAGCTGCAGGAACACGGAGGTATACGGAATCGTCATGGTTGTCTTTAGCACTACGATATGAAACGTCCTTCCCACCTCGTCGACTTTGGAGATGATCTGCTCATGCGGCAGTGACGTTATCTTCTGCCCTGCAAGCACATTCTTAATGCCTTGCCGGTAAGCAGTGACCCCGGGGGCATCTTTCTCAGGCACATAGGGAAGCTCCGCATCCATGTACACAATCGGCCGCACCTGGATAGACCTATCGATGGCGCTCAAAACCTGGCGGACTACCTCCATCTGGTCCGTGTTGGTTTCGATCGTTTCCACGCCGGTGGAGCTCTGCAGCGGGTACGCAGAATCCACGATCATGATCCAGTTACGATGTCCGAGCAGAGGCAAAACCTGCGCCAGCCTGGTCTGCCACTCTGCCGAAGGCTGTTGCGCAACGGCCCCTAGGCCACTCGCGATAAACAACCATGCGGTTAGGACAGCCTTGATTGCGCTCATCCTAAGCTCCTTCCAAACTCTCTCTTCGCTTCATGCGGACTCCAACAAAGGAGTAAAGGGCGATACCGCAGTAGCAGAGGAGCGGGACCATATAGGCTCGCGCAATACTATGCTGCGTCTGTGAAATCCAGCCCATGAGCGGAGTAAGCACTGCGCCCCCGACAATCGCCATTACGATCAGCGAGCCACCAATCTTTGTATTTCGATCCAGGCCATCGATGCCCAGAGCGAAAATGGTGGGGAACATCACCGACATGAAGAAGCTGGTGATGAAGATGGCCCACAGACCCACCCAACCAGGAAAGGCAACGCCCACCGCCACCAACGCAATATTAATAAGGCTGTAGATCCCCATCAGTAAGGCAGGCTTGACGTAGCGCATCAGGGCCGCGGAGCTGAACCTACCCAGGCCAAAAGCAACCAGCGTGCCGGTTAGAAAATATCCGGCAATCTTCTCCGGCTGATGCGTGCCATCCTGCACGTACTGAATAAAGTAGCTCCAGGTGCCCACCTGCGCCCCCACGTAGAGGAACTGCGCAACGATGGCAAACAGGAAGTTAGGGTAACGCAGCAACTCCTTGAAGCTGCCATGCTCCTCCTGCGGATTCTCATGCTCCCGGGCAATCGTGGGGAACTTGGTTCGCGCAATCAGGATGGCCCAGATCAGCGCGATCAGCCCAACCACCAGGTAGGGCACCACCACCCGCATCGTCTCGTGCTTGAGGTACGCCTCGTAGGTATTAGCCACCTGCATGGCGGCTACTTGCTGCGGGGTGAGTTCGATGCCGGAGAAGATGAATACCGTGCCCACGAGTACGCCGGAAATCGCACCCAGGGGATTGAAGGCCTGAGAAAAATTCAAGCGGCGAGCCGCGCTCTCAGGAGAGCCGAGCTGTGCCACAAACGGGTTGGACGCCGTCTCCAGGAAAGAAAGCCCACTGGCAATGACGAAGAGCGCGAAGAGGAAAAAACCGTAACGTCCAAGCAGGGCAGCCGGCCAGAACAAGAACGTGCCACTGGCGAACAAAAGCAAACCAACCACGATGCCGAATTTGTAACCCTTTCTGCGCATCAACAACGCGGCCGGAATGGCCAGCAGAAAATAACCCATGTAAAAGGCCGACTGCACCAAACCGGCCTGGAAGCGGGAAATGGTAAACGACTTCATGAACTGGCGAATAAGAACGTCGTTCAGGTTACTGGGAACAGCCCACAGAAAAAACAAAGCGGTCACCAGAAAGAACGGGACAGCCAGTCCCTTCGGTACCAGTGGCGGTGTCGAATCCTTTGCTACCGTAGCGTCCGCGGGTAGAGGCACTAGCATCGATGCGTGTTTCCTTTCCTAGTCTCCACAAAGATGCACATGGATGCCCAGCTCCGCCATCATCGCCGCTTTGGCAGCCAACGCCTGGTCCGCAACCTGGCTGGTCGGAGCGTAAGCCACGTTGAGGTGATTAGCGCGATGCCTGGCCATGAACTGATCACGGGTAACCCCGTGGAGGAGTGTATGCATGATAGGCCACTGCGGGGTCACCGACTTCAACCGCCGCTCAGTCTCTTTCGCGGGCAGTTCGATCGCGGTTGCCCGGCCCAGGTCGACATGCAGCGCGCCGCCTTCCACGAAAACGCGGCTCCACACGACATGTCCCGGCTTGCAGACTCCGTTGAGGGTGCCCCCGCCAAGGCGGAAGTACATCGGCGGTTGCCGTTCGCTCCTGGCCTTGGCATAACCACCGGCAATATGCGAAGCCGGTACCGCGCCCGAAATCTGAAACACCCAGACGAATTCGTCGATGTCCCCTCCGCTGTAATGCTCTCCCCAGCGGACGTCATGCAACGTCGTGGCCGGGTCAAGTTGCATCGCGCTCCATACCCGGTTGGTGATCAAAGCATCCAGGCCGGCGCATTCGTCAACCTCGTTAAAGTGCGGCAGCGGTTTCCCGGCATACAGCTCGCGGCCATGAGCGTCAAAGACCGGCGGCCGTTCCACGTTATTGAGCAAACCCTCGACCAGATCGGAGGCGGGCGCCATGTCTTTCAATCCTTGTTGATATTGGATCCCAATGGCGTCGCAGCCGAACTCATCGGCGATCCGCATGGCAGCGATGTACATCTTGCACTGCCCCAGAATTTGCCCGTCGGTGAGTTCGGTCTCCTCCTTCGTGCCGGTGACAAAAGTGAACCCGCGCTTGTCCAGCCAACTACGCACCGTTTGCGCCTCTGCATCGGTCACCGCAGCCATCGCGGCGACCAGGGCCGACTGGCTAAGCCGCTCCTTGTACATTCCTGTGGGATTGAGAAGGTTATCTTCGATGATGGCGTTATACATGCCCATGCACCCTTCATCGAAAACGCCAAGGATAGCTTTGCGTGTTCTCAGATCGCGCGCCAGGGAAGCGCCCAAATCTCTTTCGGCCTGCGGCAAACCAGAAAGCTCGAGGTCATGCACGTGGCTCAGATCTTGTTCGACCGTATGCTCCTTCAACCATTGCCGCAGCCCGCTGCGGAAGAATGGATCCTTGAAGTCCTTGCTCCACAAGGTGCTGAAAGTCACCCCGCCCTTATGCAGACAGCCATTCAGGTTCAGCATGCCGACCAGGCCCGGCCACTGGCCAGACCAGTTGGCTACCGTGAGAATGGGGCCTCGATGATGCTGGAGCCCGGAGAATACGTTGTGGCTGTATTGCCAAACCGCTTCCGCAACGATGATCGGCGCATCGGGGTGGATCTTCACGAAAACATCCATGCCCATGCGCTGGTTATAAATAAACCCGTGTTGCAGGTCCTCACGGTAGGGATGCGCGCGCCGCAGCGTGAACCCCTCCGCACGAAGGGCCTCCGTCAGTTGCTTTTCCATCTCGGCCTGGGCAGCCCAGCAAACCTTATTTGCGGATTGGCGCAGGTCGCCACTGGCGACGAGCAAAATTTCCCCAGAAGCAACGGGTGTCGGCAATTCCAGGACCGGGACGGCATAAGAGGACATCAGCAAATCTCCTGGGCTATGGCAACCGCCAACGATAACAGTTGCTCCTCCCTTGTGGCAAAATGGTGAGGCTAAATCCAAGCATAGACAAAGAAGAGATGAGATGGGCGCGAGCTCCGCGCGGTTGCGTTACCAGAGTGGGGTGGCTGTATGAGTGGACCATCCGTTTCCACCAGGCCGTGGGTGGCGCTGGTCGGAGGATTTCTTGGAGCCGGCAAGACCACATTGATCCTCGCCGCAGCACGTGAGTTGCAGCGGCGCGGCCTGCGTAGCGCCATGGTGTGGAACGATCAGGGAAAGGACCTGGTCGACAGCCGGTACGCAGCGCTGTCTGGCATGCGTTCCGGAGAGGTTACCGGCGGTTGCTTCTGCTGCCGCCTCTCCGAGCTGATCGATGCGATCGGCGACCTCCGCGCACACGCACCGGACGTAATTTTTGCTGAGCCGGTGGGGAGCTGTACCGATCTGTCCGCCACTGTGCTTCGACCACTGCTCGAATACAGCGACTCCTATCAACTTTCGCCGCTGACGGTTCTGGTAGATCCGCTGCGCGCCCGGAGCATGCTGGGAGCAGACGCGGATCCAGACATGCGCTTCCTGTTCGACAAGCAACTGCAGGAAGCTGATCTGGTCTGTTTTACCAAGTCCGACCTTTACCCGGAATATCCGGAGACAGCCGCCCCTCATGTTCGCCATCTTAGCGCGAAGACAGGGCAAGGCGTGGCCGCGTGGTTGAACGAGGTTCTTTCGGGCACCATCGCCACCGGCGATCAGGCTCTGGTGATCGATTATTCGGAATATGCACGGGCCGAGGCCGCACTTGCCTGGCTAAACCTGCGAGCAGTTTTCGAACCACAAAGCGGGCTTTCTCCGGCCATGCTGCTGGGGCCATTGCTCGACCGGCTCGATGCCGCCCTCACCGCAGAGCAGATCTCCATCGCCCATCTAAAAGCAATCGTCACTTCGCCAACCGGCTTCCTCAAGGCGGCAATCTGCGGAAATGGGCAGGAGCCAATGGTCGATGGAGACTTCGACGCCTCGCCCGCAAGCAAGCTGGAGCTATTGCTCAATCTCCGCGCAGTGGGAGAACCGTCCCAGGTGCGCAAAATCGTTGAGCGAGAGCTGCATGTGCTCGATAGCGGTCTCACGCAGTGTGCGGTCGATTCCTTCAGTCCAGCAGCACCAGTCCCCGAACGGCGCATTGCCAAGGCTGGTTGAAGACCTTCCATCTTTAAAAAACTAGAAAGTCCGATCGCTGAACCATGCCTGAAACCATCGTTCAAACTGTTTCCCCTGAGCCAGGCGCGCAGGCGAATTTGGCAGGGGAAACGTGGCCTGGAGAATCCCTCGCGCCTGAGCGATCCATTTAAGCCCCCACGGTGTAGGAAATCCACTAAGCTGCGCAATCAATTCATCGAGTGCTTGCGTGGCCTGGGCAAACTCTACTGATCCATCTTGTTCTCCCCGGTTGTACAACGCGAGGGTCAGTTCCGGCACCACACAGGCAACACCAGAAATGACCCCGTCGCAAACCTTGGCGCGCAATGCCGCGCTGAGTACGCTGTCATCGCCGACGATCCGGCAGGCGTCTACCCGTTGCTCCGAGAGATGACCCAGGATCTCGAGCGATCCGCCGGAATCTTTGATCCCAATGATGTTGGGCACTTCGGTAATGAGGGTATGTACTGTTTCCTTCTGCAAACCCGAGGTGAACTGGGGCAGGTTGTAAAGCAGCACGGGTAGAGATGTGGCTGCCGCCACACTGCGGCTGAACTGCTCGAGATCGCCCTGTTGGTAGGGAAAGAAGTAAGGCATCGGCAGCAACAGGGCCTTCACGCCTGCATCCTGGGCGATCCGCGCGAAAATAACTGCACCCGCAGCATCGGCCGCGCCGACCCCGCAAAGAAACTCCGCCGCATTGCCCGCAACGTCCTTGGCTGTGTTCAGCAGGGTGCGCAGTTGCGTGGGCGTGGTGATGCAGAATTCACCCGTAGCCCCATTCAAAGCGAAGGAAGAGATTCCCTTATCCAACAGAAATTCAAGCAGATTTCGGAGGGAGAAAGAATCGACGCTTCCATCCGCAAGACGAGGAGTCAGGACCGCAGCGGAAACGCCGCGCACCAGCTTTGTTGTCATCGCTCCCCCGTAGGCCCAAGCCAAGTCAACTCACCGTTAAGTAATATACCATCTGGCTACCGATTGTCGACATGCCTGAATCATCCTGCTTGATGTATGCTGTGCCCATGAACCGCAAAGCCAGATCTCGCCAGGGCGGCGCCGACTTATCCATACGTGAGCGAGCCTACCTGCATATCCAGCAGTTGCTGCTAAGCGGCAAGCTGGAAGCGGGCAGCAGCGTCTCTGAGCAAATGCTGGCGAAAGATCTGGGGAGCAGCCGCACACCGATCCGTGAAGCCATGAATCAGCTGGCTGCTGAGGGGCTGCTGGAATCTAGTCCAAACGGCGGCATGATCGTGACCCAATTGGGACGTGAGGACATCATCGAGTTATATGAGCTGCGCGAGGCCCTCGAGGTCTACGCCGTGGGCAAGATTGCGCGCACGCCGTTGCGGCCCGTGGATCGTGATCGTTTGCAGAGCCTCGTCGATGAGGTTTCCATGTTTCGCAAAGAACTGGAGAAATCGAAGAAGGAAGCGCTCGACGAGGTGCAGATGAGTCGCTTCCTCACCTGCGACCTGGGATTTCATGCCTTGCTGATGAGCCTGGCTTTCAATTCCAGGATGCAGAAGAGCATGAGCGAGACCCGTCTACTGATCAGCGTCTTCGCGATTCGGCGTAGTGGTCACAGTAAAGAAGCGCTCACCAGCATTCAGAAGTATCACCAGAACATTTTGAACGCGATCGTCAAACAGGATAAGGATTCGGCGATGCGCGAGCTTTCGGAGCACATCCAGGAGAGCCAGCGCGAGCGAGTCAACGAATACGACCAGTGGCGCCGCGAAACCTCCATGCGGCAGAGCATGCCCGCCTTTTTCGACCATCCTACGATCACCAATCACCGATGACCCCGGGCGAATCGCCGGACCGTGGCTACAAGTGGCTCGTTGTAGGCATGCTATGGTTCGTCTGTTTTTTCAACTACGCCGATCGCCAGGCAATCTTTGCCGTGTTTCCCCTGATCAAGCAACAGATGGGGCTCACAGATGTTCAATTGGGAATTGTGGGCGCTGCGTTCATGTGGATGTATGCCCTGTTCGGCCCCCTGGCGGGCTGGCTGTGCGATCGCCTCCCGCGAAAGACCCTGGTGTTGGGCGGATTGATCGCGTGGTCGCTGGTCACAGCGTTGACAGCGGTTTGCCACACCTACGGTCAACTGGTGTTGTGCCGCGCGCTCAGCGGATTAGGAGAAGCAGTTTATCTGCCCGCCTCGATGTCTCTGATCGGCGACTATCACGGAGCGGCTACCCGTTCTCGCGCCATGTCCGTTCATCAGTCAAGCGTGTATGTAGGCTCGATCGCCGGCGGTGCGATTTCCGGCCTCGTCGGCCAGTTTTATGGCTGGCGTTGGAGCTTCCTCCTCTTCGGATCCTGCGGGTTGTTGTTCGCCCTGGTGGTGGGAAAGTTGCTCATGGAACCCTCGCGTGGGCAGCAAGACGCCGGTACAGTCTCGTTGCCCTCTGCCCCCGGCGGCGGCAACCTTCTCCAAGAACTGAAGGCTCTGCTGGCAAGCCCCATCGTGCGCTTGCTGATCCTGGCCTTCGTAGGCGCCAACTTCGTGGCCGTCGTCTTTCTTACCTGGATGCCGTCGTTTCTCTATCGCAAATTTCACATGAGCCTGAGCATGGCGGGATTGAACGGCACCATGTACTTGCAGCTCTCTTCGGTTGTGGGCGTTCTCTGCGGTGGGCTGCTGGCCGATTACCTGGCGCGTAAGTTTGCCGGCGGCCGCATGCTTACCCAGGCACTGGGCCTCTTCCTGGGCATACCGTTTCTGTTCTTCACCGGTTGGGCCGCCTCGGTTCCGGCGGTGGTTTTGGGCATGATTGGCTTTGGCTACTGCAAGGGCCTTTACGACGCCAATATCTTTGCCTCGCTCTACGATGTGGTCGCGGTGAGACGGCGCGGTATTGCAGCCGGCATGTTGAACTCCCTGGGTTGGCTTGGCGGCGGCTTCGCTCCCATCGCCATTGCACTCGCGGCTAACCGGTACGGGATGGGACCGAGCATCAGTGGAACGGCGTTCGTTTACTGCCTCTCCGGACTGCTGATGCTGCTGGCGGCGTGGCAAACCATCTACACCCGATCAAGACCGCCTATCCGCTAACCTTCTTCGAGCCCCACAATGGTTGCCGTATACGCATGTATTTATGTTGTCGACAAACTGCGGCCAACATGGATATACTTCGCTTCGCATTCAGAAAAAGCGTTTTTCGGGGGATTCCGCCATGACCATCTTCCCGTACGAGCAATCTCTGGTAATCGAGCCCGGCCGATCTGCCTGGAGGAAGCTCTGGCTTGTGCCCGCTTTCCTGTTGGCATCGCTCCCGGGATTTGCCCAGATCAACGCCAACGCGACCATTTCCGGGCACGTCACGGATCCGAGCGGAGCCGCCATTCCCAACGCTTCCGTGTCGATCGCGAACGATACCACCGGGGTTACGTCCGCCGTGGTTACAAATACCGCCGGCTACTATGTCGCGACGTTTCTCAAACCTGGAACCTACACCATCACCGCGAGCGCCCAGGGGTTTGAGGCGGCAGTGCGCAAGAGTCTTACGTTGCAGGTGCAACAGGTCGCTGAACAGGACTTTCCGTTGAGCGTTGGCCAGGTAGAACAACAGGTGACCGTCACCGGCGGAGCGCCGCTGCTCAATACGGAGAGCGCCGAGCTGGGCAACGTGGTTACCCTGGAGTCGGCCCAACAGCTGCCTCTGAACGGACGCAACTTCTCCCAACTCGGCGTCCTGGTTCCGGGAGCCAACTCAGGGGCAGTCGGCAGTATCCGCTCCAGCGGAAACGGGAACGAAACCCAGCGGGCCGGCGCCGAGATCGTGGCCAACGGATCTCGAGGGAGCTTCAACCTGTTCATGGTGGACGGCCTGGACGACCGGGACCAGTCCGTCGGCACGGTGAAGGTTTTCCCTAACCTCGAGAGCATCAGCCAGTTCAAGGTGCAAATCGGCAATTACGATGCGGAGTTCGGTGCGGGCGGCGCAGTGGTGAACGTAATCACACGCTCCGGTTCGAACGAGATCCATGGCTCTGCATTCGAATTTTTCCGCAACGCATCGATCGAAGCCGTTCCGTTCTTCGCCAAGACGGCTCCGCCGTATCAACTCAATCAGTTTGGCGGTTCTATTGGGGGTCCGATTCGCCGCAACCGGACCTTCTTCTTCGCCGACTACCAGGGACTGCGCGTGAAGCAGACCGGCACGTCGGTAATCAGCGAACCAACCCCGGCGTTGCGCAGTGGAAACTTCAGCGCTCTCCCGGCCGTCATCTACGATCCGAGCACTTACAACGCGGCCGCCAACACGCGGCAAGCCTTCCCGGGAAATATCATTCCGGCAGATCGTATCAACCCCGTGGCTCAGAGCCTGCTGGCCATCTTCCCCCTTCCGACGTCGAGCGGCGTTTCCAACAATCTGCTGCTGAACGTTGTGGATAGCCAGGTGCAGGACCAGTTCGACGCCCGGATCGATCAGACACTGAGCGACAAAGACAGCATGTTCGGCCGCTACACCTGGGGTCGGGCGAATATCGACTACCCGGGTATACCTCTCATGATCGATGGAGCGCTGAATCCCTATGCCTTTGCCCAGGGCTCGGCGACCGCAGGCTCGCTCACCGTCAACAAAGCGCCCAGCTTGCAAGCCACCTTACAGGAGGTCCATACTTTCTCTCCCACCTTCGCCAGCCAGTTTGCGCTCGGCTATACGCGCTTTTCCCTTTCCGCGATCCCGCTGAATGATGGGCATAATGTATCCGACATGTTGGGTGTGCCGGGCTCGGATGTGGGCGGGGGTACGGGCCTGGTGAGCCTGAGCATCTCTTCGTTTCAGGGATACGGCGAGACCAACCTGCCCGAGATTGTGCCCCAGAACACCTATCAGCTCAGCGAGACGTTGTCCTCCGTCTTAGGTGCGCATTCGCTCACCTACGGGGCGAGCGTGGTGCACAACCAGTTCGGATTCGACCAGCTGGCAGCCCAATCCGGCAGCTTCGGCTTTACCGGCGTTTACACCAACAATCCGGCGAAGAGTGCAGGCACGGGATCCGCGTTTGCCGATTTTCTGCTTGGGCTTCCGGCGAGTTCCTCCAAGTCGTCACTGCCCCAGGGACAGCCCTTCGAAAGCTATTCGGAAATCGGAGCTTTCATTCAAGACTCCTGGCGGGCCTCGACCCGGTTGACGCTCACCGGCGGATTCCGTTGGGATTTGTTTACGCCGCCGACCGAGCGTGACAACCGCCAGTCTGACTTTGTTCAAGCCGGCGTCGGAAGCCTGGGCATTGCGGGGCAGAACGGAGTCTCGACCGGCATTCTGCAGATGAAGAAGCTCGACTTCAGTCCGCGCCTCGGCGTCGCTTACCGGGTTGGTGACGCGACCGTGGTGCGTGGAGCCTATGGCTTCTACAACTTCAACGAGCAGGGAACTGGTGGCTCGGCGCGATTGTTTATCAACTATCCGTTTGCCCAAACCTTTTCTGTCAACTGCTCTTCAACGTCCCCTTGCCTTAGCACCTCTACCGGCATTCCCGACGTCTCGTCTTCTTCGAACCTGCCCACAGCGGTCTACCAGCCGATCAACAATCCAACGCCAAACGTTCAGCAGTGGAACCTCACGGTGGAGCGACAGATCAAGTCATCGTTGGTAGCCCGGGTTTCTTATGTCGGCTCCAAGGGAACGCACCTGCCGATCGCTTTGAATCCCAACGTGGCCACACCTGGCCCCGGGGCGGTAGCGAGCCGTCAACCTTATTCCACGTTCGGAACGATTCAGGGGTGGGAGCCGATTGGCCCCTCAAGCTACAACGGGTTGCAGCTTTCCGCAGAGAAGCGGCTGCAAGGCGGACTATCCTTTCTGGGCGCGTATACCTACAGCAAGAGCCTTGATGAAGGAGCGGGCGGTAATTCGTCTACCGGCGAGTCACGGCTCAACGTCCAGAACCCAAATAACCTTCAGGCAAATTACGGCTTGTCCAACTTCAACTTCAAAAACCGCTTTACGTTGAGTGGTATCTACCAGCTTCCGGTAGGCCGGGGCCGGCACTTCCTGGCGAACTCCAACAGGCTGGTGGATGGTGTAGCCGGAGGATGGCAGCTTACGAGTATTCTTACACTTCAGTCCGGCCCGCCTCTCACGTTGAATATGTCGACCACAACCTCGAACACGGGAACCCTGCAGCGGCCCAACCGGGTATGCAATGGCAACCTGCCCGCTTCTCAACAGACCGTCAAGAAGTTCTATGACACGTCCTGTTTCGTGGCCCCTCCGCTCTACACCTTTGGGAACGCCGGCCGAAACATCATCATTGGTCCCGGCTATGAGGACTGGGACCTCGGTTTGATGAAGGAATTTCATCCCATCGAGAGGTTTGCTCTGCAATTCCGGGCTGAGTCCTTCAACGCGCTCAACCACCCCAACTTTTCATTGCCCAATGGCAGTATCGGTTCTTCTTCCGCGGGCACGATCACCAGTACGCTCGGCTCGCAAAGAGAATTTCAACTCGCTCTCCGCCTTGCCTGGTAGCTTTACCTTTCACGATTCTTGCCGGGGTTTGACGAATGCATTGGTACTCACGCAGAGACTTTGTTAAGAACGCTTCGATCACCCTGGCTGCACATCGCGCTCACTGGTTTCAAGGGGCAACGCCAGCCGAACGAATCGATCTCAAAGGATGTGTCCTGGTCCCTTCGCAAAATCCAACTCCGCGCGAACTCAAGGCTCTCACCGTTCTCTCGGAGGAGTGCTACAAACGAAGCGGGCTTACCTGGAAAGTGCAATCGTCTGGTAAAAGTACAGCACCGGTTACGATTTACGCCGGGTTGGCGTCCAGTATGGGAAAAATGGGGTCACGAACACAATCTGTGGCCGCGTCTGTAGGACCTGCTCCGGAGACGTATGCAATTCATGCTGGTAGCGATGGCAGCGGACACTGGATAACCGTTGCCGGGAGCGACGAACGCGGGGTCCTCTTTGGCGTGGGTCAGTTGCTCCGTTTGATTGATTTTGGCCGGCAAGTAGCAACCATCGATCACGGCCGGTTTCCTATACACAGCAACCCCAGGTATCCCCTGCGTGGACATCAGCTCGGCTATCGTCCGAAAACCAATGCATATGACGCGTGGACGGTCGAAATATGGGACCAGTACATCCGCGACCTGGCGATCTTTGGCACGAATGCAATCGAGATCATCCCTCCCCGGTCAGACGACGAGCCGGACAGTCCTCTCTTTCCCCTCCCCCCAGCGCAAATGATGGTCGAGATGTCGCGGATAGCGGATAGCTACGGATTGGACGTTTCGGTCTGGTACCCGGCGATGGATAAGGATTACGCCGATCCGCAAACGGTCAACGCTGCGGTGGCCGAATGGGAGGCCGTTTTCAAGATGCTGCCTCGGGTCGATGTGGTGTTTGTGCCCGGAGGCGACCCGGGCCATACTGAGCCCAAGTACCTTATGAGCCTGCTGCAAAAGCAGAAGGTAGGCTTGCGCAAGTACCATCCCAGAGCGCAGATGTGGGTTTCTCCTCAATCCTTCACTGCGGACTGGATGGAGGAATTCTTCTCTATCGTATCTACGGCTGAGACGAAAGGCTGGCTCGATGGCGTCGTGGTGGGACCGCAATCCCGGCTAACGCTGCAGGAGGTGCGGCGACGGCTCCCTGCACAGTATCCCATCCGCTTCTACCCGGACATCACCCACAGCACAGGCTGCCAGTTTCCTGTTCCCGATTGGGACGTGGCGTATGCGCTCACCGAGGGACGGGAGACGATCAACCCGCGTCCCGTGGGTGAAGCCAATATTCTGCGGAAATTTCTGCCGGAAACCATTGGCTTCATCAGCTATTCCGAGGGTTGTAATGATGACTTGAATAAGTTTGTCTGGAGTGGGCTCGGGTGGGACCCGCAGCGAAGCGTGATCGATGTTCTTCGCGACTTTTCCCATTACTTTGCCGGTAAGGAGCAGGCAGAGGGCCTTAGCCACGGCCTGATGAGCCTGGAAGAGAATTGGGAGGCGCCTTTGGCCACCAACGCTTCCGTTACGGTGACGCTGGCGCAATTCCAGGACATGGAGCGCAATGCTGCGCCGGCGGTGCTCGGTAACTGGAGATTCCAGCAGGCGCTATATCGGGCGTATTACGATGCTTACGTGCAGAGCCGCCTGGTGGAAGAAACCGGCCAGGTGGAGCGTGCGCTGGCTGTGCTGCGCCGGGTGGATGAAATTGGCTGGATGCCGGAGCCGCTTCAAATCGGCGCCGCTCCAAGTGCTGCGTCTCCTAACGGGAGAGACCCGATGTTGCTGCTGGAGGAAGCGCGCAGCATATTGCAACAATCAATGATCCAATCAGCCAGCGGCAGCTTGCGGCAAAGGGTTCTGGAGTTGGGAGAGGCTCTATTCCAGAGCATCCGCATGCAGCTGGCGGTGGACCGCTACCGCGGAGAGGCGGTCGTACGCGGAACCAACCTGGACACGCTGGACTATCCGGTGAGCGATGCGCCCTGGCTACTTAATCGGATTTCCGAGATCATGCGCGAGCCCGATACGGCGAAGCAACCAGCCGCAATCGGAGCGCTACTGCGCCGAACCGACCCTGGTCCAGGCGGGTTTTACGACGACCTGGGAAACGTCGCCAATCGTCCCCACTTGGATTTAGGCGAGGGAGCGGAGCGAGACCCCGAATTCCGGGCCACTCCGCTGACTGGCTTCCTCTACCCCGATGTGCTGGGCAGTCATGCGCCCCTGGCCTGGAAGCGATGGGCCGAGTCGCTCTTCGACGCGCCACTGAAAATGCATTACACCGGCTTGGACGCGATCGCACATTACCGTTTGCGAGTCGTTTATAGCGGCGATCAGCCCACGAAAAAGATGCGCTTGGTTGCGAACGAGCAGATTGAAATTCACCCTTATGTGCAGCGTCCCTGGCCTCCGGTTCCACAGGAGTTCGACATTCCCGCCGCCGCAACCGCAGGAGGCGAACTTACGCTTTCATGGACCCGCGAGCAAGGTCAGGGAGGCTCAGGACGAGGCTGCCAGGTTTCTGAAGTCTGGCTGATCAACACTAGAGAACAGGGCGGCAGGTAGCGTGATTGTGGCCGAAAGGACTGCAGATCCCAACACCGCAACCCCCTGCCCGATGGTAAGGAGTCGCGTCAAACGCGCTTGGCGTTGACTTTCGTCGCGAGTCCTACTTTTTCCAGCATCCAGATTCCCAGGTAGTTCACGTCCAACTCGTACCACGCCACTCCGTGGCGAGCCGAAACCGGGTGCGCGTGGTGGTTGTTGTGCCATCCCTCACCGCCGGTCAGCAAGGCTACCCACCAGTTATTGCGGGAGTCATCCCGGGTATCAAATCTGCGCGAGCCCCAGATGTGGGTGGCCGAGTTCACCAGCCAGGTG
>Ga0182024_10006053_pt1 | contig 26738 bp, 27 predicted proteins | sample P32metaG_FD_120480 | JGI IMG/M metagenome (GOLD analysis project Ga0182024, IMG submission 120480) | Permafrost microbial communities from Stordalen Mire, Sweden - P3-2 metaG (Illumina Assembly) | ecosystem: Environmental > Terrestrial > Soil > Wetlands > Permafrost | place: Sweden: Stordalen... | reverse complement strand
TCGAGCCCTTAATAGATCGATCTAGGGTTCGACGGAGTCTCACCCTACCGATTTTTCTTTCTGCCCTTTGTGTGTTGGTGCGACTCACCTTCGCCAACTCGTCCGACTTAGCCATGGCGGCGGCGGCGGACTTGTCGCGCCGTAGCAGCGCGAAGACGGAAGCTTTTATCCTGTTCACCCGATCAAAATTCATAATTCTTATTTTGCATGTCCATTCTGGCACAAAAGCCCAAAAATCCGCATCCCATGAACCGATCTTTTTTTACAACACGAAACCCGCATAAACAATGGTCGAAACGGGGGTCAAAGGCCTTTTTGTCAAGTATGTTTCTTGTCTTTGACGCGGTTTTATTGCCATAAAAAACAGATTGGTTGCTGGCGGTCCAATTAACCGCGACGGCTGGATTGGCGGCGCTCTGCCGAGACGCCGCTACATCCCATTTCTTGCCTCTCAATTTCTTCGCGCATCCGAGCCGCACTGTTTCCTCAAGTAATTGATTATAAGCATCTTAAATATTTTTGCCTTTAAAATATAATCCCCTTGACGCGCGTCAGGAAAGTGCTTACTATTTTTCTTGCAAGCAAAAACTGCAACGATGCCCTGATGGACCATTCCAGTGCTTCTTGAGCCACCATCAGGTTCTGTGGAACAAACGTAGGAATATAAATTATATGAATACGACATGGGCGAGAATCCGGCACATGCTGGCAATTTGTTTCCTGGCTTTTAGTGGCCTCCGCGCTGTTTCCGGTCCTCTCAGCACTCCCATCGTGACGCATGAGGAGGACACCACGAATGCCTCCTATCGTTATTACGACCACTCCGGGAGCGGCATCTTCGTGGGCGGCGGGGCCGGGGGAATGCACCCTATGGACGATTCTGTTCTGGCTTATGGAAAAACCAGTTAGAACAGCCTATAGTTACGATGGCATCCATTGGACAGCAAGCCCCGGAGGGATGCCCTATTCGGACCGTTGGCAGAGCGTGACTTTTGGGAACGGCACATTTGCGGCAGTGGTTGGAGGCTCGGATGAAGCGGCCTATAGCACCAATGGCATCGACTGGTCAGCCGGCTCAGGTTTGCCCGAAAACAATTGGGCCAGCGTGACTTATGGCAACGGCGTTTTCGCGGCGATAGCGTGCTATACCGACGCGGGAGCCTACAGCACCGATGGAATCAACTGGACCTGCGCTGAAATGCCGAATTGGGACGAATGGTATTCGTCGGCTTTTACTGGAGGCACTTTTGTGACCCCCTCCTACGGCCAGGACTTAGCCTACAGCACCGATGGCATCGACTGGACAGCCAGCCTCGGAGCCTTGCCCGATTCGGATTATTGGTATTGCTTTGCGGCCGGACAACTTCCCAGCGGCTACATTACAAATGGGCTGGTTGCGTATTGGAAATTCAATGATGGCAGCGGCAGTACAGCGCCAGACTCCAGCGGCAACGGCAATGATCTTCCTTTGGTCAGTTCTCCATCCCGGGGCCCTGACTATTTGACTCTGAATGGAACCGATCAATACGGTGACTATGCAGGCAGTGCGTTTAACAGCCTGGATGCAACCAACCTGAGTATCTGCGCCTGGATAAATAAAACAGGAAGTTCCCAGAGAGGAATCGTTACCAAATACACCAACGAATCGGGTTATGCGGGTTGGACATTTGATATTTTAAGCGGCAATCAACTCGATTGGTATATCGCCAATGGTGGACCTTTTACAGACACTGGCCCGGCAGCTATCACCTTGGGCCAATGGACATTCGTTACGCTTACGTGGTATTATCCCCATAATACAAATAATGTAGTCACCTATTATATTAACGGAATTTGGAATTCCGCTCCGGGTGCTGGCGGCGGCACCCAAAGCGGAAGCGACGGAGTGGACTTGCTTGTGGGAAGTATATTCACAACCACCAGCCCCAATTATGCCTTTGACGGCTCCATGCACGACGTGGCCATCTACAATCGCGTTTTGTCGAATTCGGAAGTTGCAAGCAACTTTTTGAACACCGAGTTCAAAACCGATGTCGCTTACCCGGATTTGCTTTATTATAAAATGACTAATTATCCAGCGAGCAACTCTCCCGTGCATTTTACTGATAGTTCGACCAGTGGCGGCTCAACTGGATTAATGTATGTGGATGGTGGGCTGCTTTGGGATCCGAATGTGGGTGGCATCCCCGATTCAGCCATTCACTTCAACGGTGTGAATAGCTATCTAGTGGCGAGCAATTCAAGCAATTTCAATTTTACAACGAATTCGTTCACAATTAACCTTTGGTTGCTTCCTGAGAACGGAGGCGGATATGTGATGGGGAATAACTCTTACCCTACTAACGGATGGTTCATGGCCGTTAATTCCAACCATGTGGTGTTTGGTGCTGAAACCTCGGTAGGGGAAGCGGCGATTGGCACATCCAACTCAATAATCGGCTGGCCAAGCAACAATTGGAATATGGTAACGGTTACCCGAGATGGGACCAATACCCCATTGATTTACATCAATGGCGGGGCAGTGCAATTGTCAAGCAGTTCATATTTTCCTAATCCGATTTCCACCACAAACAGCCTGATATTTGGGAGTGGAATTGCTAGCAACACCGATGCTTATCTTGACGGCGATATTTGGCAGCCCCAAATTTGGAACATCGCTTTATTGCCAACAGATGTTGCCAATCTCTATTTCAACCAAGTGTCGGGTATTCCCTGGCCATGATTATCTTTATGATCATTTTGTCACTTGTTTTGAGTGCTATGAACATTCTGTTAAAAAGCATGAAAAAAAGCACTCCTGCGCTTATAAGCCTACTGCTTTTGGCCGTGCCGCTTGCGATGCGGTCTCAATTCATTTACTCAACAGTTGGCGGTGTCATTACCATTACTGGTTACACCGGGCCGCCTTGGGCCGTGACCATTCCAACCAATATCAACGGCCTGACGGTCACCGGCATCGTGAATGACGCCTTCCGTTTTACCAGCATAACCAGCATGACGATTCCTGCCAGCGTTACTGGCATCGGTGAATATTCATTCGAAGGCTGCACCAGCCTGACAGCCATAACGGTGGATACAAACAATCCCGACTATAGCAGTGTCAACGGGGTCTTGTTCGACAAAGCCCAAGCCACGCTCATTCAATATCCGTGCGGCCTGGGCGGAAGTTACTCGGTTCCCGGCAGCGTCATCAACTTCGGACCGGTGCCGTTCGAATACTGCGTCAATCTAACCAGCGTCGCGATTCCCGCCAGTGTCACCAACATCCAAGATGGCCCATTCGTGGATTGCGTCAGCCTGACCGGGATTACGGTCGACACAAATAATCCCGACTACAGCAGTGTGAACGGGGTGTTGTGTGACAAAAATCAAGACACACTCATTAATTATCCAGGCGGCTTGAGCATAGGTTACACGATTCCCGGCACGGTCACCAATATCGAAGATCTTGCATTTTGTGATTGCACGAACCTAACTAGCGTCGCGATTCCCGGCGCCGTCAGCACGATTGGGGCGAGCGCATTCCAAGGTTGCAGCGGCCTGACAAACGCCACGTTCGCAAACGGTCTCACTACAATCGTGGCTTCTGCCTTCGAAGGTTGCGCCAGCCTGAGCAGCCTCACAATTCCCGCCAGCGTTACCAGCATCGGAGACGAAACGTTCGCTGGATGCACCAATCTGACCAGCGTCTATTTCGCAGGCAGCGCTCCCACCGTTGTTCCGAATTCATTCGAGGGCGTCCCCGCAACTGCCTGTTATTTGCCTTGCACCAGCGGCTGGAGTTCCAGCTTTGCCGAACTTCCGACCGAGCCCTGGTGGCAGCTCCTGCTCAGTTACACGACAAATGCCGGCGCCATTACCATCACCGGTTGCTCCGGGTTATGCGGCACTATGGCTGTGGCCCTTCCGGCTACCATCAACGGCCTGCCAGTCACCGGCATTGGAGCCAATGCGTTCGAAAACTTCACAAACCTGATCAGCATTGCGGTTCCCACCAGCGTTACCAATATCGGGGCCGATGCTTTCGGAGGTTGCTCCAGCCTGACTGGTTTGTATTTCAATACCAATGCCCCTGCCGCCGATGCAACTGCGTTTAATGATGATACCAACGCGACAATCTATTATTTGCCCGGCCTGAGCGGCTGGAGTTCGCCTTTTGCCGGTCTTCCGACCGTATTGGCAACAGCACCAGCCCAGTTCCAATATACGACAAATGCCGGGATCCTGACCCTCACCAATTACACGGGACCTGGCGGCCCTGTGGTCATTCCAGAAGCCGTCAATGGCCTGCTTGTCGCCAGCATCGGACAAAATGCGTTTTTTGACTCTCCCCTAACCGGCGTCACCATTCCCAGCGGCGTCACCAGCATTGGGCAGGATGGGTTCTCTGGCTCTAGCCTAGCCAGCGTCACTATTCCCAACAGCGTCACCGGCATCGGGCAGGAGGCATTCGCTGGGTGTGCCAACCTCCGCAGCGTCATCATTCCCGGCAGCATCACCAGCTTCGGATCCTATGCGTTCTCTGAAAGCGGCCTGACCAATGTCACAATCCTCAATGGAGCCACCAGCATCGGCGCGGAGTCGTTCTATTATTGTTCCGACCTCGCCTCTGTCACGATTCCCGCCAGCGTTACCAGTATTGGAGAGGCGGCGTTCGAGAGTTGCACCAGCTTGAGCCAGATTACGATTCCCGTCGGCGTCACCAGCATTGGAGAAGATGCGTTCATTGAAAGCGGCTTGACCAGCATCACGATCCCCGCCAGCGTGACAAGCCTCGGCGAATACGCCTTCTATGGGTGCCTCGGTCTGACAAACGCACTTCTCCCGGCGAGCGTCACCAGCCTTCCTTACGGTTTGTTTTCGGACTGCACAAGCCTGACCAGCGTCTATTTTCAAGGCAACGCCCCCACCCTTCCTGCGCCTCAATTCGGTTTCGACCCTCCGTTCAATAATGACCACAGCGCGACGGCTTACTATTTGCCGGGCACCACTGGCTGGAGCGCCTTCTCCGCCAGTACGGGTCTTCCGGTCGTGTCGTGGAACCCGCAAATCCAGACCAGCGGCACGAACTTTGGGGTGAAGAATGACCAATTTGGATTCAACATCACCGGCACGCCCAACATCCCCATCGAGGTGCAAGCCAGCACCGGCTTGCCCACTTCCGTTTGGACCTCGCTCACGAACGTGCTCCTCACCAACGGTTCATACTATTTCAGCGAACCCCTTCAAGCGTGCCCCGCCCGCTACTACCGCATCAGCCCGCCCTGACCTCGAAAAAGCTGAAATGTGAAAGCACAAAGCTGAAAACGGAGAGCGGCAACGGGAAAGGGTTATCCCAGGAAATTGATGTCCATTCATTTTGTTCACCTGATGTTCTTTACAAGGCGCGCGATGCGTTCGCAGGCGGTTTCGATTTGGTCCATCGACGTGGCGAAGCAGCAGCGCAGATGGCCTTCGCCGCAGGGGCCAAAGGTGCTGCCGGGAACGCAGGCGACCTTTTCGCTTTCCAGCAGGCGCACGGCAAATTCCTTCGAAGTCAGGCCGGTGGAGCGGATGCAGGGAAAGGCGTAGAACGAACCGCGCGGCAGATGGCAGGGCAGCCCCATTTGATTGAACGCGCTCACAATAAAATTGCGGCACAACCGGTATTGTTCCCGCATTCCCACAGTGTCCGTCTCGCCGTGCTGGATGGTTTCGAGCGCGGCTTCCTGGCTGATGCTGCTGGCACAGAGCATGGAATACTGATGGATGCGCCGCGCTCGTTTGCGCCGCCATTTCAAGCTTTTTCAAACCTTCCTCGCCCTGTTCATCCAGCGATGCATACCGGCTCTCCTTTTGATTCTTGCGCAGCCAGCTTAGGACATAATTCCGCAGGCTCGTTCTGAGAAAATCCCGGAACCGACCCCGATTCAGGTCAACTTGGCCGAGCCACCCTTCGCGCAGCAGCCGGTCCTCGGCAAAATCCTGCAGAAGCTCCTCGACGTGCGATTGCAGGGTGGGGAAGGCATGCAACAAATAGACCTTCAACGGAGTTTGATACTTGGCAATCAGGCTGGCCAATGCTTCCACATCGCCCTCACCCGCCCGGCGCAATTCGGTGGGATTGGTCATCTGAAAGAGCGATGGATCCGGTTTATCCTCTGAATGAGCCATCGTATGAGCAAATTGCCGAGCCCACCTTTCGCATGGCGATTGTTCCATGACAAGCCAAAACAACTTGAGATTCCACGCCAATTATATGCTCGGGATTTTTACAGTAGTTTTTGGAATTTACGTTTGACCATTGCCCCATGGGAGGACAAAGTGGGCAATGATGGGCGACCTCTTATGAATAATGAGAAGGCACCGGAGAGCCGCGGCATGGTGGGTTTTTTGCCGTCTTCGTGGCGTCACGATTGGCTGTTTGCCCTGTTCCTGGTGGTTGCCACACTGATTGCCTATGGACCGGCATTGCCCGCAGGATTCGTCTGGGACGACGAGGTCTACATCACGAATGACCCATTGCTGATCGCGCCGGACGGCTTGCGGCGGATCTGGTTTTCCCTCGATTCGCCTTCGCAATATTTTCCGCTGACTTATACCACATTTTACGTGGAGCGCGGCCTTTGGGGGCTCAATCCAGCGGGTTACCACTTAGTCAACATCCTTCTTCACGCCACCAATGCGCTATTGTTGTGGCAGTTGCTGACGCGACTGCGCGTGCCGGGCGCATGGCTGGCGGTGGGGATTTTCGCGCTGCATCCGGTGCAGGTGGAATCTGTCGCATGGATCAGCGAGCGCAAAAACGTGCTGATGGGTTTTTTCTTTTTGCTCACGCTGTGGGCGTGGATCAAGTTCATTGATGCACAATGCAAACGCCCATGGCGATTTTACGTGCTGGCGCTGGTGTTTTACGCATGCTCACTCTCAGCCAAGACGACGGCTTGCACGCTGCCTGCGGCGCTGCTGTTGATTTTATGGCTGGGAAAAATGCCGATCCGCTGGCGGCGGCTGGCGCAGGTCGCGCCATTTGTGGCAATGGGCATTTGCGCGGGGCTGGTGACGGTATGGTGGGAGCGCCACCATCAAGGAACAGAGAGCAGACCGTTGGTGATCGGCCCGGTGGAGCGTGTGCTAATTGCGAGCCGGGCGTTGTGGTTTTATGCGGGCAAATTGCTCTGGCCGGCAAATCTGACTATTAATTATCCACGCTGGACCATTTCGGCCTCTGATCCGCGCGCTTACGGCTGGATACTGGCGACAGCGGCCTTGGGCGTGGCGATTTGGCGGGTGCGGCGCTGGACGGGCCGGAGCGTGGAGGTGGCAGCGGTCTTTTTTGCGGTGACGTTAAGTCCGCTGCTGGGATTCATCATGCTGAACACATTTCAGTATTCGTTCGTGGCGGATCATTACCAGTATCTGGCCTGCATCGGACCCATGGCGCTTGCGGCGGCGGGGATGAAGATTGGACTGGGCCGGACGGTGACGGGGAAACTTTTTCTTCAACCGGTGTGGTGCGCAGCGTTGCTGTTCACCTTGGGAATTTTGACTTGGAAGCAATGCGGAATGTATGCCGACACTGAAACGCTCTGGCAAACCACAGTTCGTCTGAACCCCAATTCCTGCGTGGCCTACAACAACCTTGGCAGCCTTTTTTCCCAAACGGGAAGAATGGACCAGGCGATTACCTATTACCAAAATGCGGTGCAAATCAATCCCGAATTTGCCATGGCCTTTAACAATCTTGGCCTAGCTTTTGTTCAAACAGGGCAGGTGGACGAAGCGATCGCCCAGTACCAAAAAGCGCTGGAAATTCAACCCCGCTACGCGGAGGCCCACCACAATCTCGGCGACGTTCTTCTGCAAAAGGGAAGAGCGGATGAAGCGATTGCCCATTACCGTAAGGCGCTGGAAATCCAGCCGGATTACGTTGTCAACCACAACGGCCTGGGCAACGCTCTTCTGCAAAAAGGAAGAGTGGACGAAGCGATCACCGAGTACCAACAAGCGGCGCAGTTCGGGCCCGACGACGTGATCATCCACAACAATCTTGGCCGGGCTCTCCTGCAACGGGGAAGACTGGACGAAGCGATCGCACAATACAACAAGGAAATCGAAATCACTTCGGATAATGCATCAGCGCACAACAATCTTGGCGTAAGTCTTGCCCGGAAGGGGGAGGTGGACAGAGCCATCGAGGAATACCAAAAAGCGCTGGCCATCGACCCGGATCTGACTGGGGCTCATGAGAACTTGAGCGTCGTTTTGTTGAAGAAGGGAAAGGTGGACGAAGCCATCGCGCAACTCCAAAAGGCGCTGGAAACAAATCCTCATGACGCCAAAGCCTGCAGCGATCTGGCGTGGTTGCTGGCGACTGCATCCGACAGATCGTTACGGGATGGCGCAAAGGCCCTGGGCTTGGCCCACCAGGCTGGCCAGTTGATCAGCGGCGAGGATCCGGTGATTCTGCAAACGCTAGCGGCGGCTGATGCGGACACAGGGAATTACAAGGACGCGATCGCCACCGCCCGACGCGCCTTGGAGTTGACGGTCAAGCAAAAGAACGATTCGCTGGCAGGAACATTGCAAACGGAAATCAAGCTTTACGAGGCAGGCATTCCCGAGCGTGATTCCATTTCCCGGTGGAATTGGTAAAATTTGCAACAGTTTTTCTAATAACCTGGAAAAGCACGCTTGACTTGACGTAATAAACTTTGTTACGTATATGCAGGATGCGTCACCCAAATCAATCGAGCCTGCGTCATCCGGCATTACCAGCCTGGTATGAGAAGACATTAAAAATTTCAAAGGATTTTCCCGGGTCGCTCGTCGTATCTATGAAAGCAATGCCGTTTCTGCGAGCTGAACGAATATTATGTTAAGTGCTGACTACAAATAGTTTGCGGGATAATTATGAGGATTTCCGCCGCAGCAGTTTGGGAGGATGGGGGCATCAAGATTAACCCCGGCAATGCGGGCGCAAAAGAAATTCAAAGGATTTTCCGGGCTCCCGCGTCGTATCGGTTAAAGGAATGCCGCATGTGCGACCCGGACGAAGCTTTGGTGCTCCAAAGTCAAAATGGCGACCCTGAGGCTTTCGCGGAGCTTGTAAGCAAGCATCAACGCATGATTCATTCGCTAACATATCGGATGACGGGTTCGCTGGCCGACGCCGAGGACCTGGCGCAGGAAACATTTATCAACGCCTACCGGCAAATCGGTTCCTATCGGGGCACTTCGAAATTCTCCACCTGGCTTTATCGTATTGCGATCAACGCTTGTTTGACCTGGCGCCGCCGGGAAACGCTTCGGGTCGAGGCGACGGCCAACTGGATCGAGACAAACGGCGCGCCACAGGCAACAGGAGAAGGCGCGGCGTCGGCAAGCGGATGGAGCGGGCGCATGCATGAGGCGTTGTTGAAACTTCCCGCCAAACAACGGGCCGCCATCATGCTGACTTTGCATGACGGATTGAACCACGCGGAGGCGGCGGAGGTTTTGAGTTGTTCAGAGGCCACGGTTTCGTGGCGGGTGTTTGCCGCGCGCAGAAAATTAAAACGCTGGCTGGCAGCGGGAGGAGAACGGGAATGAAAGATTCTGATTTGGAGTCACAAGTGAAAGCCCTGCGCGTGCCTGAGCGCGCCGAGGAATATTGGGAGGCATTTCCGCAGCGCGTGCTGGGCGAATTGCGCACCGTCCCGGCAGAACGGCCTGCGCCGCGACCGTCCTTGTCCGGGCTATGGTGGAGCGGCCGGCTGGCGCTTGCCTGCCTGATGCTGACGTTTTGCCTCTGGCAGAGCCGGATGCCTACCGCGCTTTCCCACACCTTGCTCAGAGATGAAAAGGAGTTGTGCCAGTCTGTGGAACGATTCCATAACAACCTCGACCGGCTCATGCAGGACGAACACGGCCTGCACCGGTTGGTCGCGGATCAGCCATGAAAATCTTCCAGCCAGCCGTGATGACGGCGGATGACGCGGAGTCTTCCGCGCCGAAAATCGTGGAGGATCTTGTCCATCAAGCCGAACGGGCGGCGGCCAGTGACATTCACTTGCAAATGGAACCGGACGGCGCGGTCGTTTCGTTTCGTCTCGATGGGATGATGACTCCGGCGACAAAATATTCCAGCGACATCGCCGAGCGCGTGTTTGGCCGCATCAAATTCCTGGCCCGATTGAAAACGTATCAGGAATCCATGCCGCAGGACGGGCGCATCGAGCAACGCGCCGTCAATGGCCGTAGCGACATTCGTGTGGCCACGTATCCGACCGTCACGGGAGAGAAAATTGTTTTGCGTCTTTTTAATCCGCTCGCGGCCAGGGGAATTGATGAACTGGAATTTCCTGAGGACGCGGCGGCGGAATTAAAGACGTTTCTCCGCCAGCCATCGGGCCTGCTTCTGCTCACCGGGCCGGCGGGCAGCGGGAAGACCACCACGATTTACGCCTGCCTGCGCTGCCTCGCCGAATCGGGCGGACGCCATATCATCACCATCGAAGATCCGGTGGAGCAAATCGTCCCGGGCGTCATGCAGACGGAAGTGAACGAGGCGCGGGGATTGGATTTTGCGCGAGCCGCGCGGCATTTGCTGCGACAGGATCCGCAAGCGTTCGTCATCGGTGAAATTCGCGATGAGGAAACGGCCAACATCGCCGTGCGCGCCGCGCTGACGGGTCATTTGGTCATTTCGACCCTGCACGCGGGTTCCTGCAAGGGCGTGCTGGAGAGGCTGCTCGTTTTGTGTGCAGACCATTCGGCCATCGCCGCTGCCGTGGAACTTGTTTTGAACCAGCGTTTGCTGCGCAAGTTATGCCAAACATGTGGAGGGACGGGCTGCGCGGCCTGTTTGCAAACCGGCTATCAAGGCCGCGTACCGCTGGTTGAATGGTTGCGGACCGACGAGGCTTTGCGCGGGCAAATCCGGTCGCACGAATTGCAGACCGTGGCGTCGCAACGCACGCTGGAAGAATCCGCGCGCGTCCTTGTGCAAAAGGGAATCACCAACGCAACAGAACAACGGCGGGTCTTCGGCTTATGAAAATGGACGAATTTGCATTCTTGAACCAGCAACTCGCGGCCATGGTGCGCGACGGCATCCCGCTGGAAAGCGCATTGCGGCGATTGTGCGCCGACATGCGCAAAGGCCCATTGCGGTCGGAATTGGAAAAGCTGGAGGCTGACCTCGCGAACGGCACGCCCTTGCGCGAGGCAGTGCGCGCCCGCCAACTGCCGGAGCTGTACCGGCAAATGCTCGAAGTCGGCGCGCAAAGCAACGACCTGCCCGGCATCCTGACCATGCTGGCCGACCATTATCAACGGCGCCACGTCGTGGCCACGCGGCTCAAAGGATTGATGGTGTATCCAGCCATTGTGCTGTTCGCCTCGTTTTTGCTGTCGTGCTTTTTGTGCTTCATCTTGACTACGATTGGTCGGACTGTATTCTTGCCGGATTTCTTTTGGTCGGGCCAAAGACCGATTGAATTTCTAGGTTTCGGCACTTTTGGGGCGCCTGTCTTTCTGGGTATTGCCGTGGCACTGTTGTTGGTTGCGCTCGCTACGCCGGGTGTGCGGCGCGCCTTGCGCTGGCGGCTGCCGGGTTTCAAAGAGGCCAGCCTCGCGCAAACCGCGTCCGCCCTCGCGCTGATGCTTAAAAGCGGGGTGCCGCTGGACAACGCCTTGGGCTTAGTGGAACAACTGGAACGCGGCACGCCCGCCGAAACTGAACTCGTCCGATGGCGGCAACAACTCGCCGCCGGCCGTGGTAAAGTTTCCGAGATGGCGGCGGACGGGAAACTATTTCCGCCGCTTTTTATTTGGACGGTTTCACAGGCGCACGAGGACTTGGCCGCCGGATTTCAGCGCGCCGCAGAAACCTACCAGTCCCGCGCGGCCTACCGCACCGAAGTGTTGCTCTACTCCGCATTGCCCTGTTCGGTGATGGCACTGGGCTTGGTGATTCTGTCACAAATTCAGCCCGTGATCATAATGTTTACGAACATGATGCAATCACTCAGCAACTAATAAATTTCACGATGAATTATGATTCCGGCATATTTGCGAGGGTGGTGTTGGGAATGCTTTTGGTGGGCGCCTGGATTATCATATGCGTCGGCTTTCTCACCGTGGTCCATTTCCTGTTGACGCTGCCGATGCGGCGCGCAGAGCGGGCGCGAATGTTTCTGGATTTGATTGACACGGCCCTCAAACAGGGCCATCCGGTGGAGGAAATGATAATTTCCCTCGCGCAAAGCCGCGACCTGTCCATGGGGCCGGGCTTTCATCTGGTGGCCGCATGGCTTGAACAAAACGTGCGGCTCGATGAAGCGCTGGCCAAAGTGCCGCGATTTTTGCCGCCGCAAGTCACCGCCATGCTGCTGGCCGGCCGGAAAATTGGCGACTTGAGAAAAGTGTTGCCGGCGTGCCGGCAGTTGTTGAGAGACGGCGTTTCTCAAACGCGCGGAGCGATTAGCTACCTTGTCATTCTGACTTTCGTTATCACGCCGCTCGGCTGGTTTGTGACCGGCGTCCTGAACGTGATCGTCCTGCCAAAGTTTAGGGAAATCTTCGAGGGTTCTCTCGGCAATGGCATGACAGCGATACCTTGGGGCATTGAATTCGTTTTTAATCATCTTTGGACATTGATCGAGATCCAAGCCGTTGTGCTTCTTTTGTTGTGGCTGGCGGCGTTCGTTTACATAGGCGGGCCGCGTCTTGTGTCGTGGTTCCCGGTTTTGCAATGGGTCCACTATTGGATGCCGTGGCGGCGCAAGCGCCTGCAACGCGATTTTTCCGCCATGCTGGCTATTCTGTTGGACTCCGGCATGCCCGAACCCGAAGCCGTTGCGCTGGCCGCCGATTGCACCGCCAACAAGGTTTTCCGCCAACGCGCCGTGCGTGTCGTGGATTGCTTGAAGCAAGGCTTGAAATTGACCCAAGCCGTCCAGGCGATGGATGATTCCGGCGAATTTGGCTGGCGTCTGACGAATGCTTTTCACGGCCGTGGCGGTTTTTTCCAGGCGCTGGCCGGCTGGCATGAATCGCTCGATGCCAAATCCTTCCAAGAGGAACAAGCCGTGGCGCATGGCATCACCTCTGCGTTGGTACTCTGGAGCGGACTGTTCGTTGGGGCCGTCGTGATTTCCGTTTTCTCGTTTTTGGTCGCCCTTATCAATGCTGGGGTTTTATGGTGATCCGGACTTCTCAGTTCTCAAAACAGCGCGGCATCGTGATGGCTGAAATGGTGATGGCGATGGCCATTTTGATCTTTGCCATGCTGCCGCTCGGTTTTTCGGCCAATTCTGATGCCAGACTTTTTCGCGCCACTTATCAGCGGGCGGTGGCGATGGAAATTGTGGATGGGGAAATGGAAATCCTGGCCGTCGGCGCGTGGCGCAACGTTGCGGAAGGCGCGCATCCTTACACGGTTCACGCGGATGCGGCGGCCAACCTGCCGCCGGGACAATTCCTATTGACTCGGACCGGGCAGCATCTTTGCCTGGAATGGGTGTCCACGAAGAAGCAAGGCATTGGACCCGTCGTCCGGGAGGTGAATGTAAAATGAGAATTCGCACGGCAGCCAAAATGGGACACGTCAGCGGGCTTACGCTGATCGAGTGCATTGTTTATGTGGCTTTGCTCGTGGTGGTGCTGGGGTTTGCCACCATGATATTTTACCAGTGTTGGGATGAAAGCAAGGCGCTGCGCCGGAATGCGGACGACATTGTGCGCGTCCTGCACGCCGGCGATCAATGGCGGGCCGACGTTCGCGCGGCCACGGGCCCGGTGCAAAGGTCGGACGCGGATGGCGTCGAACAACTACACATCCCGGCCTCGGCTGGCGAAATTGTTTACACATTTGCTCATGGAGAACTTCATCGGCAAGTCGGCTCCGGGGCGGCTGACCGACTATGGCTCTCCAATATCAAATCATCGCAGATGCGAACCGATTCGCGGCCGGATGTCGCGGCCTGGCGTTGGGAGCTTGAATTGAAAACAGTCAAGAGAACGGCGCGCTGGCGGCCGTTGTTCACCTTTGAAACCGTGGCCGGCGGCGCGGTGACCCGATGAAAACTCGGTTTTCCATTCGTTATGGGTGGCGCCAAAACCAGGACGGTTCGGCTATTCTGGTCATTATTGTGCTGCTGTGCATCATGGTCATTTTTGTCATGGCCAACACCGCCACTTTGAACTGGCTGGCGCGGCAGGTGAAAGTGGTGGATCAACATCAAATCCAGCGGCTGGCCCAGTCCGTCACCAACCAACCGGTGTCAAAATGAAATCGCCCCCGCTCAACAAGATTGAAATGATCGAGCGTTCGATGCGATGTTTCGTGCTGGGGTTGATCGGTTTATTGCCAGTGATCGGGATTCCAATGGCCGTGATGTCGATGTTTCATTACCAGCGCGTCAAACAAGGCCAGGGCGCCATGTGGAATCCTGCGCAACGTTACCTGTTTTGGGGCGGCTTGTGTGCGCGGGTGGGCTTGTTGCCAGCTTTGATATTAGCTGTGCTTCTTGCTGTGTCTGTGTGTCTTTCTTTGCGCCTTTAATGCGGCTTCACGTCCAGGCAGACCAAGTCGCCCCGGGCGTTGCGGCAGTAGATGCGGCCATTGGCCAGCACGGGCACGGTCCAGCATCGTCCGCCCAGCACTTGGGCGCGGGAGATCGGAGTGAAGTTTTGCGGGGAGGCGGCGGCGGTGAACAACTCGCCCTTGTCGCTGAGGGCGATGATTTTTCCATCCGCCACCATGAGCGCGCCGCCGCTCAGGTCGGAATAATTCCATTTGACAGCCCCGTTCTGCCAATCCACGCACCTCAAACTGGTCTTGGGGCTGGAAGTGGGGATGCCATCGGCGCCGTACAAAAAGCCGTTGACCAGGACGGAGGAGTTAAATTGGTTGCGCATGTCCCCATTTTTCCAGATGGTTTTCACGGTGCCATCCTGGATTTCGAGAAGCGCATCGGTTTTGGCGTAGGCTGAAGACACGAAGAGGCGATCGCCGGACGGGATGGGATCGGCGATGTTCAGGTCATAATCGGCCTTCATGAGGTACTGCCAGATTTTTCTGCCAGTGGCCATCTCCACACCAACAACCCCAAAGCCAGTCGTCATTGCGACGGTTTTTATTCCACCGAAAGAGCAGGGGAGGGGCGTCGAGTAGCCGGATTTGGCCGTTCCTGTCGTCCATAGGACCTTGCCGGTGGATTTGTCGAAGGCCGCGCCGAAGGTGCCGACATTGAGCAGGAGCAGTTTGCCTTCGATCAGCGCCGAACTGGAAAAGCCCCACTGCGGAACGGCGAGGCCGAGTTCGTCGGCAACGTTTTTCGACCAGATGATTTTTCCATCTTCGGCCCGAAAGCAAAAAAGGCTCCCTCTGCGGCTCAAGGTAAAGACGTGATCGCCCTCAATCGTGGGAGTGGCGCTGGTGCCGCCTTCATAGTAGAGCGGATCGATGGGACTGGAATAGGATTGCTTCCAGATCACTCGGCCTGTTTCCGCGTCAAAACAAAAAACGGTATCGGCGTCGTTCCGATTTCCCATGGTATAAGCGCGTCCCTTGCAAACGGTGACCGAAGAAAAACCAATGCCGACGGATGTTTTCCAAAGACGGGGCGGTCCGTCGGCGGGCCACTGGGCCAGCCAGCCGGTTTCGGTGGAGATGCCGTTGTGATGGGGGCCGCGCCAATTAGGCCAGTCCTCCGCCCGCAGAGGCGAAGCGGCGGCGGCGGCGAGCAGCGCCAAGGCGATTTTCAGAAGTGTTCCAGCCATGGGAGCCTCAAAGCGAGGGGTAGAGAATTTCGAGCGACATCAAGGAATAGGAGGTGACGAGGGCCGGGTCGTGTTCCAACCAACGGCCGTTGTCGTTGGCCCAGGAGCCGTCGGCCTTTTGCAGGTTGATGAGCTTCATGGCCACGTCCTTTCGCCAATCAACGGCCTTGCCGCTGGCAGTGGGCAATTCATCGACGCCGTAAATCGTCAACGCCTTGGTCATGAGGTGCAAATAGTAATAAAGTCCCTGCGGGCCCATGCCGGGATTTTCGTCGAGGGTATAATTGTTGCGCAACCAGTCGAAGGCGGCCTGCACGCGCGGGTCGTCGTGCTGAAGATCAGCGTAAATATAGCTGAGGATACCGGCGTAACTGATCGAGCCGTAGGATCGTAGCGCGACGCGGCCCTGGGCGTTGGTAAACGAGCCTGCCTTGCTGTTGCCGGGAAAATAAACGAAACCGCCCTTGTCCCGCGCATCGGTCGAGACCCAGGATTGTTTGTTGACTTCGGGCAGATTCTGGCAGGACTGAATGAAGTGGATAGCCGCGGCCCAATTCAAGTCCTTGCCGCCGGGCGTTGGTTTGTCTGTGTCCAGATATTTGCTGTAATAAAGGGCTTCCAGCGCGGTGAGGGTGTTATTCATGTCGGAATACGGGCCGTGATCACCGTAACCGACTCCGCCATCGAGCGGCGAGTCGCCCTTCCCATCTTCATTGTGATGCACTTGCTGGCTGATGAGCCATTGGCGGCTGCGGCGCAAGAGGGGATCAAACCGCGGGTTGTGCGCCGCGATCAAGCCCATCATGCAAATGGCGGTGTTGTAATTTTGCAGTCCTTTGTTGTAGATGCTGCCGTCGGGTTTGGCGTTGGCGGCGATGAATTGGTAACCGCGTTCGATCGCGGGCGACGGATGCGATTGATAATTGCCTGAAGGCTCGCCCATGAAAGCGGTCAGGGCCAGGGCGGTTAGGGCCGGTTGATCCGCAGTGGACCAGTAACCGTTTGTATTCTGGTGGGTTTGCAACCAGCTCAACCCTTTATTAATCGCAAGCTGGACTTCGTTGCGAAAGGAAATGTCGGGCGGGTGTGAAAAGGTTGGGGCCGCGGCGGTCCGGACGACCGGGATCAAAAACAGGAGCGCAGCCCAAGCTGCCGATTTGCGATGAATGAAAGTTTTCATTTGTTGACTGGTGTTTCCAATTTGAAAGTAACTTCGACAAGCGTATTCGTTGATGGCACGGCGTTGCTGTTAATCTGCCAAATCAGATCGTTGTCACTGCCGGGACGCGGATTGTTCACAATGGCGTCAATATCGTCAATCATCGCGACGATGGAACCCTCGCGTTGGGCCACAAAAGTCCCGTTGATCACGCGTGAACCGTTAAAAGTCCAGGAACCGCGACTGGCGTTCGTCTTTGTCGCTAAATTCATCATGCAATCCTCGGCCCGCAGTTGCTTTTGTCCATTGGCCGTCTGCCAGGTGAGTTCAATTGTAACAGGGTCCCCCTGCGCCGCCAAGTCTGGAGGCAAATTGGTTGCGCCCGCCGGACGATTAACATGGAAGGGCTGGCTGGGCGCGTTGAGCAAGGCATCGGTTTGCGGCGCGCCCCTGGCCCCGATGAGCAGCATGGCCAGTTGGATGTAATAAGGCTCGATATCCGTTCGCAGGAGGCTCTCGTACGTCTTGCCCCTGACGTTGACCAAAAAATATTCGATCACGCCTTCCCTCATGTTGAACTGGGCCGGAAACTGGACGGTCTTGCGATTTTTGTCCAGGCGCACCGCCCCCAATTGGTAAATGTCGCGGCTGATTTCCGTAAGCGGGTTATTGGTTGGAGCCGGCGGCAACGGCTCCCCTTCGCTGCGCGGCAAGGAAACGAGCAGGAGCGATAAAACCATGCCCGCCAAGATCGTCCAGGAAATTTTCATGCGCCGTGGGGACAGGCTACGGCGTCGTTCGCCCAAAGCAAGCCTAGTCACGCCACGACACTTTGTTCCCTCCAATCGGTTGGGAAAACACTTTCTTCGTAATGGCGAATGAATGAACTTCCAACTCGTCTCCCTGGGAAGTAAGCAGCGAAGCAAAACGATCAGGGAAAGGGTCGTCCTCAGAAATTGGCATTCGTCCATTTTGGTCCCGAAAGTTTCCTGCGGTATTCGCCATTCATTTTTTCAATGTGCGGCGCAATTTTTTCGATTCACGTCCCGGATGGACTTTGACTTAGTCTGGTGGCATGAAAAATGTACAGCCGAAACTTCGGGCCGCCATGCGCCGCCGGAAAATTATTTTCGCGAGCGTACTGGCTGCCGTCTTCGCCTGGATCAGCTTGCCGGCGCGGCCTTATTGCCCGGTTGAGCCCATTCCCGCCGACATCGTGGATATGCACTGTCACATCGCTGGCATTGGGGCGGGCGGCAGCGGCTGTTTTGTATCACCTCGGCTGCGGAACAATTTTCGCTTCAAGATTTATTTGCGCAGTTTCGGCGTTTCCGAGAAGGAGCTTTTGCAGGAGGGCGATGGGCTGGTGGGAGACCGCATTTCGGCATCGCTCGCCCAAAGCAAGTTTGTCAGCCGGGCCGTCTTGCTCGCGCTTGACGGGGTGGTGGACGCGGATGGCGACCTCGATACGAACCGGACGGAAGTTTATGTGCCGAATGAGTTCGTCGCAGAAATGGCGGCGCGGCACACGAACTTGATCTTCGGCGCGTCGGTCAATCCTTACCGCCGCGACGCGCTGGCGCGGCTGGAATGGGCCAAAGCGCACGGCGCGGTGCTGGTAAAATGGATTCCCCCAATCATGGCGATTGACCCGGGCGACCCGAAGCTCATTCCATTTTACAAAAAAATGGTTGAGTTAAAACTGCCGCTGCTCTCTCACACGGGCAAGGAGAAATCCTTTTCCAGCGCGGCCGAGGAATTTGGCGACCCGGACAAATTGCGGCTGCCGTTGAGCCTGGGTGTAACGGTCATCGCCGCGCATATTGCGTCTTCGGAGAACTACCACGGCGAACGCGGCCCCGACCGGTTGGCGCGGCTGATGGGGGAATATACCAATCTTTACACGGACATATCCGCGCTGACGCAGATCAACCGGCCGGGCCGATTAAAGGTAGCTCTGACCAAGCCGGAATTTTCCGGGCGGCTGGTCTATGGCACGGATTATCCGCTGATCAACACGCTGTTGGTTTCGCCATGGTATTCGTTGCATCTATCGCTCGGGCAGAGATTTTCCATCTGGCGGACAAGGAATCCGTGGGACCGGGATGTTTTGATGAAACACGATTTGGGTGTGCCAACGGAAACGTTCGCCCGGTCGGGAAATCTGTTTGCACCGCGATGATGGGGTGCAACGACTCACTGCCTGGCATCCCGCCGCCGGCCGAAACGGATTGAATGTAAGACATTTTACCGCAACAATTTGCGATCAGCACAAATAGATGTAACCATTTCCATTTTGACGTCGTCTGACTAAATGCAGTGTCGGCGAATGAAGGCTTGGTTTTAAAGTCAAAACATGAAAAACCCGATACCAAGGATGGGGCGTTGCTTGATTTTGGTTTTGCTTGGTCTAATTTTAGGCATCGTCGAAAATCGACATAAATATTGGACAGAAGAAACATAAACTATGAAAACATGCTCTCTTTCAGTTCGAATCTCAGCGGGGGTTGTCCTCGCGCTTTTATCCGGCAGCGTCAGCAACGTTCTGGCCGCCTCCCCGACGCTCACCCAAAACGGAGGTGACAGTTTCACTCAATCATCCCCATTTCAAAACATCACATGGGAACAAACCAAAATTGAAAAGCTGCAGCACGCCTATCACCTTCTGGAACATGCGGACGGCGATTATGGCGGCCATCGTGACCTGGCAATGAAGTCAATCATGAAGGCCGCCGCGGTTCTGGGAGTTGACCTGATCGGGCGGGAACATGCCGAAGAAAGCCAATGGAAGTCAGACCGACGGCTGCATGAAGCCAAACGTCTGCTTCAAGATCTGATAAGTGACTATGGAAAAGAACAGCCCCACATTCACCGCGCCATTAAAGAACTTGACAAGGCCCTCGCCTTAAAGTAATTATATTTTCAACATGAAAACATCCCTATCCTTGTCTGTCATCCGAGGTGCCGCTCTTATTTTGGCAACTGCCGTTGGCATGAGCACCGCCATGGCTCAAACCACCACCATTCCCCCTGCCAAGGTTGGCAAGAAAAAGGTTGTCGCTGCCGTGCCGGCGACTCCTGGAAGTGAAGCCGGGCTGCTGGACCAGGCTTACGGCCTGTTGTCCAGCGCCGACCATGATTATAAAGGGCATCGCGCGCGTGCCATGCACCAGATCGAAGAGGCCGCGAAAGCTCTCGGCTCAAAACTGGGTGGCCAGGGCAAAGGCGGGGAACAGCAGGGAACTTCGGATTCGCAAGTGAAAAACGCCCAATCTCTCCTGCAACAGGCTGTCAGCGGGGTGACCGGCAAGCCGCATCATCATATTGAGGAAGCGCTCAAGCAACTCAGCATTGCTTTGACCGTCAAATAAAAAAGCAAGCCTTCCCTGGTTCGCTTTAATCTTTTTTCGGTGGGGATGGCGTGGCGGGAGTTGCGGCCGGGGTGGAGGCAGTGCCGCCCGTTGTCGTGGCGCCGCTGGATGCCGCGCTTTTACTTTCCTTTTTCGCGCCTTCGGATGAAGATCCGGAACTGGCGCCGGCGTCCTGCTTGGCGGCGGCCTTGTACTTTTCGCTGCGATAATCCGTGGTATAAAACCCACTCCCCTTGAAGATCAATCCCCCGCCCGTGCCGATGGCGCGCTTGATCTTGCCTTTTCCCCAGGGCTTTTTCGGGCACAACTCGCGGGGGCAAATGGTCAACGCCTTGGCCTTGATCGATTGCATCGTCTCAAACGCATGCCCGCACTTGGAGCAGATATATTCGTAAGTCGGCATAAATTTGCAACTGACTCCAAAAAAGGTTTAACCGCCAATACAGCTCATGGTCCGTTCCGGCTGGACAAATTCCGGCTCGCCGATGTGGTGGCGGGCCTCCTTCTGCCAGACAACAGAGTGGAGAAAATCGCGCAGGGCATCATCCGTCGCGCCGGCCCGTGCCAATCCCCGAAAATCGTGCTCCACTATGCTGAAGAGGCAGGTGCGAATTTTGCCGTCGGCGGTCAGCCGGAGCCGGTTGCAATGCCCGCAGAACGGCTCGCTAACCGGCGCGATGATGCCGATTTCTCCCCCCCCGTCGGGCAGCGCCCATCGCCTGGCTGTTTCCGCGGCATTGAGGGTAACCAAAGGCTTCAGATCAAAGCGCTGTTGCAATCTTTGCAAGATTTCCCGTCCCGGCACGACCAGGTCCTTGTGCCAGGAACGGCTTGAATCCAGCGGCATAAACTCGATAAAGCGCAGGCTCAAATGGCGACTGGCGGCAAATTCGCCCAACGCTTCGATTTCGTGATCGTTAATGCCGCGCATGATCACGGCATTGACTTTCACAGGATGCAAGCCAAGTACCTGCGCGAGGTCAATGGCCGCCAGTAATGCCGGCAAGCCGTCGCGCCCCGTGATTTTTTTGAAGTTTTCCCGATCCAGCGAATCCAGGCTGAAGCTAATCCGCTGGAGGCCCGCGTCGCGCAATGCCCTTCCTTTGTCAACAAAGAGGAATCCGTTGCTGGTCATCGCCAAATCGCGCACCCCCGGAATTCGCGCGATCATTCCGACCAGTTTTTCGATTTGTTGGCGCAGAAGCGGCTCCCCGCCGGTGAGACGCACTTTCTCAATGCCCAATCCGACGGCGATGCGTACGGCGCGTTCGATTTCTTCGAACGTGAGTAGTTGGCCATGGGGCTGCCATTGGCGGGTGATGCGGGTGGTGTCCCCTGGTCCGCCTGGGAAACGGTTCTGATAAAAATGGGCGGCGGCTTCGGTCTCCGGCAAACAGTAAAGACATCGAAAATTGCACCGGTCCGTGACGCTCACGCGCAGGTCGCGCAAGACGCGCCCATGCGAATCAATCAATTGCTCAGCGGCCGCGTTCAAAATGTTGCGTTTTTTCGATAATCTTCGTTTCGTCGTTCAGCATCAGTCAAACCTAATTGCTTTTGGTCGGCGGAGGCGCCTGAATCTTAATGTCGCCATTCTCCTTGAGTTCCACGTTGAGGGACGAATTGGTTGCCGCCGGCACGGGGTAGACCGGATGGATGAGCCGCTCGCTGCCTTTTTCGTTCAAGGTCTCGTAAATGCCGCGGCGAATCCAATCCAGGCGCCGCGCGATGGACAATTGCTCCTTCAACATGCGAACTTGCTGCTTGAGGACGGCCAGGTCATTGAATTTCCTTTCCAAATCGTCCTTTTTCGCCTGCAACTCTTTCAACTCCTTGATCAGCGCGGTCCGATCGCCCTCGGAGGCGGCGAGCTTGTTTTTTGTCATGGTGATCTGGCCTTCCAGGTTAGTGATGGAACCGCGCAAATCGGCGGATTGTTTGTCCAGGTCCTCGTTTTTACTTTCCAAGTCCGAAATCTTTTTGTCGCGCTGCGCTACTTCGGCGGCATCGGTTTGGGCTTGGGCTTTGGCATCGGCCTGGGCCTTGGCCAAATCAGCCTGGACGCCCGCCAGTTGCGCGTCGCGGGAGGCGAGTTTATTGGAGTATTCAGTGGTGGTGGCGGAGAGGTTGGTTTCCAACGTCCGATTAACCGCTTGCTGTTCATCCAATCTGGCCTGCACGCTGCTCACGCTGTTGGACAGCGTCTTAATGCTGCCGTCGGCCTGCTCTTTTTCTTCCTTCGCCTTATTATTGACGACGATGAGCGCCAGCATCAATCCCACCGCCACGATAATCAAAACTATAATTGGAGCCTTATCTTTCATAAAAAGAGAATGCGCAGACTGCCAATGCTTTGGCAAGTCCCTATGTCCACCTTGATTAATAGACGCATAAGCCTACATTACGTTCATGGATATTCCGAACGAGGTTGCGGTCATGACGCTGCCAAACGAAACCCTGTTTCCGCAGGCCCTGCTTCCTCTTTATATTTTTGAACGGCGTTATCGGAAGATGCTGGCTGAAATCCTTCATTCCCACCGCATGTTTGTCGTTGCCATGCAGAGGCGGGGTTTCTCCCGGGAAAGTCCCTCCATTGTGGCGGGCTTGGGGTTGGTCCGCGTTTGCGTTGATAATCCCGACGGGGCTTCTCATTTGATTTTGCAGGGGATGAGCCGGGTGGAGTTGACTAAAACCGTTCGTTATAAGCCATTTCGCGTCAGCAATATCCGGATGTTGCAAACACCCTCGCGGGACAGCGTGGCCATTGATGCCCTGATGGCCAAGGTGCGAGATTTGGTTTCCGAGCGAATTCGGCAAGGTTTGCAGACGCGCCCCGACGCGCCCAAAGCGCATTCCGTTAAGGAGATCATCACCTATCTTGACAAGCTCAGCGATCCGGACCAAGTGGCCGATTTGGTGTCCTGCGCCCTCCTGCCCGGACCGGATGAGCGCCAGACCATACTGGAAACAATTGAAATCGAGCCGCGATTGAAACATTTAATTCATTTTTTGATGGCGGAAATCAGCCAGCATCGCAAAAATAAATCGAAATGAATACTACTAGTACTTCTCCATCGAAACCCGGCGCGGACGCCAGTCGCGAACAAATGATCTCGGCGATGTTCGCCCATTTGGTCATGCAACACACCAACATGGCTTTAATTTTTTTGGGACTCGCGCCGAATCCGCAAACGGGCCAGACATCCCAAGACCTCGACCATGCGCGGTACTTCATTGACCAACTGGAAATGCTCGAAGTCAAAACTAAAGGCAATTTGGACAAACAGGAGGAAGCCATCTTGAAACAAAGCCTGACCAGTTTGCGCATGGCGTTCGTCGAAGCAGTCAATCATCCCCAGGCCGCTTCCGCTCCCGCTCCGGCCCCGGCGGAGCCTGCCGCCGCGCCTGCCACGGATGAACAGGAAACTCCTGTGACCGAACCCGTGTTGCCCGGCGAAAAATCGCCGTCGCCAGCCGCCGAAACCCAGTCGCGCAAAATATTCTCAAAAAAATATTCATAACCACGATGCGAAACCCCATAATCGCCGCCCTCGATCTTCCTTCCGCTGAGGCGGCCCTTTCGTTGGTCGACGAGCTGGCTCAAGTGGTCGGCGCATTTAAAATTGGCAGCGAACTATTCACCGCCGTCGGTCCTGGAATCGTAAAAAAAATCCGCGACAAGGGCGCGGCCGTCTTTCTCGATTTGAAATTTCACGATATCCCGAACACCGTTGCGAAGGCGGTGGCCGCCGCGGTGCGGCTGGACGTGCAAATGTTGACCGTCCATGCCAGCGGCGGGATGGCCATTCTGCAAGCGGCGGAAAAATCCGCGCAGGATACCGCCCAGTCCATTGGTAGCGTCCCTCCCTTGGTGTTGGGCGTGACCGTCCTGACCAGCATGGACAGCAATGAATTAAGCGAAGTTGGTTTTCAAGCCAACGTGGGCCGCCAGGTCGAACGTTTGGCCTCCCTGTGCGTTCGAGTCGGGATGCGGGGTCTGGTCTGTTCTCCACTGGAAATCGCCGATTTGCGAGCAATTATTCCCGACGAAATTCAATTGGTCACGCCCGGCATCCGCGCCGAAACCGGCCAATCCGACGATCAAAAACGGACAATGACCGCAGGCCAGGCCATGGCCGCCGGCGCGAATTGGCTGGTTGTTGGGCGTCCCATTTGCGCGGCCAAAAACCCCCGCGCCGCCGCCGAACAGATTCTTGCGACGCTCGCGCCGGGAACTCAGTAACGATACCGGGCGCACTACTGTTCGAAGAGGACGGTCACGCTGTGGATATATAATTCGCGGGACGACGTTGCCAAGCAAAAATCCGCGCCCCCCGCTTCACCGTTGCGAAAGCGCGCTTTCGTGATCTGGTAATTCGTGATTTCCCAATTGCCATCGGCATCGAAACTTTTTTCTCCGCCATTCGTGTAACGAGGCGTTTTGCCGGAAGTGCCGTCGAACCTGACGAGCATGGTTCCCGGTGAGGTCGCATAATATTCGACTTGAATTCTGGCGTTCATGAGACCCTGAGTTTTGAAGGCTGGCAAAATCTGAAAATAACAGCGCACGCGCGGATGATTTTCAAGTTCAAGCAGGCGGCATTCCTTGCCACCCACGTTGGCGGGCGAGGTGGCCCCGCCCTCCAATCCGGTCACCAACCGCATTCCGTTTTCACGATTAACCTCGCTCAATTCAATGCTGACCGATCTTCCACTTACTGCCGGGACCGGAGCAGCGGTTGGAGACGTGGTGTTGCTGACATTCACGCCGGACAAATCGGCGGCGTTGGTTTTGGGCGCGGAACCGGGGATCGGGAAATTCGGCATCCTTGGGATAAAATAGCTCCAAGCCAGCCAGGCCATCAGTCCCACCCCCACGGCTCCGGCGATCATGGCGAGACGGGCGCCGGTCTCATTTTTCTCGATCGGCGGCGGCGCTTCAATTTCCTCTTCGGGCTCGGGCTCGGCCTCGAAAATCGGGGCAACGGTCGGTTTCTTCACTTCCTTGGGCGGGGGGCTCGTCTCGGGCGGTTTGACGACGGTGGGAACAAAGCTGGTCACGGGCGATGCTGTTGAATCCGTCAATCCAATCCAGTCCGCCACGGCGCGCGCTCTCTGCGGCCGCTTTTCGGGATCTTTTGACAGACAGGCCATGATCATGGCGGCAACAGCGGGTGGGACGTCGTTTTCCACCTCCAAATCAGCGAGCCGTTCTGACAGCGGCGCGGCCAGAACATTGCGGACCTGGTAACCGATGTCGTTTTGATAAAACGGCGGCTGGCCGCTCAACAGTTCGTAGAGCGTCGCCCCCAGCGCATAAATATCGTCGGTCACGCGCGCCTCCGCACCCTCGAGCTGTTGGGGGCTCATGTAGAAGATCGTTCCGCTGGTGCGATGACGTTCGGTGTCTCTGGCGGAAGACTCGAAGTCCCGGGCCGCAATTCCGAAATCTGCCAGCCGCAAACGTTGTCGCTCGTCGAGCAACATATTGGGGGGCTTGAGATCGCGATGAATGACTCTTTCGCTGTGCGCATAATCTAGGGCTTCGCACAATTGCTTGACGATTGGCCTGAGGTAATCCCACGTAAAAAATCCCTGGGGCTGTTGCAACCGCAAGACCCACAAGCTGGGCCCGTCCACGTATTCCATGGAAATAAACGCCGCTTCATCCGGCGCTTCGTACAAATCGTAAATGCGGATGATGTTCGGATGGCTGAGCATGCGGCTTTTATGGGTTTCCTGGCGCAGATCGGTAAGGGCGGCAGGGTTGGCTCGCACATCCGCAGGCAGGAATTTCAGGGCAACCGGCGCCACCAGACGCTCGTCGTGGGCCAACCAGACCACTCCCATGCCCCCGCGAGCCAGTTCACGCAGCAGGCTGAACCGGCCGCCCCCCACCAGGAATCCGCTGGCCAAGTCGGCCGACACCTCATTTTTGGGAGAGCCGGGATTGGGTGTGGGCTTTTCGTCCTCCATTAAGAAAATGTTTATCTCTTAAAATCGGGCTCCAATCAAGGAGAAGTTTGCGTCTCTCCTCTTGCAAAATGCGGATGGCAAGGTCATTTTTTCGCAAATTGCGCAATTCAGCGCATCTGTTCCGCATTCAAATTATTCCCCATTCCTCTCAAAATTCAGACCTCACCGGCGTATTAGAGTGGCATAATTGTAGCTCAGAAACGGCTGCCTCAGTAAGGCGGAAGATCGGTAAGAAGCGGGGTAGTGTCAACAAAATCAAGCAAACGACACCGTTCTTCCAACTTGTTGGGAAAAACCTTAAGTATTGGAACGATATACCCATGAATCTTGACGGCGCGTCAGGTAATTTAAACCGGGCTTCAAAAGTCATCTGGCCTTTGACGCGATACGATGACGGATTAATAGATACCCCGGTTAAGGAACCCTATCGAAAAAGGGAGCAACCTCATCCGTATCGGCCATCTCCCCCCGTCAGGCCGGCGTTT
>Ga0182024_10006052_pt1 | contig 26742 bp, 23 predicted proteins | sample P32metaG_FD_120480 | JGI IMG/M metagenome (GOLD analysis project Ga0182024, IMG submission 120480) | Permafrost microbial communities from Stordalen Mire, Sweden - P3-2 metaG (Illumina Assembly) | ecosystem: Environmental > Terrestrial > Soil > Wetlands > Permafrost | place: Sweden: Stordalen... | reverse complement strand
ATTGCTTGAAGACGTCGATAAATTCGACGTGAAGAAGTTGTTGCCGGGGCCGCGGCCGTGAGCCGTATGGCAAACCAACATCTTGCAATCATTTGGTAAATTTAATCCTCTTGCGACGGACATTCTTCAATCCAATTGACGCGCCCTCGGCATTATAGGATAGGGGGGTACTCTATATGACCGCCAGGTGCTTCCCATGACGCATACGATCCGAGACAGGAAAAAGCTGCAGGCCCGCGTCGGTCGCATTCGCGGCCAGATCGAAGCGATTGAACGTGCCCTGGCCGAAGAGGCCGAATGCGAGCGCATCATGCACATGATTGCGGGAATTCGCGGCGGCGTCGCCGGACTGATGGCCGAGGTGGTTGAAGACCACATCCGCACCCATCTCGTCGACCCCGACAAGAATCCCGGGGCGCTGAACGCCGAGGCGGCCGATCAACTGATCGAAGTGGTCCACACTTATCTCAAGTGAGCGAACGTCATGAGCGATGCAGACAAGACCTTCCGGCTTCCGCCCCATGACCATGTGTTTCTGGCCCGGGATCACGAACAGGCCGAACGCCGCACCTGGGGCGTGATCATCCTCTGCAGCATCATGATGATCGCCGAGATCATCGGCGGTGCGCTATTTGGCTCGCTGGCCCTGATCGCCGACGGGATGCACATGTCCACCCATGCCGGGGCACTGCTGCTCGCCGCGCTCGCCTATACCTTTGCCCGCAAATATGCCAACGACCGCACCTTCAGCTTCGGCACCGGCAAATTCGGCGACCTCGCCGGATACAGCAGCGCCATCGTGCTCGCGATGATTGCCCTGCTGATCGGCTATGAAGCCCTGTCGCGGCTGCTCCATCCGATTCCGATCAGCTTCAACGAAGCGATCCCGATCGCCGTGCTTGGTCTGGTGGTGAATGTCGTCAGCGCCTGGCTCTTGTCCGGCGGGCGCGACCACAGCCACGGTCAGCGCCACTCTCACGACCACGATGAGGGCTGCGCCGCGCGCCGCATCGAACTGGGCGGCCGTATCCTCGAAATCGAGGTTTTTGAAGCGGGCGTGCCGCCTCGTTTCCGGGTGAAGGCCGACATGGGCGCGCCCGGCGCTTGCGATCTCAGCATCGAGACCGTCAGGGCCGATGGCAGCCGCCAGCTCTTCAGCTTCGAGGATCACGGCAGCTTTCTGCAATCGCGCGACGAGATTCCCGAACCGCATGCCTTCCTCGCCCGGGTACGCCTGACCCGGGCCGGCGAGCAATATGAACGCGAACTGGAATTCGTAGAGCACGATCACCGGCATGGGCATGGCGCGCATCACCGCGACAACAATATGCGGGCCGCGGTGACTCATGTGATGGCCGATGCCGCGGTATCCGTTCTGGTCATTGTCGGCCTTTTGCTGGCGCGGGCGTTCGGCTGGCTCTGGATGGACCCGCTTGCAGGCCTGATCGGCGCGATGGTCATCGCCAACTGGTCGGTCGGGTTGCTGCGCGACACCGGCGGCATCTTGCTCGACCGCACGCCGGATCTCCGCATGGCGGAACGAGTCCGCCAGCTGATCGAGAGCGACGGCGATCAGGTCATCGACCTGCATCTGTGGCGGCTCGGGCCCGGACATCTCGGCGCCATCGTTTCGGTGGCGACCACCGGACGGCGCGAGGCGGCGCATTACCGGCAGAGATTGGCCACCCTCGCCGACCTGTCTCACGTCACCGTCGAGGTCCAACATCCCTGTTCCGCAGCCGGCTGACCCCGCGCTCCGAATTGGCGAATCCGGGGCGATCGAGCTCGGGAGACGGGAAATGTTGCAGGGCTGTCACACCAGCATGCCATTCAATCAAAGATTGGGCGTTCTCCGTTGCAATTGCGAATTATTTGCAATAACGATTGGGAATATTGGCGATAACTCTCGCGAACGGATGGCGCTTCCGTCGAGTCCGGCCTTTGCTCGCAATGGTCGGTATTTTCCGGATCGGTGTCAGGGTGCCGGCGAAACTGCAGATGACGGAAGAAACCGCCGGGATGTTGGCGCTGAACAAAACCATCCGATGAATCGCTACCGCCGAACCAGGGAGTCAGCATTCGTTGGGCTCGGCCTGCTGGTGTTGGTCCACCCCGCCGCGGCGGCCGACATGGCGCTCAAGGCGCCTGCCCAGCAGACCGTCTACGACTGGACCGGATTCTACATCGGGGGCCACGCCGGCTACGGCGGCGGCAGCCTCGGTCCCGGCACCCATCCGCAGCCCGACCAGGGCGTGCTGTTTCCGTCCAGCATCACCGGCCTGATCGGTGGCTATGAAGCCGGCTACAACCAGCAGTTCGCGAACCATGTCGTGCTCGGCATCGAGGCGGACGCGGCGTTCGCCAGCCCGGTCGATGCCCCGCATCTTGTGCCCAGTCCGTTTCACAGCTCGCTCGATTATGTCAGCACGGTGCGCGGCCGGATCGGATACGCGTTCGGAACGTGGATGCCATATGTGACCGGAGGTTTTGCCTGGGCGCACACCCACGTCAACCTCAACGACGCCGCGGGGGCTGTGTTTGCAGCACCTGGATTGATCCAGACCGGCTGGACCGCGGGCGCGGGCGTCGAGTTCGCCGTGAGCGGCAACTGGAGCGCCAAACTCGAATATGATTATATCGATCTGGCGCGTCGAACTTACGACGTCAGCAGCTTCGGACTGTCCGGCATCAACGTCGAACCAAGCGTCCATCTCGTTAAACTGGGGCTGAATTACCGGCTCGGCGATACACCCTGGACCGACTCCGCTTCCGGCGAAAAAACGGCGTTGCCGGAATCAAATGAGTGGAACGTCCACGCCCAAACGACTTATCTTCCGCAGGTCTATCCCTCGTTCCGCTCGCCCTATGCGGGCGCCAACAGCCTTCCTGGCAGCAGCCAGGCCCAGGCAACCTGGACCACGACCGCCTTCCTTGGGGTGCGATTGTGGCAGGGCGGCGAGTTTTATTTCGATCCTGAATTGGCGCAGGGGTTCGGCCTTGATGGCACCCTCGGCCTCGCCGGCTTTCCCAACGGCGAAGCGCAAAAGGCCGGCTCCGCGGAGCCGAGATACCGCGCGCAGCGTTATTATCTGAAACAGACTTTTGGGCTCGGCGGCGAGCAGGAAGACGTCGCCGACGGCCCCAATCAATTGTCGGGAAAGCGCGATATCGATCGCGTCACGCTGATCGTCGGCCGTTTCGCGGTCGGCGATTTCTTCGACAACAACAGCAATGCCCACGATCCGCGGGCGGATTTCATGAACTGGGCGATGTGGTCATCCGCCGCCTATGATTTCCCGGCCGACCTGCCCGGCTTTACGCGCGGCGCGGTGGTCGAGTTCAATCGCAAGGACTGGGCGGTGCGCGCCGGGGCGTTCGAGGTGCCGAGCGCTCCCAACAGCGATGTTCTCGTCGTCGGCGCCAAGGCCTTCGGTACGGTCGCCGAATTCGAGGAACGTCACAACATCTTCGATCAGCCCGGCAAATTGCGGCTGGGCCTGTTTGCCAACAGCGGCTTCACCGGCAATTATCGCGACGCCCTGGCGATCGAAGCCGCCGACCCCGCGCTTGATATCAACAGCGTGATGACGAGCATCCGTCGCGACAACCTCAAATACGGCTTTTACCTCAACGCCGAACAGCAGATCGTGAAGGACGTCGGGCTGTTCGCCCGCGCGAGCTGGAATGACGGCCAGAACGAAATCCTGTCATTCACCGATATCGACCGCAGCATTTCGGCAGGGCTGTCGATCAAGGGCACAAGCTGGGGACGCCCCAGCGATACGATCGGTATCGGCGGCGCGATCAATGGCCTTTCCGACGCGCACCGCGACTTTCTTGCCGCCGGCGGCAATGGCCTGCTGATCGGCGACGGCCAGCTCAACTATCGCCCCGAGCGGATTCTGGAGGCCTATTACGCCTACGCCATCGATACCCACTTTACGGCGACGGCTGACTATCAACTCGTCACCAATCCCGCCTATAACGCCGATCGCGGGCCGGTCTCGATCTTCTCGGGGCGTTTGCACGGCGAATTCTGACCAAGGCGCGCCTGATGGCTTTTCAAGATTTCCGCCCGGCCGCGCTGGGACAGGCGTTGCGGCCCAACATCTGGGATGTCGTCGCGCTGATTCTGGTGATCGGCGCCATGGTGCTGATTGTCTACGGCGGCGAGCAGACCACGGCGCCGCTGTCGGCGCTCGAGGTCACCCCGGTCTCGCTCGATCCGGCCAATCTACCGCTCTATGCGCTGCGCACCACGCTGCGGATGCTGCTGGCGATCGTCTGCTCGATCATTTTCACTTTTGCCTATGCCGCCCTCGCCGCCAAGAGCCGGCGCGCCGAAATGGTGCTGATCCCGCTGCTCGACATCCTGCAGTCGGTACCGATCCTCGGCTTTCTGACCTTCACGGTCGTGTTCTTCATGAACCTGTTTCCCGGCCGGGTGTTCGGCGCCGAACTCGCCTGTGTGTTCGCGATCTTCACCAGCCAGGCCTGGAACATGACGTTCAGCATGTACCAGTCGATCCGCAATGTACCGAAGGACCTGGAGGAGGCCTCGCTGAGTTTTCACCTCAGCGGCTGGCAGCGCTTCTGGCGGCTGGACGTGCCCTTCGCCATGCCGGGCTTGATCTGGAACACCATGATGTCGATGTCGGGCGGCTGGTTTTTCGTGGTCGCCTCCGAAGCGATCACCGTCGGCAATACCACGGTGATGCTGCCGGGGATCGGCTCCTACGTCGCGCTCGGCATTCAAAAGCAGGACTTGCCCGCGATCGGCTACGCGATCCTGACCATGCTTCTCGTCATCATCGCCTATGACCAGTTGCTGTTCCGGCCAGTGGTGGCCTGGGCCGACAAATTCCGTTTCGAGCAGACCGCTTCGGCGAGCGCGCCGGATTCCTGGATGCTCGACCTGTTTCGGCGCACCCGCGCCTTGCGCGCGCTGTCGGTCCCGTTCGCGGCGCTGAGGAGGGCGGTCTCGAATTGGCAGATCGCATGGCCGGCACGGTTGAAGTTAAAGATGGCTTCCCGGGGCAGCGGTCCGCCCTCGCGTCTGGTCGATGCGCTGTGGATTGCCCTGGTCATCGCCGCCACCGGCTATGCCGCCTGGCGGATTCACCGGTATCTGTCGGCGACCCTGGGCCTCGCCGACCTGCTCGCCGCGGTCGGATACGGATTGATCACGCTCGCCCGCGTCGTGGTGCTGATCGCGCTTGCGACGCTGATCTGGGTGCCAGTCGGGGTCTGGATCGGACTGCGGCCGAAACTGGCCGAACGGATCCAGCCGCTGGCCCAGTTTCTGGCGGCCTTTCCGGCCAACCTCGCCTTCCCGGTTTTCGTGGTGGTGATTGTCCGCTACGGCCTCAATCCCAATATCTGGCTGAGCCCGCTGATGATCCTGGGCACCCAATGGTACATCCTGTTCAACGTCATCGCCGGCGCCAGCGCATTCCCGACCGATCTGCGTGAGGCCGCCGGCAGCTTCCATCTGCGAGGGTGGCGCTGGTGGATCAAGGTCATCCTGCCGGGCATCTTTCCCTATTACATCACCGGCGCCATCACCGCGTCCGGCGGATCATGGAATGCTTCGATTGTCGCCGAGGTCGCAAGCTGGGGCGACACCCACCTGACGGCCACCGGTATCGGTGCTTATATCGCCGCAGCAACCGAAACCGGCGATTTCCCGCGCGTCGTTCTCGGGATCGCCGTGATGTGCATTCTGGTGACGCTGTTCAACCGGCTGCTCTGGAGGCCGCTCTACGCCTTCGGCGAACGCCGTCTTCGGCTCGGCTGATCAGGAGAAAACGCATGCTCGATCTCGCAACCCAGGCCAGCCTGCTCGATATCCGCAACGTCTGCCGGTCGTTTCCGAAGGGCAGCGGCGCGGATCTGCTGGTGCTCGAAAGGGTCGATCTGACCATCCATGCCGGCGAAATCGTCGGGCTGCTCGGCCGCTCCGGATCGGGCAAGTCGACGCTGCTGCGCATCATCGCCGGGCTGATCGCGCCCTCCTCGGGGGATGCACGGTGCCGGGGCGAGACCATCAAGGGTCCGCCCAACGGGGTCGCCATGGTGTTTCAATCCTTTGCGCTGTTTCCGTGGCTGACGGTGCTGCAAAACGTCGAACTCGGCCTGGAGGCGCTTGGCATCGACAGCGCCGAGCGCCGCACAAGGGCGCTGGCGGCGATCGACCTGATCGGCCTCGACGGCTTTGAGTCTGCCTATCCCAAGGAGCTGTCGGGCGGCATGCGCCAGCGCGTCGGCTTCGCACGGGCGCTGGTCGTTCACCCCGACCTCCTGCTGATGGACGAGCCGTTCTCGGCGCTCGACGTGCTGACCGCCGAGACGCTGCGCACCGACCTGATCGATCTGTGGATCGAAGGTCGGCTGCCGATCAAATCGGTGCTGATGGTGACGCACAACATCGAGGAAGCGGTGCTGATGTGTGACCGCATCCTGGTGTTTTCGTCCAATCCGGGGCGGGTCGCGGCCGAGATCAAGATCGACCTGCCGCACCCGCGCAACCGGCTCGATCCGACCTTCCGCCAGCTTGTCGACAGCATCTATGCCCGCATGACGCAGCGCGCGGAGCCGAAGACTCCCGCGATCGAGGGCATCCACGGCACCGGCGTCGGCATGATCCTCAATCACATCTCCTCCAACGTGCTGTCCGGCCTGATCGAAACGCTGGCGGGACCGCCCTATAACGGGCACGCCGACCTGCCGGTGCTCGCAAACCATTTGCAGCTCGAGGCCGACGATATCTTCCACCTCGGCGAGGCGCTGCAATTGCTGCGATTTGCCCAATTGAGCGAAGGCGACCTGATGCTGACCGATGCCGGCAAGCGCTTCGCCCACCTCGAAACCGATGCCCGCAAGAAGCTGTTCGCCGAACACCTGCTGAACTTTGTGCCGGTCATCGGCCTGATCCGCCGCGTGCTCGACGAGCGGCCCTCGCACACCGCCCCGGCAGCGCGCTTCCGCAACGAACTCGAGGACTACATGTCGGAGGACTATGCCGACGAAACGCTGAAGACGATCGTGTCATGGGGACGCTATTCGGAGCTGTTCGCCTATGACGAGCAGTCGGAGCTGTTCAGCCTGGAAAACCCGCATTAGCCGACCGGTCATTCCGGGTTCGCGCTGACGCGCGCCCCGGAATGACGAAGCCGGGCAGGGCGAGCCGTCGTCGCCTACCCTGCCGGCGAGAATGAATCCGCCCGCGCCATGGCCCAGGCTTCGCGAAAGCGCACGTCGCTGGTGCCGTCGACCAGTTCACCGGGACGCAGCGACGGATAGAGCTGCGCGAACGAGCATACTTCGGTCGTCGAGGTTCGCTGCGAGAAATGGATCGGCCGGATCTGCTGCGGGTGCTCCAGCCCCGCGGCGGCGAGCAGTTCGGCCAGCGCATGCAGCGTGGCGTGATGGTAATTGTAGACCCGCTCGATCTTGTGCGGCACCACCAGCGCGCGATTGCGCGAGGGGTCCTGGGTGGTCACGCCGGTCGGGCATCGATCGGTATGGCAACTCAGCGACTGGATGCAGCCGAGCGAGAACATGAAACCGCGCGCCGAGTTGCACCAGTCGGCGCCGATCGCCATGGCGCGCGCCATGTCGAAGGCGGTCGCGATCTTGCCGGCGGCGCCGATGCGAATGCGATCGCGCGCATTGATGCCGACCAGCGCGTTGTGGACGAAGTTGACGCCTTCGCGCATTGGCATGCCGAGATGGTCCATGAATTCCAGCGGCGCCGCGCCGGTGCCGCCTTCATTGCCGTCGACCACGATGAAGTCGGGATAGCACCCGCTCTGCAGCATCGCCTTGCAGATCGCCAGGAATTCCCAGGGATGGCCGATGCACAGCTTGAAGCCGGCGGGCTTGCCGCCGGACAGCCGACGCATCTCGGCGATGAAGGCCATCATTTCCAGCGGCGTCGAAAACGCCCGATGCGAGGCCGGCGAGATGCAGTCCTCGTCCATGGCGACGCCCCTGATCCTGGAGATCTCCTCGGAGACCTTGGCCGCCGGCAGCACCCCGCCATGGCCGGGCTTGGCGCCCTGGCTGATCTTGAGTTCGACCATCTTGATCTGATCGTGGGTGGCGACGCGCGCAAACTCTTCCGGATTGAACGAGCCGTCGCGGTTGCGGCAACCGAAATAGCCCGAGCCCACCTCCCAGATCAGATCGCCGCCGTTCTCGCGATGGTAGGAACTGACGCCGCCCTCGCCGGTGTCGTGGGCAAATCCGCCCTTCTTGGCCCCGGCGTTCAGCGCCCGCACCGCGTTCGGGCTGAGCGCACCAAAACTCATGGCGGAGATGTTGAAGACCGATGCCGAGTACGGCCGGGTGCAGTCGGGTCCGCCGATGGTGATGCGGAATTCTTCGTTTGCATGCGGCTTCGGCGCCACCGAATGGTGCATCCATTCATAGCCTTCGCGATAGACATCCTCCTGGGTGCCGAACGGCCGCTTGTCGAGCACCATCTTGGCGCGCTGATAGACGACGGCGCGGGTGTCGCGGCTGAACGGCATGCCGTCCTTCTCGCTCTCGAAGAAGTACTGCCGCATCTCCGGCCGGATCTCCTCCAGCAGGAAGCGCAGATGCGCCGAGATCGGATAATTGCGCAACACCGCATGGCTCTTTTGCGTGAGGTCGCGCACGCCAAGCAAGGTGAGCGCGCCGAAAATGAGAATCGGGATCAGGACCAGATCGAATGCCTTGTGATCGACGATCCCGATGCCGAGCAGCAAAACCGTGACCACGCCGCAGATGGTCAGGAGGATGAAACGTGGCGAGAACGGCAGCAGCAGCGTTTCCATGGGGCCCTCAGGCAGATTCTGCCTTATTGTTCTTTTGAACGGCAGCTTGATCCAGCATGCAAATAACCTGTACACGATATCAGGCGCGGCGGTCACGGTTATGACAGCAGGCCGGGATGAGGCTACCGAATCCACCGGGACGGAATCAATCCGTGAGAAAACAGCGCCGGACCATCCTTTTGCAGTGCAAACGGGATTTGGGCGGCCGTGAAGGGATCAGTGGCTGTGGGGCCGCATCTCATCGGGGATTCCGCCCTTCTCCAGGCCACCCTGCGCCAGCCAGCTATCGGTACTCTGGATCGCGCGCTCGATATGGTCGGCGGTGCGCGAGAAGTCGTAAGGCGATCCGACCAGCGGGCATAATGGCGGCACCACGAAGTATTCGATGTCGGGGGCAAGGGTCTCCAGCTCGGCGACCAACTGGCGCGCGATCAGGAGCGTCAGCGCGTGCAGCGCATTGGCCACCGCGCCGGTCGGCGGCGTATGCGTCGAGCAGGCGTACCCGGTGGGCAGGATCACCAGGCGCCGCGCGCCCCTGGCGACCGCGACCTTGATCGGCGTGTTGCTCGAGATCGCACCGTCGGCGAGGTAATAGTCCTTGTAGCGGACCGGGGCGAACGCGCCGGGAATCGCGGTGGAGGCGATGATCGCCTCGGCGGCCGAGCCTTCCGACAGCACCACGCTGTCGCCAGAGATGATATCCGTGGTGACGATGTGAACCGGCAGCTTCGCGTCCTGCAGATTGCGATAGGGCAGGTGGTCGTCGATCAACTTCCTGATCCCGTCATGCGGGATCAGGAAATCCCGGCGCAGGAGAAATCCCAGCAGGGTCCACCAGTTGACCGGAAAGACGTCGTGGCGCCGCAATCCGCGCCAGATGGTTTCCAGTTGCAGCACGCCCTTCAGGGTGGGATCGCCGGCATAGTAGGCCCCGTTCAGGGCGCCGACACTGGAGCCGACCACCATGTCCGCGCCAACGCCGTGGCTGGCGAGCGAATGCATCATGCCGACCTGAATGGCGCCGAAACTGCCTCCTCCGGCGAAGACAAAGGCGGTCGTGGTCGGGCCCCCATAGTTCGATACAGACAAAGCGCCGGTCGCTCCCCGTGTCGGCGCGTCGGCAACAGGCCGCGCGACGTCGGCCGGATTTATAGCAGCCGCCAGCGCGGCTGCACCATCAACATTGGTTGTGTGAAGGCGGCCGGCATTCCGGGGCGCGCCGCTTGGCGCGAGCCCGGAATGACGGAAGAACTCAGCGTTCGACGAACGCCTTTTCGATGACAAAATGGCCGGGCTCGCTGTGGCTGCCTTCGCCGAAACCGCGGACCTCCAGCATCTGGCGCAATTCTTCGAGCATGCCCGGGCTGCCGCACATCATGATCCGGTCGGTGGCGATATCCAGCGGCGGAAGGCCGATATCGTCGAATAGTTGTTCGGAGGTGATCAGATCCGTGATGCGTCCGCGGTTGCGGAATGGTTCACGGGTGACGGTCGGATAGTACAGCAGCTTTTCGCTCAGAAGCGGCCCAAGGAATTCGTCGTCCCGCAGCCGTGCGACCAGTTCTTCGCCATAGGCCAGTTCGGATACCTGGCGGCAGCCGTGAACCAGCACGATGGTCTCAAATCGCTCATACACCTCGGGATGCTTGATCAGGCTTGCGAACGGCGCGAGGCCTGTGCCGGTCGACAGCAACAGCAGCCGCTTGCCGGCAATCAGATTGTCGGCAATCAGCGTCCCCGTCGCCTTGCGCCCGACCAGAATGGTGTCGCCCTCCTTGATCCTCTGGAGTCGCGAGGTCAGCGGACCATCGGCCACCTTGATGCTGAAAAATTCCAGCTCGTCCTCGTGATTGGCGCTCGCCATGCTGTAGGCCCGCAACAGCGGACGGCCGTCGACCTCGAGGCCGATCATCGCAAACTGTCCGTTGAGGAAACGAAACCCGGAATTGCGGGTGGCGGTGAAGCTGAACAGCGTATCGGTCCAATGCCGGACGGAAAGGACTTTCTCTCGGTGGAAGGCGCTCATGCGATGTGGTTTTCCAGTTGCCAGGACATCAAACAATCACGCCGGCGGCAGCTCGCGCGATCAAGCGAAAACCCCTGAAACGATTGACGATTTAGGGTGTGAGCTAGACCAAAATCAGCGATAGTCAACCGCCGTCGACGCGCCAGGGAGGGCTCAAAACAGCGGGCGATTGACCTTGCCGAACGCTTCGACCACGCTGTCATCGCGATCGGCGTGCGGACGCAATTAACTTGCTGAAATGGAGGCGATACAGGCAATAAATTTGTCGCCGGTCCCGTCGCCGGAATCGCCATTCAATTGGAATACCAGACCATCGGCCACCGCATGCACCGCCTCACCAAAATTCGATCGGGAAAACCGGACTTCTATCCGGACCAATCGATCTATGCGGAATATGCCTGCGCTGAATTCGGCCTGAGGTTTGACGACATCAGCGCGGGCGCGGGGCTGGTCTTCAGCGTCCGCGCGGACAGCAACAGTCTTCACTTCGGGGCCGGGCGATGTTCGTGGTATCCGCAGAACAACGCCACCGCCTCAACGCTGGCATCGGACAAGTATCTCACCAACACCATCCTTGAACGGGCCGGCATTGCGACGCTCGGCGGTGACTATTTCTTCCTCCATGACCGCCATCGCGCGTTGCGCCCCGCAGGTCATGAACGCGCCGATGCCCTCGCCTATTTCAGCACATTGGGGGCGACCGCCTTCGCCAAGCCGCTGTTCGGATCGCGCGGCGACTTCGCGCAGGCCGTGCACGGCGATGCCGCGCTCGCGCGATATCTCGACGAGGTTTCGCATTATTACGACTCGATCTTGCTGCAGCCGCTGGCTTGCGGAACCGAATACAGGGTGTTTCTGCTCGACGGCGAGGTGGTCTATACCGCGCGAAAATACCCGCCATCGGTGTCGGGCGATGGCGCGCGCTCGATCCGCGATCTCCTGATCGCGCACAATGCGGGTTTGCGATCCCGCGGTCTTTCGCCGGTTTCGATCACGGCGGGGCCGGACGATTCGCTGGAGGCCGTGCTGCCCAATGGCCGCCGCTGGGAGATTCCGGGACGGATGAATCTGAGCGCGGGGGGAACGATGGTGCTCGAGGCACTGGCTTGCGAAGCGCCGCGCGTTCTTGCCAGACAGGCCGCCCGCGCCATGAGCCTGCGGGTCGCCGCGGTGGATCTGTTTACCGGCATCGGCGGCAATCCGGATGCCGCCGCCATTATCGAGGTGAACGCCAACCCGTCGATCCGGCTGCTGGAGCAATCCGGCCGCGGCGACCTGATCCTGAAAATCTGGCACCATACGTTTTCCACGATGGGATTGTTGATTGTTTGAGCTGCCGAAATACGGCGATGGCCTGTGCCTGGCGCGGATGGCCGAGTTGCTCGAAATCGTCGCGGTGGATCGGGCATGGTTGCAGCGCATCGCGGTGGTGGTGACCGGGTCGAACGGCAAGGGCAGCACCGCGGCATTCTGCGCTGGTATCGGCCATGCCCTTGGCCTGCGCACCGGCCTGTTTACCTCGCCGCATCTCTATCGTTTCAACGAACGCTTTCAGGTCGATGGGGCGCCGATCGGCGACCCCGAGCTGGCGCATCTTGTCGCGCGGATCGGCGCCGCCATCGCTGAAGTCTCAGCGCGCCGGAACGAGAAATTCGGAAGCTTCGAGGCCATGTTCGCGCTGGCCTGCCGATGTTTTCAGGACCAGGCATGCGACTTCGCGGTGTTCGAGGCCGGCATCGGCGGCCGCTATGATCCGGTGCGGCTGGTCGGCGCGCGCACAACCTGTATCACTTCGGTCGACTACGAGCATGTCGAACTGCTTGGCCACTCGCTGGAATTGATCGTCTCCGACAAGAGCGACGCCTGTGCATCGGGCGGCACGATTGTGGTCGGCGAGAACTGCGGGGAGTTGCGGCCGCATCTGACCGAGTATCTTCGCTATCGTGAGGTCTCGACCTTGTTTGTCCGCGACCAGATCGGGATTGCGGGTGAATCGGTCGCCCTGGCCGGGCAGCGCTTCGATTACCGGTTTGGCGATTATCATTTTCGCGGGCTCGACATGCGCCTGCTCGGCGCGTTTCAATTCAACAATGCCGCCATCGCCATCACGCTGCTGCTGCTCTGGCTGCATCGCAGTCATCCCGAACGGACATTTCCGGGAATCGAAGCCGCGGTGCGGTCGGGGCTGCGCGAGGTGCGCTGGCCGGGCCGGCTTGAGGTGATCCGGCAGGCGCCGCTCACCGTCGTTGACGTCGGCCACACCCCCGATGCGATCCGGCAGGCGCTCGAAAGCCTGCGGGCGATCCATGGCGCCGACGACTGGATTCTGGTGCTCGGCATTTCCTTCGACAAGAAGGCCTGCGAGATCGTGGACGCACTGGCGCCGTCGTTTGACACGATCATCTGCACCGCGGCGCATCACAAAGGAATGGCCGCCGAAGATCTCGCCAGCACCGTGCGCGAGGCCAATCCGCACGCCGGCGTGCAGGTCGCCGCAACCATCGAGGCGGCGGCCGAACTCAGCCGCACGCTCGCGGTGGCGCAACATCGAAAGATCTATGTCGCCGGCGGATTATTCCTGGCGATCGAATATGCCAACCTCGCCCGAGGCGGCCGCGCCCAGGACCTGAATTTCCTGTGAACCGGCCAATGCGGACTGCGGTTAAGGATTCGTTAACCATGATCGGCCGATGTTCTGGCTGCCAACCAGGAACATCGCATGACCGACATTTCCTCGATCGCATCAACCGTCACCTCCGCCATCTCGAAGCAGACCGCCGAATTGGGCAAGGCGGCCGATGCCACCAGGAAGAGTTTCGCGGATACGCTGTCCAAGGTCGAAACCACCATCGGACTGAAACCCAAAACGGGTTTCACGGCGGGCCCGACCTATGAGGCCAATACGCTGACCGGTCAGACCAAGACGGCCCTCAACAACGCCGTCAACAATGTCAAATCCGCGCTCCATATCCCGCATTAGCCGCACCGTGGCTTCATCCTTCGAGACGGCGCGAAGTTTATCATCGGGCCGCGCTTCGCGCGGACCCGTTGGCGCCTGCTCAGGATGAGGTCTCAGACCTCCTGGTGAGGAGCGCGGCAACGCCGCGCGTCTCGAACCACGAGGGCACGGGACGCGCGGCGCGATTGAAGCCTGACCGCAATTTGCCTTAATTGCTTGCCCCTTGGCTGTCGTCGAGCGCCTTGAAGGCATCCTCGAGCTGCGGCGAGATCGCAACGTTGAGCTTTTCGCCGGTGGGCAGCCGCGAGACGAACCATTTGTCATAGAGCGGAACGAGGTCGTGGTTCGAGCCGAGCTTGCGGAAAGCACGTTCCACCACCGCGGCAAGCTGCGGCTCGCCCTTGCGGAACATGATGCCGTAGGGCTCGTAGGATAGATAATCGCCGGTGACACGGAACTTGTCCTGTGACTTGTGCCGCGCAATCAGACCATAGAGCAGGATGTCATCGGTCGCGAACGCGTCGGCCTTGCCATCCACCAGCATCTGGTAGGACTGTTCGTGATCGGCCGCCGTCACGATGTTGAGGCCGAGCCCGAACTTCTTGTCGAGGCCGTGCATGGCCTGCTCGTTGGTGGTGCCCTTGGTAACCACCACGGTCTTGCCCTGCAGATCCTTCGGCGCCGAGATCGCCGACGCCTTCGGCACCATCAGCTTGGTGCCGGCCACGAACATCAGCGGCGAGAACGCCACCTGCTTGCTGCGTTCGGCATTGGCGGTGGTCGATCCGCATTCGAGATCGATCTTGTTTTGCACCACCGCTTGAATGCGATCGTCCGACGTCACCTTGACGTATTCGATTCTGAGGTTGGCGTCGTCGACCGCGACGCCGATTTCATCGACGATCGCTTCACAGAGTTCGAGGCTGTAGCCGATCGGGCGATTGGCCTGGTCGAGAAACGAGAACGGCGGCGAACTCTCGCGATAGCCCAGGCGAACGGCATGGGTGCCCTTGATGTTGGCGAGCGTCGGGCTCAGCCCTACATCGCCGGCACCCTGGGCTGCCGCTGCCGTCGTCAGCAGGCACGCCGCCAGCAACAGCCCGCCGGCGACGCTCGATCTCCGCAAAATCTGGCGCATGCATCGCTCCCGTCAATGACCGGCCATTGCAGGGATTTCGCCCGGGATCATGGTCGGCGGCACGACGTCGTCGGGGCCGAGCGCGTGCTCGGGGGCGAGTTCGCCCTCCCACTTCGCCACCCCGGCGGTGGCGAGCGAGTTGCCGATCACATTGGTGGCGCTTCGCCCCATGTCGAGGAAGGTATCGATGCCCATGATCATCAGCAGCCCCGCTTCGGGGATGCCGAATTGGCCGAGCGTCGAGGCGATCACCACCAGCGACGCCCGCGGCACGCCGGCAACGCCTTTCGAGGTGATCATCAGGGTCGCGAGCATCGCGAACTGGGTGCCGAGCGACATCTCGATATGATAGGTCTGGGCAATGAAGATGCTGGCGAAGGTGCAGTACATCATGGTGCCATCGAGATTGAACGAATAGCCGAGCGGCAGTACGAAGCTCGAGATGCGCGACGAGGCGCCGAAACGGTTGAGGCCCTCCAGCGTCTTGGGATAGGCCGCCTCCGAACTGGCGGTCGAGAACGCGATCATCAGCGGTTCGCGGATCAACCGCAGCAAATGGCTGTATCGCGGCCCGATCACCACGAAGCCGACCATGACCAGGATGCCCCACAGGATCAGCAGCGACAGATAGAAGCCGCCCATGAAGACGACCAGCTTCCACAGCACGCCGAGGCCGTTCTTCGACACCGTCGCCATGATCGCCGCCCACACCGCGATCGGCGCGAACTTCATCACATAGGCGGTTACCTTCAGCATGATGTGGCCGAGATCATCGATCAGCGACATCAACTGCTTGGAACGCTCCGGAAGTGCGCCGAGCGCGACCGAGAAGAACACCGCGAACACCACGATCTGCAGGATTTCGTTCTGCGCCATGGCATCGGCGATCGAGGTCGGGATCAGATGGGTCAGGAATTTTTCGATCGAGAACGCCGATACCGGCAGACCGGTCGACTGCGCCTTGTCCGGCAGGGTACCGGGAAAATTCGCGCCGGGCTGCAGCAGATTGACCATCAAGAGACCGAGCAGCAGCGACACGAACGAGGCGCTGACAAACCAGCCCATGGTCTTGGCGAAAATCCGCCCGAGCCTGGCGCCGCCGCCCATATGGGCAATGCCGCCGACCAGGGTCGCAAACACCAGGGGCGCGATGATCATCTTGATCAGTCGCAGGAACAGCATCGCGATCAGGTTTACATCGGCGGCGATGTCCGCCCTTGTATCGGGAAGATAGTTGAAAACCAGCGCCCCCATCACCACGCCAAGGGCCATCGCGATCAGAATGTATTGCGTAAACCGGTTGGACATCTGTTAACCCCCGTAATTCCCGACGGCGTTTACTGTCGCAGATTTTTAAGCTAACGCAACCGGCTTCCGGACAGCGCCTTGGGCTGGCATGCCAGTCCGGCTGCAAATGTTTCCGTTGTGCTACAAGCCCGCGCAGACTAGCGTCCTGCCCAGCGCACAATCTGTGCAGTTGAGCGCTTTCTGTGCGCTCCTGTATCGCAACTGAATGCTTCGGGGAGGGAACGCCATGAACGACAACGTCAGTCGCCAGACCAATCGTCAGATCTTGCTGGTGGAGAAGCCGACCGGAAAGCTCGGGCCCGAGCATTTCAGGATGTCCAACGGCGCCATTCCCGAGCCGAAGGATGGCGAGGCGCTGCTGCGGGTGCGCTATATCTCGCTCGACGCCGCCAACCGGGCATGGATGCACGGCGCGACCTATCGCGCGGCGGTGGAGGCCAACACGGTGATGGCCGGCGGCGGCATCGCCGAAGTGGTGTCGTCGAAGGCGCCGGGGCTTGCGCCGGGCGATATCGTGTTCGGCGATACCGGCTGGCAGGAATATGCGGCGGTTCCCGCCCGACAGCTCGCCAAGATGCCGAAGGTCGAGCCGATGACGCATCTGCTCAGCGTATACGGCATCGCCGGCCTCACCGCCTATTTCGGATTGCTCGATATCGGCAAGCCGAAAGCCGGAGAGACCGTGGTGGTCTCGGCCGCGGCCGGCTCGGTCGGATCGATCGTCGGCCAGATCGCCAAAATCAAGGGCTGTCGCGTGGTCGGCATCGCCGGCGGCAAGGACAAGTGCCACTGGCTGACATCCGAGCTCGGCTTCGACGCCGCCGTCGACTACAAGGACGGCGCCACCTTCAAGGCGCTGCGGGCCGCGGCGCCGAAGGGCATCGACGTCTATTTCGACAATGTCGGCGGCGACATCCTCGAAGCCTGCCTGTCGCAAATGAACAACCGCGGCCGCATCGCCTGCTGCGGTGCGATCTCGCAATATGACGGCGTGCCGTCGGCCACCGGCCCGCGCGGCGTGCCCGGCCTGATCGTGGTGAAGCGCCTGATCATGCAAGGCTTCATTGTGATGGACTTCATGGATCAGCGCGACGAGGCGCTGTCTGACCTGCAATCCTGGGTCACCTCCGGCAAGCTGAAAGTTCAGGAGGACGTCATCAACGGCCTCGAGAACACGCCAAAGGCGCTGATCGGATTGCTGGCCGGGGAAAACCGCGGCAAGCGGATGGTCAAGGTATAGCGCGCGGGAGCGCTTCTCACCGCGACATCCCGGCAGCAACAATCCGCTTGCGGCGGAACCAGAAAACGAAAATGATGCCGCCCGCGGGATTTCTCTCGTCCGGTTTTTCAATCATTCCCTTCCGTTGAAGCGGCGGCTGCAGCGACAACAAAAGGATTATTCAAATGATCGACACGTCAGGGCGTGCGGCGGCGCTATGGGCGCTGATCGCGACCGCGGCATTCGCGACTGCGATACCGGCATTCTCGCAACAGCCGAGCGATGCCCAGCGCAGCGCCATCCGGGCGCAATGCCGCGCGGATTATGAAGCGCATTGCGCCAGCGTGCCGCCGGGCGGCATGGCGTCGCTGCAATGCCTGCAGAAGAACATGTCGAGCCTCGCGCCAGGCTGCCAAAGCGCGGTCCGCGCCGTGGAAGCCCCGGCCGAGCCCAACACCGATACCAATAAGGCCGATACCGCTCCGGCCGAGCCTGCGGCCAAGCCGGCCGCCGAAGCGCCGGCGGCGTCGGCTCCGAAGGCTGCCGCGGCCGCACCGGCCAAGAAGCCGAGCAGCGCCCAGGTTGCCGCGATCCGCAGCGCCAGTCGCGCCGACTATCAGAGGACCTGCGCCAGCGTGCCGCCCGGAGGCGCGGCGGCGCTCAATTGTCTAGAGCAGAACAAGTCGAAGCTCTCGGCCAGCTGCCAGCAGGCCGTCAACGCGGCCGGCGGCGGCGCGGCGCCCGCGGCAAACGGTGCCGCCGCGGCGACCACCGCCGCTCCCGAAGCGGCACCGGCGACGATGGCGCTGCGGCCGATGCGTCCGCGCGAGGAATTGTTCGTGCTGCGGTCGGCATGCGGCGGCGATGTCCGCCAGCTTTGCGGCGGGGTGCCAGCCGGCGGCGGTCGCATCCTGCGCTGTCTGGCTGCCCAGGCCGCATCGCTGTCACCTGCGTGCAAGGAGGTCCTGTCGTCATTTGCCGCACGATAATCGACATCCTGCGCGGTCGATGCGTATCGCCGTGATCGGTGGAGGCCCCGGCGGCCTCTACTTCGCTTATTTGTGGAAGCAGCGGCACCCTGACGCCGAGATCGACCTGTTCGAACAGAATGCCGCCGGCGCCACCTGGGGATTCGGCGTGGTGTTCTCCGAGCAGGCGCTCGAATTCCTGCGCGCCGACGATCCCGAAACCGTCGAGGCCATCGCACCCCGCATGGAGAGCTGGAACAACATCACCCTCAACCTGCGCGGCGAGACCGTCGAGATCGACGGCGTCGGCTTCTCCTCGATCGGTCGGCTCGACCTGCTTACCATCCTGCAGCAACGCGTCGGTGCGGTCGGCGTCACGCCGCACTACTCTACCACGATCCAGTCCGTGGACGAGTTGACCGGCTACGACCTGATCGTCGCGGCGGATGGCCTGAATTCGCTGCTGCGCCGCAGCTTCGAGCACCAGTTCGGCGCTTCGGTGTCGTGCTCGTCCAACAAGTTCGCCTGGTATGGCACGACCAAACGCTTCGAGACGCTGTCGCAGACCTTTGTGCAAACCGGGCTCGGCGCCTTCAATGCCCATCACTACCGTTATTCGCCTGACATGAGCACCTTTCTGGTCGAATGCGATGCGGCGACCTGGCAACGTTACGGATTCGCCGACAAGACCGTCGATCAGTCGCAGGCCATCTGCGAGCAGGTCTTTGCCGCCACGCTCGACGGCCACCGGCTGGTGTCGAACAAATCGGTGTGGCGCAGCTTCCCCTGGGTCTGGAACGAGCGCTGGTGGTTCGGAAACAGGGTGCTGATCGGCGATGCGCTGCACTCGGCACATTTCTCGATCGGCTCGGGAACGCGGCTGGCCATCGAGGACGCGATTGCGCTGACCCGGGCGCTGGAGGCGGAAGCCGATCTTGCCGCGGCGCTGGCGCGCTACGAGACCGAGCGCAAGCCGATCGTGAAGAAGCTGGTGACGGCGGCGCGCACCAGCGCCGACTGGTACGAGAGATTTGCGGATCATATGAAACTCGGCCTGATGGATTTCGCCCATAGCTACATCACCCGTTCCGGGCGGATCGACGATGCACGGTTGCGGACGATGTCGCCGCGCTTCATGGCGCGCTATGAAGCGTCGAGCCAACGCGGAAGCCGGTCATGACCGCTGAGATCGTCGATCTTGTCCCGAGCGACAGTCCGGGTGCGCGCGAGATCGGATTTGCGATTTCCGGACGTTACAATGCGAGCCGCATCCTGTTCGACAACCTGGCCGCGGGCCGTGGCGGGCGGCCGGCACTGCTCGGGCCGGCCGGAACCCGCAGCTATGCCGAACTCTGCAGCGAGGCCTCGCGCTGGGGACACGGCTTTCAGTCGCTTGGACTGCAGCGCGGCGACCGCATCCTGATGTTCCTCGACGACACGCCGGCCTATCCGGCGGCGTTTTTCGGCGCGGTGCGCGCCGGCTTCGTGCCGCTGTTGATCAACACGCTGACGCCGCCCGACCTGCTGCAATTCTATCTGTCGGATTCCGGCGCATCCGTGGCCGTCGCCGATGCGGAATTCTGCAGCCGGTTCGACGCGGTGGCCTGCAAGGATACGCGGTTGCACACGCTGATCGTCGTCAATGGCACGGCAGGTGATCATCCGGTTCCGAACGCCATCGCCGCCGGTCCGTGGCTTCAGAGGTTCGCCGCCGAGCTTGCCGAAGCCGACACCCATCGCGACGAGATGGCGTTCTGGATGTATTCGTCGGGCTCGACCGGTCGCCCCAAGGGCATCGTCCATCTGCACCACGACATGGCCTATAGCGAGGCCGCGTTCGCACGCCCCGTGCTGAGACTGACGCCCGATGACATCTGCTTCTCGGTGCCGAAGATCTTCTTCGCCTACGGCTTCGGCAATTCCATCACCTTCCCGTTCGCCGCCGGCGCGGCAACGCTGCTGCTGCCGGGCCAGCCGAAGCCGGCGGCGATCTTCGCGGCGATCGCGCATTTTCGCCCCACCGTGTTCTTCGGATTGCCGACGCTCTATACCTCGCTGACCAAGGCCGACGGCGCGGCGGCGACGGATTTTTCCTCGTTGCGGATGGCGCTGTCCGCCGCCGAGGTGCTTTCCGCCGACGTCTTCAACGGCTGGAAGCGGCTCACCGGGCTCGAGATCGTCGAGGGGCTGGGATCGACCGAAGTGCTGCACATCTACCTCTGCAACCGGCCGGAGCGGAAAAAACTCGGCGCCGCCGGGCTGCGCGTGCCCGGTTACGAAATTCTGCTCAGGGACAAGGACGGCCGCGAGGTCGGCGACAACGAAGAGGGCATTCTGTGGGTGCGCGGCGATTCCGCCACGCCGCTGTACTGGAACCGGCCGGACAAGACTGCGGAAACCGTCCGCGACGGCGGCTGGATCTACACCGGCGACCGCTTTGTGCGCGATGCCGACGGCTTTCATTTCTTCCGCGGCCGTGCCGACGATCTGATCAAGATCTCCGGGCAATGGGTCTATCCGCTCGAGGTCGAGCTTTGCCTCGCCGAACACCCCGACGTGCGCGAATGCGCGGTGTTCGCCGTCGAGCTGCCGGACCGCCGCATGACGTTGAAGGCGGTGGTGGCGATGAACAATGCGGCCTTCGACGCCGCGGAGGCGACCAGGCGGCTGCAGGATTACGTCAAGGCCAAACTGCTGCCCTACAAATATCCGCGCGAGATCGCCTTCGTCGAGGAGTTGCCAAAAACCGGCACCGGCAAGATCGACCGCCAGGCGCTGTTGAAAATTTAGCTCCTTGATATTGCCGTCATTCCGGGATGCGCCTCTTGGCGCAGGCCCGGAATCCATAACCACCATCGTGAGTATGGATTCCGGGCTCGCGCTCCGCGCGCCCCGGAGTGACAGCGGATAAATTGCACCTGATCATCCCTTAAGCCCGGTGCCGCCATAGAGCCAGGCGAGGTCGCGGTAATAATCCTCCGAGGTCTTTGCGCGCATGATGGCGTTGCGGAGGCGGGCGTGTTCGCCGGACGGGTGGTAGATGTGCTCGCCGATGGCGCGCGATTGCAGTTGCACCCGCGCGGTGCGCTCAAAGCGCTGCGACCGGTAGCGCTCGAGCGCAGTGGCGTGATCGTCGGGATCGGCCGCCAGCATGTGCGACAGGCATACCGCATCCTCCAGCGCCATGCAGGCGCCTTGCGCGAAATACTGCATCATCGGATGCGCGGCATCGCCGAGCAGGGTGACGCGGCCGTCAACCCAGCGCTCGGTCGGATCGCGGTCGCACAACACCCACAGCCGCCAGTTCCTGCCGTGGCGGATGATGTCCTGCGCCCGCGCATGCACATGCTGAAAACCCCGCATGACTTCGGCGTCGGACACCGGCTTTCCGGCGACCGGCTCCGGCGCATCGTTGTGATAGGTGACGACGAGGTTGAACAGCTTCCAGCCCGACAGCGGATAATGCACGATGTGGCATTTCGGGCCGGCCCACAGCGTCGCGGCATTCCAGCGCAGATCCTGCGGCATTTGCTCGGTCGGGATCACCGAGCGATAGGTGGTGTGGCCGGAAACCCGCGGCGGCCCGTCGGAGACGACCTGCTTGCGAATGTTCGACCACAGGCCATCGGCGCCGATCAGCAGCGATCCGGTGACGCGTTCTGCGGACGCCAGCCGGACCGTGACGGACGATCCGTCCTGGTCGTAGCCGGTCACTTCGCTGCGCACGCGCAGCTCGATCAGCGGGTGATGCTGGCAAGCCCTGAGAAACACGCCATGTAGGTCGCCGCGATGCACCACCGCATAGGGATTGCCGAACCGGGCGCGAAACGCCTCGCGCAGATCGACATGGGTGATTTCCTCGGCCGTCAACGCGTCCATCAGCCTGAGCTGGTCGACATAGACCGCCATGCCGCGCGCGGCCTCGCCGACGCCGAGATAGTCGAAGGCATGGAACGCATTGGGACCGAGCTGGATGCCGGCGCCGATTTCGCCGAGCGCGGCAGCCTTTTCCAGCAGGATCGAGCGAATGCCCTTTTGCGCCAGCCCCAGCGCCGCGGCGAGGCCGCCGATACCGCCGCCTGCGATCAGCACCGGTCGCGCGCGCAAGGCCGACCCCATCAGCCCGACTTCCTGAAATGTTCGAGCGCGTCTTCGGCGCGCAGCGGCACCCGCGACGCCTCGTTGTTGAGATCGACCAGTTGCGTCAGCAGTGCCGTCAGGGTCCTGCGGTCCGCGGGTTTCAATGGCTGCAGCATCCGCGCCTGGGCGCGATCGACCGACGGCACGATCTCGCGCAGCAGCGCGCCGCCGGCCCTGGTGAGGTAAAGCAGCTTGACGCGCTTGTCCTCGGCGGCCGGCTTGCGCTCGATATAGCGCTTGGCCTCCAGCCGCTCTATCACGCTGCCGAGCGTCGAGCGGTCGAACGCAATCACCGCGGAAAGCCGGGTGGCATCGATGCCGGGATGGGTGTGGATCGCAACCAGCGCGGCATATTGCACCGGCGTCAGATCATGCGCCCGGCACTCCTCGACAAAGATCGCCACCGCGATCTGCTGCATGCGGCGAAACAGATAGCCCGGCGCGGTATAGACCGCATCCATGGTCAGCGGCGCCATCTTATTCGGCATCGGGCTGCCGGTCCGGTGCGGCATCCGCGAATGCCTTGAGGTTTTTCGCCGCCGCTTCCGCCCGCAGCAGGCGCGGATACGCCGCAACTTCGACGCCGAAACGCCGGGCATTGGCAAGCTGCGGCACCAGGCAGAGATCGGCGAGGGTCGGCGTTGCGCCAAAGCAGAACGGGCCGGGCTCGGCGGCGATCAGGGTTTCGCAGGCCGCCAGCCCCTCGCGATTGGCCCATGCCGCCCACTCCGTCACCGTTTCTTCCGGCAGGCCAAGTTGCCGCAGCCGCGCCAGCACTTTCAGGTTCTGCACCGGATGGGTGTCGCAGGCGAGCGCCTGTGCAAAGGCGCGGACCCTGGCGCGGCGCAGCGGGTCGTTCGGCAGCAACGGCGGTTCGGGTTGGGTTTCGTCCAGCCATTCGATGATGGCGAGCGACTGGGTCAGGATTGCGCCCGCATCGTCCTGCAGCGCCGGAACCAGCCCCTGCGGATTGATGGCGAGAAACGCCGGCGCGCATTGCTCGCCCTTGCGCAGATGGTGCGGCAGGTGCTCGGCGCTCAAGCCTTTCAGGTTCAAGGCGATTCTGACGCGGTAGGACGCGCTGCTGCGGAAATAGCCGTGCAGCCTCATCGGAACCTCCGTCATTTCCGGCCGTTTTGCCCGGGTTCGCGGCATTGACGCTATCCACTTTGTAAGTATGCTGTCAATCAGCCCAGCTAACAAGAACCGACGGGAGACTCGCCATGGAAGCCGTACAGAAGACCCCGGAACGCGAGGCGTTCTACCGGAAGATCGACGGCGAAAATCTCTCCGCGCTCTGGAACGTGATGGGCGATCTGATCACGCCGGAGCCGCGCAGCGCCTGCCGGCCGCATCTGTGGAAGTTCGACGCCATCCGCGACTACATGACCGAGGCGGGCCGATTGATCACCGCCAAGGAAGCCGAGCGGCGGGTGCTGGTGCTGGAAAATCCCGGGCTGCGCGGCCAGTCGAAAATCACTACCTCGCTGTTTGCCGGGGTGCAGATGGTGATCCCCGGCGATGTCGCGCCGGCGCACCGGCACAGCCAGTCGGCGCTGCGCTTCGTGCTCGAGGGCAAGGGCGCGTTTACCGCGGTCGATGGCGAGCGCACGGCGATGGCGCCGGGCGATTTCGTGATCACACCGTCGATGACCTGGCACGACCACAGCAACCTGACCGCGGAACCGATGTTCTGGCTCGACGGGCTCGATATCCCGATGGTGCAGTTCTTCGATGCCTCGTTCGCGGAAGGATCGGACCAGGACCAGCAGCAGATCACCCGTCCCGCCGGCGACAGTTTTGCCCGCTACGGCCACAATCTGCTGCCGGTCGACCAGAAGCGGGCCTCGAAGACCTCGCCGATTTTCAACTATCCCTACAGCTACACCCGCGAGGCGCTGGAGCAGGCCAAGGCCCGTAACGAATGGGACGCCTGCCACGGCCTGAAGCTGAAATTCTCCAATCCCGAGACCGGCGATTTCGCCATGCCGACCATCGGCACCTTCATCCAGCTGCTGCCGCAAGGTTTCAAGACCGCGCGCTATCGCGCGACGGATGCGACCGTGTTTGCGGCGATCGAAGGCCGCGGCCGCACCCGGGTCGGCGAGCAGACCTTCGAGTGGGGGCCGCGCGATCTGTTCGTGGTGCCGAGCTGGCAATGGGTCACCCATGAGGCTGACGAGGATTCAGTGTTGTTCAGTTTCTCGGATCGTCCGGTGCAGCAGAAGCTGGATTTGTTCCGCGAAGACCGCGGCAACGCGTGAGTCCGTCATTCCAGGATGGTGCGCGAGCACCAGACCTCAGATGCGCAATTGCGCATCGGGGAATCTCGAGATTCCGGGTTCGCGCTTTCGCGCGCCCCGGAATGACAGTGGCCCTCACCGCCAGTGCAGCAGGCGCGTTTCCAGCCAGTTGATCAGCCTGCCGACGGCCAGCCCGAACAGCGACAGGATGACGACGCCGGCGAGCAGCTGGTCGGTCTGCATCAGATTGCCGGCCTGCAGCACGAAGGCGCCGATGCCGTATTGGGCGCCGATCATCTCCGCGCTCACCACCAGCAGCAGCGCGATCGAGGCGGTGATGCGGAAGCCGGCGAGGATCGAGGGCAGCGCGCCCGGCCAGATCACCCGGCGCACAATGCGGTGGAACGGCACGTTGAAACTCTGCGCCATCCGGATCAAATTGCGCGGCACCGCATCGACGCCGCTATAGACCGAAATCGCGGTGGAGAAGAACACGCCGAGCGCGATGGTGGCGATCTTGGGCTGTTCGCCGATCCCGAGCCACAGGATCAGCAGCGGCAGCAAGGCGATCTTCGGGATCGGAAACAGTGCCGAGATGAAAGTGAGGCCGACGCCGCGCGCCAGGCCCGACAGTCCGATCGCAAAGCCGACCACGACACCGGCGACCGTGCCGAGCATCCATCCGCTGCCGATCCGCATGATCGAATAGTAAAGGTGCTGCCACAGCGCGCCGCTGAGCGCGAGCCGGTAGATCGCGCGCACAATCGCGCTCGGCGCCGGCAGGAACAAAGGATTGACCCAGCCGGCACTGCCGGCGAGCTGCCAGAGCCCGATCACCAGCGCCAGCGCGATCCAGCCGGCACGACGGCCGGCGACCGGCGCGAACCCCGCGCCGCGAAATTCGACCCGATGCGACTCGCCGTCGAGATCGGCCGGCTGCGGCCCGGTCGCCGGTTCGGCGCGCTCAGGCATGCTGGACCTCGCGCTCGGCACGAATCGCCTCCTCGCGGATGCGCGACCACAGCTCGTTCTGCAGCGCCAGCAACTGGCCGCGGGCATTGATGTCGCCGCGCTCGCTGCGGGTCATGGGGATGTCGACAACGTCGCGGACCCGGCCGGGCCGCCGCGACAGCACCACGATGCGGTCCGCCAGCCGCACCGCTTCCTCCAGATTATGGGTGACATAGACCGCGCCCATGGTGCCGTCGGCGAGCAGCCCGATAAAATCCTCCATCAGCAATTCGCGGGTCTGCGAATCCAGCGCCGACAGTGGCTCGTCCATCAGCAGGATCGCCGGCCGCACCGCCAGCGCACGCGCGATGCCGACACGCTGGCGCATGCCGCCGGACAATTGCTTGGGATAGGTGCCGCGAAATTCCGCCAGGCCGGTCCGGCGCAGCGCATCCTCGACAATCGCGCGGCGATCGGCGGCGATGAGCTTGATGTGCAGCAGCGGGAATTCGACATTCTCCGCGACCGTGCACCACGGCAACAGCGCAAAATCCTGAAACACGAAGGTCAGCGGATTGCGGCTGTCGGGCGGCGCGGCGCCGCGCCATTCCGCCGCCCCCAGGCTCGGCTCGAGCAGGCCGCCGAGGATCGACAGCAGCGTGCTCTTGCCGCAGCCGGAGGGGCCCACGATCGCGACCACCTCGCCGGCGCGAACCGTGAACGAGACGTCGTCGAGCACCTCGAGCGCGCCGAAGCGGTGGCTGATATGGTCGGCGATCAGGTCCATGCTAATCCGGCTTCACGTAGTCCCTGGCGATGATGGCGTCGATGCCGAATCCCTTGTCGACGAAGCCCTGGCCCTGCAGCCAGTCGATCTGATTGGCGACATCCTTGACGTCGAGCTTGCCGTCGGGATCGATATAGGCGCAGTTGCCGACCACCTGCTCGACCGGCAGATTGGTGTATTT